>Ga0210378_10000511_pt1 | contig 19677 bp, 18 predicted proteins | sample PLM1_60_b1redo_FD_155465 | JGI IMG/M metagenome (GOLD analysis project Ga0210378, IMG submission 155465) | Groundwater sediment microbial communities from an aquifer in East River, Colorado, USA - PLM1_60_b1 redo | ecosystem: Environmental > Terrestrial > Soil > Riparian zone | place: USA: East...
ACCCGCCGCCGGGGCCGGAGCGCCTCGGTGCACCGCCACGGCGACCCCGCCTGCCGCGCCGAGGCCGCCTGCCGCGCCGAGGTCGCCTGCCGCGCCGAGGCCCGGCGCCTGCGCCACCAGAACGACCGCGGCGACCACCGAGAGCCGCATCGCGCGCCGCCGATACCGACGGTGCAGCGGAGGTTGTCGCACGCCTCCGCGCTCGCGCCAGGCCCGCTCACACTGCGAGCTCATGCGGTCTCCGCGAGCAACTCCGGCACGCGAGCCACCAGTGCCCGCTCGTCGTCGTAGGCCAGCCGAGAGCCGATCTCCTCGAGCGGCACCCAGGCGACCGCGGTCACCTCCACGTCGGCGTCGGACAGCTCGCCGCCCTCGGCCCGGAGCAGGTAATGATGCACGGTCTTGTGCACCCGCCGCCCGTCCGCCATGAACCAGAAGTCGATCGTGCCCAACCGCCCGACGATCCGGCCGGTGATCCCGGTCTCCTCGGCCACCTCACGGATCGCGGCCTGCTCGGGGCTCTCGCCGGGCTCGATGTGCCCCTTCGGCAGCGACCACAGCAGCCGGCCCCGCCGGTCCCGGCGCCCGATTACGGCACCCATCGGCTGATCGGAGGAGTCGTCGATCACCAGCCCGCCCGCCGACGTCTCGTCGACCCGGCGCAAGCGGGCACGGGACGACGGAGAACGGGCCACGAGCCGATGGTAGTGCGGGGGTCTGGGCGGTCCCGGCCGCCGGCCGCCGCCTGTGGACGGCCCGCCGAGCCGGTGGACGGCCGCCGGCCCGGCTGCCGAATCTCGGTACGCTCGCCTGTCGTGTCCACTTCCCCTGCCGATCTCGTGCCGGTGCCGTCCGTCGCCGACGACCTCGGCCGGCTGTTCGGCCGCGCCGGCCACGAGCTGCACCTGGTCGGGGGCACCGTACGGGACGCGCTGCTCGGCCGGCCGGGTGCCGATCTCGACTTCGCCACGGACGCACACCCCGAACGGGTGCTCACGATCGTCAGCGGCACGGCGGAGGCGACCTGGACCACCGGAATCGAGTTCGGCACGGTGGGCGCCCAGGTCCAGGGCACTCGATGTGAGATTACCACATTTCGGGCGGATAGGTACGATCGGGTCAGCCGCAATCCGGTCGTCCGGTACGGCGACTCACTCGAGACGGATCTGCTCCGCCGCGACTTCACCATGAACGCGATGGCGCTGTCGGTTCCCGGGCACGCCTTCACCGACCCCTACGGCGGGCTGCGTGACCTCGCCACCGGCGCCCTGCGCACCCCGGCCACGCCGGAGGAGTCGTTCGCCGACGACCCGCTGCGGATGCTGCGCGCGGCCAGGTTCGTCGCTCAGCTGGGCGTCACGCCGGCGCCCGAGGTGGTGGCGGCGATGACGGCGATGGCGGGCGAGATCGCCCGGATCACCCCGGAGCGGATCCAGCTGGAGCTGACCAAGCTGATCGTCGGGCCGTACCCGCGGCCCGGCCTGGAGCTGCTCGTCGACACCGGCCTGGCGGAGACCATCCTGCCCGAGCTGCCGGCGCTGCGAATGGAGATCGACGAGCACCACCAGCACAAGGACGTGTACGCGCACACCCTGACCGTGCTCGACCAGGCGATCCGGGTCGAGCCGGCGGGCCCCGACCTGGTGCTGCGGCTGGCCGCTGTGCTGCACGACATCGGCAAGCCGGCGACCCGGCGGCACGAGCCGGGCGGCGGCGTCTCCTTCCACCACCACGAGGTGGTCGGCGCGAAGCTGGCCCGGACCAGGCTGCGCGCGCTGCGGTACCCGAAGGAGGTGGTCGAGAACGTCGCCCAACTGGTGGCGCTGCACCTGCGCTTCCACGGGTACGGGCGGGGTGAGTGGACCGACTCGGCGGTCCGCCGGTACGTCGCCGATGCCGGCCCGCTGCTGGACCGCCTGCACGTCCTGGTCCGCTCGGACTGCACCACCCGCAACAAGCGCCGCGCCGCCGCCCTTGCCCGGACCTACGACACGCTGGAGGAACGGATCGCGCGGCTGCAGGAGGAGGAGGGTCTGCGGGCCATCCGGCCGGACCTGGATGGCCACGAGATCATGCGGCTGCTCGGCATCCCGCCAGGGCCCGTGGTCGGGCAGGCCTGGCGGCACCTGAAGGAGCTTCGCCTCGACCGCGGCCCGCTGGACCGCGACCGGGCGGCGGCCGAGCTCTACCGGTGGGCGCGCGAGCGCGGCCTCGACGTCCCGCCCGCCGGGGGGGACGGCGGCGGGTCCGCCGGCGGAGATGCCGGGTAGCCCCGCGAGGCGGCCCCGTACAGCAGCGCCGTCACCGCGTAGCCGGTCGCGATCAGACCGAGCACCGGGTAGGACACTCCCGACGGCGGCAGCACGACCGCACCGGCCACCGCTGCGGCCACGAACATGACGTTGAAGAGCGTGTCGTAGAAGGAGAACACCCGGCCGCGGTAGTCGTCCTCGACGGTCTCCTGCACGATCGTGTCCACGCAGATCTTCGAGCCCTGCGCGACGAACGCGAGCAGCAGCCCGGCCGGCACGAGCGTCTGCATCGTGAACGGCAGCCCCAGCGTCGCCTCGGTGACCGCGGCCAGCGCGAACACGGTCGAGATCCAGCCGGCCTTGCCCACCCGGCGCACCGCGACCGGTGTCACGACGGCGGCCAGCAGGACGCCCACCGCGGCCGCGGCGAAGGCCTGGCCCAGCCCGGCCAGGCCGGCCCGGAAGAACCCGTCGTCGTGGAAGTAGTTCCGGTAGAGCAGCAGCGTGGCGATCGTGGAGATGCCGTAGAAGAACCGGTGCGCACCGATCGCGGCGAGCGCATGCGCCGTCTGCGGCAGCTCGCGGATGTGCTGCGCCCCGGCGACCAGCCCGCGGAACACGTCGGCGGCCGTCTCCCGGCGGGACCGTTCCACATCGTCCGGGCCGAGCAGGTCGCGGTCGAACCGGCTCGCGGCGGCGGCGGACAGCGCGTACCCCACCGCCGAGGACAGCGCGATCAGCGCGTACCCGCTGTCGTCCGCGCCGACCCCCAGCCGGACCAGGAGCGCTATGCCCCCGCCGACCGTGGTTACCACGGTCCCACTGGTGGTGGTCAGGGCGTTCGCGATGACCAGGGTCGGCGGCGTGACCACGTGCGGCAGCGAGGCGGACAGGGCGGCGAGCACGAACCGGTTCACCGACACCACGACGAGCGCGCTCGTGTACAGCGGCACCCCGCCCACCCCGGTCGCGATCAGCAGCGCGACCAGGCCGACGGCCAGGCAGCGAAACAGGTTCGCGGTGACCAGCACCCGCTGCCGGCGCCACCGGTCGAGCAGCACGCCGGCGAACGGGCCGACCAAGGAGTACGGGAGGAGGAGCACGGCGAACCCGGCTGCCACCTGGCCGGGGCTCGTCGCCCGTTCCGGGTTGAACAGGACCGCGCCGGCCAGGCTGGCCTGGAACACGCCGTCGGCGGCCTGGCTGGCGAGCCGAACGGTGTAGAGGCGGCGGAAGTCGGCACGACGCAGCAGCGTCCACAGGGCACCCGCCCGCGCGCCTGTTCGGGCAGGCGGCACCGCTGCAGTCACCTGGCAAGGCTAAGGCGCCTGTCCAGGCGCTGCGGGCATCCACCAAGATCACGGGACAGGCCGTGGTGACCGAAACGCCGGGCGGCGTCACCCGCGGGGAGGCGTGCCCAGGCTGGGGCCGGTGCGGCAGGATCGACCTCGATGTGCGCGCTGCGACCTGACGCCGGCGTCGAGCCCGGTGTGCTGCTGGTGGCTTCGCCGTCGCTGGGTGACCCGAACTTCCGGCGGACGGTGGTCTACGTCCTGGACCACCGCGGCGACGGCAGCGTCGGCGTCGTGCTCAACCGGCCGAGCGAGGTCACCCTTCTCGACGTGCTCCCGCAATGGTGGGATCTGGCGTCGCTGCCGCGCACCCTGTTCGTTGGGGGTCCGGTGGAGACCAACGCGGCGCTCTGCCTCGCCGAGGCGCGACCCGGCGATGCCCCGACCGGCTGGACGGCGGTGTCCGGGCCGATCGGGCTGGCCGACCTGGACGCCGACCCGGCCTCGCTCAACGGCGCGCTGCACAAGCTACGGGTGTTCGCCGGCTACGCCGGCTGGGGCGCCGGCCAGTTGGCCGATGAGATCGCCGAGGGCGCCTGGCTCGTCGTCGCCGGTCATTCCGGCGACGTCTTCGCGGATCCCGGCACCGACCTGTGGCGGTCGGTGCTGCGCCGTCAGGGTGGCTCGGTCGCGCTGCTCGCGACGCATGTGGACGACCCCCGGATGAACTGACCGGCGCGTCCCTAAGCGACCGTGCGGGAGCAAGACAGCCCGGTGGTGACCCGCAGGCGGGCCATCACCGGTCAGGCGACCGTGCCGGAGCAAGATAGCGGTCGGAGCGAGATAGCCCGGTGCTGACCGCGGGGCGGTCAGCACCGGTCAGCCGGGCCCGGGCGATCGCTTCGGCCGCTGCTTCGGTCGTCCTGGCCTCCGCGTCGGCATGCCGGTAGATCTCCAGCAGCGTCGGGCCGATCGCGGCGACCCGGGCGCGTAGCGTCGCCTCGCTCCAGCCGAGCAGCTCGATGCCGATGAGGTGCAGCGCGCCACCGGAGTTGATCACGAAATCCGGCGCGTAGAGGATGCCCGCGGCGCGCAGCCGCTCGGCGTCATCCGGCTCGGCGAGCTGTGCGTTCGCGGCACCGGCCACGACCGGGCAGCGCAGCCGCGGGATGCTGGCCGCGGAGAGCACCGAGCCGACTGCGCACGGGGCATAGACGTCGCAGTCGGTGCCGACCACGTCGGCCGCGTCGACAGGCACGACGCCGTACCGGTGCTCGAGCTCGACCACCCGCTGCGGGTCGATGTCGGCGACGAGCACCTTCGCGCCGTCGCGCACCAGCAGGTCGACCAGGACCCGACCGACCCCGCCGGCGCCCTGCACGAGCACGGTGCGGCCGGTGAGGTCGGCGGACCCGAAGGCGTGCTCGCAGGACGCCCGGATGCCGTGCTGTACCCCCACCGCGGTGTCCGGTGCACTGGTCCCGGCACCGCCGTTGTCCGGGCTGCGGCCGAACGCGAACTCGGTCACCTCGCCGAGCACGTCCATGTCCGCGCTGGTCGTGTTCATGTCCGGCCCGGTGCGGTAGGTGCCGCGCAGCCTGGCGATCAGCCGGCCGTACCGCAGCAGCAACTCCCGTTTGGCAGTCCCGGCCGGCACCTCCGGCACGGCGAGCACCGCCTTGCCGCCGCCGGTGGGCAGCCCGGCGGCGGCGCACTTCAGCGTCATCCCCTCGGCCAGCCGCAGCACGTCGTGCACGGCATCGGCCGGAGTCGGGTAGACCCGGATCCGGGTGCCGCCGCAGGCCGGGCCGAGCCGCGTGCTGTGAATCCCGATGAACATGAACGTGCCCGAGTCGCGGTCGTAGTGCGACACCAGGGCCTCGCCGTCCCAGCCGGCGACCAGCTCCTCGATGGAGGACATCGTTGGCCTCACCTCGCTCAGTCGAGAGTATCTCCTGCCGCACCGCGGTCAATCGCACGTTCGTCCGGTCACTCCCCGCTTTCGACCGGAAGCTCTTCGGCAGCACCGGCGCCCACTTCTCGGCACACACCTGTGGGCTATCATGTGTCCATGCGAGTGCACATCAATATCGACGATGATCTCGTTTCCGAGCTCGACCGCCTGGTGGGTGCGCGTTCCCGCAGTCGTTTCATCTCGAGGGCGGTGCGGCTGGCGCTGGACGAGGAGCGCCGCCGGGCCGAGCTGGAGGCTGCCCTCGGGTCGATCGAGGATGCGGGCCACGAGTGGGACGCCGATCCGGCCGGATGGGTTCGGCAGCAGCGCAGCGACGACCGGCGGGTGGGCTAGGGCGGGGCTAGGGCCTGTCCCGTGGGTCTTGGTGGATGCGGGCGGCGTCCAGGCGGCGATCCGGCAAGGCGGAGGAGGAGATGATATTGGACATATCGGCGACGACGACAATTCCCCTTCGCGCCCGCGGCGCCTGGGCAAGCCGTGTCGTCGTCTGGGCGTCGATCCGCGCCGCCGAAGACCCACGGGACAGGCCCTAATGGCCCTCGTCCTGGATACGACCGTCCTGATCGATGCACTGCGGGGCCGTCCAGCCGCCGATCGGGTCCGAGCGCTCGCTGCTTCCGGCGAGCTGCTGATGACCACCTCCATCAACGTCGAGGAGATCGTGCGGGGCCTGCGGCCGAAGGAGGCCAACGTCCTGCGCCGGCTCGTTGGAGGCCTCCAGGTGCTGCCGGTGGGGCAGGTGGCTGCCGAGCGTGCCGGCACGTGGCGGCGGGAGTTCGCCGAGCACGGGGTCACGCTGGCGCAGGCGGACTGCCTGATCGCCGCGGCTGCGGTCGGCGCGGGGGCGCGGCTGGCCACCGCGAACATCAAGGACTTCCCGATGCCGGAACTGTCCGTCGAGCACTGGCCGGCCGGCTGACCGGTCGGCGTGGCCATCAGGCGTGCTGGCCGCGCAGGAACTGGCCGAAGTGCGGGACGGTGAAGGCGACCAGGCCCCGCTCGGCGGAGTAGACGAGGCCCTTCTTCAGCAGGCTGTCCCGGGCCGGGGACAGGCTGGACGGCTTGCGCCCCAATGCCTCAGCCACCTCCGCGGTCGGCACCGGCCCGTCGCCCAGCGCCGCCATCGCCCGCATGTAGTCCCGCTCGGCCGGCGTCGCCCGTTCGTACCGGCTGCCGAAGAAGCCGACTGCCAACTCGGCGTCGGCAGCGGGGGCGGCGACGAGGACGTCGTCCTTGCCGATCGGTGAGGCCGGGGCGGCATCCCAGGTGACCTTCCCGTACGCCTGCACGAAGTAGGGATAGCCGCCGGAGACCGCGTACAGCGCGTCCAGGGCCTCGACCGAGAACGCCACACCCTCCCGCTCGGCGGGTGCGGTGAGCGCCCGGTCGGCTGCCTCCCGGCCCAGCCGGTCGATGCGCAGGTAGTGGAACAGCCGCTCGGAGTACGACTTCGACGAGGACAGCACGCTGGGCAGGTGCGGCAGCCCCGCCCCGACCACGACCAGCGGCGCGCCGGTCTGGGACAGCTCGTGGCAGGCCGCGCACAGCGCCGAGACGTCCGTGGGCTGGACGTCCTGCATCTCGTCGACGAACAGGGCGATGCCGACGCACAGGTCGGTCGCCACCGACGCCGCGTCGACGAACAGTTCGACCAGGTCGATCTCCAGGTCCCCGGTGTCGGCCCGGCCGAGCCTGGCCGGCACGTCGATCCCGGGCTGCCACCGCGGCACGCCACGGGCGGATCCGCGCCGGCCGGCCTGCCTACCGGCGGCGTCGGGCTCGCGAAGCGCGAACGCCTTCAGCACGCCGAGCACGGCGTCCACCCGGTCCGGGTCACGGTGTCGCGGCGCGATCTCCCGCAGCGCCATGTGCAGCGCCCCGGCGACCGGCCGGCGGATCGACTGGTCCGGCCGAGCCTCGATCTTGCCGGTGCCCCACAGCCGGCCGATCGCCTGCGACCGCAGCGCGTTGAGCAGCACGGTCTTGCCGACCCCGCGCAGCCCGGTGAGCACCAGGCTGCGCTCCGGCCGGCCACGGGCGATCCGCTCCAGGACCACCTCGAACTGGCCCAGCTCCCGGTCCCGCCCGGCCAGCTCCGGCGGGCGCTGACCGGCACCGGGGGCGTACGGGTTCCGCACCGGGTCCATGCTCGGACTCTATGGGCTGCTCTAGCTCAGACCGTAGATTGCGGTAGACAGCCTGATCGGCGTGTCGCGAGCCGCACCTGGGTCGGGCATCGCCGGGCATCCCGCCGGCCCGGCCCCGATCCACAGGCGACAGCCGCCGCACCGGCGTCGATCGGCCTCTCTCGGCCTCTCTCGGCCTCTCTAGCGTCAGATGTAGACAGCCGTAGAAACCGCTACCGCCGCCAACGTGGGTGCCGCGGGGGACAGCCTCACCGGTCGACCTCGCCGCGGATGAACCGTTCCACCAGCGCGCGCGCCTCGTCGTCCCGGTGCTGCACCGGCGGAGACTTCATGAAGTACGCGGAGGCCGACAGCACGGGGCCGCCGATGCCGCGGTCCATGGCTATCTTGGCGCAGCGGATCGCGTCGATGATCACGCCGGCCGAGTTCGGCGAGTCCCACACCTCGAGCTTGTACTCCAGGTTCAGCGGCACGTCCCCGAACGCCCGACCCTCCAGCCGGACGTACGCCCACTTCCGGTCGTCCAGCCAGGGAACGTAGTCCGATGGTCCGATGTGGACGTTCTTCTTGCCGATGTCGTGAGAGAGCTGCGACGTGACCGCCTGGGTCTTGGAGATCTTCTTCGACTCCAGCCGGTCGCGCTCCAGCATGTTCATGAAGTCCATGTTGCCGCCGACGTTGAGCTGCATCGTGCGGTCCAGGATCACGCCGCGGTCTTCGAACAGCGTCGCCAGCACCCGGTGCGTGATCGTCGCACCGACCTGGGACTTGATGTCGTCGCCGATGATCGGCACGCCGGCTTCCTCGAACCGGCGGGCCCACTCGGGCGTGCCGGCGATGAACACCGGCAGCGCGTTGACGAACCCCACCCCGGCGTCGATGGCGCACTGCGCGTAGTACCGGGTCGCCGCCTCGGAGCCGACCGGCAGGTAGCAGACCAGCACGTCGGCGTCCGCGTCGCGCAGCGCGGCCACTACGTCGACTGGTTCCTCATCGGACTCCTCGACCACCTCCCGGTAGTACCGGCCCAGACCGTCCAAAGTGTGTCCACGCTGGACGGTGACACCGAGGGGCGGCACGTCGCAGATCCTGATCGTGTTGTTCTCGCTCGCCACGATCGCCTCGGACAGGTCGCGGCCGACCTTCTTCGCGTCCACGTCGAACGCGGCGGCGAACTGGATGGCTCGCACGTGGTAGTCGCCGAGCCGGACGTGCATCAGGCCCGGCACCCGTTCGGCCGGATCGGCGTCCCGGTAGTACTGCACGCCCTGCACCAGCGACGCCGCGCAGTTGCCTACGCCGACGACGGCCACCCGAACCACGCCGGCCCGATCCAGGGCCGGGTTGGGTGCAGCGGGAGTATCGGAACCCATCTGGGTCCTCCTCTTCAGATGTGTCGGTCACTCGGCCGGTGGCGGCTTGGCCCGTTCCCGCCGCTCGGTGTCGATCAGTTCGTTCAGCCAGCGGACCTCACGCTCCACCGCGTCGAGTCCGTGCTCCTGCAGTTCGAGCGTGTACCGGTCGAGCCGTTCCCGGGTCCGGGCCAGCGCGGCGCGCAGACCGTCGCGGCGCTCCTCGATCCGGCGCCGACGGCCCTCCAGGATCCGCAGCCGCACGTCGGCGTCGGTCTTGGCGAAGAACGCGAAGTGCACCCCGAACGCGTCGTCGTTGTACGCCTCCGGGCCGGCCTCGCCGAGCAGCTCGGCCAACCGTTCCTTTCCTTCGGCCGTCAGCCGGTAGACGACTTTGCCACGGCGGCCGGCGAGCGGTGGCGCGGCCGCTGCCGGGTCGGGCGCCTCCTCGGTGATCCAGCCCGCCGTGCGCATCCGGCGCAGTGTGGGGTAGAGCGAGCCGTAAGAGAAGGCGCGGAACGTGCCGAGGATCGTGCGCAGCCGGGTCCGCAGCTCGTACCCATGCATGGGTGACTCGTGCAGCAGCCCGAGCACGGCGAACTCCAGCACGTCGTGGCCTCTCCGGCGACTCCCACACTCGGCCCGATGTATCGCGCCGATACATCAGCACGATACGACCGGGAGCCCGACTTCCGCAAACCCTGCCCTCGGTCCCTCGGCGGCCCGTCACGGCGGGTGATTTTGGGAACGCGCACGAGTCACTCGCACGGCCGAAGCGCGCGAAACGTCACCGCGTACGCTTGGCCGGGTGAGGACCCGTCGCCAGGTCGTGGACTATGCGCTGCAGCGCCGCGCGCTGCTCGCGGACCTCTACGCCGGCCGGGCCAGCGTCATGGACGTCTGCGATGCCCACCCCTACCTCCAGCGCGCCGCGAAGTACCACGGGGAGCCGTCGGACGTCACCTGCCCGGTCTGCCGGAAGGAACGACTCACCCACGTTCACTACGTCTACGGCGACGAGTTGAAGGCCACCAACGGCCAGGCCAAGTCGGTGGCCGAGCTGCACCGGATGGGCATGGACTACGCCGAGTTCCGGGTCTACGTCGTCGAGGTGTGCAGGTCGTGCGGGTGGAACCAACTGGTCATGACGTTCGTCCTCGGTCGGGATGGGATCTCCGGCCAGAACGGGCGGACATCGCGGCGGGAGGCCGCTCGGGAGTGAGCGGCGTCGGGTCAGCACGGCCGCCGACCAGCGCGCCCTGCTTCGATGGGTAGTGCGCGTGCGCGCACCATTACCACTAGACCGGGTAGGCGCAGACCGGGTAGGCGCGCAGCAGTGAGTGCTGGGCAGTGAGTACGGGAGAGTCACCTACGTGACGTTCGACGGCATCGGCAGGTCCGACGACCGGAGGTCCGACGATGGCAGGTCCGGCGACGACGGCTGGTACGACGGCGGTCGCTTCGGCGGCATGTACGGCGACCCGGCCCCGGGCGGGTACGGTGCCCCGCCGGACCCCGACCAGGTGGCTGCCGCGCGGGAGGCGCTGTTCCACGCCACCGGCGGGCAGCCTGCCCCCTTCCCGGCCGGCCCGCCGGTCGGGAAGGGCGTGGGCGGCGGCGGCACTCGACGACGGCCGCGCCGTCGGCGCCGTCGGCTGCTGGCGATCGTCGCCGCTGCGTTCGTCGCCTTGGTCGTCGGGCTGACCGGGGTGATCTACGCAGCCGCCCGGGTGCCGCTGCCGGCCCAGATCGCCAACAAGCAGATCTCCACGATCACCTACGCCGATGGCTCGGTGCTGGCTCGGATCGGCCCGGAGAACCGCACTGACGTACCGCTGGCCACGGTGCCCGAGCACGTCCGGTCGGCGGTGCTCGCCGCGGAAAACCGCACCTTCTACACCGACCCCGGGATCTCGGCGAAGGGCATCGTGCGGGCCGCCTGGAACGACCTACGCGGCCGGGAGATGCAGGGTGGCTCCGGCATCACCCAGCAGTACGTGAAGAACGCGTACCTGACCCAGGAACGCACGCTCACCCGGAAGTTCAAGGAGCTGGTCATCGCCGTCAAGGTGGACCACCAGTACTCCAAGGACCAGATCTTCGAGTGGTACCTCAACACGATCTACTTCGGCCGCGGCGCGTACGGCATCGAGGCGGCGGCCGAGACGTACTTCGGCAAGAACGTCCGCCGGCTGACCCTCGCCGAGGGTGCCGTGCTTGCCGCCAGCATCCGGTCGCCGGCGCTGTACGACCCGCAGGGGCACCCGGAGGCGGCCAAGGCGCGCTGGCAGTTCGTGCTCGACGGCATGGTGACGATGGGCCAGCTGACCCGGGCCAGGGCGGACGCGGCGAGCTATCCCCGAGTGCGGCCCCGCGGCGGCGGCAGCCAGGACGAGCTGCGAGGCTGGGCCGGGCTGGTGGTCCAGCAGGTCAAGGACGAGCTCGCCCGCAACAACATCGACGAGGCAAGCCTGAACGCCAAGGGCCTACGGGTGGTCACCACCATCGACCGGACCGCGCAGACCGCCGCGGTGGCCGCCGTCAAGCAGGTCTTCACCGGCCAGCCGCGAGCGCTCCGGCAGGCCCTGGTCGCCGTCGAGCCGGCCAGCGGGAAGGTGCTCGCCTACTACGGCGGCGCGAACGGCAACGGCTACGACTACGCCCAGGCGTGGCGGCAGCCCGGCTCGTCGTTCAAGCCGTACACGCTGGCCACCGCGCTGCAGCAGACGGTGCAGCCGCGCGGCGACGCCCGGCCCGACCCGGTCAGCCTGCACCGCACCTATGACGGGTCCTCACCGCGCACGCTCGGCGGGGTCACGATCCGCAACTCCGGCAACGCCCAGTGCAGCCCGTGTACGGTGCTGGAGGCAATGAAGCGGTCGATCAACACGGTCTTCTACGACATGGCGATCCAGGTCGGCCCGCGTAACGTCGCCGAGACCGCACAGCGGATGGGCATCCCGACCAAGCGCACCGACAACGGCCAGCCGACGCTGCAGGTGCGCGGCAGCACCGACGGGAGCATCGGCATTGGCCGATATGAGGTGCGGCCGCTCGACCAGGCGGCGGGCTTCTCGGTGTTCGCCAGCGGCGGCGTCCTGCACCCGTCGTACCTGGTGCAGAAGGTCACCGACAGCTCCGGCGCCGTGCTCTTCGAGCACCAGGACGCGCCGAAGCAGGTGCTCGACCGCAAGGTGGCCAACGACGTCACGTACGCGCTCGAACCGGTCGCCGAGTGGTCGCACGATGCCCTCGACGGCGACCGGCCGTCCGGCGCGAAGACCGGCACCCAGCAGTACGGCAAGACCGAGGCCAACACCGACGCCTGGATGGTCGGCTTCACGCCGCAGGTCAGCGCCGCGGTCTGGGTCGGCACCGACAAGCTCGGCCCGATCCGGACCGCCGAGGGGAAGGAGATCTACGGGGCCGGCCTGCCGGGGAAGACCTGGAAGGCATTTATGGACCGGTACCTGTCCGGCACGGCCGTGCAGGCGCTCACCGGCGAGATCATGGTCAGCCCGCAGCTGCAGTCGGACCGGACGCGGGCGGCCGTCCCGTCCCGGACCGCGCCGACGTCAGCGCCGCCCCGGACCACCACGACGCCGAAGACCTCCACCCCTCGGCCGACCCCGGCACCGACTGGGACCCCACCGCTCCCGACGTCGACCCCGACCCTGACCCTGCCGCCTACGCCGACCCCGCTGCCGCCACCCACCGGGTCCGGCGGCCTGACCCGAACGAAGACGCCGCGACCGACTCCGTGACGATGTGTCCATGAGGTCGCCCGCCCGCCAGCCGGACCTGACCGCGCGACCGCCGCTGCTGCCGTCCCGGGACGACCCGGCGGTGCGGGCGGCGAGCACCGCGGTCGGCGGGCCATGGGGCCGGCACGGCGTGGTCGGGCAGCGGTGGTTCTGGACGCCGCTGCGGGTGCTGCTCGCGCTGACCCTGGGCACGCTCGTGCTCGCCTGGCTGCAGAAAGAGCCTTGCCAGAACGGCAACTGGCAGCACAGCCTGCAGTACACGCACCTGTGCTACTCGGACGTCGTGCCGCTGTTCTTCGAGGAGAAGCTCGACTCCGGCGCCACGCCGTACGCCGACCACGCGGTGGAGTACCCGGTGCTCACCGGCGGCTTCATGGGACTCGCGGCCTGGCTGGCTCGCCGTTACGACGACGCGGCAGGCGGCGTGCTACCGGGGATGCCGCCGGTGCAGGCGTACTTCACGGCGACCGCGCTGCTGCTCGCCGCCTGCATGCTCGTGGTCACCTGGAGCACCGCCGCACTGGCCCGGCGGCGGATCTGGGACGCGGCGATGGTCGCGCTGTCCCCGTTGCTGGTCGTGCACGCCTACACCAACTGGGACCTGCTCGCGGTCGCGCTGGCCGGCACCGGTCTGCTGGCCTGGCAGCGCCGCCGACCTGGGCTGGCCGGGGTGCTGCTCGGCCTCGGCACGGCGGCGAAGCTGTACCCGGCGCTGTTCCTCGTCCCACTGCTCGCGCTCTGCCTACGTACCCGCCGGTTCCGGGCGTTCGCCTGGGCGTTCGGCGGCGCGGCACTCGCCTGGGCCGCGGTCAACCTGCCGGTCGCCGCCCTCTATCCGGCAGCGTGGCGACGGTTCTTCGAGCTCAACCGGGCCCGGTCGGCCGACTTCGACACGCTGTGGTACGGGTTTGAGTACCTGACCGCCCGGCAGCAGCACCGGCCGACGGGCACGCCAGACGTGAACAGCATCGCCTCGGTGGCTGTGCTCGCGGTGCTCGCGGCGGTGGTCGTACTTGCGCTGCGGGCTCGGCGCCGGCCACGGCTGCCGCAACTGCTGTTCCTCACGGTGGCCGGATTCCTGCTGGTGAACAAGGTGTGGAGCCCGCAGTACTCGCTGTGGCTGGTGCCGCTCGCCGTGCTGGCCCGGCCGTCCTGGCGGGCGTACCTACTGTGGCAGGCCACCGAGTGCCTGGTCTGGGTGCCGCGGCTGCTGTGGTTTCTCGGCACCGGTTCGAAGGGTGTGGACTACCAGTGGTTCCTGCTCGCGGTGCTGGTCCGCGATGTGGCGGTGGTCGGCTACTGCCTGCTCGTGATCCGGGACATCCTGCGTCCGGAACGGGACGTCGTGCGCTCGTCCGGCGGCGACGACCCGGCCGGCGGGGTGCTGGACGGGGCTCCCGACGGGGCGTACGCCGCGTTGTCCTGGCCGCGGTCGTCGGCTGCCGCCTCCGACTCGGAACCCGACCCCGGCGGTATCCCTGACCGGGCCGGGGTCTCCGACCGGGACCCGGACGCCGACCCGCGTCCGGACTCCGGCTCGGCCGGCGTCGGGGTGGCCCGGGGGGCCGGCGGTGACACCAGGAACACGACGTAGAGCAGGCCGAGCAGCACCGCCCGGCCCCACGTCCCGACGATCGCCGCCTGCTTCGCGAGACCGAAGTCGCCGCCTCGAGAGATGTCGTTGTACCAGCGGAACAGGCCCACGAAGAGCGTCAGGTCGGCCGCGAAGTAGGCGACCCACCAGCCCCAGCGCACTCGGACGAGCACGAAGAACGGCAGCAGCCAGAGCAGGAACTGCGGCGAGTGCACCTTGTTGAACAGCAGGAACGCGCACAGCATCGCTGCCGAGACCTGTATCCACGGGTAGTGGCCCCGGCGCCGGGCCAACCAGCCGCCGGCGCCCAGGGCAGCCAGCCAGGCCGCCCCGATCAGCACCGGGGCGATGTGGTTCACCTGGTGGACGGTCAGGTGGGGCAGCCCCCAGTACCAGATGGAGTTCGTGGTCAGGTCCGGCTCCCGGCTGGCCTGGAACCGGTAGGTCGCCCACCACCCGGCCGGGTTGGCCAGCAGCACCGGCAGGTTCACCCCGAGCCAGACCACGCCGGCGCCGGCGCCGGCGCGAAGCGCGCCTCGACGGTCCCCGGCGTGGATTTGTTCGGCCAGTAGTGGCAGCAGGAAGAAGCCAGGGTAGATCTTGGTGGCCGCACCGAGGCCGAGCAGGGCTCCAGCCGCGCCCGGGCGTTGCCGGGTCCAGGCCAGCACTGCGCCGGCCATACTCGCCGTCGCCAGGAAGTCCCAGTTGTGCACGCCGTAGAGCACGATCGCCGGCGCTGCCGCCCAGATCAGCGCCCGCCGGCCGGCCAGCCGGACCAGCAGCCACGTGGTGAGCAGCCCGAACGGCAGCAGCAGCAGCGCGGAGAGGCGAAGGTAGTCCGCGTCCGTGCGGGCGGGGAGTCCGGCGAACCACATGAACACGCCTGTGACAACCGGATACTCCACGCCGCCGCCGACCAGCTGGCCGCCGCCCGGGCCGGGGACGAACCTGCCGTGCAGGTAGGGAAAGAGGTGCTCGCGCACCCCGCGGCCGACCCACAGCTGCTGGATGTCGTTGTAGCAGAGGTTGCGGTACTTCAGCGTGCCGAATCCCTGCGATATGCCATAACGGTCGAAGGTCGGCCCGCTGCACTGCCGCTTCAGCAGGTACGACCCGAGCACGCCGAGCGCGGTGACCCCGAGCGCGACGACGAGCACCAGGTCGGGCCGCCGGCGGGCAGGCGCGAGCGCGGACGCGGAGAGCGCGCGCACGCCGTTCCGACCCCCTAGCCGGGCAGCCGGGCGCGGAGGAAGGCGATGTCGGCGCCCTGCCCGTCGACACCGCCGGGAGTCTCGACCAGCGCCGGCGCACCGGCCGCAGCCACGATCGCGACGATCAGCTCCGGGTCGATCTGTCCCGACTGCAGGTTGGCGTGCCGGTCGGCGCCGGAGCCGAACGCGTCCCGGGAGCCGTTCGCGTGCACCAGGTCGACCCGGCCGGTGATCGCCTTGACCCGGTCGACGAGGTCAACCAGGTCCTCCCCGCCGGCATGCGCGTGGCAGGTGTCCAAGCAGAGTCCAGCGCCGAGGTCGCCGATGACGTCCCAGAGGCCGGCCAGCCGGTCGAGCCGGCGAGCCATCGCGTTCTCGCCGCCGGCGGTGTTCTCGATCAGGATCGGCAGCGGGAACTCGGTGCGCTCCAGCGTCTTGCGCCAGTTCAGGTACCCCTGCGCAGGGTCGTCGCCCGCGTTCAGGTGCCCGCCGTGCACGATCAGGCCGCGCGCGCCGACCGCCGCCGCGGCCGCGGCGTGCTGCTCGAGCAGTTTCCGGCTGGGAATGCGGAGCCGGTTGTTCAGCGTGGCGACGTTGATCCCGTACGGCGCGTGCACATACACCCCGATCTCGGCCGACCGCAGCGCCTCGGCGTCCTCTCTCGGCCCGGGCGCCTTCCACCCCTGCGGGTCGTCGAGGAAGAACTGGACGAGGTCGGCCTGCCGTGCCCCCGCCTCGGCCAGCGGGTCGGCCCGGTCCACATGCGCTCCGATCGGCACCATGAGGGGAGGGTATCGCCGGCCCCCGACAGGCCCACCGGCCAGGCCGAGCCCCGGCGGGCATCGCGGCGGCGGCATCGGCAGCCGGACTGCCGCGGGGTGGGGCGCCGGCCGGTGACACGATCCGTCCCGGCAACGGGAGGCGGAGGTCCTGCCGGGCCCACGTGACGACCGCTCCTGCGGGGGTATCGCGTCATGGCGGACCTGCGCCGACGTCCCTCTGACGCGCCGTCCCGGACGAGCGGTCTTGCCGGACCCCGACCCGGCACTCTCCCCGCTTGTCCGGGGCGGTCGCATGTGCAGGGTGTCCGCCGCGGGTTGGAGGGTCGGGGGTTCGCGGGGGTGTCCCGCACGGGTTGGGGTACCCTGTTGCGGCTCGCCGCCGCTGGCTGCGGCGGCGACTTGTCCCTCCTGCCACGGAGAGTCCGTGGCCGCCTGAGTCCACAGGAGGTCTGTGACCTGTGCGTCACTACGAACTCATGGTGATCCTCGACCCGGACCTCGAGGAGCGCACCGTCTCGCCGTCCCTCGATCAGTTCCTGTCCGTGGTACGCAATTCCGGCGGCAGTGTCGAGAAGGTCGATGTTTGGGGCCGGCGGCGGCTGGCGTACGAGATCGACAAGCACGTCGAAGGCATCTACGCGGTCGTCGACGTGCAGGCCGAGCCCGCCACGGTGCAGGAGCTGGATCGCCAGCTCAACCTCAACGAGTCGGTCCTGCGCACCAAGGTCATCCGGCCCGAGCTGCGCTAGCGCAGCGATCCCCGACACCGCTCGGCAACCATCCGGGAGAGCTGGTTTCATGGCAGGCGACACGATCATCACGGTGGTCGGCAACCTCACCGCCGACCCCGAGCTTCGGTTCACCCCGAGCGGCGCCGCGGTGGCGAACTTCACCGTCGCGTCCACGCCGCGAATGTTCGACCGGCAGACCAACGAGTGGAAGGACGGCGAGGCGCTGTTCCTCCGCTGCAACATCTGGCGGCAGTCGGCCGAGAACGTCGCCGAGTCGCTCACCCGAGGCACGCGCGTGATCGTCAGCGGCCGGCTCAAGCAGCGCTCCTTCGAGACGAAGGAGGGCGAGAAGCGGACGGTGATGGAGCTCGAGGTGGACGAGATCGGGCCGTCGCTGCGGTACGCGACCGCGAAGGTCAACAAGGGCTCGCGTGGTTCCTCCGGCGGCGGCTACGGCTCATCCGGCTCATCCGGCTCGTCCGGTGGGTACAGCAGCCCACCCGACGACCCGTGGGGCGCGGCGCCGCCCGCCGGGCAGACCGCCGGCGCCGGCCTCTCCGAAGAGCCGCCGTTCTAGCCCGCGGAGCCACCGGCTGGACCGGCTCGGCCCCTGACCCCACTTCCCCGCACAGCAGACGGAGCAAAGACGCATGGCCAAGCCACCCGCGCGCAAGCCGAAGAAGAAGGTCTGCGCGTTCTGCAAGGACAAGACTGTCTACATCGACTACAAGGACACCGCGCTGCTGCGGAAGTTCATCTCCGACCGGGGCAAGATCCGGGCCCGCCGGGTCACCGGCAACTGCAGCCAGCACCAGCGCGACGTGGCCATCGCGGTGAAGAACAGCCGCGAGATGGCGCTGCTGCCGTACACGAGCACGGCGCGCTGAGGAAGGTGACCGCGATGAAGCTCATCCTCACCCAGGACGTCGGCCGGCTCGGTAGCCCGGGGGACGTGGTCGAGGTTCGCGACGGGTACGGCCGCAACTACCTCGTCCCGCGCGGGTTCGCCATCCCGTGGACCAAGGGCGGTGAGAAGCAGGTCGCCTCGATCCGGCGCGCCCGCGACACCCGGCAGATCCGCGACCTCGGCCAGGCGAAGCAGGTGCGTGGCCAACTCGAGGGCCTGTCGGTGCAGTTGCCCGCCCGGGCCGGCGAGGGCGGCCGGCTGTTCGGCTCGGTGACCGCGGCCGACATCGTCGCCGCGGTCAAGGCCGCCGGTGGGCCGGAGGTGGACCGCCGGCGCATCCAGATGCCCCGGCACATCAAGTCGCTCGGCTCGTACGACGTCACGGTCGCCCTGCACACCGACGTGTCCCTACGGTCTCGGTGGAACGTCGTCCGCGGCTAACTGGTCTTAGCGGTCGAAGTGGTCCACTGAGCCGCGGGCGTCCGGGGCAGGTCCGTCAGCGGGACCGGCCCTAGCCACCGTCCCTTGCCACCGGCCCTAGCTAGCCCAGGTTGCACACGTCGTCGACGAGCTGGGCCGCCGACGGCCTGGCCTGCGACGGCCGACCGGTGTCGCCGGACCCGCCCTGCCTGGTGGGCTGCGGCGCCGTCGGCGCCGCTTTTGGTCGGACGGGCGCCGGCTCGGCAAGTGCGGTGCGGACGCTGGCGCGGATGAAGGTGTAGTTCGGGTCGGCCGTGCTGATCAGTGGCGGGACGAACGGCAGGCTGCGGATCTGACCGTCCTGCCGGGCCTTGTCCGCGAGGCCGACCAGGTCGGACAGCAGCCGGCGCGGGATGTCGGTGGACAGCAGCCGCTTCGTCGCCGAAGCCAGCTTCTGGAAGTTCTTCAGCACGGTCAGCGGGTCGGCCTGGCGGACCATCGCTCCGATCAGGCACCGCTGCCGGTCTATCCGGGCGTAGTCGGTCGAGTCACGCCGCGACCTGGCGTACCACAGCGCGTGGTAACCGTCGAGGCGCTGTCGGCCCGGTTGGATGTAGCCGACCGGCGGCACGTAGGTCCCGTTTGCGGTGATCCCACCGATGGGCAGGCGGTGCTGGACGGTCAGCGTGACGCCGCCCAGCGCGTCCACGAAGTCCTGGAACCCTTGCAGGTTGGCCATCGCGTAGTAGTCGACGGGCAGGCCGAGGATCTCGCCCACGACCTGCTTGACCGCCTGAGCGCCCCGGTCCCGGGTCCCGGCCAGCAGCGAGGGGCGCTCGGTGACGTGCAGGTACACCGAGTTGAGCAGGTCGGGGAAGCCGTTCGGCCAGGTGTCCCGCAGCGGTCCTGCCGGCATCGGGACATGCTGCAGGTTGCGCGGGAGGCTGAACATCACGACGTTGCCGCTGTGCACGTCGATGCTGGTCAGCACGAGGCTGTCGGTCCGCGTGCCGAACCGGTCGGGGCCGGCGTCGCTCGCGATGAGCAGCACGTTGAGCCGGTTTCGGCCGCCCCACGGGTCGCCGCTTCCCTCGCCGGCGGTCCCGGCCAGCCCGGCGTCCGGGAAGACGTCGGTGATCAGGTTGCGCTGGACGTAGGCGTACCGGGCCACGATCAGCGGCGGTATCGCGACCAGGACGCACAGCAGGGTCAGCGTGGCCGACAGGGCCGCCCGCCCGGCCTTGCCGGTG
>Ga0210378_10000512_pt1 | contig 19667 bp, 20 predicted proteins | sample PLM1_60_b1redo_FD_155465 | JGI IMG/M metagenome (GOLD analysis project Ga0210378, IMG submission 155465) | Groundwater sediment microbial communities from an aquifer in East River, Colorado, USA - PLM1_60_b1 redo | ecosystem: Environmental > Terrestrial > Soil > Riparian zone | place: USA: East...
ACCGCGCCGGAAGACCTCGAGTCCTAGCGGGATCGAGACGATCCCGATGATGATCAGCGGCCAGATGTGCTCCCACATCGCCGTCACGCCGGCGCCGTTGATGATCGCGTCCCGCATCCCGTCGAGGGCGTACGTAGCGGGCGAGATGACCGAGACCCACTGCATCCACTCCGGCAGGACGCTGACGGGGTAGTACACGCCCGAGACGACGAGCAGGATGCCCTGCGCGATGAAGCCGAGCTGCGTCCCCTTCTCGGGCGAGATCAGCGGCAGGACGGCAGTCATCATCCCGATCCCGATGAAGGGGATGGAGGCGACGATGAGCACGAGCAGCGCGGCGGGGAAGTTCGCGTGCGAGAGCTGAAGGCTGAAGAAGACGGCGACCACGCCGAAGAGGAGCACCGCCCGGACGACGCCGTAGACGATCGCGAACGCCCCCATGCCGAAGAGGTGGATGGGCCGCGACAGCGGCGCCATGAAGGTGTACTCGATCGTGCCCTCCCAGCGCTCCCAGGCGACCGTCTCGGTGAGGATCTCGAAGATGATCCCGAGGTAGGCCCAGACGACCGCCCCGACGAGCAGGATCGTCGTCACCCGGGGGACGTCGATCGTCCCTCCGCCGGCCTCGATGCCCTTGGCGATGAAGACGATCGTCAGCGTGTTCGCAACCGTCCAGACGAAGAAGGCGACGTCCCACCAGATGTAGCGCTTGACGAGGTAGACGTTGCGCTCGAAGACGCCGGCGAGGCCGATCAGCTCGTGACGGAGCGCTGCCGCTGCGCCGGGCATTACTCGTCCTCCTTGAGGTCTTCGAGGCCGTGTCCGGTCGCGACGAAGAACGCCTTCTCGAGCGTGGCCGAGTCGTACTTGCGCTTGATCGCGTCGACCGTGTCGAGGCAGATGAGGTCGCCGTCGTCGAGGATGCCGATGCGCTCGGCGAGTGCCTCGGCTTCGTCGAGGTCGTGCGTGCAGAGCAGGATCGTCGCGTCGTGGATCTGCCGGACCTCGCGGATGAAGTCCTGGACCTCGAGCTTGGAGCGCGGATCGAGACCGGTCGTCGGCTCGTCGAGCAGGAGCAGCACGGGCTGCGTCAGCAGGGCCCGGGCGAGGGCGACCTTCTGCTGCATGCCGCGCGAGAGGCCCTCCATCGCCTCGCCGCGCCGATCGGCGGGGAAGCCGACTTTCTCGAGGATCCGCGGAATCTCGTCGCGCGTCTCACCAGGAGTCATCCCATAGAAGCGCGCTGCGTACGACAGGTTCTCCGTCGACGACATCTTCTTGAAGAACGAGGCCTCGACCGACACGCGGTTCACGAGCCGCCGCACCGCCCGCGTCTCCTTGAAGACGTCGTGCCCGAAGATCGTCGCGCTGCCGCCGTCGTGCAGGAGCAGGGTCGCGAGCAGCCGGACCAGAGTCGACTTCCCCGAGCCGTTCTGGCCGAGAATGGCGACGCACTCGCCGCGAGCGATCTCGAAGGAGACGCCCTTCAGCGCCTCGACGCGCTTGCGATTGCGCCGGAGCAGGCCGGAGCGGCGCCCGTTGCTGCGGACGAACTCCTTGCGCAAGTTTTGGACTTCGACTGCGGGCACGTGCTGCTCCAGATTCGGCTCGAAGGGACACGGAAAGTGCGCACCGACCCGCATCGCGGGTGATGCGCGCAGAAACCGGGTTCAGCCGAGGCGCAACATCGCACCCTCACCTTAGCCACCGCGCGCGACGGCGGCAAGGGTGAGATCAGCAGGAGCGCGGCACCCTCGCGTTGAGGGATCTCGGCTGCAGCCCCGCCGTCAGGCCTCTCAGGCTCGCGGGGAGCCGATACCACCTGCCGCGCTTGAAGCGCCCGCAGTTGAGGCCGTGGACGCGGATCGCCGTCGCGTTGACGACTGCGCCCGCCGGCCCGTCCTTGAACCGAAGCTGGAACACGGGCGACCCCACCGCAGGTATCGGCGCCCGGGGAATCCGGCTCTGGCCCCACAGCAAGGAGCTGAACGCTCGAGCCTGAGCAGGCTCAGTCACAACGCGGCAGTGTCTCGCGCCGCAGATCCGCAGCTCGCCCGGGCGGATCTCCTTTGCCCAGGCAGCGGCCGAGACGAGCAGACCGACCGTCGCCAACGCTCCGAGAATTCGCATCGCAACTAGATGTACCCCTCTCACGCCTCAGAGGTTCCATTTCGTCCGCTCGGTCCTCTACAGTGCGCGTAGTCGCTCGCCGACGAAGGCGGGCGCTGAGGCAATGAGGCCTCGGGACTCTGCAGTCCCGGGGCTTTTCTCATTTCTAGGACAGGAGGATGGGATGGCCGAGGCGGATACCAAGCACTACATCGCGAACGGAAGCGAGGAAGCTCCCGCCGCGCGCGAGGCGCTCGAGTGGGCAGGCGCGACCCAGGCGCAACTGGTCGACCTCAAGTTCTGCGACCTGCTGGGCCGCTGGCAGCACATGACGCTGCCGCTGACGGCCTTCGACGAGTCGGCCTTCGACGAGGGCCTCGGCTTCGACGGCTCCTCGATTCGCGGCTGGCAGGGCATCTCGGAGTCGGACATGCTGCTCATGCCCGATCCAGCGAGCGCGATTCTCGACCCGTTCACCGAGGCGCCGACGCTCTCGCTGCTCTGTGAGATCGCCGACCCGGTGACAGGCGAGCGCTACGCCCGCGATCCCCGGGTCGTCGCCCGACGTGCCGAGGCCTACCTGGCCGAAACCGGCATCGCCGACACGTCCTACTTCGGGCCAGAGTGCGAGTTCTTCGTCTTCGACGAAGTCTCGTACGACCTCGGCCCGAACCACTCGCATTACGCGTTCGACTCGGCCGAGGGCCACTGGAACTCGGGTAAGCCGGGCCTCGGAAACACGATCCGCGAGAAGGAGGGCTACTTCCCGCCGGCGCCGCACGACACGCTGCACGATCTCCGTTCGAGCATGGTGCTCACGCTCGAGCGGCTCGGCATCCCTTGTGAGTTCCACCACCACGAGGTCGCCTCCGGCGGCCAGTGCGAGATCGACCTGCGCTACCAGGCGCTGACCCGCATGGCCGATCAGGTCATGACCTACAAGTACGTGGTGAAGAACGTCGCGCGCGCGGCCGGGAAGTGCGTGACCTTCATGCCGAAGCCGCTCTTCGGCGACAACGGCTCGGGGATGCACACGCATCAGTCCCTCTGGAAGGAGGGCACGCCGCTGATGGCCGACAAGTCGGGCTACGCCGGGCTCTCGCAGCTCGCCCGCTCGTATCTCGCCGGACTGCTCGACCACGCGCCGGCGCTGCTCGCGTTCTGCGCGCCGACGACGAACTCGTACCGCAGGCTCGTGCCGGGCTACGAGGCGCCGGTCAACCTCGTCTATTCGCAGCGCAACCGCTCGGCGTGCATCCGCATCCCGATGTACTCCGACTCGCCGAAAGCGAAGCGGGTCGAGTTTCGCTGCCCGGATGCTGCGGCGAACCCGTACCTCGCCTTCGCCGCGATGCTCATGGCCGGGATCGACGGCGTCCAGCGCGGGCTGGAGCCCGGTGAGCCCGCCGACTACGACCTCTTCGAGGAGTCGCATGGCCCGATCGCGCAGGTGCCCGGGTCGCTGGCCGAGGCGCTCGACGCGCTCGAGGCGGACCACGAGTTCCTGACTCGCGGCGGCGTCTTCTCCGAGGAGCTGGTCCGGACCTGGATCGACTGGAAGCGGGAGAACGAGGTCGACATGGTGGCCCTTCGGCCTCACCCGGCTGAGTTCGCCCTCTACTTCGACGCGTAGTTGGAAATCAGGGAGCTTCGGAAGGAGGACTGGCCGGCGGTGCGCACGATCTACGAGCAGGGCATCGCCGGCCGGAACGCGACCTTCGAGACCGAAGCTCCGGATTGGGAAGCGTGGGACCGCTCGCAGCTCGACGACCATCGGCTGGTGGCCGTCGACGACGGGCGGGTGGTGGGCTGGGTCGCGGTGCACGCAGTGTCGCCGCGACCCTGCTACTCCGGCGTCGTCGAGCACAGCGTGTACGTCGACGCCGACGCGCAGGGGAAGGGAGTCGGGCGAGCCCTGCTCGAGCGACTGATTGCAGACACGGAGCAGGCCGGGATCTGGACGATCCAGACCGGGATCTTTCCGGAAAACGAAGCGAGTCTCGCGCTGCACCTGAAGTGCGGTTTCCGCATCGTCGGGACGCAGGAACGGCTTGGAGAGCTCGACCGCGTCTGGCGCGATGTCGTAGTTGTCGAACGACGAACCAAGGAGATCTGACATGACGAAGGTGGAGGCAGTGGTCACGCGGGAGCGCGTCGAGACGGTGATCGACGCCGTCGAGGCGGAGACAGGGCATGTGGGCGTGACGGTGGTCGAGGCAATCGGGCACGGGCGCCAGCGCGGTGTCACCCACGAGTACCGGGGCCGCGTGTTCGAATCGCGCTTCCTTCCGAAGGCCATCCTCACGTTCGTTGTCGAGGACTCGATCGCGCCGGCCGTGGTCGCCGCGATCACCGACGCGGCCCGCTCCGGCCACGAGTCGGGCGACGGGATCGTCTGGTCGACGCCGATCGAGAACGTCAGGCACAACCGCACCGGCCTCGCGCTCGGGGAGGTGGAGGTCACATGAAAACCGCCGACCTCGTCATCGCGGTCAACACCGTCTGGGTCGTGCTCGCCGCGGTTCTCGTCATGTTCATGCAGGCCGGCTTCGCATTCCTCGAGGCGGGCCTGACGCGGATGAAGAACGCCGCGCACATCGCCGGCAAGAACGTGCTCATCTTCGGCGTCTGCTCGATCGTCTACTGGGCGGTCGGCTTCGGGCTGGCCTTCGGTGACGGCAACGCGCTCGTCGGGACGAGCGGCTTCTTCCCGTCGACCGAGGCCTTCCTCTCGATCGGCGCAGCGCCGTTCAGCTTCTTCTCCGGGATTCCGGGCTCCGCGGGCTACCTGTTCGAGGTCGTCTTCGCGGGTGTCTCGCTCGCGATCGTCTGGGGCGCGATGGCCGAGCGGGCGAAGCTGTGGGTCTACTTCGTCTTCGGTGCCTTCTTCACGGTCCTCTACTCCGTCGTCTCGCACTGGATCTGGCATTCAGGCGGTTGGCTCTTCTCGAAGGGGATGCAGGATTTCGCCGGCTCGACCGTCGTCCACTACCAGGGAGCGCTGGCCGCGCTCGCCGGGGCGCTGCTGCTCGGGCCGCGGATCGGCAAGTTCGGCCACGACGGCCGGGCAAACCCCATCCCGGGCCACAACATGCCCTACGCCGTCCTCGGGACGCTGATCCTCTGGTTCGGCTGGTTCGGCTTCAACCCGGGGTCGACACTCGGCGTCGTCACGGGCGACCGGATTGGCTACTTCGGCTACGTCGCGCTGACGACGAACATCGCGGCGGCCGCGGGCGCGCTCGGCGGAATCGGCGCCGCCTGGCTCGTGCTCCGCAAGCCCGATGTGTCGATGATGCTGAACGGAGTCATCGCCGCGCTCGTCGCGATCACGGCTGCCTCGGGGTTCGTCGCACCGTGGGCCGCCGTGGTCATCGGCGGCGCCGCGGGTGCAATCGCGGTCGTCGGCGTCCTCTGGGTCGAGCGGCTAGGAATCGACGATCCGATCGGCGCCGTCGCCGTGCACGGCATGGCAGGGGTCTGGGGGACGCTCGCCACGGGACTCTTCGCGGTTCCGTCGCTTGCTTCGAACCTCGCGACCGGAACCGGCGGGCTCGTCTACACGGGGAGCTTCCACCAATTGGGCGTGCAAGCGCTTGGGCTCGTTGCGGTCGGCGGCTTTACCTTCACGGCCTCATTCGGCTGCCTCTGGGGCTTAAACAAGCTGTGGGGCATCCGGGTGGAGGAGCACGTCGAGACGGCCGGCCTGGACGTCGCCGAGCACGGCATGTGGGGCTATCCCGAGTTCTACATTCCCGTCCCGGGCGGCTACGGCACCGAGTCGCACAACCATCTCCTCGGGCATTCGCACCGGGAGGACCCAGCGCCTGAGCCTGCCGGCGAAGAGGCACTCACGACCGAAGCGGCCTGACCGCGGTGAGCGCCTAGCTGCTCGGAAGCCAGCCGTCGCGATAGCGCATCGGCTTCGACTCCGGGACGTGAGAGTCGGCGAGCTCCCCGTCCTGGGTGTCCTCATCGGGGCTGGCCCCGTAGCGGCGCGCGACTTCGTTCGCCGTGTACACGCCGTAGGGCCCGAACGCCTGATTCTCGCGTGAGCTCATTGCCAAGACGACGCAGGGGCCGTCCCCGGCTCCGACGATCACGTGTTCCGTCTTGGGCGGGCAGTGCACGAAGTCCCACTGTCGCAACGGCCGTTCCTCGCCCTCTACGATCAGGAGCGCCTCGCCCGAGAGCACGAGGAAGGCCTCGGTCTCCGTCTCCCAGTGGTACATCGAATTGGGCTCGCCCGGCTCGAGTACGGCCAGGTTGACCCCGAGCATCGGGAAGTACGTGTCGGCCTCGAAATCCGTCTTACCGGTGAAGGACACGCTCTGCCTTCCCGGCCGGGAGTGCCAGCGCGCCTCACGCGCGTTCAGGACGAACCACCCCCCGCCGACAGCGACTAGCCCATCCTCGGTCTGTTTCGGCGGGGCCTCGGGGACCATGGTCGGATGATAAGTCGCGAACGACCAGACGCTACGAGATCGTCGTCAGCTCGCTGACCCTCATGACGAGGATCTGCCCCGGGCCAGCGGTCGCCCCAGTTGCGCCGGTCTCCCAGCACACGATGTTGACCACTCCGCCCTGGGGGAAATCCACCCCGAAGGAGAGCGTCAGCGTCGCAGCTCGCACCGAGCCAACGCCCGAGCCCACACGAATCGAGGCCGGCTGCCCGAAATATTGACCCGCCTGCCCGGGCGGGCGACCTTCTCGGCCCCGGCAGTACACAACGCCGTCGGATGCTCCCTCGACCGCGACCTGAGCGGTGACCGCGTACTTCCCGGCCACGAGAGCCGCGCTGGGAGCAGCGACGATCGTCGGCGAAGTAGGGGTTGCCGACGTAATCAGGACTTGAGCTGTCCACTGAAAGTCAAAGGCGTTGTTCGAGGGCCCGGGATCTCCCTTTTCTCCCTTCTCGCCCGGCGCGCCCAGGAAGCCCCGCGGACCTCTGCGTCCTCGTGGGCCGCGCGGGCCTCGGCGGCCGCGCGCCGTGGCCTTCTGGCCCGTGGCCTTTTTCGCCACGTCCGCGCCGGACCTGGCGACGTCGCGTGCGGCTTCCCCCAACGACGTCGTCCCGAGCAGCGCGACGAAGAGCGCGGCGGCGGAGATGGCGACGGCGAGCCGTTCCTTCACAGCGGACTGAACGTAGCACCGAGCAGGCGGTTTGCAAACTCTCCTAGCCGATCGCGAAAGTCACCGTCACCTTGGCCTGGATCTCCTGAGTCCCACGCTCGATCGGAGTGTCAACCGCTCGTGATGACGAGAGAGCGGCACCGAAATACGTCTCGTAGCCACCGTCGGACCCTTCCTCGATCGCCGTCACGGAGCCGAGTTGCACGTCTGCCGCATCGGCGAGGGTCTCGGCTTTGGCGCGGGCGTCGGCGACCGCAGAACGGAGCGCCTTGGCCTGGAGCTCGTCCCGGTCGGAGCGGCTGAGGCTCGGTCCGTAGACGTCGTTGGCGCCGGCATTCGTGGCGGCGTCCAGGACGGCGCCGGCCCGAGCGAGATCACGGATCCGCACCGAGACCGAGTTGCGCGTGGTGTAGCCGCCGCTCTGCCCTTTCTCCTCGTAGGAGGGAGAGACGGAGACGTCCTGCGTCTGAATGTCCTCCTTGGCGATTCCGGCTGCCCTGAGCGCGGACAGCACGTGCTTCATGCGCTCCGAGTTCGCGGCCAGCGCCTCACGCGCCGTTTGCCCGGCCGACTGGACGCCGAGCGAGAACTCGGCCTCGTCGGGAACGGCCTTCACCTTCCCGGTTCCGATGACCGTGATGCCTCCAGCCGGCTTCTCGGCGCCTCCCGCGGAATCGGGTCGGCCGACCCCGGCCAGCGCGACGACGGCTGCTCCGAGGAGCACGACGATTGCGATGCGAATCGGTTTCATGACTGCTCCCTTCGGTTTCAGCTCATACGCCGCCGAGCCGCCATGGCGTCACAATCGTGGAAGTGCGCTACCAGTTCGTCGACTGCGAGCCGACGTGATAGCTCGCCTCCACGGGCGTGCTCTGCCAGCCAGGTGAAGGACGAACTCGACAAGCTCTCAGGAGCTAGGCTCCACCGCTGCCCATGAAGATCTTCAACCTCCACAGCGACGAGTGGGACGAGACGAGAGACCGCGAGGGTTGGCGCATCAAGGAGACCTTTGTCGGCCACCGCATCGGCGGACAGCTGATCGGTGCGAGCATGTCCGAGATCGAGCCGGGGGACAAGCTCTGGCCGTTCCACACGCATCACGCGAATGAGGAGTGGGTGATCGTGCTGCGCGGCGAGCCGACCCTCCGTACCCACGAGGGTGAGCGGGTCCTGGCGGAAGGCGACGTCGCCTGCTTCCCGCGCGGCAAGGATGGCGCGCACCAGATCATCAATCGCACCGATTCGCCGATCCGCGTCTTGATGCTGTCTTCCATGATCGGACCGGAGATAGTCGAGTACCTCGACACGGGCAAGGTCCTCGCGGACGGCGTCGGAGGCGAGCACATCATGTTCTCCCGGCCGGGGCCCGTCGCGGATTACTGGGAGGGCGAGGACTAGCCGGCTCTCGACGTCACCGCGCGCTCGCGGAGCAACCTTCCATGTCGGGGACACCTCGTTTCCAGTTCGTCGACTGCCGCTGGGAGCTGGGGAGCCCGGGCCGGGGCCGCGAGCTCTACCTCGCGGACCACATCCCCGGCGCGTCCTTCCTCGACGTCGACGAGGACCTCTCCTCCCCACCGGGCGATCGCGGGCGGCATCCGCTTCCCGAGCCGGATGACTTCGCGGCAGCCGCCTCGCGTGCCGGCATCGGCGACGGCATCTTCGTCGTCGCCTACGGGGTGATGGGCGGTGCCGAGCGGCTCTGGTGGCTCGTCCGGCACTTCGGCCACGACCAAGTCGCCGTCCTGCGCGGAGGCATCGAGAGCTGGCGTGGGCCGTTCCAGCAGGCCGAGGAAGAGATCGAGCCTGCCCGCTTCGAGCCCCGACCCCGCGAAGACGACACGATCGAGGTCGAGGAGCTGGCGGCGCGACTCGACGATCCGGATCTCCTCGTCCTCGACGCGAGAACGCCCAACCGCTTCCGCGGCGAGCCGAACCCGATCGACAGGGTGCCGGGGCGCATCCCCGGCGCGCGCAACCTGCCGTTCACGTCGCAGAAGCCGATTCCCGAGGACGTGCTCGCAGCCAAGGAGATCGCTGTCTACTGCGGCTCAGGCGTCACCTCGTGCGTGCCACTGCTCGCGCTCGCCGAGGCCGGGCGCCCGGACGCGCGCCTCTACCCGGGATCGTGGAGCGAGTGGGAGGGCCGGGGCCTGCCGCTCGAGAAGGGCTAAGGCGCCGCTTGCGGCGCCGCCCGCAGGACGCGCGGGAAACAGACGGCCACGCCGGCAAAGCCGGCATGGCCTCCAAACGGCATCGCAAGCGATGCCTCAGCCGCGCGTCCGTCTGAACCGACCGGTCGGCCCTGCCTCCGGTAGCGGAAGACGCTCTAGGCCGTCGAGCCCTCGAGGTCGGGCAGGTACTGCCGCCAGCCGTTGGGGATCTTTGGAGCCGCGAGGCGGATGAAGAGCACGGGCTGAGGCGGCCGCGGGAGCCGGTGGAGCGTCATCCGCGCCTCCTCGAGGGAGCGGTTGCCCTTGCGCAGGTTGCACGGCGCACAGGAGGTGACGACGTTCTCCCAGACGGAATCACCGCCGCGACTGCGCGGCACGACGTGGTCGAGCGTGAGCCGCCCGGAGCTCGAGCCGCAGTAGACGCAGCGCCAGTCGTCGCGCGCAAAGAGCGCCCGGCGCGAGATCTTGCGCTGTACGGCGCGCGGCACTCTGACGTACTGCACGAGCCTGATCACGTGCGGCCAGGCGAAAGTGTCGCTCGCCGAGCGCAGCGGCTGGTCGAGCTCCTCGAGCACTTCGGCCTTCCCCTTGAAGACGAGCACATGCGCACGTCTGACCGACGTGACGTTCAGTGGCTCATAGCTCGCATTCAACACCAGGACCTGAGTCACGACGGAGAAAATGTAGCGACTCGGACCCTATTTGCAGCACGTCTCTAGGATTTCCGACTCATGGGACTCTCTGGGGCTGCTTGGATCGGCATCGGCGCGGCCTGCGCCGCCGCAGTCGCGCTCGGCCTGAGCGCCTACCTCTTCTTTCAGCTCAGACGCGTGCGCGCGAGCCAGCTCGTGCTGCTCGGAGGAGGCAAGGGCGACCTCGTCGACTTCGCGGTCTCGCTCCAGGGCCGGATGGACGACCTGCACGGAGCCGTCGACGAGGTGGCGGCCGCACTCGCCCGCGTCGACCGGCGCGTCGACGGCTCGATCACGAACACCTCGCTCGTCCGCTACGACGCCTACGAAGGTGCCGGCGGCCACCAGTCGGCCTCGCTCGCCTTCCTCGACGCGGGCCGTTCGGGAATCGTCGTCAGCGCCATCCAAGGCCGCGACTATGCGCGGATCTACGTCAAGGAGCTCGACCGTGGGCGCCCGAACGTCGCCCTCTCGCCGGAGGAGCAGGAAGCGGTCGAGAAGGCGATGGCCGGCTAACGGCCTGAGCGGCACTTACTCGACCGAGAACTGCACCGGGTAGCTCGCGGTGTTGTTGTCCTTCTTCGCCTCGTTCGGCACCGGCTCCACCTCGACGGTCAGCGATGTCTGCTGATCGAATTTCGGCAAGCCGAGATCCCGGAAGACGACCGTCTTCTGGTCCTGCGGGTTGATCAGGTCGATCGTCTTCCGGCCCGTCAGCGGCTCGGGGCTCTGCTGAATCGTGATCCGGACCGGGATCCGCACCTCCTGGGCGCAGCCGGAGTTCTCGACAGTGACCGCGAAGGCCAGATCCGTCGACTGCTTGATCGTGTTCAGCTCCGAGGTCAGCTCCTTGTTGTCCGGGAGCGCCTTCACGGAGACGATGCTCGTGCCGCGTGGGCTACAGGATCCACCGGTCGAAGCGCCGTGGATGCGCTGCCAGACTTGCTTCATCGAGCCCGTGGTCGCATTGTCGGGGTTCTGGACGAAGATCGAGTCCGGCACGTCGACGCCGGTGATGCTCAGACGACGGAGCTCGTCCTTGGTCGGCTCCTTGAAGAAGTCCGCCCAGATGACGTCGCTCGCGACCAGCCGCTGCATCTGCCTCGCGAGCGCTTCGCCCGCTGAGGTGGCGTTCTTCGACGAGGCCGTGCTCTTGAATGCGGCGGCCATGCCGTTGAGCCCGTTCACCCGGAGATCGAAGGCCTCGATCACGTAGTCGTTCTGCGCGCGCAGGTGCCCGGGCGGGTCGACATTCCGCGCCCTGGCGGCCAACTGGGACTGCCGCTCCGCGAGCCCGGTGAGCTCCTGCTCGACGGCCGATTCCTTCGTGCCGCGGGTTGTGAGCAGACTGTTGAATTGCCTGCCGAGGCCGTCGGACTGGCTCGCGAAGTCGGAGACCTTCTCGACGTAGTTCTTGTAGGAGTTCTTCCGCTGGTCCTCACGGCAGCCGTTCACCCACAGGACGAGCAGCAGGACGATCAGGATCGCGAAGCTGATTAGACCGACGAGCCGCAGCAGCGGGGTGAGACCGGTCGGCGGGCGCGCGGGCGGACGCGGGCCTCGCCGACGAGTTCGCTCCTCGGCCGCTCCTTCTCGGGTCTCCGACTCCTCGAAGAAGTCGAACTCGATGTCGCTTTCTCGCTCGCTCATGACGGGGTCGACGGCAGAGCGGGTCACTGTACCGACCTGCACGGCTGGTGCAGGAGTTTTGCCGACCACGGCCAAGACGGGAGCCGCGTTGTCGAGCGCCCTCGAACCGGTGCCTTCGAGCGGCCTTGTCCTCGGCCGCTATCGGCCCCTGCGCCCCCTCGGGAGCGGTGGCTCCGGCTCGGTATGGCTTGCGCGGGACGAGACCTCGGGGCTCGAGGTCGCCCTCAAGATCATCGCCAAGGAGGGGAAAGCCGCGCCGCGCGCAGAGCGCGAAGCAGAGGCGGCAACGAGGCTCCGTCATCCACACTGCCTCCGCGCTTACGGGCTGGAGGCCGACGAGAAGCATCTCTACATCGCCTACGAGTACGTCCCTGGGTCGACGCTACGACAGGCGATGCGCGCGGGCGAGCTGAACGACGAGGGCGCTGTCGAGGCGGCCGCTCAGGTGCTCGAGGGCCTCGCCTTCGCGCACGCGCGCGGGATCGTCCATCGTGATGTGAAGCCGGCAAACGTGCTCTTGGCCGAGGACGAGTACGTGTCGGTGCGGCTGTTCGACTTCGGGCTCGCCCAGCTCGCCGACGCCGACACGCTCACGGCCGTCGGCGACGTGCCGGGGACGCTCGCCTACATCCCGCCGGAGCGCTTGGAGGGCGAGACCGCCGGGCCGCCGGCAGACGTCTGGGCCGTCGGAGTGCTGCTCTGGGAGGCGCTCGCCGGTCACCATCCCTTCTGGCGAGCTTCACCGCTCGAGACAGGAGAGGTGATCAAGGCCGGGGCGCCTTCGATTCGCGAAGCGCGGCCCGATCTTCCTGACGAGCTCGTGCAGGCCGTCGATCGCGCCCTCTGCGTCGATCCTGCGGGGAGACCGACCGCCGCCACGCTCGCCAGGGATCTGCGCGGAGTACGACGGGAGCACGCGCCGAGGCGAACGCCCGCGGCCTCATTCCTTCGCATCGACGCGCGGTCGCTGGCGGCGAGAGGCGCGGCTCCTGTTCTCGCGGCGCTTGTCGCCGGCTGGACGACCGCCGCTCTTCCGTTCTTCCCCGCGCGCGGGCCTCTCGTGCTGGCGCTGATCGCGGCCGCGCTCACGACGGTGCGGGCGCGCCTGGGGCTGGCGTTCACGCTCGCCGTGCCCGTGCTCCCGCTGGGGAACGTCTCCTTCGGACTTGCGCTCGGTTACGCCGGAATCGCTGTCGTGTGGCTCGGGTTGACGTGGGGCGATCCGCGGCGAGGCTTGTTGTGGGCGGCTGGGCCCATGCTGGCGCCGCTCGGTCTCCTCGGACTGGTCCCGCTTGCCGTCACCGGCGCTCGAGGCCTGGCGCGGCGCGCGCTGCACGCGCTCGCGGCGGTGCTGCTGGCAGGGCTCGTTGCCGGCCTTCACGGCTCGCCGTTGCCCTTCGGCAGCGGGCACGCAGCGCAGCTCCGCGTCGCCGGGAGCGAGCATCCCATCGCCGTCCTGCAGGCCGTTTGGCAATGGCTCCTGCAGACGCCGGCCCTCGGTCTCGAGGCGCTGATTCTCGCCGTGACCGCCGCGGCTCTCCCGATCGTCGCGCGGCGAGGCGATTTCGAGATCGCCGGGTTCGGCGCCGGGCTGCTGGCGGCGATGCTCTGGGCGGCTCCCGCTGCGCCGGCCTTGCCGCTCGTGCTCAGCGGATGGGCGATCTGCATCTACCTCACAGTCCAGTCGCGGCGCCGGGGTGAGGAGCCCGTACCAGAGCGCCATTTCGGCACGTTTCTGACACAGACACGTGCGCATTTCGGCGATCGGCTCACGTCGGGTGGTGGACTGGGGTGGCCCCGGCGGCGCGGCCAGCGGTGGCCGCCCCGGATTGGCCACGCCCGCCGATAGACTCGTTTCCCGGGGTAAGACCCGTCGCCCGTGACAGTGCTCCGCAACATCGAGTCGAAAATCGAGGCGCTGTTCGAAGGCGTCTTCGGCCGCGCGTTTCGAACTAACGTCCAGCCCGTCGAGTTGGCCCGGAAGCTGGCCAAGGAAATGGATGACCACCGCATGGTCTCCGTCTCGCGCGTCTACGCGCCGAACGAGTACTCCGTCTATCTCTCACCCAAGGATCGAGAGCAGTTCGAGAGCTACGAGGAGTCCCTGGTCAGCGAGCTCCAGGAGTATCTGGCCGAGCACGCGCGCCGCGAGTCGTACGTCCTGCTCAGCTCGCCCAGCATCCTCATGCACACCGACGACGATCTCGAGGTCGGCGAGTTCGGAATCGCAACGCGCATGGTGCAACCCGAGCCGGGCCAGGGGCCGGTCGAGGAGCCTGCGGCCCCTCCCGGCGCGACGATGGTCTACAAGCCGAAGAAGGGGCCCGCGACCCAGGCGGCGACCCCTGAGGAGCTGGGGATCGAGCCGGATGTGGTCACGCTCGATGTCGACGGAACCCAGCACACGATCGACAAGCGCAACGTCGTCATCGGCCGTTCGAAGGACTGTGACATCCGCGTTGTCGACCCGAACGTCTCCCGTCGTCATGCGGAGATCCGCCAGGAAGGAAGCGCCTACTGGGTCCAGGACCTCGGCTCGACGAACGGGACAACCGTGAACGGGCGCCGGCAGCAGCGCGCGAAGCTCGCGGACGAGGACCGCATCACGGTCGGTTCCACGGACCTCGTCTTTCGCCGCCAGCCTGGGAACGTTTAGCTGTGCGCTCGATTGCGTCGACCGGTCATTTCAGACTGGCGGCACCGCAAGCGGAGCAGCAGTGATTGCGACCTCGGTCGACGTGGAGGGCGTCCTGCTCCTCCTCAAGGCCGGCTTCCTCGTCCTGCTCTACCTCTTCATCTGGCGCATCGTGCGGACGGCGAGCCGCGACCTTCGCCTGCCTCAGGAGAGCTTCGTCCTGGGCCCGCAGCAAGCTGCTGCTGTGGGTCTCCGCGAACAACCAAAACCGACGATGGGCCGGCTGGTCGTGCTGAAGAGCACCGCGCTCGACGAGAACACCGAGTTCGCCCTCGATTCGGCCGGGATCTCGATCGGCCGCGGCGGCCCGAACGAGGTGCGGCTCGACGGAGACGAGTTCGCGTCGGCCCAGCACGCCCGGGTCGAGCCCCGCCGCGATGGAGTCTGGATCGAGGACGTGGGGTCGACGAACGGCACATTCGTCAACGGCGTCCGGCTCTCCCGACCCCGTAAGCTCGCGATCGGCGATCTCGTCCGCGTGGGCGAGACCGACCTGAGGTTCGAGGAATGACCGTGATCGGACGCAGCACCGGCCTCTCCCATCCGGGGCGCAAGCGTCGGCACAACGAGGACGCCTGGGTTTGCGCACCGCCGCTCTTCGCGGTCGCAGACGGGATGGGCGGCGCTCGCGGCGGCGAGATTGCCTCGCGCGTGGCGGCGACCGCGCTCGGCGAAGAGGTCAACGGCAACGGCGAGGAGCGTGTCGTCGCACTCATCCAGGAGGCGAATCGACAGGTCTTCGACCGGGCCAACGAGGACTCGGACGCGTCCGGAATGGGCACGACGATCACGGTCGCGCTCGTCGAGGACGGGCTGATCTCGATCGGGCAAGTGGGCGACTCGCGGGCCTACCTGATCCGGGACGGAAAGCTCGAGCAGCTGACCGAGGATCACTCGCTCGTCGCCGAGCTCGTGCGCAGCGGCCGCCTCTCTCCAGAGGAGGCCGAGACGCACCCGCAGCGCTCGGTGATCACGCGCGCGCTCGGCACAGATCCCGACGTCGACGTCGACTCGTTCTCGATCGCAGGGAAGCCCGGCGACCTCTTTCTCATCTGCTCCGACGGGCTGACGAGCATGGTCGACGACCAAACGATCCTCGAGGCCGTCGAACGACACCGGAGCGACCTCGACGCGGCCGCGAAGGAGCTCGTCGCCGCCGCGAACCGGAGCGGGGGAGAAGACAACATCACCGTCGTCTTCTTCGAGATCGCCGAAGAGCGACCGGAGCCGCCCGCGGAGACGAAGCCGATGCCGGCGCTCGAGACCCCGCCGACGGAGGAGGACGAAGACACGCTCTCGGGGCTCGAAGCCGTCCCGGCGGTCGACACGATGGTCGTCCCGCCCGAGCAGGTCCACGCGGTCGCCGAGCAAGAGGAGCCGGAGCCGGCGAAGCAGCATTTCGGCCTGCTTGCGGCGCGCCTCCTGATCGCACTCGCGGTCATCGGGGTGCTCGTCGTCCTCGTCGTCTGGCTCTTCGGTCAGAGCCAATGAGATGAGCTACCGCAACCGGGAGCTCGCGAACCTCTTCGTCGTCGCGATCATCACCGGGCTCGGCTTCGCCAGCGTCTACATCGCTCGCCAGGACGTGGTCTCGACCGGCTCCCTCTCGTACGCCGTCTTCTTCTTCGCGCTGTACGTGGCCGCCCACCTGATCGCCCGGCTGACCGTGCCGCAGGCCGATCCCTACCTGCTGCCGATGGCGGCCCTCCTGACCGCGATCGGCGTCACCGAGATCTACCGGCTCGACCCTGACAACGCCTTCAGGCAGGGGCTCTGGGTGGTGGTCGGCGTCATCGCGTTCGCCGGGACCCTGCTCGCGTTCCGCCACGACTACCGGCGGCTCGAGAGCTACAAGTACCTCTGCGGCCTGACGGCGATCGGTCTCCTCGTTCTGCCGGCGCTGCCCGTGATCGGCCAACCGGTGAACGGTGCGCGCCTGTGGGTGCGCGTCGGGGGGATTCAGTTCCAGCCGGGTGAGCTCGCCAAGATCATGCTGATCGTCTTCCTCGCCGGCTACCTGCGCGAGAAGCGCGAGGTTCTGGCCCAGGGACGGTTGAAGGACTTCGGGCCGCTGCTCCTGATCTGGGGTGCGGCGATGCTCCTCCTCATCGAGACGAAGGATCTCGGCAGCGGGCTTCTCTACTTCGGGATCTTCCTGGCCGTGCTCTACGTGGCCACGGCGCGCGCCTGGTTCGCCGCCGCGGGACTCGCGCTCTTCGTCGCCGGCGCCGCGGTCATCTACACCCGCGTGCCGCGCGTCGAGGAGCGGGTCTCGGTCTGGATCGACCCCTGGTCACACACGCACACGACGGGCTACCAGATCATCCAGTCGCTCTACTCGATCGGAAACGGAGGCTTCGCTGGCAAGGGCCTCGGCAAGGGCGTCTTCGCGACCACGAACGGCCACGAGCTCATTCCGTACCTGTCCACGGACTTCATCTTCTCCGCGCTCGCGCAGGAGCTGGGGCTCGTCGGCGCTGCGGCGCTGATGCTCGTCTACATGCTCTTCTGCCTGCGGGGGTTCCGGATCGCGCTGCTTGCGCAAGACGGCTTTTCGAAGCTCCTCGCCGTCGGGCTGACGTTCGGTTTCGCGCTCCAGACCTTCATCATCGTCGGGGGGGTGCTGCGCCTGATCCCCCTGACCGGGATCACGCTTCCCTTCGTCAGCTACGGCGGCTCTAGCGTGATCGCCAACTTCGTCCTGCTCGCGGGCCTCCTCCTCGTCTCGCACCGAGCCAACTCCTTGGCCCAGCTGCCGATGGAAGGACGTCCGTGAATCGCCAGATCACCCGCGTCGCGGTCGTCGGGCTCGTCCTGCTGGCTGCGCTCATCGTCGGCACGACCTACTGGCAGGCCTGGGCCGCGAGCGGCCTCGCCGACCGGCAGGACAACTCGATCCAGCGCGTCGCCGAGTTCTCGGTCAAGCGCGGGAAGATCTACGCCGCGGACGGGAAGACGATCCTGGCCGACAACGTGAAGCGCAAGGTCGGCGGTCAGACGCTCTATTTCCGTAAGTACCCGCAGCGAGGCCTCGCGGCGCACATCGTCGGCTACTCGACCCAGGTGCGCTCCCGGGCCGGGCTCGAGGCCTCGGAGAACGACTTCCTGACCGGTTCGAATACGAACCTGAGCACGGTCCTCGACACCACCTTCGACAAGCTGAAGGGCACGACCGTCAAGGGCAACGACCTCGTTCTCACGATTCGCCCCGGCGCGCAAAGAATCGCCCTCAATGCACTCGGCGGGAAGTGCGGCGCCGCGGTCGCAATCGAGCCGCGCACCGGGCGCCTGCTCGTCAGCGCCTCCAGCCCCACGTACGACCCGAACCTGATCGAGAGGCAATACAACCTCGCGACGAGGCCGAAGTTCGGCTGCTCGCCGCTCTTCAACCGCGCGGAGGCCGGCCTCTACATCCCGGGCTCGGCGTTCAAGGTCGTGACCGCCTCGGCCGCGCTCGACAGCGGCAAGTTCACCCTGGAGTCGCGCTTCAGCGACCCCGGCTATTGCATCGAGTACGGGAAGAAAGTCCTGAACTTCGCCGACCAGAGCGGGCCGGAGGTCTTCGGCTCGGTCGACTTCACACAGGCGCTCACGCACTCGATCAACGCCGTCTTCTGCGAGATCGGAAAGGCGCTCGGCGGCCGACGTATCCTCGACACGGCGAAGGATTTCGGCTTCTACTCGGTGCCTCCGCTCGAGACACCAGTCAACGAGCGGGCGATCAGCGGCCTCTACAACAAGGGCAAGCTCTTCTTCCCGAAGAACGACTTCCAGGTCGATCCCGGCCGGCTCGCATTCGGACAGGAGCGGCTTCAGGTGACGCCGATCCAGATGGCGATGGTCACGGCGACGATCGCAAACGGCGGGCTCGTCATGCGCCCGTACGTCGTCGAGCGGGTCGTTGCTCCGGACGGGTCGGTCGTGACGAAGACGAAGGAGGAGTCGCTCGGCCGCGCGATCAAGGAGAACACGGCCGCCGAGGTCGCCGGAATGATGGAGCAGGTGGTGCGCGGCGGAACCGGCACGGCTGCGGCGCTCCCGGGGATCCGCGTCGCCGGCAAGACGGGCACGGCCGAGACCGGAGCGACTCACGTGAACACGACCTGGTTCATCTGCTTCGCGCCGGTGGACAACCCGAGGGTTGCAGTCGCGGTCGTCCTCGAGCATCAGAGCGGCACCGGTGGCACGACGGCGGCCCCGATCGCGAAGGCGATCATGGAGGCGCTGATCCGGTGAGCGTCGAACCTAGAAACGTGGTCGCGATGACGAAGATTGGATCGACCGGTCATTTCAGACGGACGCGCGGGCAGAGCCCGCCCGTCCTGAAGTCGGCACCGCAAGCGGTGCCTTGGACGCAAGGAAGGTGTCACAACTTTCATCGGGGTCTGACCCCACGCTTGTCCGCACGCTCATGGCTTTCACCGACACGCTGATCAACATGCTCTTCGACGGGCGCTACCGGGTCGTCCGGAAGCTCGGCTCCGGAGGGATGGCCGACGTGTACCTGGCCGAGGACGAGGAGCTCGGCCGCCGCGTTGCGATCAAGATCCTGAACGAGCGGCACGCGAACGACGAGCAGTTCGTGGAGCGCTTCCGCCGCGAGGCCAAGAACGCGGCCGGGCTCTCGCATCCGAACATCGTCTCCATCTACGACCGCGGTGAGGCGGAGGGGACGTACTACATCGCCATGGAGTACCTCGACGGGAGAAGCCTGAAGGAGCTCGTCACGGCCCGCGGCCCCCTGCCGATCGGTGATGCGATCGCCTTCACGCGCGAGGTGCTGGGCGCACTCCGCTTCGCACACCGCAAAGGCGTCGTCCACCGAGACATCAAGCCGCACAACGTCATGGCCGATGCCGACGGGCGCCTGAAGGTCACGGACTTCGGCATCGCCCGCGCGGGCGCCAGCCAGATGACTGAGGCCGGGTCGATCATCGGCACCGCGCAGTACCTCTCGCCCGAGCAGGCGCGCGGCGCGGCCGTCGACCAGCGCTCCGACCTCTACTCGGTCGGGATCGTCCTCTACGAGCTCCTGACGGGCACCGTTCCCTTCAACGGAGAGACGCCGGTCGAGATCGCGATGCGCCACCTCTCCGACACGCCGCAGCCCCCGTCGATCAAGCGGCCGGAGATCCCACCCGACCTGGACATGATCGTGCTCCGCGCGCTGGCGAAGAACCCGGACGACCGTTTCCAGACGGCGGCCGAGATGGA
>Ga0210378_10000513_pt1 | contig 19665 bp, 18 predicted proteins | sample PLM1_60_b1redo_FD_155465 | JGI IMG/M metagenome (GOLD analysis project Ga0210378, IMG submission 155465) | Groundwater sediment microbial communities from an aquifer in East River, Colorado, USA - PLM1_60_b1 redo | ecosystem: Environmental > Terrestrial > Soil > Riparian zone | place: USA: East...
ACGACGACGCTGACGCCGCCTCGGCGGACCGCCCTTGTATCTGCGTAGCAGGGACTTCCTCTGAGTATGCAAGCCGTGTCGACGGGACAGGGATGGCTTAGCCGGTTGAGGGGATGAGATCGAGATGCCGCACGGGCTGACTAGGCGGGAGCTCCTCAAGTTGATGTCCCTCGCGGCCGGCGTGGGCGTGGCCGGGCTGCTGGCCGGGTGCGACGAGATCGCGGAGAAGATCAATAGTCGGCCGGTTCGCAAGAACATCGCGACACTCGTGCCGAATGATCCCATCGTCGTGAGCTACCGGACCGCGGTGACCGCGATGAAGGCCCTACCGATGTCCGACCGGCGCAACTGGACCCGGCAGGCGCAGATCCACCTCAGCGTTTGTCGGCACCGGAGCTGGCTCGTCCTGCCCTGGCATCGGGCCTACCTGTTCTATTTCGAACAGATCTGCAAGCAGCTCTCCGGCAATGAGTCATTTGCCCTGCCCTATTGGAACTGGACCACACATCCGCAAATTCCGCCGGTGTTCTGGGACCAGTCCTCCCCGCTGTTCCACGGCAACCGGACGGCCACGCCGACGTCGTCGGTTCCCGCTTCGATCGCCGGCCCCACCGTCATCGAGACGATCCTCGCCGAGGACAACTTCCTGCTCTTCGCCGGTGACCCGGTGGCCCTGAACAGCACCACCCAGTTCGGTCCCGGCGCTGGCCCGCTGGAGAGCGGGCCACACAACGCCATCCACGGGTTCGTCGGTGGAGACATGGCCACTTTCATGTCGCCGCTGGACCCGGTCTTCTGGACCCACCATGGTCGCATGGACGAGCTCTGGGTCGAATGGAACATCCTGCGCAACAACCCGAACACCAACGACACCAACTGGATCAACACCACGTTCACCGACTTCTGCGACCGCAACGGAGCACCAGTGGAGATATCGGTGCTGGCCACGATCCTGATGCCATACCTGAGCTACCGCTACGACACCCAGGTGACACCATGACCACACCGCACACACCGCCACCCGAGGACGACCGCCTGAAGCGCCACCTCGAGAAGGGCGGCCGGGTCACCCTCGACGTACGGCAGACCTTCACCGCGGCACCGGCCACATTGGCCGCTCCGGAGCCGCTGACCATCCAGTTTCCCGGAACCGAGGGTCTGGACAAGCGACTGGCTCCCGACCTCAAGGTCCGGGCCAACCTCGGCTTCTCCTATGCGGACACGCCGAACTTCGCCATCCTGGTGTTCATCAACACACCGAACGCCAACGCCAGGACGGCCACCTCGGTCCCCGGGTTCCTCGGATCGGTGGCCTTCTTCGACCACGGCCACGGCGAGCACCAGCACGCAGACGTCGTCTCCCGGCTGTCCGCGACACCGGTCGTCAAGCGGGCCGCCAGGCCCGGTCCCATGATCCTGACCCTGGTCCCAGTCGCGCTTCCGGAGCGAGCCATCACAGCCCAGACTATCCAGGTGAGCGCCTCCGTCGACCTGCTCCTCTCGAAGGTCGAAAAGGCGAAGTGAGCCGCGCTGGGCTCGTCGCGCTCGTGGTGGTCACCATGCTGGCAAGCGGATGCGGCCCGGGGCACACCGACCGACCGCAGCCCGGCCCATCCACGCCGCCGACTGCCCCCTCGGCCACCACCGCCAGTACCGCCACGACAGCCACCCCTGCGACGACCGCGATGCCAAGCGCCACCCTGACCGCGGCCACCCCCGTGGCACGACTGCCCATCACCCCGGTCGAGCAGGCCACAACCGTCCGGCTCAGCATCGCCTCGCTGGATAACCCCACAGACCAAGCGATTACGCTGTCCGTGGCCCTGATCCGACCGGACGGCACGATCATCGAAGTCGGAACCGCCAGCCCATTCCCCGCCGATCGACCCGCCGTACTGCACGTGGCGATGCCCACGGCGGCAATCGAGCAAGCTGCCATCCCCGGCACTATCCTGCGCGTCAACCTCGTCCCACTCGAGCAGCCGCTGCGACCGGATCTTCGACTCGTCGTTGCCGCCACCATAGAACCAACATGACGCCAACGGCCATCTGGCGCGGCGGCCCGTCGCTGCCCAAGGCCCGCTTCACCCTATTCCTCGAGACACCGACCACCCGGGCGATCTCCGAGATCGACAACCCCTCCGCCCGCCGCAGCCGGCGGATCTCCGCCCAATCCTCCACGCCCGACACCCGCTTCCTCCCTGGCTCGGCTCCGGCCAGGGTTTCCGGGAATGGCAATCCCCTGAAACCGTAGAGACGTGAATTTGGTGGATCTTGCGGTTTGGTTGATCTTTGGGTTTGCGCCGGGCACCGGGGTGGGCAGGCTCATGGCCTGCCGCTCGGGCGTCAACGCCAGCATCCGCCCCGCGCCGCTTGCGGCCACCCCGGCCCCGCCGGAGCGAGGATCTGGGCCACGAACCAGCGGCTGGACATACTCACATGCCGCGATGGAGGCTGCGGCGGGCCGAGTGACCAGCCGGTGCCCGAGGGGCCGACAGTGTGCGCGGGGCGGCGCTGTGGAGTCGACCGCGACGGTTGTTGCCCGGTTGCCCGGCGCGCGCGCGGGGTTAGGGAGGCGCTAGCCGACGAAGATGTCTTCTGGCAGGAATGCCGACACGAGCATGTTTGGGACGTCGACGAGCGCGCTGATCTTGAGGTCGACGGCCACGCTGCAGATGGTGTAGCCCTGTTGCCGCTCCAGCCTCGCTCGGTGAGGTGCTCGATCATGTTGAGCAGTGCGTTGCGTGCGGCCAGGGTGGCATCTTCGGCGCGGTTCTCGCCGTCCTTGGTCACCGAGATGCCGGTGGTGGCGTAGAACCTGCGTGGCGCGGCGAACTCTGGCGGCAGGTAGTAGTCCTCGCGGGTGAACCGCAGGTCGCGGATGCCCTTCCGGGCCGCCTCTGCCTTGTGCAGGGCGAAACGCGTACGCAGGGTGGCGCGCATCTCGATCGCGGTGCCGCAGGTCTCGCAGTCGCCCTGCGCGAAGTGTGCGTCGCCGGCGGAGAACAGGGCGCCGGGGGTATCGACGGGGATGAGTAGCCGGGCTCCCTTGCCCAGTTGTTTGATGTCGACGTTGCCGGCCTGTTCGCGGGGCGGGATCGTGCGCAGTGCCTCCGCCGCGATGCGCGGGTCGTCGGGCACGGCGGACGCCGCCGACGGGACAAGCACGAAGCCGCCGGCCTCGAGCAGCGCCTTCTCACGCCTTGCGGTCTGCGCGAGCAGACTGTGTCCCGGGGTCAGACCGATGGTGCCCATGAACGGCGAGCCGGGCACGCGTACCCCGGGCAGGTCGGGAGAAGTCGCCCAGCCGTCGGCGATGTCCCAGCTGACCTTGAACGGGTCGGGGAACACGTCGCGGAGGAAGCCGAACCCAGGCACCTGCACGGTGTAGCCGTAGCGGTCGGGTTCGACGTCGAGGATCTCGACCTCGAGCAGGTCGCCGGGCTCGGCGCCTTCGACGAAGACCGGACCGGTCAGCGGGTGCACGACGTCCAGGTTCGGCGCGGCGACGGTCTGCAACGTCGCGTCTGGACCCATCTGCCCGTCGAACGCGTCCCGCGTCTCCAGCACCACTTCGTCCCCCGGCTCGCAGCGCAGCACCGGTGGGATGTCGGGGTGCCACCGGTTGTGACCGGTGTTCGGCTCCTCCAGTAACGTCTTGCTCTGGTCGATCCGGATCTCATGAATGGCCACGCTGCCTCCCTCGGCCGATCTTGCGATCCTGACACCGGCCGGCGCTCGGTGGTAGCCCTCAGGTCAGAACGACCAGGCCACACCGGCGGCAGAACATCCGCTTCTGCCGCGAAGCGCTCGTCACGGAAGGTGATCGGGTCGCCGGAGGTTGGCATCCGGACGTGCCGATGAGCGGGCGGTGCAGGTTCGGAAGCTTCATGCCCGCCGCCGCGGGCGCAGGACGTCGCGGAGCGGCGCTCACAGGTAGACGAAGAACCGCGTCCACCACGTTGGGCCATACCTGGCGTTGAGCTCGTCGAGCGGGCTGTGCCCCTGATACCTCGTCCAGAGCGGCTCCTCTGGGATCACCGTGTACCCGAGGTCGTCGAGCGCACCATAGTGGTCGCGTGGTTGGTCACCGCTCGGGATCCTCGCGGTCCATCTCGGCGTAGTACTCGGCGAAGGCGTCGTCGTCGAAGTCGACGTGGACGAGGTCGGGTTCGGGGCCGGCGGTTTCACTGTCGAGGGGCTGGCTGAAGTGCAGCGCATCGAGGAGGAAGCGCTGGTTCCGCTCCAACAGCGCTAGATCGTCGCTCCACAGGCCGAACTCAAGGTGGAACGGCGCGAGCGACGTCCAGTTGGCCGAGCCCATCCACGTCCGGAGCGGGGTGAAATGCCACTCCTCGAAGCCGTAGTCGTTCTCCCAGATCCACACGCGGCCGCCGACGAGCATCTTGACGTGGACGAGGGGCTTCTGGCTCCCGCCTGGCCTCCATCCGGCGGCACGCACAGGACCGAGCTCGAGCGGCTCCGGCATGGGCTCGCCGGGACCGATCACCGGGGCGCTGCCGTCCGGCCGCGGGAGAGTCACGCCCTCGAAGCCTGGTAGATGGAGGGTCGTGAGGGGCAGACCGGAGCCGTGTAGCCGGTTGAGCTCGCGACGGCTGGTCTGCTGGCGGTCGACAACGATGCATGACTGCATCGGGATGAGCGCGTCGACGACCTCGGGTGACGTAGGCGGTAGACGCAACCGAGGACCGCGGCGCGCGCCTCCGCCTTCCGCGGCATCCGCACCCGCGCCAGGGCCGGGAGCTCGCGCAGGCCCGCGACGAGGTCCGGGATGACGTCTGCGCCGTAGGTGACACGGGACCTGTCGCCATCGCCCCACGGGAATGGGCCGCCGGACGACGGAAGGAACTGGTGGTAGCCGCCGAGCGGCGGGTGCTGCTCCGTCACGGAGAGGTCACCTGCCACGGGTCAACAGCGAGGACCTCGTCGTACACCTTGCGCGCCCACGACTGGAGCTCGGCGTCGGCGACGAGCCCGCCGAGCAGGCCGGTGCCGTCCTCCCGCCATGCGTGGCTCTCCGGGTCATCGACGCCCATCTGGCGGGCGTCGGCCCACGCTCGGCTGGTATCGGCGGTGTCCCAGTGCTCTAGGGCATCGCGGAGGGTTCGGATCCGCTTTCGGTCGAGGTTCCCCTCGAGCCGGTCGTCGTCGTCGAAGACCTTGAGCGCCCGGAGAAGCTGTCGCGCGGCCGTCATCGTGAAGTACTTCTCGGCGTCGAGCTCGTGGAACGGGTGGTTGTCCGCGGCGGTGTGTCGGCCGGAGGTCCGCTTGCGTTCGGTGCTGGCGTACGCCTCGTGGCGGGCAGCGATGAGCCGGTCGACCTGCCAGTCGAGGACGTGCGCCCAGCGCAGTACTCGCGCTTGCGACTCCACGGTGATTGGCATCAGCGGTGGACCTCACTTCGGTCGACGTAGCGGGCAAGGAGGCTCAGCGTGGCGAGCTGCTCGAGGGCCTCGTCCTCGCTCAGCTCCCCCTCGTCGTGGCTCGCAGGGTTCCGCAGCGGTGCGTAGCAGCCCTCGGCGAGCGCGGCGACGCCCCGGCGGACGCTCTGCGCCGTCCTGCCGCCGTCATCGTCGCGAAGCCGCAGCCGGGGCTGCCCGGACTTCGGGTCGTCGCTGGTGTACGCCGACTGGAAGAGGGCCGTCTCGCTCACATCGCGGCGGCCGAGCTTGTTCTGCGCCTCCGTGTTGATCTTCACCGACGCGGCCCGCACGGCCTCGCGGTAGTGGCCGGACTGCCAGAGCGACCGCGCGCCCTCCCACGCCCACGGGTGCATGCGGCCGGCGTCGAGGCGCGGGGCGTTGTCGCCGAGGTTCTCGTGGACCTCCTCCTCGCGCTCGAGCGCAGCGATCGCGCGCTGTGCGGCCTGCCGGTGCTGCTGCCAGCGCTCGTCGCGGTCCTCCGGGATCGTTCTGCGCCAGTCCGGCAGGACCCGGTCGAGGATCTGCTCGACGACCTGCGCGCTCGCGACGATCCGGTCCGGCGGCCCCTTCGGGTAGCGCATGTCGGCGAGGATGAGGACACCGCTATTGTCCGGCGGAGGCTGGATGAGCGTCGTCATGTCCACGAAGACCGAGAGCTCGGCGAGCGCCCACTCGACGTTCACTGCTCGCCGCCTTCTCTGGGGTCGCGGACGAAGGCGATGAACCTCTTCCCGAGAGGGCTCGTGACGGAGTCGTACAGGCTCGGACCGGTCTGCATGGCCCCGAGGCTGCTGATCACCACGAGGCTCGCCGACGACAGGTCGCCGAAGCACAAGCCGAGCCAGTCGCCCGGGGCTTGGAACGCGGGGAGCTCGGCGAGCAGCGCTGCCTTCGATCCGCCAATGAGGGTCGGACGGGTGATGCCGGCCGCGTCGAAGAACGTGAGGCCCATCGCGAAGACGAACGCGACCGCGAGGGGACTGCCCGCGAGGGGACTGCCCGCGAGGGGACTGCCCGCGAGGGGACTGCCCGCGAGGGGACTGCCCGCGATCGGGACCGCGCCGGCGGCTGCCTCGCCGACGTGCTCGACGAGCTCGCGGGCGGTGCTCTTCTTCGGCGGGCGCTCCACGCTGGCTAAGCCTGCCACCCGGGGCGGACATGACTCTCGCGCGCGGGAGTGCTAGGGGTACTGCATGGCCCTCAGCGAGGAAGACGTACAGCGGCTCGACGAGCGTGCGCAGGAGGTAGGACGGAAGATCGGGTGGGACATGCGCTTCGTGGTCGCCCCGAACCCGGAGTACGTCGGCGTCGTCACCGGCCCGGATCAGGTCTTCGTCATGGGGCCGAGCAAGCTCTCCGACCTAGCAGCGCACGACGTCGAGCTCGACCTAGACGCCCTTGAGCGCGGCGACCGAGAGATCCTCCCGGAGGACGGGGACCCGCGCCTCTACTGAGTCCGCGCTCGGCCATCCGTCGGGTCACCGCACGTGGTGTCGGTCGTGGTGTCAAGGACGTAGCCCTTCTCGCGCCGCCAGGGGGCAGGAAGGCGAGGTACGCGCGGGTCCGGCGCGCGTCGGCGTGTTCGGCCGCCGTGCAGTAGCTCGGCCACTCCTCCGTGCCCAGGCGCTCGAGCCACTCGTCGAGGTCGAACGGCGGAGCAACGTCTCGGCCGCCGCGCCGCGTCCGACGAAGCCGCTCGAGCAGGACGCACGCCGCAGGGCGAGCGGGCGCACCCGGCGCTCGTGGAGGCGTACTGCGGCGCTTCACAGCGCAGCCCGGATGCCGAACAGACCGCGACGTCCGGATCCAGCCTTTCTGCACGTGCGCCCATGGCGGCGGCAATGCAAGACGGCCCGAGTCGTCATGCAAACGTCCGCTCAAGCCGCGAGGTGAGCGGCCTGGTTGATCTTCGGTCCGGGATGCGCCGTCATCGTGGCCGGAGTGGTTCTGCCTGCGGGCTGACGGTAGGTCGGGAGGCGGCGGTGTAGGGGGCCATGGTGGCCAGGCGGGCGATCTGAACGGGCTGGCCAAAGGTGGGGGCGTGGATGATCAGCCCATTGCCGAGGTAGAGGGCGACGTGGGTGATCTTGACGGCGGGGTTGCCGAAGAAGACGAGATCACCGGGGGTGAGCGGGGCGCCGGGCGGGAGAAGTGGCCCGGCGAGGTATTGGGTGTGGGCGGTGCGAGGGATCTGGATGTCGGCTGCGGCATACGCGGCATGGGTGAGACCGGAGCAGTCGAATCCTGCCTCGCCGGCGTCGGGGCCGTCGCCGCCCCAGATATACGGGAGTCCGAGCTGGGCGCGGGCGTACGCGATGGCGGTGGATGCCGCGCCGGTGGCGCTGTTCGGGCCGAGGAGCGTCGCGTACCGGGCGGTTTGGTCGAGAACGAGCCGGACATACGAGGTGGCGTGGTTGTAGGCGAGGACTGCGCCGGGTATGTCTCGTCCGTCGCGGGCACCGGAGGCGCACAGGTAGCGGGCGGCGGCATAGATGGCGTTGACCGGGTGGTACGGGCTGGGTGGGTCTGTGCCGCCGGGCGGGACAGGCCGGCTGTAGACGGCGAAGGGGGCGGGGAGGAGCTGCATGGGGCCTTGCGCGCCGGCGCTGTTGGCGCCGTCGTGGACGCCGGAGAGCGCGGACCGGCCATGGTCGGACTCGATCTTGCCGATGGCGGCGAGGATGGACCAGTCCAGGCCTGGGCAGTCGGTGCTGGCGCGCAGGTAGAGCTGCAGGTAGTCCGATGGGATGTCGGCCAGCGCGGCGTCGCTGGGGACGGAGCCGGCGTGACCGAGATGGGCGCCGGTGCCACCGGCAGCGGCCGCGATGAGGACCACGAGCAGGAGCAAGCCGGCGATGGACGCGGCGATGATTTTCAGCACGGTCGTTTCCTCACGAAGCAGGCGTGGCTGTGCGGGTGTCACCACATGCGGCCAGAGGCGGTGATGTCCGGTGGTGCCGGCGCAGGCACTGAGAGATCGTCGTCTCGGTGCGCGGCTCGGCCTGCGGCGGTGGGGAGTTGGCCAGGCCGGCAAGCGCGCGGCGCGGAGCCCGCTGACCGGCCGCGTCGTGCGTGATGGGCAGCCAGATCGGTCCGTTGGGTCCGACGGTCTGGCTGGGCGTAGCCGTGGCCACTGGCACCAGATCTGGATCCGCGAGACCGGCGCGGGTGGCGGCGGCGCGGGTGCGGAACGCGGCCTCCCTGCGCGGGCTGGGTAGCCAGAACAGGATTGGAGTGGTGATGCCGGTGGCGGTTGCCAGTGCGGCGTAGCCGTGGAGCTTTCCGGCGACCCGATGCAGCGGCTCGGTGCCGGTGTCGTACTCGAGGAAGAACTCGATCTCGGCGCCGTCGGCCTGCCAGCGGGCGTAGCCGTCCGGGTGCGCATGGCGTCCCCAGAGGCGGGCGCAGTGGGTTTCAGACCACCAGGCCGTAAGGCCGGCACGGCCGCTGGAAGCTCGTGCGGCGCCGGTGAGGGCGGTGAAGAAGTCGTTGACCCCGACGAGGTGGGCCAGGCCGGACCAGTGCGCGATGGCGAGAGCCCGGTCGTGCCGATAACCGAGGTCGGCAGCGGTGCCACCGTGTTCGGCGGCGAGGACGGTGGCACCGGCGGTGTCGAGGACGTAGTGCCATGGCGCGGAGCCGAGAGGGCGGTAGGGGCGGAACCTGTCGACGGCGCGATGGGTGTAGAGGATCAGGAGGCGGCGGGCGGCGGAGCGGTAGCCGTCGAAGGCGATGCGGGCGACCTGGCCGGTGGTGAGGACACGGTGTTCATGCAGCATTCGGAGCAGCCAACGGTCTCGATCGGTCAGGCGCGCCGCGAGCCGAGCGAGGTGTTCCGGGCCTGCCGCCCGTGCGGCGGCGCGCCCGGCTGGTGGTCGGCGGATGGGGTTCATGCCGGCTTCGCTTCCGGGCGGCGGCGCGGGTCGAGTCGGCTGGCGTCCGGCACGACGGTGTGCACCGTAGGCTCGGTTGACAGGGCCGGCCGGCGGCGCAGCCGGTTGGCCTGGCCGGGGATCTGGGGTGGCAGCGGTTCGGCTTGGAATGTAAAGGCCGGAACGGACTGGGCGGCGACGAGGAGCCGCGCGGCGGCGTGGAAGGCGTCGAGATGGGTCAGGTCGTGCGCGCCGAGGTGGGGTGCCGTGTGCCGTTCCAGGTCGTGGGCGTCCTCCGGCGACACATTGAACACGATCTTGTTCCTGGCGTTGGTGGAGATCCCTTCGCGCAGCTCGCGCGGAAGCTGGGCGAGGTTCTGGTGTGCCAGCACCAGGGACAGCCGGTAGCCGCGGGCCTCGACCAGCATGTCCTGCGTGGCGTACGGGAGGGTGAGGAAGTTGTGGCACTCGTCGATATAGAGGGCCGCGTCCCGGCGTGCCGGTTCGGGCTGCCGGGCGCGGCGTTGGGCGGCCTGCCAGACGCGCGCGACCAGGAATGATCCGAGCAGGCGGACGGTGTCCTCGCCAAGTTGGCCCTTGGGCAGTCGGGCGAGCACGATCCCGCCGCTGTCGAGCAGCGCCGGCATGTCGATCGTGCTGGGACCGCCGGCCACGGTGTGGCGCACGAAGGGACGGAGCAGGAAGGCACGAAGCTTGTTCTGCAGCGGCGCGATGGCGTGTGCACGGGTGCCGTCGCCGGTCTCGTGGTAGCCGGCCCAGAAGCCACGCAGGACCGCGTCGGTGACGCCGCGGAGCACGAGTGCTCGCCAGGCCGGATCGGTGAGCAGCCTCGGTATGTCGGCCAGTGACGGCGGTTCGGGCAGGACGGGTGCGGCCTCGACGAGGGTGAGCAGGGCCGACCGGAACACGTCGTCGGTGCGCGGTCCCCAGTAGCCGTGAAAGATCCGGCCGAAGATGCCCACGAGGTTGTCCACAGCCATCGCCGGGTTGTCCCCAGGGTCGAGAACGTTGAGCACGGGATGCGCCGCGGCGTCCGGATCGATCAGGACGAGCCGATCGGTGCCCCGGCCGGGGAGCCGGTCGAGGAGGTCGGTGATCAGGTCGCCCTTTGGGTCGATGACGACGACGGCACGGTGCGCCTCGATGTCGGACAGGATCATGCGGGCGAGCAGCGTCGACTTGCCGGCTCCGGTGGCACCGATCACTTGCAGGTGGTGGCGGGCGTCGGCGGTGGTGAGGCCGACCGGCCGCCGGACGCCCGCGTCGGCGATACCGAGGCGCTTGACGTCATGGCCGCCGGTCGGCACGACGGGCGGTGGTGGAACAGCACGGGCGCCCGCACCGACCAGGCCGGGTACCATCGCGTCCAGCGGCAGGTGGGCCAGCGCCGCAAGTTCCGGTACGGACAGCAGGTCGCCGCGATGGAACCGGCGGGACGCCATAACCGTGGCCGGGTTACGCAAGCGGCGGCGTCGGAAGTGGTTGCGGCCGGCGAAGACGGCGAACGCCGAGGCGACGGCATGGGCACGGCCGCGCATTTGGGCATGTGCGTCGACACCGCCCGTGATCAGGTAGCGGACGGTGGTTTCCCAGCACGGCTGGGCAAGCTTCTCGGCCACGGCTCGGGCCTGGGCCGGCCGATCCGGATCGGCTGGAATGCCGCCACGGGCGGCCGTTGCGGGGCGGTGGTGACCGCCGGGCGTCAGGGCGTCGAGCAGTCGTGACACGGGCCGTGCCGTGGCGCTGGTGCGCAGCCGGACCGCGCTGCGGCGGGCGCGGACCAGTCGGGTTCCTGTAACGGGGCGGGCCAGTACCTGTACGCAGGCCGTGTGGTCTGGCGGTAGGCCGGCGAGGGCGCCGAGCAGGGCGCGCGCAGGGTCGACGTCGTGGTCGGTGCGCAGCGGCAGGACCTCGGGGCGGGCCAACCGCAGCGCCCCGCCGATGGCCGCGGGGCTCGCGGGCTCGTCCGAGGCCGTGGGCGAGCTGTGGGTGCGGGCGCCTGGCCAGGCTGCCTCGACGGCACGTTCGATCAGCCCCGGCGGGACCGGGCCGGGCACCCACATTCGGACGCGGAGGGTCGCGCCGTCCCAGGCGTACTCGAAGCTCAGGTGCGGTTGCGCGTTGAGCAGCCGTCGCCACCGGGGGCAAAGCAGGCCGTGCAGGTTCGACCACAGCACCCCGGCACCGGCCGGATCGACCCGAGGCGGGGCCAGCACGGTGACCAGTCGCGCGTCCCGCGCGAACCGGGCGTGGACACGACGACGCCACCATCCACGAACTGCCAGGAATGCGCAGGCCAGGGCGAGCATGGCCGGCGCAGCAACCGGCGACCACGCCAGGGCAAGGTCGCGGAGCTGGGCGAGCGCTTCAGCAGGATCGCGCACGTATTCGGCCAGCCAGCCGTCAACTGTCATCCGTGTCTCCGTCGATGTAGGTCCACGTGACGGGCGCCTCGGTCGCCATGGCAGTGAGCTCGGCCGGGTCGCTGGTGCAGAGTTGGTGCTCCAGCGGGGAGGCCACGACGTCGAATGCGACGCGATGGGCGCCGCCGGCCAGCAGCAGGGCTTGGCCGCGTTCGGCGGCGAGCAGGAACGCGCGTTCGCCGGCGGACAGACCGAATGCCGCGGTAAGCGGGTCGATGGTCTGGGGCGCCTGGCGCAGCAGGACTTGCGTCGCGGCGTTGGCAACGACGGCTTGGCCGAGGTCGCTGCTCAGGAGGTCCGCGGCGTCCTGGGTCACGACGGTGAGGCCGGCCCAGTGCTTGCGGGCGGACTTCGCCAGGCGTAGCAGGAACGCGGCGCCGTCGGGCTGGCGCATGAGCAGCCATGCCTCGTCGACCAGCACGAGCCGTGGGCGCCGGTCGGCCGGGTTGGTGACCCGGCGCCAGAGGGTGTCGAGGGTGAGCAGGGTGCCGATGGCCTTGGCCTGGTCGGGCAGATCTCGCAGGGACACCACGACCAGGTGCCCTTGAGGGTGGGTGGTGGTGGGCCCGTTGAGCAGTCCGGCGAAGCTGCCCTCGGTGTACGGGACAAGTCGGTCCGCGAGCTGCCGTCCGGCCGAATCGCCGCTGGTGGCGAGCTGGTGAGCCAGGTCGCCGAGGGTCGGCGCGGGACGGGCCCAAGTGCGCGCATCGTGACCGAGGATGCCGGCAGCGGTGTAGGCGGCGAGGATGGCCCGGTCCACAGCGGCGCGTTCGGCCGCGGACAGCTCACCGAGGAGGACGCCGAGGACGGTGTGAACGAACAGCGCCCGGCGGGTGAGGGCGTCGCGCGGGGCGGTGCGTCGACCATCCGGCGTGGTGTGGACAGGTAGGTCGAACGGGTTGAGCCGAATCCCCGGCGCGCCGAGGGCGAGGTGCGCGCCGCCGACGGCCTCGGCCAGCGGCCGATACTCGTCCTCCGGGTCGATGACGGCGACCTCGATCCCGCGGTAGAGGGAGCGCAGGATCTCCAGCTTGGCGAGATAAGACTTGCCGGCGCCGGAACGGGCCAGGATGACCGCGTTGTGGTTGTCCTGCGCGAAGCGGTCCCAGATCACCGGACCGCCGGAGGTGGTGTTGCGGCCGTACAGCACGCCGGACGGGACAGCCGGAGTGACCGGGTCGCCGGGCAGATCGGGTGAAGTGAACGGGAACGCCGCCGCCAGCGCCGCGGTGTCGAAGGTGCGGCGCTGCCCGAGGGCATCGAGGCCGAACGGCAGGCAGCTCGTCCAGCCGGCCAGAGCGCGGAAGGTGGTCGGGCGGGCGTCCAGCAGTAGGCTCGCCGCCAGCGAGCGCACCGCGGCCACCTCGGCGGTCAACTCGTCCTCGGTGCTGGTGCGCACGGCCAGGTAGAGACCGACGCGGAACAGCTGCCCCTCACCGCGGGCCAGCCGCGCGGACAGCTCGTGGGCATCGTCCGTGGCCGCCTCACGCTGCTGGTCGGCCAGCCGGCCGGTGTCGGCGTCGGCGCGGCGCCCGGACTCCAGCCGGGCCAGTTGGCGGCGCAGCCGAGGTGCGGCCACTTCGGCCGGCAGCGGCTCCAGGTGCAGGGACACGTCCAAGCGGCCGGGGTAGGTCAGCAGCGGCTCCAACCACCCCGGGTATACGTCGCGCGGATAGCCGACCACGGCCAGGGTGGCGACCCAGTCGTCGTCGACCCGCACGGCGCGTGAGGTCACCTCCAGCGAGTCCGGCAGCACCAGTGGGTCAGCCGCCGACTCGGCGGCCGTGGCCCGACGGAGTAGGCGCCTCACTGCTGCTCCTCGGCGGCGGTGGTGATCACGGCACCGGGTGGTGCCCAGTCCTGAGCCGTGCCGGCCGGGCGGGCGAGCGTCGGGTCGCACACCGCCGCCAGGACCGCTACGGCGGTGGGCGCGTCGAGCGGTGTGACGAGGATCCCGGCGGCCGACAGCGTCCGACGGGCCTGCTCCAGCCGGTGGGCCAGCTGTGCCGCGCCGGCGCTGGTCGGCTCGCGGAGGACCAGGAGCACTTGGCGGCGCAGCAACTCGGTGTCCTCAGCAAGGTCCGCGAGGAAAGCCACGTGGTCGCGTGCGGCCTGTTCGAGCGCTGGGTGAGGCAGGGCCGCCGCGCGGTCGTCGAGCTCGATGATCAGCGCGGACAGGTCGACCCGCTCGGCCCGCACCAGCAGCTGTGCCGGCCCCGTCAGGGTGTGCAGCCAGCGGGCGAATACGCCGACCAGGGCCTCCTGCTCCTCGGGTGTGCGCAACGCGAAGTTGACGGTCGATGCAGCCGCGACCACGGCCAGCCCGTCCGGGCCTAGGTCGACGAGCCCGATGTCCACACCGGCCGGGTCGGTGACCTGTCGAGCGGGCAGCGCCAGCGGCGCCATCCGGCTGCGTCGGCGTGACTGGCGGGCTCGGGCGCCGATCCACGCGGGTACCGCGGCCGCGGGCGCGGGCTCGTGCGGTATGAACCGGGTCGGTGCGAGCAAGTAGCGGATCGCGGCGAAGGCATAGGCGTCCATCGTCAGGCCGTCCCGGCGACCCAGCGCCAGCCCGACCGCAGCCAGCAGCATGGGCACCATCGCGCCGCCGATCAGGGGCAACGGCAGCCAGGCACGGGTGGCCCACCAGATGCCGTAGGCCGGAGCCGCCCCGGCCGTAAGGATGAGGAGCTGCCGCGCGGTCAGCCCGGCGAGGACTCGGTCCGGCAACTCGACGTCGGCTGGGATTCGGACGGGGTGGCTCATCTCGCCTCACCGCTGATCGCCGTCTCTGGGCACGTCGGGTTCCGGCACCCACCCCGCGTCCGTACCTGGCCGCACGCTTCGCACGTTTGGAGGGACGGCAGGTCCAACGGCAGCCGGTACTGGACTGGCCGAGGTCGGCGGCCCACGTCTAGCGGAAGCGGCAGCTGTGTCGCCCGGGGAACATGACGCACCCTGGGCGGCATCGTTGGCGGAGGGGACGGCGGCGTCGAGCGCGTTGGTCTGGTCGGGGCGGCCGCGGACGACGCCGTCGGCTGCTCGGCGCCCGAGGAGTTCGCCGGACGGGTCGACGCCGGCTGCCGCGTCCGGTCCGTGGATGCGGCAGGTCCGTGAGGTGACGTCGACGTACGTGCCGCTGCCGTCGAACGGGAGCCGGCGGACGGCCGGGCGGTAAGGGGCTGTTCTAGCGGTGCAGCGCTGGCTGGTCCGCGGAACAGCACCGGCGCAGGGGTGTGCGTGCGGCGTGCCGTGACCTGCTCGATCGGTTGGACGGCTGGAACGAAGACTGGAGCGCTCGGCGGTCGCGTCGCCTGGGTGGCGGGCGGGCCGGGTGCGTGCGGGGTGGCGGGTTGGAACCGCGCGGCGGTCGGAGCGCTGCCTCCCGGCCGGGGTCGTGTCGCGATGTTCGGCGCGGAGGTGGCCGGTTGGAAGCGAGGTGCCCTGGCTGGTGCGGCGGGCCGGGGCAGCGGGGCCGTCCGGTCGGTTCGATCACCTGGGGCGCGGAACTCGATCGTCGCCGGGGCCGACGGCGCCGATCTGATGGGCAGTTCGTGGGTCGGCACCTGCGGGGTGGGCTGCAGGAATCGCATCGGTGCTGCCGGACCAAGCGGTCGCCGCGACGGCATCGTGCGTCGGCGGGCTCCGGGTGGCGCTGCACCGGCCGGCCGGTGGCGGGCGGGCCGCCTCGGAGCGGCGGCGACCGCTTTGGCGCCGGATGCAGGCGTGTGGCGTGCCGTTGCCGAACCCGTCGTGCCGACGCGGTGGCCGTGGCGGGTGAGGCCGAGAGCACCGAGGGCTTTGTAGACCAGGATGGCCTTGACCATGCTGACCAGCGCGGAGCGGCCGCCAGGGCCGGAGGCGGCCCGCAGGAACCAGAACGGAATCCGCACCAGGACGTACAGCAGGGTGCAGGTGACCAGCAGATTCACCAGCCCGTTCTCCGTAGGCATGCCAAACCAGGTGAAGCCGCCAGGGGCGAGGAAGATCCGCAACCCGGTCATCAGCGTGGCGGTCTGTGCCACCGGTACGGCCAGCAGCGCGCCGGTCAGCCGCCACCACGCCTGCGCGATCCCCTCCGTGTGCGGCAGCGCGTGGCATGCCAGCGCGAGTGGCGCGATGAACACCAGCAGCACCAGCACCGCGGTGCAGAAGATGTGAGTGGCGAGCAAGACCAGCAGCAGAGCCGCGGCGACGAGCCCGATCAGCGCCAGGAACACGGTGCCGTTCGGGGTGATGGCGCCGACCAGCAGTGCCCGCAACACATCCCTGGCGCCGACGGGGTCCACACCCCCGCCGACCAGGGCCGCGGCTAGCGCGTTGCCGATCGGGATGGCCTGGCGGATCAGCAGTAGGGACAGGTTGCCGGCGAGGAACCCGACCACCAGTCGAGGCGCGATCTGCTTGATCGTGTACCGGGTCTGCAAGGTCTCGTGGCTCATCAGCACCAAGCCGCCGATCATCACGAACAGCAGGTACAGCGCGTTGGCGGCGACCCGCGCGCTGTTCCACAGCTGCTCGACCCGTTCTCCCACCACGAGGTCGGAGGTGGACAGCAGCGTCGCGCCGATCAGGTCCAGCAGCGGGTTGAGCGCGTCGACGACCAGGGCGGTGAACCAGTCGTTGATCGCCTTGCGGATCTGGCCGGGGATGTCCCACCACGATGGGTCATCGTCCTGCGTGGGCGACACCAGCGGTGGCGGGCTCGTCGGCGGTGCCGCCGTCGATGGTGAGGTCTGCGCCGGTGGTGAATTGGTCGTGGTCGGCGGTGGCGACGATGTGAGTGGGGTGGTCGGGCCCGGCGCGGTCGGCACCGCGGGCTGCGCCACCGCCAGGCCGCCTCCAGTGGCCAGGGCCAGGCCGGTGAGCAGCATGGTCAGCGCGAGGCGGCGCATCAGAGGCCCACGATCCCGCGCAGGACCTCCACCGCCAGCGGCGCCAACGCGGCCAGCCCGAAGCCCCACGCCGCCGACTTGAAGCAGCGGTTGCTGGCCTCGATCTCGCCCGGGTCGCCGCCGGCGAGCACCCGCCGGACACCGCCGATCGTCGCGATCACCGTTGCCAGCAGCGCGAGGATGCCCATCAGCCAGTTGCGGATGTTGGTCAGGACCTGGTCCACGCTGGTCGCCTGCGCGAGCACCACGGTGTCGGCACGGGCAACCGCCGGCACGACCAAGACCAGCAGCACCGCCAGCGCGGTCGTCGCCGCGGCCCGGCGGGCTGCTGGGTTGCTGTGACGGAGCCGCCAGCGCGGCGTTGGCGGCGTGTTCGGCGGCCTCGTCGGCGGAGTCATCCGGGTGGTCATGGCAACCTCGCTGGGGTCGGGCACGGCCGGCGTGGCGGGGCGATCAGGACGGTCCCCGCGTTCCTGAAGACCGGTCCCTGCGCCGGTTCTTGACACCGCCACCCATCCCTCGCGGTGACCATGCGTGATCGGCGACGTGCTGTCGCCGATGAGATCACCCGCCACCAGCGCGGCCACCAACCGGCGCTCAGCGCGGTGCCGCCGCTGGGCCACGGCGGAGTAGCCAATGCCCAGGGCTGTTGCGGCCGTGGTGAGATCCATGCCATCCAGCCGGGTGCTGGAGATCAGATCCGCCTCTCCCGCGGTGATCACCCCGGCGTCGACGGCGCGGACGAGCACCAGGTCGGGATGGCCCCACGGCGGGTGCGGAACGCTGGACTCGAACCGGCCGCGATTCGCCATCTGCTCGTCGCGTTGCTGATCCAGCAGTCGCCGCCCGGTCCGGTATGCGGCCCAGCGCAGCCGGTGCACGATCCGTCCCGTACCGGTGTCGATTCCGGCCGCGCCGGCCAGGAAGCCGCCCAGGATGGCCAGGTCAAGCTCCCACGGATCACCCTCGTAAACCCCGGCAAGGTGCCTGCCGACCCGTCGCAGCATCGGCAGCGCGATGCCCACCGCGGCGACCGTCCAGTCCCCGCCTTGCGCTCGGGAGCGCTCCAACAGACCGCGCCATGCGTCGTTGCGCACGCCGTACGGGGTTTCCCGCGCCAGCAGCAGACCCTTCAACTGACCGGCGCTGATCAGCCGATGCGGCAACCCGGACGCGAGCGCGGAACCGTAGAACTGCAACGGCCGCGATCGCATCGACAACCCGGCGAACGCACGGTCCGCCGCATCCATAGGCGACATATGACCTGTCATCTCGGCAGCTCCGGAGTCGGCGACAACGACGCCAACCATGGCGCCATACACCCCGGAAACCACTCCGAGTAAAGACGGAGAACAAATCGAGAAACGAAATGGGACGCTCTGAAAATGGCCAAGGAGATTTAGGTGCCGGGCGTCGACCACAACGATCTTTCAGCCCCGTCTGAGCTGGAACTTTAGGAGCAATCTCAGGCAGATATCCGACCCCGAGCGGACGCCTCCAGGTCCCGAAACAAAGCCGCTCACGGGACACATTGGGCCGCGACGTCCGCGTGGTGGCCGCCCGGGGGAATTGCCGGTCGCGAATGTCAAATCCGCGGAGAGAATCCGGTCTTCAGCAGCGGCACGACCAGATCCGTCACTGCGAAAGGCAGACCATGCCGCCAAACCCGCGATCCCGACCTGGCACCCGCCCGGCCCGGCGACCCGTCAACGAGCGGACCTGCCCGCGATCCACGCCGACGCGCCCCGGGCCGGGCACTGCTCGTACGCCAGCCACCGTGTGGTGCTGCGCATCCGGCGACGGCGAGCCCTGGCCCGCTCCGATCATCGAGACCGTGATCGCCGAGTTCTCCCGACCCGGCCACCACGTCGTCCTGCTCACCCCGCAGAGCCGGACCGACGACCTTGCCCACGTCGACGGCGTCGCACGCCGGCTCGGCTGCACCTGCCGGACCGTCGAACTAACCGACGCGGTGGCAACCAGGCGACGGCCGGTTCCCCACCGGGCCGGGCTCGCACACACCACCGACGGCCCAGGTTCAACGGATCCGGGCCCGTCGATGGAGCCTGGGCCGACGGTCCCGGCCGCCCAAACCGGGATCGCCGACCTGATCATCACTACCGTCCCGCCGGGCGGGCCCCACGACGACATCGGGACCATCGCGGCGGAACTGTTGCGCACCGCTGGCGTCCTCACGGTACTCACCCACTGTGACTGGACGGGCGGTCGGCTGCTCGACCCGACCGGCGCCGTCGTCGCCGCCTGCCAGAACACGGACATGTTGTACCTGCAGCACATCGTCGCCCTCCACCCGCCCACGAACACCGACATCGAGCGCCCAGCAGGCATGGTCAAGGCCCATGACCGTATGCACGACGACGTCCTCGTGTTCGCTCAATCCCACCGTCGGGAGGACGCCCAATGACCCACCTCCCGACCGGCATCAGCGTGTGGGCCACCGCGCAGGCCGCACCAGCCACCCAACGCCGCTGCCGCTACCTAGCCGAGTCGACCGCCCATCCGGCCAAGATGCTGCCCGCCATCGCTGCGCACGCCGTCGAGCACTACACCCAGCCCGGCGACCTCGTCCTCGACCCGATGTGCGGCATCGGCACCACCCTCGTCGAAGCCGTCCACCGCGACCGGCCCGCAGTCGGCGTCGAATACGAGCCCCGCTGGGCCCAGGTCACCCGAGGCAACCTCGGCCTAGCGACCCGCCTCGGCGCCCCCGCCACCGGCCAGGTCATCACCGGAGACGCCCGCCGCCTGTCCACCCTGCTACCGCGCGACCTCGCCGGCCAGGTCGCGCTCGTCGTCACCTCACCGCCGTACGGCCCCAGCGTCCACGGACAGGTCGCCACCGGTGCGAGCGGCATCCACAAACGCAACCACCGCTACGGCAACCCGCTCGACCGCGGCAACCTCGCGAACATCGGCCACCACCGACTGCTCGCCGGCTTCACCACCATCCTCCGCGGCTGCCTCCCGTTCCTGCGCCCCGGCGGTAACG
>Ga0210378_10000514_pt1 | contig 19661 bp, 21 predicted proteins | sample PLM1_60_b1redo_FD_155465 | JGI IMG/M metagenome (GOLD analysis project Ga0210378, IMG submission 155465) | Groundwater sediment microbial communities from an aquifer in East River, Colorado, USA - PLM1_60_b1 redo | ecosystem: Environmental > Terrestrial > Soil > Riparian zone | place: USA: East...
TCGGTGGGTGCGGGCTACTCAGCCCTCGGCCGGAGCGTCGGTCTCGGCGGCAACCTCGGCCGGAGCCTCGGTCACTGCCTCGGCCGGAGCCTCGGTGGCGGCGGGAGCGTCCGCAGCCTTCTTCTCCTGCAGCGCCGCGCCAAGGCGGGCCATCTGCGTGAGCGGCGCCTGGAACGTGGCCGCAGCCTTGCTCAGGTTGGCCTTCATGGCGCCGGCAAGCTTCGCCAGCAGCACCTCGCGCGACTCCAGGTCGGCGAGCTTCTTGATCTCGTCAGCGGTGAGTGCCTTACCGTCCAGCACACCACCCTTGATGACGAGAAGCGGGTGGGTCTTCGCGAAGTCGCGAAGTCCCTTGGCCGCCTCGACCGGGTCGCCCTTGACGAAGGCGATCGCGGTCGGGCCGGCGAGCAGCTCGTCGAGCCCATTGAGCCCGGCGCCCTGCGCAGCCAGCTTGGTCAGGGTGTTCTTCGAGACCGCATACGTGGTCTCCTGGCCCAGCGCGCGACGCAGCGTCGTCAGCTGGGACATGGTCAGACCGCGGTACTCGGTGAGCACGGCCGCGGTCGAGTCACGGAACTGCTCGGTGAGCTCGGCGACGGCAGCGGCCTTGTCGGGACGCACCTGTGTGTCAGCCATGGTCCTCCTCTCTCGTTCTCAGGCTGGTCGTGTCGGCAGACGAACCCGCAGAAACGAGAGACGCCCCGGCGCAGGCGCACGGGGCGTGGACCGGCACGCGCGTGAACGCGTACGGCCGAGCATCCGTCCTCCTGCGCGGGCCGCCCGCATCTGCGGGACCTTCGACCGCGCCCTTCCGGGCACAGCGACCAGCGGTCTTCGGTGGAACTTTGTCAAGAGTACGGGGTCGGCGTAGCGCCGACCAAATCGGTTCGCTACCGGGCGGCGGCCAGGCCCCGACATGGGGCCAGGCCGCTGACCAGCACTACTGGCCCACTCCAGCGCCGAGCTTCGCGAGTTCCTGCAGCATCTGCACGAAGTCGAGGGTCTTGTCGGCCGGCGGCTCGACCACGTCGACCTTGGTGCCGAAGTCGGAGAACGTCACGGTCAGATCGTCGACGGTGCCGACCACGGTCTTCGTGCGGCGCGGCTGGTACTTCTCGTCGACCCAGAGATCGACCTTGACCTCCTTGACGCCGGCCTTCGTCAGCTTCGACTCGACGGCGGCGCGGGACTTGGCGTCAACCTCGGCCAGGTAGGCAGCGAGCGGCTGGGTGCCGGTGTAGTGGACCGTCTTGACGCCGTCGATCGTCTCCTCGCCGACCACGGTGAACTTGCCGCCCGCGATCAGCGTCTTCACCTGCGCCGAGGGGTCGAGGTCACGCAGCTGCCGCGCGTACTCGACCAGCATCTCACCGGCCTCCTTGCTGTTGGCGAGCTTGGCCGCCGCCGCGACGTCCAGCTTCATCCACTCCTTGCCGTCCATCTCGGCGCGCTCCTTCTCCGGTATGGACATGTACAGCGCAGTCGGCAGGAAGCGGAGCTCTGTCGGGCCGTCCTTGGGATCCGTCAGCGTGACGGTCCCCCTCGGCGAATCGCCGAAGAAGATCGAACCCTTACCGTTGAGCTGCTCGCCGTCGGACTTGCCCTCGACGGTGAACGACGCGGACTGCGCCTTCTCCGTCCTCTCGAGCGAGGTCTGGAGCGCCTTGGCCGACTCGGTGCGGAGCAGCGTCAGGACATCAGCCTCAGCCTCCCCGTCCTTGCCGCCGGCGGCGTTGCAACCCGCCAGTGCAAGCGAACCGGCCGCGACTAAGGCTACGACGATCTTCGGGCCTGCATACATCGAGGTGATCCATCTACGATGGAAAACGGTCTTCTCAGTGAGGTATCGATCGTACTCCATCAGTAAAAGGGGAATCCGGAGGTTTCTGGACGGCTGTGGAAAACGACGAAGCGCCCGACCGCAGACGGCCGGGCGCGTCGTTCAGACCGGTCCCTCAGGTGGGGATGCCCTTGCGCAGCTCCGCGAGGTCAGCGGTCTCGGCGGCTGGGGGCGCCGTCACGTTGACCGGCTTGCCGTAGTCGGTGTACGTGGTCGTCGAGTCGATCTGGCCCATCTTGAGCTTGACCTGCCGCGGCTGGTACAGCTCGTCCACCCAGAGGTCGGTGGCGATCTCCTTGATCCCGGCCTTGTCCATCTGCGCCTGTGCGGCCGCACGGGACTTCGCGTCGACCGACTTGAGGTACTCCGAGACCGGCACCAGGCCGGAGTAGTGGACAGTCTTCACGCCGCCGATCTGCTCCTCGCCGATGACCTTGAGCTTGCCGCTCGCGAGAAGCAGCTCGATCTGCTTGGTCGGGTCGGCGTTCTCGAATTGCTTGGCGAACTGGTCGCCGCCGAGACCGGCGGACTCGGCGACCTTGGCGAGATCGACCTTGACCCAGGTCTTCCCGCCGAACGCCGCGCGGCTCTGGGCCGGCATCTTGATGTACTCGACGCCGCCGATGAGCCGGACCTCCATGCTGCCGAGGGAGGGCATCTCCATCGTCATCTGGGCGGTAAGCGGCGGGCCGAAAGCGAGCGTGCCCTTGCCCGTGACCTGCTGGCCACCGAAGGTCATCTCGGTCGTGAACGCCAGCGACTCTGCCTTCTCGGTGCGGTCGGCCGCGGTCTTCAGCGACGCGGCAGCCTGGGTACGGAGCAGCGTGAGCACGTCCGGCTTGGCGTCCTGGCCGGCACTGTCGGACTTTGCCTCCGCACAGCCAGCGAGAGCGAGCGCGCCAACCGCCAGCACGGCGACGGCGGTGTTCCTTAACCGAGACATACCCATCCCTCACCCAGAGACCTGTATTGACCTCCGCGAGAGTACGGGGTCGGCGCAACACGAACGGCGCCCCAACCGCTGTTGCGGTGGGACGCCGTCCGGTGTGGCGTGTGTCAGGCGGTGGCCGGAGCCTCGTCCTCAACCAGGAAGTTGCGGGTGCGGTTCGGGTCGACCGGGATGCCAGGGCCCATCGTGGTCGTGAAGGTGACCTTCTTGACGTACTTGCCCTTGGCCGCGCTCGGCTTGGCCCGGGTGATCTCCTCCAGCGCCGCGGCGTAGTTCTCGACCAGCTTCTCGACGTCGAAGCTGGCCTTGCCGATCACCAGGTGCAGGTTGGCCTGCTTGTCGACGCGGAAGTTGATCTTGCCGCCCTTGATGTCGGTGACCGCCTTGGCCACGTCCGGCGTGACGGTGCCGGTCTTCGGGTTCGGCATGAGGCCACGCGGGCCGAGGATCCGGGCGATCTTGCCGACCTTGCTCATCTGGTCCGGCGTGGCGATCGCGGCGTCGAAGTCCAGGAAACCGCCCTGGATCCGCTCGATCAGGTCGTCCGAGCCGACCACGTCAGCGCCGGCAGCCTCGGCGGCCGCGGCCTTGTCACCCGTCGCGAAGACGATGACGCGGGCGGTCTTGCCGGTGCCGTGCGGCAGGTTGACGGTGCCGCGGACCATCTGGTCAGCCTTGCGGGGGTCGACGCCGAGCCGCAGCGCCACCTCCACCGTCGCGTCGTACTTGGTGGTGCTGGTCGACTTCGCCAGCCGCGCCGCCTCAAGCGGGCTGTAGAACTTCGACCGATCCACCTGCTCCGCTGCCTTGCGGTAGCCCTTGCTGCGCTTCATGGTTCCTCCTGAATTACGGATGGGTGTGGTTGACGAGCCAGCGCGTGGCTCTCCCACAGGTGCTGTTGCGGCGTCAGTCCTTGACCGTGATGCCCATCGAACGGGCGGTGCCGGCGATGATCTTCTCGGCCTGGTCGAGGTCGTTCGCGTTGAGGTCGGACTTCTTGGTCTCGGCGATGGCGCGAACCTGCTCGCGGGTGACCGTGGCGACCTTCGTCTTGTGCGGCTCGCCGGAGCCCTTCTCGACACCAGCGGCCTTGAGCAGCAGGCGCGCGGCCGGCGGCGTCTTGGTGACGAAGGTGAACGAGCGGTCCTCGTAGACCGAGATCTCGACCGGGACGATGTCCCCGCGCTGCGACTCGGTGGCGGCGTTGTACTGCTTGCAGAACTCCATGATGTTCACGCCGTGCTGACCCAGCGCGGGGCCGACGGGCGGGGCCGGCGTCGCGGCGCCAGCCTTGATCTGGAGCTTGATGATCGCGGAGAGCTTCTTCTTCGGAGGCATTTCTTCCTGGGCTTTCTGGACTGATGGCGTGCCGCGGCTCGACGCGCCGGTGGTTAGCGGGCTCTTGGCGGGAGCGCGCTGTCTATCCCCGCTCCTGGCCGCACGGGCCTATATCTTCGAGACCTGGTTGAAGTTGAGCTCCACCGGGGTCTCGCGGCCGAAGATCGAGACGAGCACCTTCAGCTTCTGGGCGTCCGGGTTGATCTCGCTGATCGTCGCCGGCAGCGTGGCGAACGCGCCCTCGGTAACCGTCACCGAGTCACCGACCTCGAAGTCGACGACCTTGACCTGCGGCTTGGTCTCCTTCTGGACGGTCGGCGCGAGGATCTTGAGCACCTCGTCGAGGCTGAGCGGGCTCGGCCGGTCGGCCCGCGAGGTGGCGCCGACGAAGCCGGTGACGCCCGGGGTGTTGCGCACCGCGGACCACGACTCGGGCGACAGCTCCATGCGGACCAGCAGGTAACCGGGGAAGACCTTGCTCTGAACCTGCTGCCGCTTACCGTTCTTGACCTCGGTGATCTCCTGGGTGGGCACCTCGATCTGGAAGATGTAGTCCTCCATGTCGAGCGAGGTGATCCGGCTTTCCAGGTTGGTCTTCACCTTGTTCTCATACCCGGCGTAGGAGTGCACGACGTACCACTCGCCGGGCGCGAGACGCAGCGCCTGCCGGAGGTCTTCGATCGGGTCGGTCTCCTCTTCCTCCGCGACGCTGTCGGCCGCGGCGGCGGGGATCTCTGGAGCCTCCTCGGCGTCCTTCGGCGCAGCCTTGTCCGACACCTCGCCGGCGGCAGCGGTCAGCGAGGCGTCGTCACCCTCCTCCACGGAAGTGTGGCCGTTCTCGTCGAAGTCAGGCACGCGGTGGCTCTCTTCCCTACTACTTATGCTTCTTATGCTTCGGTCGCTGTGGAACGTGGGTCTGTCGGTGGTGCGCGCGGCTAGTTCTCCGCGCTCGGATCCCCGAACACGTAGAGGATCGCCTTGGCGAAGCCCCAGTCGAGCGCGAAGACGATTGAGGTGATGATGGTGAGGAACACGACCACGACAACCGTGTAGGTCACCAACTCGTTACGCGTCGGGTAGATCACCTTGCGGAGCTCCGCGACGATCTCGCGAACGAACCGCCCCAGCCGCGCGATCGGGTTGCCCCGCCGCTCCTTGGTAACGGCCTTGGCGGACTTCGACGCCGAGGTGCCTGTCGACTTCCCAGGATCCGGGGTGGACCCCGAGAGCGCCCCGGCACTCCCCTTGCTGTCGGTCACTGACTGACCTCTTCCGTCGTCGTCCTCACTGGTGTGTTCGGCGCAGGGGTGACAGGACTTGAACCTGCAGCCTGCGGTTTTGGAGACCGCTGCTCTGCCAATTGAGCTACACCCCTTCGTGCCATGTGGTGACACGCCAGAGCGTCCTCGACCTGACCGCAACCACCCTGCTCGACGAGGAGCCGGGCACGCGAGTGCAGGCGTCAGGACGCCCTAGAGCGACCAGTGTACGGGTTGGCGCCCGGTTCACCCAATCCCGGTCCCCGGAACCCGGTAACCGTCCCCCACGGGGTGGGTCCGGTCTGCAAGCATGGTTGACATGACCTCCGCGCCGCAGTCCGTGACCCCCACGTCGCCGGCCCGCCGCGTTTCCACGCGTGTGGGCAGTATCGCCGAATCCGCCACCCTCGCCGTCGACGCCAAGGCCAAGGCCATGAAGGCCGCCGGCCGTCCGGTGATCGGATTCGGCGCCGGTGAGCCGGACTTTCCGACCCCCGACTACATCGTCGAGGCCGCCGCCGCGGCCTGCCACCAGCCGAAGTACCACCGGTACACGCCGGCCGCCGGCCTGCCGGAGCTGCGGCAAGCCATCGCGGCGAAGACCCTCCGCGACTCGGGCGTCAAGGTCGAGCCGAGCCAGGTGCTCGTCACCAACGGCGGCAAGCAGGCCGTCTACTTCGCGTTCGAGACGCTGGTCGACGACGGCGACGAGGTGATCCTGCCCGCTCCGTACTGGACCACCTACCCCGAGGCGATCCGGCTGGCCGGCGGTACTCCCGTCGAGGTGGTCGCCGACGAGACCCAGGATTACCTGGTTACCGTCGAGCAGCTCGAGGCCGCTCGTACCGAGCGCACGAAGGCGCTGCTGTTCTGCTCGCCGTCGAACCCGACGGGCGCTGTCTACGACGCCGAGCAGGTCGCCGCGATCGGCCGCTGGGCGCTGGAGCACGGCATCTGGGTGATCACCGACGAGATCTACGAGCACCTGGTGTACGGCGACGCCCAGAGCACGTCGATCCTGGCGGCCGTGCCCGAGCTGGCCGACCAGACCGTGATCGTCAACGGCGTGGCCAAGACGTACGCGATGACCGGCTGGCGCGTCGGCTGGCTGGTCGGCCCTGCGGACGTCGTCAAGGCGGCGATCAATCTCCAGTCGCACGCGGCATCGAACGTCTGCAACGTGGCGCAGGTCGCAGCGCTCGCCGCCGTCTCCGGTGACCTGGAGGCCGCCGCGGCCATGCGCACCGCGTTCGACCGGCGCCGCCAGACGATCGTCCGGATGCTCAACGAGATCCCTGGCGTCGTCTGCCCGGAGCCGAAGGGCGCGTTCTACGCGTACCCGTCGGTCAAGGGCGTGCTCGGCAAGGAGATCCGCGGTCGCCGGCCGGAGTCCTCGGCAGCGCTGGCCGAGTTGATCCTGGAGGAGGCCGAGGTCGCGGTCGTGCCGGGTGAGGCGTTCGGTACGCCCGGTTACTGGCGGCTTTCCTACGCGCTCGGTGACGACGACATCATCGAGGGCGTCTCCCGGCTGCAGAAGCTCCTGGGCGAGGCCCGCTAGGCCGGGTTAGGGGAGGGCGCCGGCGTCGCGGAGTACGGCGCGCGCCGCTGGCAACGTGGCGAGCGACCGGTCCACGTCCTGCGGCGTCGCCACCTGCCACGCGTTGGCGTTGAGGTAGCACCGCACCGCAGCGTCGAACGCGGGCGCGCCGGCGTTGGCTCGTGCGGCCAGCAGGGCGGCGGCGCCCTTCCCGTAGACCACCTGGCCGTACCCACGCGGTTCGGCGGCGAAGCTGCCGGTGCCGGCGCCCACGCGGTCGGGCTGGTTCAGCGATCCGCGATACGCGTCGAGCCGGTTGCCGACGACCGCTTCGGCATACGTGGCGAACGCCTCGTCCAGCCACGGATCGCGCGCCTGGTTGTCGCCGACCAGCCCGTAGAACCATTCGTGCGCGGCCTCGTGCGTGATCGTCACCGGATCAAGGGTGGGGCCGAGGAAGAAGCCGCCCGGGTACTCGATACCGCGACGGCCAAACGACGGCAACGCGACCACAGTGAGGTTCGGGTACGGGAACGGGCCGAGCAGCTTCACCAGATCGCGGACGGCACGGGTGGTGTGTTCGAGGACGGCATCCGGGCTGGTAGGAGTGTCGGACGATACTGCGGCGACGATCGGGGTGCCGTTGACCACGCCCGTGCGCTGCGCAAACGATCCGACGGCGACGCTGACGTCCCGGGCCGTCAGGTTCATGGCGTGCCAGCGGCGACGTCCAAGGCCGGCGGGCATCGGCGCGTCGGCAACACCCGTGATGAGGACGGTGTCCGCCGCCGGCGCGTCCACCGTGACGTCGTACCGGGCCGACTCCGATACCGCGTACTCGCCCAGGACGGTCGTGGACGGCTGCGTCTGCCACCCGGCGCCGCGCTCCCAGGCGAGCAGCGGGTGGCCAGTACCCCACCAGGCTGTCCGTCCGGTGGTGCCCCAACGTTCGAAGACCGCGCCACCGAGCGCGAGGGTGAAGTCGAGCGTCGCGGTGATCGCCTCGCCGGCCGGGACCTCGCGGCCGAGCGGCAGGCGTAGGAGGGTGCCCGGCGCGCCCTCAGCGGCGCCCGCACTCTCGACGGTGAACCGGACGGCGCTGCCCGCGCGGGCCGTCCGGACCGTGAGGCGGGTGCCGGGCGCGGCGCTGGGCTGGTTGGGCCAGAGCCGGAACACCAGCTCGCGGACGGGCTGGTCGGGGGTGAAGACCACAGTTTCGGTGCCCGTGACGATCCGGCGAGCAGCATCCAGGCTGAAGCGAAGTGTGACGCGTGGGCGCTCCGGATCCGGGTCTGCGTACCGGGCAGGGCAGACCTCGGCGCTGGGGCTGGCGGTCGGCGATCCGGTCGCGCGGGGTTTCGGCTCGTCAGGGGACGAGCACGCGACGAACGGCGCGGCGCCGCACACCGCAGCCAGGAGCACCGCGAGGCGCCGCCTGGACCGCGGCGAGCGGGACACGCTAGGGCCCTATCCCAGCTGGACGATCGCGCGGGCCTGGCTGAGTACCTTCTCGTCGGCGGCGACGGCCTTGACCTCGACCTCGACCCGCCGATCGTCGAGCTTCTTGCGGACGCGGCCGGTGACTTCGAGCGTCGCGCCCTGGTCGTCGTCCGGCACCAGAACGGGCTTGCTGAACCGCACGCCGTACTCGATCACCGCGCCTGGATCGCCGACCCAGTCGGTGACGACCCGGCCGGCCTCGGCCATCGTGAACATGCCGTGGGCGATCACGCCGGGGAGCCCGACGGCCCCGGCGACCCGGTCGTTCCAGTGGATCAGGTTGAAGTCACCGGACGCGCCCGCGTACATGACCAGGTTGATCCGCTGGACCGTGAAGGTCTGGGCGGGCAGCTCGGTGCCGACCTCGACGTCGTCATACCGCACCTGAGCGGCCATCAGGCTTCCTCCTCGGGCCGGTGGAACAGCGTGGAGAGTGCGGTGCAGACCAGCTCGCCGTCGACGGTGGCGATCTCGGTGCGGGTGGAGAGGATGTCCATACCCTTGGAGTGCTTCACGGCGTCGATCGTCAGCGTGGAGGTGAGCAGATCACCGGCGGCGATCGGGCGGGTGTAGGCGAACCGCTGCTCGCCGTGGAGGACCCGGTGCAGCGCGAGCCGCAGCTCAGGATCGGTGATGAGCTGGCCGCTCGTCTCCCGCGTGATGACGATCGCGAACGTCGGCGGCGCGACGACGTCGCGGTGACCGAACTGCTTGGCGGCGTCCGGATCGCGGTAGGCGGGGTTGTGGTCGCCGATCGCGTCGACGAAGTCACGGATCTTCTCGCGGCCCACCTCGTACGGCCGCGACGCCGTGTACGTGCGTCCCACGATGGACGTGTCGAGCGCCATCAGCCCATCCCTCCGAACTGGCCACCGGTCACCGGGATCGTCACGCCCGAGATGAAGTCGCTGTCCGGGCTGGACAGGAACGCGTGCACGGCCGCGATGTCCTCCGGCCTGCCGGCGCGTCCGATCGCGATCATGCCGATGGCGAGCTGCCGCATCGCCTCGGGCACGCCCAACTCGTCGCCTTCGCCCTTCGCCGCCGTGAGCCGGGTCTCGATGAAGCCCGGCGCGACCGCGTTGACGTTGATCCCGAACGGCCCCAGCTCGCGCGCGAGGGTCTTCGTCGTGGCGATCACCGCACCCTTGGCCGCTGTGTAGTTGAACTGGCCCGGGTTGCCGGTGAGCGCGGCGACGCTGGACGTGAAGACGATCTTGCGGTGGTAGAGGGGTTTGCCGCCGTTCGCGGCGAGTTCCTCTTTGGCCTTCGCGCGCATGTAGCCCACGGCAGCGAGGGTGGCGTGGAACGCGGTCCGCAGGTTCACGTCGAGGACGAGGTCGTACGTCTCGTCATCGAGGTTGTGGAACATCTTGTCCCGGGTGATGCCGGCGTTGTTGATCAGGATGTCCAGGCCGCCGTGCGCCTCGACCGTCGCCCGCACGAGTTCCTTCGCGAACGCGAGGTCGGTGGTGCTGCCGACGCTCGCGGTGGCCTTGCTGCCTGCGGCGGTGATCAGATCGACGGTCTCATGCGCCGGATCGGCGTCGACGTCGTTCACCACCACGGTGGCGCCTTCGCTGGCCAGGCGGAGCACGGTGGCCCGCCCGATGCCGCGTCCGCCGCCGGTCACGATCGCGACCCGTCCGTCCAACCTGCCCACGCGCGCCTCCCGGTATCGATCCCTGCCAGGAAACCTACCGGCCGCGCGGGCTCGCCGGCTCAGACAATTTCACTACAACTAACAGAGTGAGCAGGCCCGCGCCGCCAGACTCGAACCGCGGCACCGGCGCCTCCGTAAGTCGGAACACCGACAGCAACGCCGCAGGCCACCGGGCTAGCGTCGAGGGTTGATCTGCACATAGCGCGAGGTACGGGGGTATGTAGGTGGGAACGGGTGGTCGCCACACCTCTCGTGGCCCAGCGCGTCCGTGAGTCGGATCCGCGACTGCGGCGCACCGGCGGCGCCTCTAGCGTCCAGCATCAAACTTAACGAAAAGCAACGTACGGGGGCACGAAGTGGGAACTAGGGCACGGGAACGGCGCCTCGCCGGTCTCGTCAGCGAGGAAGCCGAGCAGCTCTATGCCCGGCTGTCCGATGCCGGCTGGCTGGCGATTGGAAAGGGGCCTGACCAGGTCGATCTTGACACGACGCCAGCTCGGGAGTTGATCGACGCCCGTATCGCCTACCGGACGCACTCGGGCGACGGACGGTTCTTGCCGGTGTCTCAGTCCACCGCTTTGCAGCTCCTGCTGTCGCGCCACCAGGACGAGATCGCGACGAAGCACCGGCGGGTAATCGAGGGCTGGGAATTACTCGACTCGGTACTTTCAACGCCGGCGGGGCCAAGATCAGTCACTTCCACCAGCGCCGATTCACTCGTCGAGATCATCACGGACAAAAAGACTCTCAACCAGCTCTCGATCGAGCTGTACCAGACGACGCAGAAGGAGTTGCTCGGCCTCTCGACCAACCAGTTCACCGGCCCGCTGGCGAAGGACCAGGTACTCGCGCCACCGCAGCGAACGCTGAGCCGAGGAGGGCAGTTCCGGATGATCTACGACGGCCGGTACGCAACGCACCTGGCCGGTGCCCAGATCATCGAGGCCTCGATCGCCGCCGGTGAGCAGGCTCGGGTCCGCGCCCACCTGCCCCTGAAGATGCTGCACGTCGATGACAACGTTGCACTGGTCGCGCTGACGCCGACCGGGATGGACGGATCGCTGCTGGTCCGTTCGCCGTCGCTGCTCGCGGCCCTGCGCGACTGGTTCGAACTGCTGTGGAACGACGACGCCACGACCACCGTCGGCGAGACGACGGCCGTCCCTCTCAGCGCCACGCAGCGCCACGTACTGCGGCTGCTCTGCTCCGGCCTCAGCGACGAGGCAATCGCGCGGGCGATGGACGCTAGCGTCCGGACGGTCCGGCGTCACATCGCGGTGATCCTCGAGGTGCTCGGGGTCGGCAGCCGGTTCGCGGCCGGCGCCGTGGCCGCCAAGCGTGGCTGGGTCTGACCGATGGTCGAGAGCGGCGGCGGTCTCCTCGCTGGATTGGTCAGCGCGGAAGCCAGCGCGCTCTACCTCCGGCTGGTCGAATCCGGCGGGCTCAGGATCGGCACCGGACCAGACGAGGTCGACCTCGCGTCCGCCGCCGCACGCGAGCTGCTGGACGCCCGGATCGCGTGGCGCTCGTCGACCGCGTGCTCGCCGTCAGCGAAGTCCGCGCACTGCAACTGCTCCTCGCGCAGCACCACGCCGACATGGTGCAGCGGCAGCAACACATCATGCAGGGCTGGGAGAGGCTCGACGCGTTCCTGCCGTCGGCGATCGAACCCGGTAGCGCGGGATCGTCCGATTCCGAGTCGCTGGTGGAGATCATCCGCGACCGCGACACGATCAGCCGCTTATCCGCGGAGCTGTACCAGTCCGCGCGCAAGGAGCTGCTCGGAACGTCGATCGGCGTCATGAGCGTGCCCATGCATGACCTGCAGCTGGTCACGCCGCCGGAACCATCCATCGGCCGCGGCGCGCGGTTCCGGATGATCTACGACACCGCGTTCGCCACGGACAGCGTCGGCCGCCGGATCGTCGAGGCGTCGATTTCGTCCGGCGAGGAGGCACGCATCCGTGGCGATGTGCCAATAAAGATGCTGCACGTCGACGACCGCGTGGCACTTGTGGCGCTCACGCCGACCGGCATCGACGGCGCCATGCTCGTGCACTCCCCCAGCCTGCTCAGCGCGATGCGGCAATGGTTCGAGCTGCTCTGGACCGACACGGCGACCACGACTGTGGACGGGACCGCACACACGTCGCTCACGGCTGCCCAGGTCACGATCCTGCGGCTACTGGCGTCGGGAAAGAGCGACGAGGCGATCGCCCGAGCGTCCAACAACAGTGTCCGTACAGTCCGCCGCCATATCTCGGCGATCATGGAATTACTCGATGTCACCAGCCGTTTCGCGGCTGGCGCCGTAGCTGCCAAACGAGGCTGGATCTGATGGAGTCCGGCAACCTGGTCAAACGGAATGGTTCGCTGGCAGGACTAGTCAGCGCAGAGGCCGAGCAGCTCTACGAGCGGCTGGCTGTCACAAACAGCCTGCCCATAGGTACCGAGCCTAACGAGATCGACATGGACAGCCCAGCCGCTCGCGAACTCGCCGAATCCGATCTGCTTTACCCAGATCCGGCTGATCCCTATCGCGCTCAGGCCGTATCAAGAACGATCGCGCTTACTCTCCTGGTGTCCCGCCGCCAGCAGGAGTTAGTGGAGAATCATGAGAGAGTCATCCGAGGGTGGAGTGCACTCGAACTACTTATCCGGACCGACAGAGAATCGTTGGGAAACCGCGAAGAGAGTGACGCGAGAACCATCGAAGTCATTCGTGACCGTCCAACATCGTCGCTCTGTCCGCGGATTTCTACATGAGCGCGCGCTCGAATTTGTGCGCCACGCTTACGCGCAGCTTCACGACCCCTCTCGGCGAGCATCAGGCCCTCAGCCCTCCAAAGTCGTCACTCGCGAATAGTGCACGCTTTCGCGCCATCTACGATGGCGCTTTCGCCTCTAGTCCGGCTGGCGCGAAGATCATCGAGCTGTCGCGGCTGGGTGGCGAGGAGGCTCGCGTCCGCGCGACGCTGCCGACCAAGATGCTGCTGGTCGACCACAGGATCGCGATGATTGGGCTCGATGACGCGGGTGTGGGTGCGGCGGCGGTCGTTCGGTCGCCGCAGTTACTCTCGCTACTCCACGAGTGGTTCGACCTTGTCTGGGACGATCCCGGGACCTCAAGCGCCGGAGCTCCGGACGGAAGCCCACTCAACCAGTCACAGCGACGCGTACTTCGTCTTCTAGCCACTGGCATGTCGGATGATGCCATCGCGGGAGCGTCAGGCACGAGCGTGCGGACCGTTCGTCGACACATCACGTCGATCATGGAGATCCTCGGCACGAGCACCCGCTTCGCGACAGGCGTTGCCGCGACCAAGCGCGGCTGGATCTGAACATGCGAGAGGCGCCGCCCCAGCCAGGACGGCGCCTCTCGTCAACTGTGGTGCGGACTCAGCGAGTTTCGCGGTGCGCCGTGTGCTTGTTGCACTTCGGGCAGTGCTTCTTGAACTCGAGCCGGTCCGGGTCGTTACGCCGGTTCTTCTTGGTGATGTAGTTACGGTTCTTGCACTCCACGCAAGCCATGGTGATCTTCGGACGAACGTCGGTGGCGGCCACGGCGGAGTGCCTCTTTCGTACGGGGACTAGAACAGGTCAGCGTGCAGTCTACCTCGCGGAAGCTTGCACGACGAAACCGGACGGCCCCTGGGGGCCGACCGACCAGTAGCGGTGGCCGGACTTGAACCGGCGACACAGCGATTATGAGCCGCTTGCTCTACCAGGCTGAGCTACACCGCCGCGACGGGCCGAAACCCGACATCCTTACCGGCACAGGACCGGCTTTGGAGCCCCCTTACGGAATCGAACCGTAGACCTTCTCCTTACCATGGAGACGCTCTGCCGACTGAGCTAAGGGGGCCTGAGCGAAAACGAGGTTACACGGTCTCCACCCCGTCGCGCGAATCGGTACCTCCGGTCAGCCTGTGACGACCCGGAGCCGCTGGTCGCCGTCGGCGGAAACCGAGGTCAGCTCGGTTCTGGCGGCCATCCAGGCCTCGATCCGCTCATGCGGGAGGGGCCGCGAGAACAGGAAGCCCTGGGCCACGTCGCAGCCCATGTTCTCCAGCAGCGCGAGGGTCATCTCGCTCTCCACACCCTCCGCGACGACCGTCAGCCCCAGGTGCCGTCCCAGGTCGACGATGGCGCGCACGATCGCGAGGTCGCCAGAGTCAGTCGCCATCCCCAGCACGAACGACTTGTCGATCTTGACCTCGTGCACCGGGAGCCGGCGCAGGTACGCGAGCGACGAGTAGCCGGTGCCGAAGTCGTCCACCGCGAGCCGCACGCCGAGAGTATGAAGCCGGCGAAGGGTCGGCAGCGGCCGGTCAGCGTCGCCGACCATGCCGCTCTCGGTGATCTCCAGCGTGAGCAGTTGCGGCGGGAGTCCGCTCTCCTCCAGCAGCCGTTCCAACTCGTCGGGGAAGTCAGAGTCGAGCAGGCTGCGGGTAGACAGGTTGACCGAGACGCCAATCGGGCGGCCGGCGTCGTTCCACTGCCTGCACTGCTTGAGCGCCGTGCGCAGCACCCTGGTCGTCAGGGCACCAACGAGGCCGGTGTGCTCGGCGACAGGAATGAAGTCGTCCGGTGAGACCAGCCCGTGCTCCGGATGCTCCCAACGAACAAGGCACTCCACGCCGAGCAGCTCACGGTCGGCTAGGGCGACCTTGGGCTGGTAGTGAACCGTGAGGGCGCCGTCGTCGATGGCGCGGCGAAGCTCCGAAACGAGGCCCAGCCGGTGCACGCTGCGCGAGTCCATAGCCGGGCGGTAGAGCTGGATCGAGCGCGGGTTGCTCTTCGCCGCATAGGTGGCGGCGTCAACTCGCTGCAGCATCGTCTCCGCATCGGACGCGTGATCCGGATAGAGCGCGATACCAACTGCGGCACCGACATCGAGCGTGAAATTGCCTACCTCAAAGGGCTCGACCAACGCGTACTGGAGTGCGACCGCGGCGGCTTGAGCACCTTCCGCACCTTGCACTCGGATAAGGACTGCAAACTCGTCGCCGCCGGTCCGGGCCACGAGCGCACCCTTGGGTGCCTCGGACAGCAGTCTGCGACCGACTTCGGCGAGAAGTCGGTCACCCGCGACATATCCCAGTGTCTCGTTGACTTCGCGTAGCGAGTCGACGTCGAACTGCAGCAAGGCGACGACCTCGCCAGGACCTGGTTGCACCCCTATCGCGGCGTCGAGAGCGTTGAGTAGGCGCCGACGATTGGGAAGGCTTGTAAGGCCGTCGTGGTACGCGTCGTGCCGGAGGCGATCCATGAGCCGCGAGTTCTCGACCGCCACGGCAGCGTGGGCGGCCAGCGTTTCCAGCAGCCGGACGTCTGGTGGGCCGAAATGCGAGGTATCGCCAAGCCGGTTCGCAACCTCCAGGCAACCGATCACAGCGCCGCCAGAGCGCAGCGGTACGACAATGACGTCCTTTGCGCGCCTTGAACGCAAGGCGCTTCGGAGCTCCGGATCGTCCTCGCCACCCTTGATACTGACGAGGAGAGTGCTTCCCGCATTCAATACCCGGCGGCGTATCGAATCCATCCCGCCCAAAGGGTCATCGACCAGCCCGGGCGAGTCAGCGCGCGCTGTCAGCATCAACTCCGGGTGCCTACCCAGCGCCGGTAGCCACAGGGTCGCTGCTTCTGCATTGAGGAGTTCACGCGTGCGGGTCAAGAGAGGATCTGCGAGGTTCGCGTCCTGCCGGGCTGTGCCAATCGCACGGGTGAACTCATAGAGTTCCCCGAGACTCTTGTGTTGTCTCAAGAACTCTGTATAGGCCCTGTAACCAGCAGTCAGTACGCCGGCCACGACCACAAGCAGGATGACTGCCGCATCGTTAACGCCAATCACGATAACGACCATGAGACCGACAGTCGCGTTGAGTACGCCCGCCAGGATGGTGCCGATTGCCAGACGAACTAGCTCGTCGGAGGAAAGCCGGCCTTGAACCAAGGTGATCGCGGTGATGACAACTGTGGTGCTCGTAAGATCTGCAAGGCCTACGGCCGCATACGCAGCGAGCCATGACGAAACTTTGCTCGGATCGGTGGCGCCAAACTGGCCGAAGGCGTACGTTGCGACCGCTACCTCGGCTGCGAGCACAGCCACGTTGACGCCGATCTTCCGCGGCTGCATCCGCTGATAGGCCCAGACGGCAAGTGTGGCGATCAAGCGCGCAGTAAGGATCTCGAGCGGCGAGAGCCAGAATAGGCCCAACACGAGTGCTACTTCCGAAACGGAGAACTCATATTTCTGGCGCCGGATCTCGAACCGGAGCCGCGTAGCCTCGCAAACCAGGAACAGCAAGCCGAACGCAACAAGAATCAAAGGCGAACTTGACCATGCTTCGACAGGATTATATGTATCAATGAAAGATAGCGAAGACAAGCCAACAAGAACGAGTGCGATGACGATCAATACACTCTGGGCTGCAGATTCGGACACAAAACGATGCCCGGATGCGTCTCTTGCCAACTGAAGGGCTCCCTCCTCCGGAGGAGCCTACGCGCGCGCATCGCCCGAAGTGCGGCAAACGATTAATTTGCCAGCAGATCGTGCGCTGGCTACCGGGTGCAAGCAGACGGACCGGCTGACTCAGTTCCAGACGGCGCCGTCTGTTGACATCTGCTGGTCTTGCGCGGGGCTCTCGTCAGCCGACGCCACATTGGCTGCGTAGATCGCACCGAAGGCAAGAGCGCCTACCACGAGGGCACGCACCACCCAACGGGCCAGCCTACGTGCCTCCATGGCCTGCTCCCTCGACTGCTTGCCCCGTCAGTACAGCGTCGCCCGGATCTCGGCTACGAACCCGTTCCGCGAGCGCTACCGCTTCATCACCTGACCCGATGCTGTCATGTCTGCGAGCTTTCCAACAGTCGGAACGATCAAACTGGCATAGCAATATCGGTCCAGGGCATTGACGGGCGGTGTCGCGAATCGGACAATGCGATGCCAATTCGCGTATACCTCCCCGCTCTCTGTACCGAAGTCACCTGAGTCACCGACGGTATCGGGCTCCCCTTCGGATCCCGCACCGGCCCAACGCCGGCAACGGTTGGGTATCGGTCGGCTCCGCGACGCGGTCCCAGGTCGCAACGGACTGGGCCGATGCGCCAGGATGGCGAGCGAGGAGGACAGATCCCGCGTGATTGACAGCCTGGCGTCGGCGACCTGCCGCCTGGAGTGCGCCACCAGAGCTCTGAACACCTATCTCACCCTCAGGACGGCGGCTACCTCGTCCGATCCGGAGTACCAGCGCCTCTGGCAGGACCGGCTAACCGCCGAGCAGGCGTACCGCACCAATCTGGTCGCTCTGCTCGCGAACCGTGACGAACTCGCCAGCGCGCCCGCTGCGGATTCCGTAGCCGCCGCCACTTGCTGACGAACACCGTCCGCTACCGCCTGCCGCTGCGACCTTCCCGCGACACAGGACGCTCTTGACTTGGAGTGCGCTCCAAGTGCCAGCCTCGCTCCCAGCAACGAACGGCGGGCGAAGGAGCACAGGCAATGACACGGTTACTGGGCCGGAGCGGTATCGAGGTCAGCGACATCGGCATCGGCACCTGGGCGATCGGCGGCAAGTTCCACGCCGGCGACCAACCGCTCGGCTGGGGCGACGTCGACGACGACGTGTCCATCGAGGCGATCCGTCGTGCGATCGATCTGGGCGTGACGCTGATCGACACGTCCGACGCGTACGGCGCCGGCCACGCGGAAACGGTGATCCGGCGTGCGGTCGAGGGACATCGCGATGCGGTCGTCATCGCCACGAAGTGGGGCTACACGTTCGCGCCCGGCACGCGCGACATGGTCGGCGAAGACGCCACAGCGGCGCACGCGCGCGCCGCGCTCCTCGCCTCGCTCGAACGTCTCGGCACCGACTACATCGACGTCATCCAGCTCCATCTCGGCGACCTGGACCCGGAACGCGCGACCGACCTCTTTGCCGCGTGCGAAGGGTTCATCGACGAGGGTCTGATCAGGACGTACGGCTGGAGCACCGACGACGCGGAGCGAGCCGAACTACTGGCAAAGTCCGGGCGTGGAGCGGTGGTCCAGCATGTGCTCAACGTGCTGAACGACGCGGCCGAGATGCTGGCGGTCTGCGAGGCGCACGACCTGGCCAGCCTGAACCGCAGCCCGCTCGCCATGGGACTGCTCACCGCGAAGGTAACCGCCGATAGCGTGTTCGCCGCCGACGACGTGCGCGGGCGCGAACCGGAGTGGCTGCGCTGGTTCACCGACGGCCGTCCGACGCCGGAGTTCCTTCGCCGGCGGGACGCGATCCGCGACATCCTCACCAGCGACGGCCGGAGCCTCGCCCAGGGTGCGCTGGCCTGGAACCTCGCCCGCAGCCCGCGCGCGATCCCGATTCCCGGCGTTCGCACGGTGGCACAGGTTGAGGAGAACGCGGGCGTCATCACGGCGGTGCCGCTGCGGGCCGAGCAGGTCGCCGAGATCCGGACGCTCCTCGCCGGCTGACACGACGGCGGCCGGTCACCAAGCAGCGGGCGACCGGCCACCGTGCACCTCAGTGCGCGGCCGGGGGCGACCGGTGGAACAGTCCGCCCCAGCGTCGAGCCACCGCCGGACCAGACTGCCTGCGGTATCCCGGTTCCGCGGGGACAGCCGGCCCGAGGCGGCTCCGCCGGCGTCTCCGGCGGTAGTTCCTCGCGAGGCGGTGTTCCCCAGCCGGCGGCCATGAGCGCGTCGAACTCCGCACGGACGAACTCGTCGTCGGCGAGGAGGACGTCGACGAACTCTGCGGCGACGGGCTGGAGGGTCATCAGGCACCTCAGGCGTTGATGGCCTTGCGGTCGTCGCCGCCGCTGATCTGGATCTTGCGGGGCTTGGCCTCGGCCGCAACCGGGATCCGCAGGCTCAGCACGCCTGAATCGTAGCTGGCGTCGATCCGCTCCATGTCCAGGCCGTCACCGAGGAACAGCTGCCGGCTGAACGTACCGACCGGGCGTTCGGCCACCACGACTTCGGCGTCCTGCCCGAAAGGAGCCTTGCGCTCGGCCCGCACGGTGAGGACGTTCCGCTCGACGTCGATGTCGATCGACTCCGGATCGACGCCCGGAAGGTCGAAGCGAACCAGGAATTCATCGCCGTCGCGGTAGGCGTCCATCGGCATCACCGCAGGTCGCGCGGTGGTTCCCAGCAGCCGCTGGGTCATCTGGTCGAGTTCCCTGAAGGGGTCAGTCCGCATGAGCATCGTTAGCGCCTCCCTCCTGAGTCATCGTTGCTTCGATGCACAGCACGGATACTTCTTAGATAGCTCGCGACGCCAGAGTTGACAAGACCTCACTCAACTTCTGAACCGGTACAGCTGGTTCAGTCGGTGATTCTGGCAATCACCGGTGCGTGGTCCGAGCCAGGGGCGTCCCGGCGGGCGGTTGGTTCATCGGTGATCGACGGCAACGCCTTCTCGTTGACCGTGTGTACCTCGGCGACCCGGTGCACGACCTGGTGGCTCACCAGGATGTGGTCGATGAGTTCGCCGCGGCCCCGGTAGATCCGGGAGAACCGTTCGGCCTCGGGGATGAGCGACGCCAGGTTCCAGAGGCGC
>Ga0210378_10000515_pt1 | contig 19603 bp, 19 predicted proteins | sample PLM1_60_b1redo_FD_155465 | JGI IMG/M metagenome (GOLD analysis project Ga0210378, IMG submission 155465) | Groundwater sediment microbial communities from an aquifer in East River, Colorado, USA - PLM1_60_b1 redo | ecosystem: Environmental > Terrestrial > Soil > Riparian zone | place: USA: East...
ATGTCCATCATCCAGACGTGGTTAGTGAAGTGAGCGACTACGGGTCTCTTCGGTCGGCCACCGACGCCATTGGTCGGGGGGACCGGATCCGGCCGCTCTCGTTCCCTTACGATACGACGGACGGAGCGGGCGGAGACCTTCCAGCCGGCTCGAGTGAGGGCTTGCGCCACGAGGTCCTCGCCGCCGAAACCGCGTCGGAGCATGGACTGGACGAGGCTCCGCCCCACGTCAGCGAGACGAGTGATGGGGGGATGGGAGTGACGGTGGAGCCCACGGTCCTGGAGTCGGGATCGGCGTGCTTCTCCCAGTTGGAGAGGGTGTTCGGGCAGATGCGGAAGAGGCGTGCGGCCACCTCGCGGTTCCAGCCCAGGAAGTTCTTGATTTCGAGGATGCGGAAGCGGTGCGCGGGGCTGTAGTAGGGCCGGTGACGGTCCGGGATCTTGTCGAGGCGGGTGCCCAGCATGTCGACGACGTCCCAGGCGACACTGGCGCGAAGCTCCGCTTCCTTGAGAAGGGCCGTGGCCTCGACGAGGGGATCGTTCCTGCCCCGCAGTTCACGGAGGAACCTGCCAGCGGCCAGCCCGAGGAGGCGCGTCCATGGGGCTCGGCCGCGAATGGCGATCGGCCGTTACAGAAGGACTTTGGGGCGAAGCCGCGCCGCACGCCGGAGCATCGCCGCGGCCTGCCTCGCTCGACCCGTCGCTTCGAGAAGCTCACCGAGGGCCTGGTGAGGTTGCCAGCCCCGCTCCCACAGCATCCGTGCGAGGGAATCGTGGAGGTACCAGTCCTTCGGACAGAGGTCGAGCGCCCGGCGAAAGGCGGCTTCGGCGGCCGCAGGCTTGCCCAGGGCCTGCAAGACGAGCCCCACGTCCGCCTGGGCGGTCACGTTCTCTGGGTCGAGGCGAAGGGCTTCGAGGTAGGCGTCCTTGGCCTCCTCGTTTCGGTCCAGCGAAGCGAGGGCGTCTGCCAGAGACTGGTGCGCCCGCGCATCCCGGGGGTCGACCCGGATCGCCTCCCGGTAGCAGCGTGAAGCCTGGTAAGCCCGCCCCCGCGTGTGCTCGATGTCTCCCAGGTGGCGCCAGACGAGGCCGTCGTCCGGGTCGAGTCGTACCGCGTCGCGCAGAGGCCCTTCGGCCTCGTCCGGCCGGTTGAGGTACACGAGGCCGAGGCCCCACTCGCTGCGCGCTCCAGCGCTTCGCGGGTCGAGGCCGGCGGCCTTCGCGAAAGCCCGCACGGACTGGCGGAGGTCGCCCAACCGGCTGAGAGACACTCCCAGCTCGAAGGCGGCCTCTGCGTGCCGGGGGTCCTTGCGCAGCGCGCGCCGCAGGGCACGGATCGCGCATACGTCGTCGCCGCGCGAGCTGCGCGTGCGGGCAAAGTCGATGAGAGCCTCGACACGCGACCCAGCCGGGGCGAGGTGCCCGGGTCTTGTCTTGGCACAGCCCCGCCGCCGTTCCGGGAAGCCGCCCCGCCTGGTGAGGCCGTACCTGGGATGCCGACTCGGCATTGGCCCTCCGCTCGATGGGGCGCGATTCTACGCGCCAACGAGACCGTCGCCTTCACCATACCAACGATCGGGTCGCGGATCCCGCGGAGGCGGCGAGTGTGACGGAGGCGACCGGACGTTAGGATGGAGCCTCATGGCCGGGGTGAACGAGGGGTCGGAGCCTGAGCGCGCTCCGGTCGCGGGCTTCGTCAAGTTCCCGCGCACGCCGCACCTCGTCTGGCTCGGGAAGGCGTCCCCGAGAGGCGACAAGCTCATGGCTGCCGCCGAGGCCAAGGAACGGCTCGAGCAGCCGATGAGCGTGGAAGAGAAGGTCGACGGCGCCAACCTGGGCCTTTCGATCCGTTCTCGCGCCTTCGAGGATCGCGTTCGGGGAGTGGTGCTACGCCGAGCACTCGGTTTTCTACGACGCCCTCCCGGACTGGTTCCTCCTCTTCGACGTCTACGACCGGAGGGAAGGCCGTTTCTGGTCGCGAATTCGGCGCGATGAGATAGCGTGTGCTGCCGGCCTCTCGACCGTACCGCTGGTCGCGACCGGCGTCTTCCGTCTGCCGGCGCTCCGGAAGCTGCTGGGCCGTTCCCGTTTTGGCTCGGCGCCGGCCGAGGGCGTCTATCTTCGTTGGGACGACGCCGCCTGGCTCCGCGCCCGCGCGAAGATCGTCCGGCCGGGATGGATCATGGCCGGCGACGAGCATTGGTCCACGGGTCCCTTGAAGACCAACCGGCTGGCGACCACGGGTTCGCCTACTCCGTCATCGCCGAGGACGCCGAAGGACTAGAAGAAGCGGTAGAATCCCGTTGAAGGCGCCTCGTCTTCTCTACCCACGCCCTTCGCCGTATGCTGAAGCACCGGATCATGAGCGACCAAGTGCGCGAGGTGCTGGAGCGCGGTGAGCGAGTGGAGGAGTACCCAGACGACACTCCCCTGCCGAGCTACCTCATGCTGGGCGGGGCTGGACGCAATCTCCACGTGGTCGCAGCGGACGACCCCTCGACCGACGAGACCATCGTGATCACCACCTACCAGCCCGATCCGGCGGAGTGGGAGACGGACCTCAAGACTAGGAGGAAGCCGTGACTCGCTGTGTGGTTTGCAAGACGGGTGAGGTACACCCGGGGACGACCACGCTCACCGTGGAGCGGGACGGGATGACGCTGGTCATCAAAGGCGTGCCCGCCCGTGTCTGTGGGAGCTGCTCCGAAGCCTACATCGACGAGGCCACCACGAAGAAGATCGAAACCATCGTGGAGCGCCTGGAGCGGAGCGGCGTCCAGGTCGCGATTCAGGACTACGCTGCCGCATGAGCCAGGCTTCCGCCCTGCGCCGCCCGCGGCGCGAGACCCGTTTCGTGTTGGGTCACGAGATCACGCTTCGACCTCCGCTGATGAGGGCGGCAGAATCCGAGAGGGTAGGTGAGCGCGTGGAGGTGATCGGCTCCAATCTCGCGCAAGGTCGCGAGCGCACGCTCGCTCTCGAGCGCGATCCGCACCGCCTGTATTCGCGGGATCGTTCCCAGCCGTCCGGGCATCGCAGTGATCAGAGCCAGCAAGGCCGCACGGACCGCGTCGCGGCGGCGACGCAGCCACCGCATCGCGCCCGGCAGCTCGATCTCGGTTCGGAGATCCTGGGCGGCGGCTTCGATGCCCTTCGACTCGGCGGCAACCACCACCTGCTCGACCTCGTCCAGGCTGCCGACCACACGCGCAGCCATGCAGTCCGGCAACGCGCTCAAGGTCATGCCCGCATCGCGGCAGTACCACCGCGCAATGCGCATCCCGGCGGCTGGGCCCTTGCATACGTGCCGTGGCGGAAAAAGTCGCAGCCGCCGCCCGGATGACACGGACAGCATTCGAGGCTTGCCTGACGCCAGGCTTTCTGGGTAACGTACTCCTCGCTGGTGAGCTTCGTTGAATGACGTAGCTGCACACACCGGCCGCGGGCTCGCACGTCTTGCCACGTGGCGAGCCCACCTCTTCTCCTTGGATCGCCGCTGAGTCTCTACGAATTCGCCCAAGCGTCAAACGGGCGCGCCTTCGGCGCGGACGATGACACGTCTCTCTCGGAATGCGCCCTCAGCTCCCCGTCTCACATTCGCTGACCTTCTCACTCCCTTCCGCGCCGGCGCAGAGCGGGAGGAAACGGACGGGGGATCACAGAACTACGTGAGGGCTAACAGGCCGTGGCCTCGACGAGGGGATCGTTCCTGCCCCGCAGTTCACGGAGGAACTTGCCAGCGGCCAGCCCGAGGAGGTGGGCGGCAACGAGGGCGGCGCGGAGGGCGATCTTCTCGGTAACGTCGTCTACACGAGTGCGGAGGCGGAGGTGAAGCGGCGGGGCGACGGCCTCGCGGGGTGGCACGGCGTGGGTTCTGGGCAAGGGAGGTCCTTTCCGCGGGCTCTTCCGCGTCCATTGGGCTCGGCCGCGAATGGCGATCAGCCGTTACAGAAGGACTTTGGGGCGAAGCCGCGCCGCACGCCGGAGCATCGCCGCGGCCTGCCTCGCTCGACCCGTCGCTTCGAGAAGCTCACCGAGGGCCTGGTGAGGTTGCCAGGCCCGGGGGCCGAGGCGGATCGCCAGACGGAGGTGTTTCTCGGCCTCCGCGTCCTTCTCCCGCTCCCACAGCATCCGTGCGAGGGAATCGTGACCGTGCCCCTCGAGTGGTTTCCACGCCTCCGCGATGCGACCCCCAGAACAGCGGAGCCACTGGCGATTCATCGGGCCGGGGACCGGATTCCATTGGCCCGACATCGACGAGGACATTTCCGTCGCCGGCCTGCCCGACTGAATCTTTTCGTAATACCGGCGTATGCGTGCCCGTAATACACGGATGCGTCGAAATCGCGTCGACGAGCCCCGTACCGAAGGCACCAGCTCCCTCCGCTCGGTGCTATGATCGCAGACTGTGGGGACAAGCCCTTATAGGCGAAGACGTGACAGAGTGAAACCGGCTGAAACGTGGCCCAATATGGTTCTCAGCCATCAGACCGGGGTTCGAATCCCCGTAGCGCTACCAGCTCGCCCGTGGCGGCCGCTTCCCGCCGGCGCCACGCCCCGACCACACAGAGCGGCATTGAACACAAAGCGTACGCGTTCCGCACGCTCCACATACTTTAGGTTTTTGACAATCCTGTGATTGAACCGTGGCCCTCCGTTGGGGTAGCCTAGGCGGCCTCGTCTGCGCGGCGCCGCATCGGCGCCGTTGCCAAACTGCTGGAGCCTGATCGAATGACTCTCGCCTCCGCGTTGAAGGACGCCGTTCGTCGCGCCTCCTCCCGGGAGACGCAGAAGACGCTGCGGCGGCTCCGCCGCCTGCAGCGGCAGGTGAAGGCGCTGCGCCAGGAGGCCCGCGCCCAGCGTCGCATCGTGGCCGGAGTGGAGCGGCGCTTCGCGCGCCTCAAGGCGCGCGTGCTGCGCACCGGCGTCTCCGCTGGCCCCGGCCGGCCGCTGACACCGCAGTCCATCCGGTCGCTGCGGGAGCGGCTCGGGATGCCCCGCGTCGAGTTTGCCAAGCTCGTCGGCGTGAGCCCGGGCTCCATCTTCGGGTGGGAGACCGGCCGCACACTCCCGCGTGGCCGGAGTGTCGCCCGCTTGCGCGAAGTGCGGAAGATGGGAGTGCGCGCCGCCCGTGGACAGAGCAAGAAGGGCCGACGCCGCCGCGCCCGGCGCCGCGGCTAGATACCCTCACCCCTGCCCCTCTCCCTTCCAGGGAGAGGGGTTGGCTAGGTAGGCTAGCGCTCCGGGTCGGAAGATCCTCCCCGTCCGGTCCCCGGTGTCGTGGGGTCCGGCTCGCGCCGGATCCACGACGAGAAGAACGAGAACGGGCCGCGGTCGGTGTCCCGCTGCGTGTCCTCGCTCGACGGTTCGGGGTTCGTCCCGGTGGCGGACGGCGCGGGGTGTTCCGCGGCCTCGGTCGACGTACGGCTGGCTCCCTGCGGTCTCGTGTCCTCGCCTCGCTCGGAAGCTGAGACGTCGCCCTCTTCGCCCTCGGCGTCCTCGTGCTCGTCGGCATCCCCCGTCTCGTCGGCGCCGGGCTGAGGTCCGGGCTCGATGAACGCGCCCGCCGCGAGAACGGAAGTGCTCCGGGTCCGTCCGCGCCCGCGGCTACGGCGCCGGCGCGGCGTGCGGGCCGCGCCGTTGGCGGCGGCCGCTTCGCTCGGGGCGGCCTCGCCGGCCGGGGCGCCAGCGGATGGAGCCGTCTCCGCCGGCCGGGCGGATGACGATGCGGGCGCAGAAGTCGACGCCGATGCGGCGGGCAGCGCGGGCGGCGCCGGCGAGACGCCGCTCGATACTGCGCCGGGGCCGAGGTCCTCGACGATGTAGCTGCCCGACTTCTGGTCCCGCCTCAGCACCACGATCCCGCGGCGCTGCGCGTCCTCGAGCAGGTGCGAGAAGGTCCGGAAGCCGTAGTACGTCTCGTTGAAGGACGGCTTCTTGCGCTTCATGGTCTCCTTGACCATGGAGCCCCACAGCACCTCCTTGTTCTCGCGCTGCAGGGCGAGCACCGAGTCGACGAGCAGCGAGAAGACTTCCTGCTGCTTCTCGTTGGCGTTGGCGATCACCGGCACCGGCCGCTGCTGGCCGCGGACGAGGTCCTCGTAGAAGATGAACTCGTCGCAGTTCTCGATGAGCAGGTCGGAGGTGGAGTTCTTGACCCCCAGGCCGATGACGTACTTGTTGTTCTCCTTCAGCTTGGAGACCAGCGGCGAGAAATCGGAGTCGCCGGAAGCGACCACGAAGCAGTTGATGTGCTCTTTCTGGAACGACATGTCCATGGCGTCGACCACCAGCCGGATGTCGGCGGAGTTCTTTCCGCCCACGGACTTCTGCGGCACCTCGATGAGCTCGATGGCCGCCTCGTGGAAGCTGCGCTTGTAGTCGGCGTAGCGGCTCCAGTCGGCGTAGGCCTTCTTGACGAGCAGCTTGCCCTTGTCGAGCAGGCGCTCCAGCACGAGGTTGACGTCGAACTTGCGGTAGTGGGCGTCCCGGACGCCGATGGCGATGTTCTCGAAGTCGATGAAAAGGGCGAGCCTTTGTTCGTGCTCGTCCTGCTGGGAGTTGCCCAAAAATCTTCCTCCTCGGGGGGAGTCGGTCTTGGATCGACACCCCCATGCCCGGACCTTCATCGGTCCCGGGCGGGGGCGCCCGGGGGAACCCGGGGGCCGCGGGGACGCCAGTCTAGCATTCAATTCCTGAAAAAGAAAGGACTTCCGACAGGCGATGGAGGCGAGGCCGGCAATGGACGCGTTTGAAGCCCGGCCGCCGCTGTGCGACGCTATTCGGCCGGCGGTCTCCCCACAAATGTCCACCAACGGCGCTCGCGGTCACGTCGCCCGCCTCATCTCCGCTATAGCGGGGCTCCTGCTGCTGGGTCCCCGCGCAGCCACCGCCCTCGACCCCGCCAAGGCCGTGGGCCAATACAGCCTGGCCGCCTGGCAGACCGAAGACGGCCTTCCCCACAACCTGGTCCAGGCCATCGCCCAGACGCCCGACGGCTATGTCTGGGTGGCGACGCAGGAGGGGCTGGCCCGCTTCGACGGCGTGCGCTTCACCGTGTTCGACCGCCAGAGCACGGCCGCCATGACCGCCAACGACGTGGAGACGGTCTTCGTCTCCCGCGACGGCTCGCTGTGGGTCGGTGTCTACGGCGGCACCCTGCTCCGTCACCAGAACGGCAGCTTCCGGTCCTACTCGAAGCGCGAGGGACTGTCCTCCGCGACCATCAACGCCGTGACCGAGGATGCCCGCGGCGATTTGTGGATCGCCACGGACGGCGACGGGCTCTACCGGTTCCACGACGACGTGTTCGCGCGCTACACGGAGAAGGACGGCCTCATCGACGACTCGGTCCGCTGCCTCCTCGGCGACCGCGAGGGCAACGTCTGGATCGGGACCCCGTCTGGCCTCGGCCGGATCCGGGACGGCCGCTTCGAGCGTTTCCCCCTTCCGTTGCGGGAACGCTCGGCCGCGGTGAGCGCCCTCGCCGTCGACGGCTCGGATCGCCTCTGGGTCGGCACCGACGGCAACGGGCTTTATCACCTCGAGCCGGCCGCCTCGTGCACGGGCGCGTCGCCCTCCGTGACGAGCACGTCCGAAGCCTGCTCGCCGATCGCCGGGGCAGTCTCTGGATCGGCACTGACAGGGGCCTGCACCGCCTGCGCGAGGGTCGGGTGGACATCCTGACCCGACAGGATGGGTTGACGTCCGACTCCATCCGCACCGTCTTCGAGGACCGCGAAGGAAGCCTCTGGCTGGGAGGCGTCGGTTTGGTCCAGCTCAAGGACGGGACGGTCCTCAGCTACGGGCCGTCCCAGGGGCTGGCGGACGAAGATGTCTATGCCGTCACCGCCGCGCCGGGAAGAGGCCTGTGGGTGGGCACCAGCGGAGGAGAGTTGGCGCTCTTCTCGGGCGGAAGGTTCACACCCCTCGCCGGACGGGACGTCCTTCACGGGGCGACGGTGCTGGCCCTACATGAGGACCGCGCCGGCCGCCTGTGGGTGGGGACGGACCACGGGCTCTTTCGCCTCGGCGACGGGAAGTGGACGAACTACGGCGTCCGCGACGGTCTGCCTCCCGACGACATACGCTCCGTCCTCGAAGACCGCGAGGGCCGGCTGTGGGTCGGAACCGACGGAGGAGGGCTCGCCCGCCTCGACGGGAACAGATTCGTCATCCTCACCACCCGGGATGGCCTGCCGAGCGATCACCTCCGGACGCTGCTGGAAGACCGCGACGGAACGCTCTGGATCGCGACCTACGGCGGGCTCGCCGCTCTCCGCGACGGTCGCTTCACGACCTACACGACCCGCGACGGCCTCGCCCACGATCTCGTGCGCTCGCTCCGGCTGGATGTCCGCGGCGTGCTCTGGGTCGGCACGTACGGAGGCGGGCTGAGCCGTGTCGAATCGGGCCGCATCACCGCCTACTCGACCCGCCAGGGGCTCTTCGACGACGTGATCTTCGAGATCCTCGAGGACGGCGGGGGACGGCTCTGGATGAGCTGCAACAAGGGCATCTTCTCCGTGAGCGTCGCGGACCTCGACGCCGTCGCCGCCGGGCGCCAGTCTTCCGTCCACAGCGTGGCCTATGGCCGCAGCGACGGCATGCGAAACCCGGAAGCCAACGGCGGCAGCCCCGCGGGCTGGCGGACCGAAGATGGACGGCTGTGGTTCGCGACCGCCGCCGGCCTGGTGGTCATCGACCCCGCCGCGGTCGCGCGCCGCCGGGACGCGCCGCCGGCCCTCGTCGAGGAGGTGTGGGTGGACGGCGAGCGCCAGGACCCGGCGCGCGCGGTGGACCTGCCTCCGGGCAACCATCGGCTCCAGTTCTCCTACACCGCGCCCAGTCTCCTGGCCCCGGACCACCTCCGCTTTGCATACGCGCTCGAGGGGTTCGACAGGGGCTGGATCGACGCCGGGACGCGCCGGCAGACGAGCTACACCAACGTGCCCGCTGGCCGCTATCGCTTCCGCGTGCGGGCGAGGGACGAAGACGGGCCCTGGAACGAGGCGGGGGTGGCGATGCCGCTGGCCGTGCGCGCGCACTGGTACCGCACGCGGGCATTCTTCGTGATCGCCGCGGGACTCGTCGCTCTCGCGATCGCCGGCGCGTACCGCCTGCGGGTGCGCGATCTTCTCGCGCGGGAGCGGGAGATGTCGCGCCGGGTCGACAAGGCGCTGGCCGACGTCAAGGTGCTCAGCGGCCTGCTGCCCATCTGCGCGAGCTGCAAGAAGATTCGCGACGACCGGGGCTACTGGAACCAGCTCGAGCAGTACATCGGCGACCACTCGCAAGCCGCCTTCAGCCACGGCATCTGCCCGGACTGCGTCAACCGCCTCTACCCCGGCGTGGCGGACAAGGTGGCGCGCCGCTCCGATTCGTCCTGAAAAGAGGGACGCCACCCAGGCCTTGACAGCCGGACCCCGCCTGGACCACGATGGCGAAGAAAAGGCGAAACAATGGCCTCCGCGCTCAAGGACACCCTGGAAGAGCTGTTGCGGGTCCGGCGCCTGCAGGCCGACGCTCCGCCCCTGCGCGGACAGGACCGCCGCCTCTCGCCGCTGCCCACCGGCGTGCCCGCGGTGGACGGCCTGCTGGGCGGAGGACTGCCCCGGGGCCAGGTCTCCGAGGTCCACGGCCCCGCTTCTGCTGGCCGCACCGCCCTCGTCGTTGGCCTGGCGGCCAGGATCACGCGAGGGGGGACCTTGGCGGGCTGGGTGGACCCGCAGGACCGATTCGAGCCGGGCACGGCGGCCGGCGCGGGCGTGGACCTCGCGCGGCTGCTCTGGTTGCGGGGGAGGGCGGGCCAGCCCCGCGGGCTGCCCGAGGCCGTAGCCGCGACGGGAACGCTCTTGGGGTCGGGGCTGTTCGACCTGGTGGTCCTCGATCTGTCCGGCGTCTCCGCCGTGGAGATCCAGCGCTTGCCGGGCGCGACCTGGATCCGGCTGCAGCGCATGATCGAGACGACGCCGACGGCGCTGGTTCTGCTCGCCGATGCGCACGTGGCCCACGGGCCCGGCGGGGCCAGCCTCGCCCTGTCGCCCGGCTCCGCGCGCTGGTCCGGTCCGCCGGGACCGGGCCGCCTTCTGAGCGGCCTCGCCAGCGAGCTGCGCGCGAGCCGCCAGCCTCTCCGCGCCATCACCTTCGAGCGGGTCGGATGATTCATGTACGGAGGACTGCACTCGCCGGCGCCGCTGCCCACCGCGCTCACCCTCGTCGAGCTGGCCCGGGAGTTCACGCCCCGGGTGGAGTCGCACGGCCCGACGCCGGTGCTGCTCGACCTGCAGGGCCTGGGGCGCGCGTGGTCCTCGCCTCGCGCCCTCGGTGAGGCGCTGCTCGAGGCCGCGCGCGCGCGCCACCTCGAGGCGCGCGTGGCCGTCGCCGCCAGCCGCGTGGCCGCGCTGCTGGTATCCCAGGCCCGCGAGGGGCTGACCGTCGTGGCTCCCGGCGAAGAGGCCGGGGCCCTCGCGCCGCTCCCCTTGTCGCTGCTCGCCCTCGATCCCGAGCGGGAGGAGACGCTCCGCGGCTGGGGTCTGCGCACGCTGGGCGACCTGGCCGCGTTGCCCGCCGCCGGCCTCGCCGAGCGCCTGGGCCCCGATGCGCCGCGCCTGCGCCGCCTGGCCCGCGGGGAAGACGACGCGCCCCTCGTCGCCACGCCGGCGCCGGCGTCGTTCGCGTGCACCCTGGACCTGGAGTGGCCGGTCGACGGGCTGGAGCCGCTGTCGTTCCTCCTCGCGCGGGTGCTGGAGCCGCTCTGCGCGAGCCTCGTCCAACGCGGCCGCCGTGCGGCCTCGCTCACCTTCGAGCTGGGGCTGGTGGACGGCTCCGTCCATCGCCGCACCCTCCATCCCGCCGCTCCCTCCGCCGAGCCCCGCACCTGGCGCACGCTCGTGCTCCTCGACCTCGAGGCCCACCCGCCACGGGATGCGATCCAGGTCGTCACGCTGCGGGCGGAGCCCACCCCCGCGCGCACCGTCCAGTTCTCGCTGCTGGACCCGGCCCAGCCTTCGCCCGAGCGCCTGGCGGAGACGATGGCCCGCCTGCACGAGTGGACCTCGGACGGCCGCGGGGGCGCGGCGGTGCTGCTCGACACCCATCGCCCGGGCGCCTTCGTCATGGGCAGCTTCGCGCCCGGGGCGTTTGCGGGGGGGCGGCCGCCGCAGGGCCCTCCGCGCATCGCCCTGCGCGTCTTCCGTCCTCCTCGCCCGGCGCAGGTGTCCGTGCAGGAGGGAAGGCCGGTGTTCGTCTCCGCGCGCGGCGTGCGGGGAGCGGTGCTGGACCTGGCCGGCCCTTGGCGCGTGTCGGGGGACTGGTGGGACGTGGCCTGGAGCCGCGAGGAGTGGGACGTGGCTCTGGCCGCGGGCGTGTACCGTATCTTCCGGGATCGACTACGTGAAGCGTGGTTCCTGGAAGGCGAGCTCGATTAGAATGCGCGCCTGCTCACCCCTTCGCTGCTCCTCCTGCTCCTCGCCCCGCCCGGGCCGGCGGCGCCGGCCGCGCCGGAGACGACCGTTCGTGTCGAAGGGCTCACCGCGCCGGTGGAGATCCTTCGGGACCGCTGGGGTATCGCGCACATCTACGCGCGGAACGAGCACGACCTGTTCTTCGCGCAGGGCTACAACGCCGCGCGCGACCGGTTGTTCCAGCTCGAGATGTGGCGCCGCAGCGCGACGGGAACGATGGCCGAGATCCTGGGGCCGCGGGCGCTGAAGCGCGACGTCGGCGCGCGGCTGCACATGTTCCGGGGCGACCTGAAGGCGGAGCTGGACTGGTACCACCCGCGCGGCGAGGCGATCGTGAATGCCTTCGTGGACGGCATCAACGCCTACGTGGCGGAAGTGGAGCGCGCGCCCGCGAAGCTCCCTCTCGAGTTCCGCCGGCTCGGCATCCGGCCCGGCCGCTGGACGAGCGCGGTCGTGGTCTCGCGGCACAACGGCCTGCTCGCCAACGTCCAGCAGGAGCTTGCGATCGCCCAGGCCGTGCGCATCCTCGGCGTGGACAATGTGAAGGACCTCGCGCATTTCCAGGGCGGTGATCCCGACCTCACCGTCATTCCGCCCGTCGATCTCTCCTTCATCTCGCCCGAGATCCTGGAGCTCTACCGCGCGTTCCGCGAGCCGGTGATGTTCACGCGCGACGATCTGGCCGGCCGAGACGATGCTCCCCGCCCGCAGGACATCGGCAGCAACAACTGGGTGGTGAGCGGCGCGCTGACCCGCAGCGGCAAGCCGATGATGGCGAACGATCCGCACCGCACGCAGGCGGTGCCGTCCCTGCGCTACTGGGTGCACCTCGTGGCGCCGGGATGGAACGTGATCGGGGGCGGGGAGCCCATGCTGCCCGGAGTCTCGATCGGCCACAACGAGCGCGGCGCCTGGGGGCTGACGATCTTCGGCAGCGACAGCGAGGACCTGTACGTCTACGAGACCAACTCCACGAACGCGAGCCAGTACCGCTACCGCGGCGCCTGGGAGGACATGCGCGTCGTCGAGGACAGGATCCCGGTCAAGGGACGGGAGCCCGCGCGGGTCGAGCTGAAGTACACGCGCCACGGGCCGGTCCTGTTCGAGGACAGAGCGCACCACCGGGCCTACGCGCTGCGCGCCGCGTGGATGGAGATCGGCGCGGCTCCGTACCTGGCCAGCCTGCGCATGGGGCAAGCAGCGAGCTGGGACGAGTTCCGGGAGGCCTGCACGTACAGCCGCATCCCTTCCGAGAACATGGTCTGGGCCGACGTGGACGGAACCATTGCGTATCAGGCGGCCGGCATCGCGCCCCGGCGACCCAACTGGAGCGGGCTCCTGCCGGTGCCGGGCGACGGTCGCTACGAGTGGAACGGCTACCTGCCGATCAAGGACCTGCCCCACGTCGTGAACCCGACGGCGGGTTTCTTCGTGACGGCCAACCACTACCTCTTTCCCGAGGGCTACCCCCACAAGGACGCGATGCACTACGTGTGGGCGGATCCCTTCCGGGCAATGCGGATCGAGGAGGTGTTGTCGTCCGGGCGGGGATACGGCGTGGCCGACATGATCCGACTCCAGAACGACGACGTGTCGATCCCCGCGCGCACGCTGCTGCCGCTCCTGCGCGCGGTCGATCTCCAGGACCCGCGCGTGCGGCAAGCCCGTGACCTGCTGCTGGGCTGGGACGCCGTGGCCGGCAAGGACTCGGTGCCCGCGGGCATCTACGAGATGTGGCTCCGGCGGTTACGGGCCGGCATCGTGAACGTGCGCGTGCCCCGGGGCGCACGGGGCGCGCTGGATACGCTGCTGGTGGGGCGCGACGGCGCCGAGCTCAGCATGAAGCGCGTGATCGAGTGGCTGCAGGCCCCGGACCGGGAGTTCGGCGCTGATCCGATCGCCGGCCGCAACGCGCTGCTCGCCCGGAGCTTCATCGAGGCGGTGGCGGGGCTGTCGCGGAAGCTCGGGCCCGACATGACGAAGTGGCAGTGGGGCCAGAACCGCTACCATCACGCGCTCATCCGCCACCCGCTCTCGGCGGTGGTCGACGCCGCCACGCGCGCCCGGCTCGACGTCGGCCCGGTTCCGCGGGGCGGCGATGCGTTCTCGCCGAGCGCCACCGGCAGTGGCGACAACCAGACGTCCGGCGGGTCCTTCAAGATCGTCGCCGACACGGGCAATTGGGACGCGTCGCTCGGCGTCAACAACCCGGGGCAGAGCGGCAACCCCGACCGCCGGCATTACCGGGACCTGTTCCAGATCTGGGCGCGCGGGGATTATTTTCCCCTCTACTACTCGCGGGGAAAGGTGGCGTCGGTGGCGGAAGAGCGCGTGATCTTGAGACCCAGGCGGCGGGCGAGCAGCGCGTCGAGGCTGGCGATCCCCGGGCCGTAGACCACGAGCCAGGTGAGCAGCAGCAGGAAGACGAAGGCCGAGATGTCGGTGGGGCCGATCTCGCCCGTGAACGCCCACGACTCGATGAACGGCTTGCGCTCGGTCCAGAGGGCCACCGCCATCGTGCCCGCCAGCCCGAGGCCCACCAGCCGGGTCAAGAGCCCGAGCACGAGCAGGATCCCACCGTAGTACTCCAGGCGCGCCACGACGTGCGCGTTCATCTCCGGCCACGGCACGCCCTGGTCGGAGAGGAACGAGACGAACGTGTCGAAGTTCGCGAGCTTGCCCCGGCCGGTGAGGAAGAACGCGTGCCCGAGGGCGATGCGGGTCAGGAGGGGCGGCAGGAAGGCGAGAGCCGCTGCCGCCCGCAGGCCCAGGCGGGCAGGGCGCTCGACGAGGGCGGGCGCGGACATCGACTGACCTCCTCGGAGGTGCCAATCCTACATCGGAGGTGAACGCGTGCGAGGCCGGCCGCATTCCCGGTAGGATGTGGGCCATGGCTTCGAGGCGGACGCGGCGCGTGGGACTGCTCACCGGCGGCGGCGACGGTCCGGGCCTCAACGCCGTCATTCGCGCCGCCAGCCGCACCGCCTTCCACCTGGGGTGGGAGGTGTGGGGCATCGGACCATGGTCGCCCTGGCCCCCCCGAAAGTCCTGGCCGTGCCCCTGGCGCGGGCGGTCGGGCACGGTAGGATGAAGAAGGTGCCGCTCCATTCGGACATCCTGCAATCGGCTCGCGACATGGGCATCGGGTTCGGGGATTGACGACCGCTGACGGGAGGCTGCGCGCCGCCGCGATCCTGGCCGTGGCCCTCACCGCGGGCGGCTGCGGGCTGTTCCAGAAGAAGTCCCCCCCCGCGCCCACCGGGCCTCCTCCACCTCTGCCCGTGAAGAAGGCGAGCGAGGAGGTCGTGGTCGCCGGCTGGGCGGAGCCCGCCCGCCTCCCGCCGCGCGGAGGACAGACGCAGATCCTCGTCCGCCTCCAGAAACGGGGCGGCGCCCCCTACGAAGGTGTGGAGGTGCGGCTGACGGCGGCCGGGGGGGAGCTGTACTCGGGGGGCAAGGTGCTCATCAGCGATTCTGCCGGCAAGACCCGCGACCGGCTCACCGCCCGCCAGACCGCCTTCATCACGCTCAACGCGGGGGGCACGGTCTACCGCTTCAAGGTACCGGTGGGCGGGGACGGGGCGCCCTCCCGCTGAGCGCCAGCTCGCTGCTTGCGCCCGCCGATCCCGTCCTCGTGCGGGACCTCGGGCGCCTCCTCGCCCCCGCGCGCGTGCTGTCGCGGCCGCTCGATCGGCTCGGGCGCTCGGTGGACGCTTCGATCTACCGGCTGATCCCGCAGGTGGTGGTTCGGCCGAAGGACCTCGAGGAAGTGCGCGCGCTTCTCGCTTATGCACGGGAGCGAGGACGCCGGATCACCTTCCGCACCGCGGGCACGTCGCTCTCCGGACAGGCGGTGACCGACGACATCCTCGTGGAGCTGGCGCCGCACTGGAACCGCAGCCGCATCCTCGACGGGGGCCGCCGCGTGTGGACGCAGCCCGGGGTCGTGGGCGGCTATCTCAACCGCATCCTCGCTCCCCTGGGCTATCGCCTCGGGCCCGATCCGGCCTCCATCGACGCGGCGATGATGGGCGGGATCCTCTCCAACAACTCGTCGGGGATGTGCTGCGGCGTCGTCCACAACTCGTACCACACGCTCGACTCGATCGTGTTCATGCTCGCCGACGGAACCCTCGTCGACACCTCCCGCCCCGACGCCGACGAGCGCCTGCGGAAGGACCGGCCCGACGTGCACGAGGGCCTCCTCCGGCTGCGGGACGAGACGCGCGCCGACGCGGCGCTCGCCGAGCGCATCCGGCGGAAGTTCGCGCGGAAGAACACCACCGCCTACAGCCTCAACGCCTTCGTCGACCACGACTCCCCGGCGCAGATCCTCGCCCACCTGATGATCGGTGCCGAAGGCACGCTCGGCTTCCTGGCCGAGGCGACCCTGCGCACGGTTCCCGAGCTTCCCGAGCGGGCCACGGCGCTGCTCTACTTTGCCGAGCTGACCGACGCGGGAGCGGCGGTGGCTCCGCTGGTGGGCGCCGGCGCGGTCGCCCTCGAGATCATGGATGCCGCCTCGCTGCGCTCCCAGGCCGACGAGCGCCGGGCCTTCGCCATCGGGGATCGGACCGCCGCGCTGCTGGCGGAGTTCCGGGGGGCGGACGGCCCCTCTCTCGCCGCCGCGGTGCGGAGAGGGGAAGCGGCGCTGGTCGGCTTCCGTCTGCTCGCCCCGGTCGCCTTCACCACCAGCCCCGCCGAGCGCGACGCCCACTGGCGGCTGCGCAAGGGGCTGTTCCCCGCGGTCGGGGGCATGCGCGCGTCGGGCACGGCCGTCCTCATCGAGGACGTGGTCGTGCCGGTGGAGCGGCTGGCCGAGGCCATCACGGACCTCCAGGCCCTCTTCCAGCGCCATGGCTTCCCGGAAGCCGTGATCTTCGGACACGCCCGCGACGGCAACCTGCACTTCGTCTTCTGCCAGGACTTCTCGAGCGCGGAGACGGTGAGGCGCTACGGCGCGTTCATGCGCGAGCTGGTCGACATCGTGGTGGGCAAGTACGACGGGGCGCTGAAGGCCGAGCACGGCACCGGGCGCAACGTGGCTCCCTTCGTCCGGGACGAGTGGGGGGACGCCGCCTACGAGCTGATGAAGCGGGTCAAGCGGCTGCTCGACCCGGCGGGCATCCTGAACCCCGGCGTGGTCCTGAACGACGATCCCGACGTTCACCTGAAGGCGCTCAAGCCCCTGCCCCCGATCTCGCCCACCGCCGACCGCTGCATGGAGTGCGGGTTCTGCGAGCCGCGCTGCCCGTCACGAATGCTCACGCTGAGCCCGCGCCAGCGCATCGTCGTCACGCGCGAGATGACGCGCCTGGCCGCGCTGGGCACGCCCGAGGCGCTGGGCTTGCGCGACTCGCTCGCGGCCGATTTCGAGTACGAGGGTGCCTTTACGTGCGCGGGCGACTCGATGTGCAAGACCTCGTGCCCGGTCAAGATCGACACCGGCGCGCTCGTGAAGGAGATGAAGTCGGCGGCGCGCTCTCCCGTCAGCCGCCGCCTGGCCCTGCTCGCCGCCCGGCACTTCGGCGCCGTGGCCGGGGGCGCGCGCTTCTCGCTGCGAGCGGTTTCGATCGTGCGCTCGCTCCCCGGAGGAGCGCAGGTCCTCGACCTCGTCACGGCCCCGCTGCACCGCCTGGCGCCGCTCCTCGTTCCGCGCCTGCGCCCGCACCTGGACCTGCCCACCGCGGCGCCGCCGCTGCCCGCGCCGCGCGTCAGCGCGAACGGCCATCCGCGGGTCGTGTACTTCCCGAGCTGCCTGACGCGCATCCTGGGCCCGCCGCCGGGGGAGTCGGCGGTGCCGATGGGCCGCGCCATGCTCGACGTGCTCGAGGCGCAGGGCTTCTCCGTGGTTCATCCCGGCCGGGTGGGCTCGCTCTGCTGCGGGATGCCGTTCGTCAGCAAGTATTTTTCCGAGGCGGCCGAGGATACCGCCACGCGCGCGGCCGAGGCCCTGTGGACGGCGAGCCGGGAGGGCGCGGACCCGGTCGTGACCGACGCCTCGCCCTGTGCGGGCACCCTCCAGGAGCTGGCCGTCGCACACCTCGCCGCGACGGGACGGAAGGTGCGGGTGCTCGATTTTCCCGGCTTCTGGGCCCAGCACGTGCTGCCCGCGCGCGCCGACACCCCGCGCCGGCCGGGCACCGCCGTGCTGCATCCCACGTGCACGCTCGTGAAGACGGGGGGGCTGGCCGACCTCGTGCGGGTCGCGCAGGCCCACAGCGAGACCGTCGTCATCCCGCCGGGGGCCGAGTGCTGCGGGTTCGCGGGGGACCGCGGGTTCTTGTTCCCCGAGCTGACCGCGAGCGCCACCGTGCGCGAGGCGCGCGAGGTGCACGAGAGCGCGCCGGGGCCCGGGGCCGGCTTCTATTCGACGTGCCGCACCTGCGAGATCGGCATGTCCCGCGCCGTGGGCCGGCCCTACCGCTCCCTCGTCCACCTCGTCCGCGAGGCCCTTCTCGGTGGTTGACGGGTTCCTGGAGTGGGCGAGCGGGCTGTCGGGCCCGGCGCTCTACGCGACGCTCATCGCGCTGTCGGCGGTCGAGAACGTCTTCCCCCCCGTGCCCGCCGACGTGGCGGTGGTGCTCGGGGCCTTCCTCTCCCATCGCGGCCTCACCTCGGCGCCCCTGGTCGGCGTGCTGTGCTGGCTCGCCAACACCGCCTCGTCCGCGGCGGTGTACTTCTACGCACGAGCGCACGGGCGGCGCTTCTTCGAGGAGGGCTGGGGGCGCCGGCTGATGCGGCCGCGGGTGCTGCGCGCTCTCGAGGAGGCCTACGCCCGGCACGGGGTCTACGGGATCTTCTTCAGCCGTTTCCTGCCCGGCCTGCGCTCAGGCGTCACGCCCTTCGCCGGCGTCGTGGGCATCTCGCCGGGGCGCGCCCTCGTCCCTTCGGCCGTGGCCTCCGCCATCTGGTATGCCTTCCTGGTGGCGGCGGGTGCCGCCCTCGGCCAGAACCTGGAGGCCGCGGTGGGCCTCATCAACCGCGCCAACCGCGTGCTGGCCCTGGTGTCGGTCGTGGTCGTGATGCTGGGCGCGTTCTGGCTGTGGCGCCACTACCGCCAGCGCGGCGAAGGCTAGGCCGCTCCGCCTCAGGCCTTGCGCGTGAGGGAGGCGGCGACGGCGCGGATGCGGTCTTGGGTGGCGGGGGAGAACCATCCGTCCAGCCACTCGGCGATGGCCACCGGATCCTCGGCCTTCATCTGCTGAAGCGCTTCGGCGCGCAGATACTTCTTCGTGACGGCGAGGGAGTAGGGATCCTTCTCCGCGAACTCCTGCAGCCGGGCGAGGCAGGCGCCTTCGAAACCCTCGCCATCGGCCAGTTCGTCGGCGAGGCCCGCGGCCAGCGCCTCCTCGTCGGCGAAGTTCCGGCCCAGGAGCGCGACCCGTGACAACGAGCCTGGAGGCACGGTGGCGCGCAGCAGCGCCGAGACCGAGAGCGGCAGCGGCACGCCGACCTTCACCTCGTTGAGCCCGATGCTGATGCCTCGACGCAGGACACGCCAGTCGGCGGTCAGCGCCAGGATGCACCCACCTGCCACCGCATGTCCGGAGACGGCGGCCACCATGGGCTTGCGCAGCCCGAAGAGGGAAACCAGCATCCGCCCGAAGGCGTGCATGAACCGCTCGAGGCGCGGGCGGTCGACCTCGATCAGGCTGACGAGGTCGAGGCCCGGGCAGAACAGCTTGGGGTTGGCCGAAGCCAGCAGCACGCCCCGCACGCCGTCGTCCGCCTCCATCTCCGCGCAGGCCCGGAGCAGCTCGTCGACGAGCGCCTCGTCGATCGCGTTTCCCCGTGCCTTGTCGAGCCGCAGGACGGCAAGCGGGCCCTGCCTCTCGCGCCGGATGCCGCTCACGGTCACCTCGCGAGGGCGATTCTAGCCCGCCGGCCGCGGCCCCGCCGGCGCCGGCCACAGGCCGAGCTGCTCAGGCACGGCCGCCGGGCCGCGATCGTCCCCGTTCTCCTCCATGAAGCCGTGCTTCCGCTTCAGCCGGCGCACCATGTCGCGCAGCCGGTCGCGGTAGGGTCCGTGCAGGTAGACGCGGCCCGCGTAGGCCCGCTCGTAGGCTTCGAGGTACCGCGGGTACTCGGCCCCCAGCCACCGCAGGTACTTCTCCTTGGTCGGGGAGCGGAGGAAGA
>Ga0210378_10000516_pt1 | contig 19602 bp, 18 predicted proteins | sample PLM1_60_b1redo_FD_155465 | JGI IMG/M metagenome (GOLD analysis project Ga0210378, IMG submission 155465) | Groundwater sediment microbial communities from an aquifer in East River, Colorado, USA - PLM1_60_b1 redo | ecosystem: Environmental > Terrestrial > Soil > Riparian zone | place: USA: East...
GACGGCTGCTGCACCATGTGCTCGACCCGCGGACCTGCCAGCCGGCCGCGCGCACCTGGCGCAGCGCCACCGTGGTGGCCGACCGCTGCGTCGACGCGAACACGGCGAGCACCGCCGCGCTGGTCCGGGGGCCGGACGCGCCCCGCTGGCTGCGCGGCCTCGGCGTGCCGGCCAGGCTGGTCGGGCGCCGCGGCGACGTGCTCACCCTCGGCGGGTGGCCGGCATGAGTACCGGCTTGAGCTCCGAGGCCCTGTGGTACCTGGGCCGCGGCACCGGCGTCGTCGCGCTCGTGCTGCTGACCGTGACGGTCGGCCTCGGCGTCGCGACCGGCGCCGGCCGTCCGCTGCCCGCCCTGCCGCGCAGCGCCGTCGTCCTGGTGCACCGCAACGCCAGCCTGCTCGCGGTCAGCTTCCTCGCCGTGCACGTCGGCTCGCTGCTGTTCGACCCGTACGCCCAGCTCAGGGTCGTCGACCTGGTGCTGCCCTTCGGCGGCGCGTACCGGCCGCTGTGGCTCGGGCTCGGCACGGCCGCGCTCGACCTGATCCTCGCCATCGTCGTCACCAGCCTGGCCAGGCACCGGCTCGGGCTCCGGGCCTGGCGCGCGGTGCACTGGCTGACCTACGCGGCCTGGCCGCTGGCCGTGCTGCACGCCGTCGGCACCGGCTCGGACGCCGGCTCGCTGTGGCTGCGGGTCGTCGCGGCCGGCTGCGTTCTCACCGTCGCCATGAGCCTGGCCTGGCGTCACCAGCAGAGCACCGCGGCGGCTCGACCCGCCCGATCGGAGGTAGCAGCATGACCAGCACCATCGCCCACCCCGTCGTGGCTGGCGGCGTCGAAGGACCGACAGCACGCCCGCTGCTCGGCGCCGCGGCCGCCGACCTCGCCGAGCACCGCCGCATCAGCGGTCCCATCCCGTGGCGCGACGGCCCTGGCCGGCTGGTTGCCGACGTGCAGGACGCCGGGCTGACCGGCCGCGGCGGCGCGGGCTTCCCGACCTGGCGCAAGCTCGCCGCCATGGCCACCGGCGCCGATCCGGTGCTGGTCGCCAACGCCGCGGAGGGCGAGCCGGCCAGCGCGAAGGACGCCACCCTGCTCACCCGCTGCCCGCACCTGGTGCTCGACGGCGTGCAGCTCGCCGCCGAGGCCACCGGCGCGGGGTCGGCGTACCTGTACGCCAAGCCGGGGCCGGCCGCCGACGCGGCCCGGTTCGCGCTGGCCCAGCGGCGCGCCCAGGCCTGGGACCGGGTGCCGGTCGCGGTGGTCGAGGCGCCGCTGACGTTCCTCGCCGGCGAGGAGTCCGCCGTCGTCGCCGCGACCGAGGGCCGCCGTGCCGTCCCGCGCGACAAGGCCCGCCCGGTGTACCGCAGCGGCGTGCGCGGCCGGCCGACGCTCGTGCAGAACGTCGAGACGCTCGCCCACCTCGCGCAGATCGCCAGGTACGGCGCGCGGTGGTTCCGCCGCACCGGCACCCAGGACGAACCGGGCACGCTGCTGGCGACGATCACCGGTGCGGTCACCGCACCCGGCGTGTACGAGCTGCCGCACGGCCTGCCGCTGTCCGCGGCGCTCGAGCTGGCCGGCGGCGCCGATGCGCCGGTGCAGGCCGTGCTCGTCGGCGGCTACCACGGCGGGTGGCTGCCGATGGCAACGGCGCGGCACGCGCCGCTGTCCCGCGAGGGGCTGCGACCCTACGGCTGCGCACCGGGCGCCGGGGTGATCATGGCGTTGCCTCGCTCGGCGTGCGGGCTGCGCGCGGCCGCCGGCATCGTCGGCTACCTGGCCGGGCAGAGCGCGCGCCAGTGCGGCCCGTGCCGCAACGGCCTGCCGGCGATGGCTGCCAGCCTTGGCCGGCTGGCCGGCAGCCCGGGGCCGGACCAGCCGGCCGCACTGCGGCGGCTCGCCGACCTGGTGGACGGCCGCGGCGCGTGCCACCACCCGGACGGCACGGCGCGATTCGTCCGCAGCAGCCTGCTCGCCTTCGAGGCCGAGGTAGGGCTGCACCTGCACGGCCGCTGCAGCGCGAGCCCGCGGTGAGCGCCGGCCTGCACGTCGACTGGACCGCGTGCGCCGGCCGCGGGGTGTGCGTCGAGCTGCTGCCGGAGCTGCTGGAGCGCGACCCGTGGGGCTACCCGATGCCGCGCGGCGGACCGGTCGTGCCCGACGAGCTCGAGCCGCACGCCAGGCGGGCGGTCGCGTTGTGTCCACGGATGGCCCTGCACCTTCGGCCGTCCTAGCTGTACCGGCCGCCGCCCATTCGGCTGAACTCCCACCGGCGGTCTGGACAAGCACCGCCGTGGTCACGCAATGCTGCGGGCCAGGCACGTAAGGAGGCAGCCACGTCACCGCGGCGGGTGATCCGAACGGCCCCACCCAACTGCGCTCAGTGTTGGTATGGTCACTCTACTGAGTGAAACGACACGGGTTGAGGCGACGGCGCACCATGATCCCGCAGATTCTCGTCGAGGAGATCATCCGCCGCTTCCCCGACTACATCGACGCGGAGGCAGCCAGGGGGATCAGCGGTGTCGTCGGCTGGGAGCTGATCGGTCCCGGCAACGAGGTCGACCGGTTCTCGCTGGTCGTCGAGGACGGCGTCGTGAAGGTCGGCCGGGATCTCGACGTCGAGCCGACCGTGACGCTGCGGCTCGGCGTCGTCGGCTTCCTCAAGATCGCAACCGGCAACGGCGACCCGTCCACCATGGTGCTCGCCGGTGACCTCGAGCTCACTGGAGACTCGTGGTTGGCGCTGGACCTGCTGCGGCTCATCCGGATACCGGCACCGGACGGCATGGCGCAACTCAGCGGCCAAAATAAGAGCGGCCCGAACAAGGTCGACGTCGGCGCCGTGGCCAGGCTGGTCCGCGAGATCCCTGACCGGCAGCTGCGCGAGCGGCTGCGCGGCCCGGTCAGGAACATCCTGCTCGAGGAGATCTTCAGGCGGATGCCGTCCTACCTCGACGCGCAGCGAGCGGCGCACGTCAACGCGCTCGTCGCGTGGCAGATCACCGGCCGGCGCGACGGCGGCTTCGACGAGTACCGCACGCTCATCAGCGACGGCAGGTGCACGGTCGGCGAGCTGGCCGGCCGGCCACGGGTGTCGGTCCGCACCGACCCGGTGGTGTTCCTCAAGCTGGTGACGGGCAGCGCCGGCGCGCTGCCGTCGCTGCTCCGGCGCCGGCTGTCGATCAGCGGCGACGTGTTGTTCGCCGGCCGGCTGCCGCGCCTGTTCCGCATCCCGACCGGGTAGCCGGCAACCTCGGCCACCCCGCGCCGTCTTCTAGTTATGGCTGACACCCGCACCGTCGCTCGCGCCGCCTTCGGCACCGCCGCCGTCGTGGCCCTCGTGCTGCTCGCCGGGTGTGCCGGCCCCACCGACACCGGCTCGTCCGGCTCGGCGGTTCCCTCCTCGCCAGCCAGCACCGGCAGCTCGGCCGCCTCGACCCCGGCGTCGACGAGCCCGGCGGCGAGCAGGGCGCTGCCCGTCTACTACGTCGCCGACACCGCTGCCGTACTGCGGCTGTACCGCGAGTTCCACGCCGTACCCAGCGCCGACCCGCCGTCCGACGCCGTGCGCGAGATGCTCGCCAGGCCCACCGGATTCGACCCCGACTACCGCTCGCACTGGCCGGCCGGCACCCGGCTGCGCTCCGCCGTCCAGCATGCCGGCGGCGTCATCACGGTCGACCTGTCCGGCGAGGCACGATCCGCGCAGGTCGGCTCCGAGCTCGCCGAGCTGACCGTCCAGCAGCTCGTCTACACCGTGCAGGGCGCGCTGCAGTCCACCGACCCGGTGCGGATCCTGATCGACGGCGCCACCGTGCCCGACCTGTGGGGCCACGTCTCGACGGCGCAGCCGGTCCAGCGAGCCGACCCGGACCTCACCCGCTCGCTCGTCCAGATCGACAACCCGGCGCACGGCACGCAGGTCGGGCGCACCTTCACGGTCAGCGGCGAGGCGTCCGCGTTCGAGGCGAACGTGCCATGGGAGGTGCGCCGCGACGGTGCCCTCATCCGCTCGGGCTTCACCATGACCGCCGAGGGCCAGCGGTTCAGCGCCTTCAGCTTCAGCCTCACCCTTGACCCGGGCGACTACACCGTGCGCATCATGGAGGACGACCCCTCCGGCGGCGCCGCCCGCCCGCCCCTTGACGACACCAAACTAGTCCACGTCACCGGCTGAGCCCGGCGGGAACCAACCCGAGGGCGCGACGGGACGCCTGGCGGTCTACCATCGGTCCGACGACCTTGACCAGCGCCGACGCAGGAGGCATCACCGTGACGGCCGTCGCACCGAAGCCGATCGCCACACGTCCGTATCCGGCGCGTGAGGTGGCCAAGGGCTCCCGCCTGCTGGCGATGATCAGGACGACCGACCACAAGCAGATCGGCATCCTGTACCTGGTCACGTCGATGGCGTTCTTCATGGTCGGCGGCGCAATGGCGATGCTGATGCGCACCGAGCTGGCGAGGCCGGGGCTGCAGTTCCTGTCCAGCGAGCAGTACAACCAGCTGTTCACCATGCACGGCACGATCATGCTGCTGCTGTACGCGACGCCGATGCTGTTCGCGTTCGCGAACCTGGTGCTGCCACTGCAGATCGGCTCGCCGGACGTGGCGTTCCCGCGGCTGAACGCCCTGTCGTTCTGGCTGTTCGCGTTCGGCGGCCTGACCGTGATGTCCGGCTTCATCACGCCGGGCGGCGCGGCCGACTTCGGCTGGTTCGCCTACACGCCGCTGTCCGACGCGATCCACTCGCCTGGCACCGGCGGCGACCTGTGGATCACCGGCCTGGTGCTGGCCGGCCTCGGCACCATCCTCGGCGCCGTCAACATGATCACCACCGTGGTCTGCCTGCGGGCGCCGGGCATGACGATGTACCGGATGCCCATCTTCACGTGGAACATCCTGGCCACCAGCTTCCTGATCCTGATGGCGTTCCCGATCCTGACCGCCGCGCTGCTCGGGCTGCTGGCCGACCGCCACCTCGGGGCGCATGTGTTCGACCCCGACAACGGCGGCACGATCCTGTGGCAGCACCTGTTCTGGTTCTTCGGCCACCCCGAGGTGTACATCGTGGCGCTGCCGTTCTTCGGCATCGTCAGCGAGATCTTCCCGGTGTTCAGCCGCAAGCCGCTGTTCGGCTACAAGGGCCTGGTGTGGGCGACGATCTCGATCGCGGGGCTCTCGGTGGTGGTGTGGGCCCACCACATGTACGCGACGGGTGCCGTGCTGCTGCCGTTCTTCGCGCTCACCACGTTCCTGATCGCCGTGCCGACCGGGGTGAAGTTCTTCAACTGGATCGGCACCATGTGGCGCGGCCAGCTCACGTTCGAGACGCCGATGCTGTTCAGCATCGGCTTCCTCGTGACGTTCCTGTTCGGCGGCCTTTCCGGCATCCTGCTCGCGGCACCGGCCATCGACTTCCACGTCAGCGACACGTACTTCGTCGTCGCGCACTTCCACTACGTGCTGTACGGCACGATCGCGTTCGCCACCTTCGCCGGCATCTACTTCTGGTTCCCGAAGATCACCGGGCGGATGCTGGACGAGCCGCTTGGCAAGTTGCACTTCTGGCTCACGTTCATCGGCTTCCACGGCACGTTCCTCGTCCAGCACTGGCTGGGCAACGAGGGCATGCCGCGCCGCTACGCCGACTACCTGCCAGAGGACGGCTTCACGTTCCTGAACACGTTCTCCACGCTCGGCGCGTACATCCTCGGCCTGTCGACGCTGCCGTTCCTCTACAACGTGTTCAAGAGCTACCGGTACGGCGACATGGTCACCGTCGACGACCCGTGGGGCTACTGCAACTCGCTGGAGTGGGCGACCACCTGCCCGCCACCGCGGCACAACTTCTACGAGCTGCCGCGGATCCGCTCGGAACGGCCGGCGTTCGAGCTGCACTATCCCCACATGTCGCAGCGCATGCGCCGGGAGGCGCACTTCGGCATCGGCGAGCACCACAACGTTCCGGCGCCGTCCGAGCTGCTCTCGTACGCCGCCCAGCCCCACGAGCAGAACCCGGACCCACTGGACAGGTGATCCACGCCTCACCCGGTCGACATGGCTCGTGGACCGGGTCCGCGGCACCATAACGTTGACCTCGTGAAGCCAGCCACCGCCGTCCTGATCACCGTCACCGGACCGGACAAGCCCGGCGTCACCTCGGTGCTGTTCGCGGCGCTCACCAGGCACGGCGTCGACGTGCTCGACGTCGAGCAGGTGGTGATCCGCGGACGGCTGGTGCTCGGCGTGCTGGTGGCCACCGACCGCGACCCCGAGGGCCTTCAGGAGGCCGTCGAGCAGGCCATGGCCAGCGTGCGGATGCACGTCGACGTGGAAATCGGTGCCGACTTCGTCGGCACCGGCCGGCGCGGCTCGACCCACGTCATCGTGGTGCTCGGCCAGCCGGTCACCGCGCGGGCCTTCGCCAAGGTGGCCCGCGCGCTGGCCACCATCGGGGTGAACATCGACGCGATCCGCGGGGTCGCCGACTACCCGGTGACCGGGCTGGAGCTGCTGGCGTCGGTGGCCGAGGACACCGACGAGGCGGACGCCACGCTGCGCTCGACGCTCGCCAGGATGTCCGTGCTCGCCGGCGTCGACCTCGCGGTGGAGCGGGCCGGCCTGGCACGCCGGGCCAAGCGGCTGATCGTCTTCGACGTCGACTCCACGCTCGTGCAGGGCGAGGTGATCGAGATGCTGGCCGCGCGGACCGGGTACGCCGACGAGGTTCGGGCGATCACCGATGCGGCGATGCGGGGTGAGGTGGAGTTCGAGGAGTCGCTGCGCACCCGGGCGGCCCTGCTGGCCGGGCTGCCGGCGAGCGCGCTGGACGAGGTCGCCGAACAGCTGCAGTTCACCCCGGGCGCGCGGACCACCATCCGCACGCTCAAGCGGCTCGGCTTCCGGTGCGGCGCGGTGTCCGGGGGGTTCGACCGGATCGTCGAGCGCCTTGCCGACGACCTCGACCTCGACTTCTACGTCGCCAACGAGCTGGAGACCAAGGACGACGTGATCACCGGCCGGCTGGTGGAACCCGTGATCGACCGCGCCGGCAAGGCCGACGCGCTGCGCAGGTTCGCCATCGACTTCGACGTGCCGCTCGGCCAGTGCGTCGCGGTCGGGGACGGCGCCAACGACATCGACATGCTCTCCGTGGCCGGGCTTGGCATCGCGTTCAACGCCAAGCCGGTGGTGCGCGAGATGGCCGACACCGCGCTCTCGCACCCCTACCTCGACGCCGTGCTCTTCGTGCTCGGGGTGACCCGCGAGGAGGTGGAGTCGGCCGACGCCGCTTCCGGCGACCTCACGCCGCGGCTGCCGCGATGACCCAGCGGTGAATCAGCCGTGACTCAGCCGCGGCGCTGCTGCACGCCACCGGCGACGGCGCGACGCTGACCGCCTGGGCCGCTGGGGACTGCCGGGTCGCGGTCCGCACCGCCACCCGCGAGGTATGGCGCACCCTGCACGGCGACACCGGGTCGGGGCCCAGTTCCTCCCCATGCCGGCCGCGTCAGGCTGATCACGGCTGATCACGAGCGGCAGCTCGGGAAGCGGAACGAGCCGATCCTGGTCTGCCAGTGGTTGGTGGATGAGGTGGCGTAGTACTCGTTGGTGTACCAGAACGTGCAGTTGTCGGCCGGGTCGATATGCAGCGAGGTGTAGTCGCCCCACCGCGCGCTGGTCAGCTGCGACCCCGAGCCGGCGATGAGCGTCTGCTCGCCGCGGCCGAACACGCCGGGCGGGTCGCCGGCCAGCCGCCCGGTGTAGCGGATGCCCGGGTAGACGTCCACGCCGTTGGACACGCTGTAGCCGGCCGCGATGTTGCCGGCGCGGTCCTGCGCCACGCTGCCCATCCAGCGCTGCACGCCGTCATCCGGCGCGTAGGTGCCCTGCTGGTAGAGGCCGAGCGAGGTCGCGCCGTCCGGCCGGCGCAGCTCGTACCACCGCACCCCGGCCACGCCTGGCCGCGCCTCGACCGACTGGTTTGTCACCAGCGACTCGTGGTCGCCGAAGTTGCGGTAGGCCAGCCGCCAGGTCGGCCGCTGCCGGTAGGACAGGATGTCGATCTTGTTCGTAGTGCCCGGCTGGGCGATGCAGTTGCGCGAGCCCGGGGCGCACGGGAACGCCGAGTCGAACTCGGCGACTGGGATCTGCTGGGTCAGCCCGAAGCTGGCGATCGGCGTCGGCTTCCAGTCGATCCGGAACTCGTAGACGTTCAGCGCGTCGAACGGCGCGCCGTACTGGCCCTCGTCGTCCATCGTCCCGACGAACCAGTTCGGCGTGCCGGGCTTCGGTGGCCTGCTGCCGTCCCAGTCGGTGGGCAGCAGCCCGTCGCCGAGCAGGTACGGCGTGTCACCGAGCGGGGTGATGAAGCTGACGGCCCGCGCGGCTGGGTCGCCCACGAGCATCCGCTTCTTCTCCAGCGCGTACGCCCCGATGTACGGCGTGTCGTCGGCGGCGAACTCACGGGTGGCGATGAAGTAGCTGTCCAGCCACGCGCCGTACTTCGGGTAGTCGGGGAAGTTCTCGCCCGTCGAGAAGGCGTACCGGAAGTACGTTCCGGTCGGGTCCGGCGAGGTGGAGATCGCGATGCAGTTCCAGTACTCCGGGCCCTGCGTGGTGAACTGGGTGATCAGCCAGCGGTCGGCCTGCTGGTCGTACAGCACGACCGGGTCACCGTTGAACCCGGTGCAGTCGGTCACCGGGAAGCCGGCGAACAGCGTGCCGATCTGCGCCGGACCGGCCAGCAGCGTGCCGGACTTGGTGTACACCGCGTACTGGACGTTGACCACCTGCACATAGTGGTTCGGGCCGACCTCGCCGTCCGGGTCGGGCGGCGAGATGAAAATCGGGTTCGCCGCGTTCGCGACGCCCTCGAAGTTCACGATCGGCGGCGAGACCTGCTCGTTCGGATCCGCCGCCGTGCCGGCGGCGCCGCCGGCCTGCAGCGCGCCGTCGCCGCCGTACCCGGCGTCGGCGGCCGGAGCAGGCCCGCGCTCGGCCCGCTCGGCGGCCACACCGGTGGCCGCGGCGCCGAGACCCGCCTTCGCCAGGTCCCGCAGCGGCGCCGACACGTCGAAGGCCGCTGCGGTGCGGGTGGTGAACTGCGGGGCGGCGGGTGCCGCCTGAGCGGTGAGCGGGGTCACCGTCACCAGGCTCGCCACCAGCGTCGCGCTGGCGGCCAGGGTGGCTCGTCTCCACCTGTGTTGCATGTGTCCTCCCGGATCCCGGCGCAGGTTCGCCTGTCCCGGCCGAACCTGCGCGACACGTCTCCGGCAGGCACAGCGGCCAGAACGGGCGGTAATCGACGTGATCCACTCTTGGGTGCGGGAGGTCCGGTGGCAATGCTCCATCCGGCTCCATCCGACTCCATCACGGGTAGGCCGATGGCTGTCAGTCGGTGAGCGGTATCGAATGGGTCACGGTGCTGGACTCGATGGTGAACCCGGCCCGCTCGTAGACGCCGACCGCACCGGTCGGGCTCCCGGCGTCGACGCTGAGCGAGATCTCCTTGACGTCGGCACCGGCCGCGGCGTCAAGCACGCCGGCCAGCAGCGCGCTGGCCAGACCGCGCCGGCGCCATGGCCGCCGCACCCCGAGCTCGCCGACGTACACCCGGCACGGGTCGGCGTGGTTGTAGGTCAGCAGGTAGCCGACCAGTTCGGCACCGTCGAACGCGAGCAGTGACAGGCCGGGCAGGAAGCTCTGCGACCGCATGGTGATCGCCAGCCAGCTCACCAGGTCGCGCTGCTGGAACTCCCAGCAGTCCGAGAACGCCTCCATGTGCGCGGCGTGCACGGCAGCCTGGTGCGCCGCCGAGTAGGCCACGATGCGCAGCCCGTCGGGCGTGCCTGCCGCCGGCACCTGGGAGGTCGGCGCGACCATCTCGAACCAGTACCGCGCCGGCGCAAGGCCGAAGCGCGCGAACAGCCGGGCCGCGTCCCGGTCGCCGGTCGGGGTGCGCGGCGCCTCGGCGACCCAGTCGACGCCGTGGCCGAGCTCCCGGTGGATCTCGACCGCGCGGGCAAGGTGGCGGCGAAGGATCTGGCGGCCGAGCCCGTTTCCTCGCCAGCGGGGGTGCACCCCGCCGGTCAGGTAGAGCTTGAAGCCGCCTTCCGGTGGCGTGGTGGTGAACCCGGCCGCGACCAGCGCACCGTCCGGCGCGAACAGCATGGTGCTGTCCGACGCGAGGTCGCCCACCAGCGTGGCGATCAGGCTCTGCAGCTCCTCGGCGGTGTAACTGGCGTGCCCGCCGGCGTGCTCTTCGATGACGTTCATCAGCTCCGCAAGGGCGGGAGCATCGGCTGGTTCGTACGCGCGCCACAGCACATCTCGCACGACCACTAGACGTTTCGCGCATCGCGGCGCGCCGGCAAGGCGCCGGATGGCGTAACTCAGCGCGTCTGATCGACTCCGCTGAGATCAACTCTGCCCGCATCGATTCGGCCCGAATCGATCCGGCCCGAATCGATCCGGCGCAGCGCGGCCAGCACCACCTCTGGGTCGGTGGTGTGCCAGAACGGCGGCAGGGACGCCATCAGGAACGTGCCGTACCGCGCGGTGGCCAGCCGCGGGTCGAGCACGGCGACCACGCCGCGGTCGGTCATGGTGCGGACCAGCCGGCCGGCGCCCTGGGCCAGCCGCAGCGCGGCGTGCGACGCAGCTACCGTCATGAAGCCGCTGCCGCCGCGGGCGTCCACCGCGCGCTGCCGCGCGGACATCAGCGGGTCGTCCGGTCGCGGGAACGGGATCCGGTCCATGATCACGAGCTGCAACGACGGTCCAGGCACGTCCACGCCCTGCCACAGCGACAGCGTGCCGAACAGGCACGTCGACTCGTCAGCGGCGAACTTGCCGACCAGCGCCGAGGTGGCGTCCTCGCCTTGGCACAGGACCGCAACGGCCAGCCGCTCGCGCAGCTCGTCGGCGGCCTGCCGCGCCGCGCGCATCGAGGAGAACAGCCCGAGGGTCCGGCCGCCGGCCGCGGTCACCAGCCGCTCGATCTCGTCGAGGTAGGCCGGCGGCAGCCCGTCGCGCCCTGGCGGCGGCAGGTGCCGTGCGATGTACAGGATCGCGCTGCGCCGGTAGTGGAACGGCGAGCCGACGTCAAGGCCGGTCCACCGCGGGCCGTCCGTACCGTCCGTACCGTCCACCGTGGACGGTGGCGGCTGCTCGGTCGCCATGCCGGCCACCGGCTTCGGCCGTTGCGCCGGCTGCGGCGACGGCGGCAGGCCCCACTGCCGGGCCAGCACGTCGAAGGCGCCGCCGAGCGCAAGGGTGGCCGAGGTGAGCACCACCGTGCAGCGGGCGAACAGCCGGTCGCGCAACAGCCCGCCGACGGCCAGCGGCGCGACCCTGACGACAAGGCCGCGCCGATCCTCGTCCGCCAGCCACACCACCTCGTGCCGCGCCGCCTGGCTGTCCTCGGTGAACGCGGCGAGCAGCCGCACCGCGGTATCGTGCACCTCGTCCAGCAGCGCCAGCGCGAGCTTGCGCGCGGTCGCGTTGTCGGGGTCTCCGCCTCGCGGGGCACCCGCACCCGGTCGGCCCCGACGTGCACCAGCCTCCCACGCCGGAGCCCCCACGCGCCTGTTCTTGCCCAGCGCCGTGCGGCACGCCGCGGCGGCGTCCCTGGTGGCCGCGAGCACCGTGCCGGCCGCGTCCGGCATCCGCTCCCACCGGCCGGCCGGCGCGTCGGCGAGCGCGATCGCCAGCCCGTCGCCGGCCTCGGCGAGCCGGTCGGTGATCGCCTGGTCGATCAGCCGGGCGCACCGCTTGGCCGCGGCGGCGACCGTGCCGGCGGTGAGCTCCGCGGTGGCCACCCCGGTGACCCTGTCCACCAGGTCGTGCGCCTCGTCCACCACGACGAGGTCGTGCTCCGGCAGCACGATGCCGTTCTCCAGCGCGTCGATCGCGAGCAGCGCGTGGTTGGTCACCACCACGTCCACCTTGCCGGCCTCGGCGCGCGCCTTCTCGGCGAAGCAGTCCGCGCCGACCGGGCACTTGGCGAGCCCGAGGCACTCCCGCGCCGAGACCGACACCTGCCGCCACGCCTGCTCGCCGACGCCGGGCACCAGCTCGTCGCGGTCGCCGGTGCCGGTCGTCGCCGCCCACTCGTGCAGCCGCTTGACCTGCCGGCCCATCGCGGACGCCGCGAACGGGTCGAACAGCGCGGCGTCGTCCGGCTCGTCCGTCGGCCCGGTGTGCACCTTGTGCAGGCACAGGTAGTTGCGGCGGCCCTTGAGGATCGCGAACGTCGGCGCCCTGCCGAGCAGCGGCTCGAGCGCCTTGGCCAGCTTCGGCAGATCCCTGTCCACGAGCTGGCGCTGTAGCGCGATGGTCGCGGTGGACACCACGGCGGTGCCATCCCGCTCGACGGCGTGCCGGATCGCCGGCACCAGGTACGCCAGCGACTTCCCGGTGCCGGTGCCGGCCTGCACGGCCAGGTGCTCGCCCGTGCGCAAGGCCATCGCCATCGCCCGCGCCATCGCCAGCTGCCCGTCGCGCCGCTGCCCGCCGAGCGCGGTCACCGCCGCCGCCAGCAGCGCGGCCACGTCCGGCAGCGGCTGCGGGGCTGCGGCCACCGGGTCGGCTCTGTCTGGGTCGGTTCTGTCTGGGTCGGCGCTGTCTGGGTCGGCGCTGGCTGGCACGCCCGGTGACGCTACCCGCCCGGCCCGACGCAAGCCCGCATCCTGCCCAGCCTGGCCGGCATCAGAGCTTGATGACGACGAGACCGGGCAAGTCGTCGTAGTCGTCATCCTGGGTCGCAAGCGGCAGCCCGTGCGCAATAGCGGTCGCCGCGATCCAGGAGTCGTTGCCGCCGAGCTTGGGACGGCGTTGCCGGACTGTCGCACGCAGCTCGGCCCACGCCGTCGAGACGTCGTCGTCGACGGGCAGCGGGTCGAACGACATGGCCCAGGTCAGGGTCCGCAGACGCTGCGTCCTGATGGCCGGGTCGGTGGCGGTGAGCACGCCGAACCGCAGCTCGCCGATGGTGACCACCGAGACGGCGACTGCCGACGGCGGGGCGTTCATGAGCTGCCGGCCCTGCTCCAGCGCGATGAACAGGGACGTGTCAGCCAGAGCGTTGCGAGCCGTGGCGACGCTCATACCTCTCCCATGGATCGAGAATGTTGTCATCGTCGGAATCAAGCTCGCGAAGCTCCTCGATCAGGCCCCTGTCCGCTGCCGAGGTCGCGTGCAGCGCCTCGAACTGGTTCCAGCCGATGAATCGCCTGCGCCGCTGGAGGGGGACGAGCTGGGCCACCGGCCGGCCGCTGACCGTCACCGTGAGGCTTTCCCCGTCCTCGACGCGGCGGAGGACCTCGCTGGTGTGGTTGCGGAGCTCGCGAAGCGGTATCTCGGTCACAACACAATCGTAGCTCTTGAGCTACGCGCAGCAGCGGCACACGCGGGCGTACGGCGGATCAGTGGTCGAGGGCCACCAGGCCGCGGGCGACCTCGGTGTTGCGGCGGGTCTTGGCCCAGCCGTTGCGGCCGCGGACCAGGCGCAGCAGCGCGCGCCAGGAGGTGATGTAGAAGGTGTAGATGTACATGGAGTAGGCAAGGCCGTAGCCGAGGCCGCGCCAGAGAGAGCCGGTGCGGTCGCACCGAAGGCGGTAGATCGGGCCCCACATCAGGAACGGGAGCAGCCCGAACGTGCCGTAGACGGCGAAGAGCAGCCACGCGCCGCCGGTGAACCAGGCCCAGACCTCCGACGGGGCCTGCAGCGTGCGGACGCCGAGGAAGGCGAACGGGATGGGGTAGACGAGGGTGCCGATGAGCTGCATCCACGGCTGGGCGAGGTAGTACATGATCTCGGCGGCGCCCAGGGTCGACAGGTGCCGCGAGTCCCAGATCTGCCGCAGGTAGCCGGCGCACTGCATGGTCCCCTGGCCCCAGCGGGTGCGCTGGGCGAGGAACCGCCGCAGGCTGTACAGGCCCTCCTGGTCCACGTGGGCGTCCATGGTGAAGCCGGTGCGCCAGCCGGCGGTCAGCAGGTGCACGCCGAGCTCGAAGTCCTCCAGCAGCGACCCGCGCCACGGCCGGCCGTCCGGCCCGGCGATGGAGTCCAGTGCGGACAGCCGGGTGAACTGCCCATTGCCGCCCATGGAGATGGTGCCGGTGATGCCGCGCGACATCTGGATCGCGGCGATCGCGGTGCGGAACTCAAGGTCCTGCATGCGCACCAGCAGCCCGCCGTACCAGCGGCGCACGCGCCCCACTCCGAGCTGAGGCACGCCGCTGTTGAGCATGCGCACGTCGAGTTGGACGGCACCGATGCCGGGGTCGGCGAACAGGTGCTCGGCGGCGCACACGGCGAGGCAGTCGGCGCTCGGGCGGCCATCGGCGTCCACCACGACGAGCACGGCGAGCGTCGCGTCCGCGTGCCGGCCCATCCACTGCTTGATCGCCCGGTAGCCGGCGTTGAGCGCGTCGCCCTTGCCGGTCCTGGCATTCGGGCGGGTCCGCTGCACGAGGTGGATGTTCGCCTCGGTCCGGCCGCGGATGCGGCGCACCACGCCGGCCGTCGAGTCCTCCGAGTCGTCGTCGATGACCCAGACGTGCGCCGTGGGGAAGGTGGCCCGCAGGTAGAGCACGGTCTCTCCGATGACGGCCTGCTCGTCGCGGCAGGGCACCAGGAAGTGCCACTCGAAGCGCGACGGGTCGCCGGCCGCGGCGCGCCGGTGCCGCAGGTACGGCACGACGATCAGGCACACGTAGGTCACGAACGCCACGCTCATGGTCAGCGCGAGGGCCTGGGTGAAGCCGAGCAGCAGGTCCAGCGAGGAGCGGTTCACGCCGGGGCGTCCTTCGGGGTGTCCTTCTGGGTGTCCTTCGGCCGCGGCGTCCTGGTGGACAGCCACACGAACAGCACGAGGGCGGCCGCGCCGCCGAACACGCTGACCATCGACCCGAGCAGGGTGTGCCCGAGGTAGTAGCCGCGGTGCCGGCCGAAGCCGCCGATCAGCGCCACCAGGGTCAGCATCCGAACCTGGTTGACCAGCACCAGCACGACCACCGCGAGGCCGAGGGACGCCAGCACCCGCCGGGTGATCCGCGGCCTCAGGCTCACCATGGCGGCCGCGACCAGCAGCAACGGCACCACCAGGAACGCCGACGTGCATTCCGGAGTGATCTTCAGCCCGATCGCGTGATCGGTGCCGAGCCCGAAGTACACGGTCTGCCGGTGCGGCGCGACGTACACGCCGGACGAGGTCGTCGCGTCGATCAGCACCGCGGCGAGCCGGATCTCCAGCGAGCGGTACACGCCGTGCCAGCCGACCAGCGCCGCGCCAACGCCGAGCAGCGCACCGACGACGCACCAGGTCACCAGCGGGTTGTGCCCGGCGATCCGGCCGGGGCGTGGGCGTTCCATCTCGGTTGCAACCATCCGAAGTGTTATCGGTGGCCCCGATTCGACGCTGTATCACCGCGCCGGGTGATCGTCGGACGGTCGACTGGCGGTTCCACGTCACGTTCCGTGCGACCCGGTGGGCGGTCCGGGTGGTTCGCCTCGCACCATCCGGTCTAGCGGCCCGTCATGGCGCAACTCGGGTGGCGCGGTGCCGTTAGGTGTGCCGGGCAAGCCACAGCTCCCCTGCCATGACGGACGCGGGGATCCACGTCGCGCAGGGCCATCAATCACACGAAATCGGAGGAATAGATGCGGATGCGTACCGCGCGGCGTGGTGGCCAGATAGGTGTGGTCGCCGCGGCCCTACTGGTCGCTGGGGCGCTCCCGGCCTCAGCGGCCCCCGGCGACGGCTCTGCCTACGGCGCGAGCGTCGCCATCACCCTGCTCGGTGTCGGGCCGATCACCACCGGCCCGCTCGTGCCAGCCAGCACGGCCGGCCCGACCGACAACTCACTGGCCAGCGCGAACGTGCCGACCGTCGCGTCGGTCGGCCTGATCCACACCTCGGCCACCCTGAACGAGTCGACCGGCCAGGTCGACGCGATGGCGAGCACGGCCGACGTGGTGATCGGACTGCTCGGCCAGCAGAACACGATCACGGCGAACGCGGTCGTGGCCACCTGCACGGCGACCGAGGGCGGCAACTCCGGTACCAGCACGCTGACCGGCGTCAACCTCGGCTCACTCGGCACCGTCGACGCCAACCCGGCACCGAACACCACGATCGTGCTGTCCAACGTCGCGTCGATCACCTTCAACGAGCAGATCGGTAACGGCGACGGCAGCCTGACCGTCAACGCGATCCACCTCCGGCTGCTCAGCGGGTCGCTGAGCTCCATCGGCTCGGGCGACGTGATCGTCTCCTCGGCCACCTGCGGACCGGCGGCGCTGCCGACCCCGATGGCCTCCGGCGCCGGACTGTGGATCAGCCTCGGCCTGATCGGCACGGCCGTGGTCGCGGCAGCCGTCACGGTGAGCCGCCGTCGCAGCCGGGCCGCCATCGCCGTGGCGGCGTAACACACCGGACGAGCTGCCAGCGACGGCTGTGAGAGGAGACAAGTCGTGTACAAGGTCCCAGGAGCCGGCGGGGTTGTCGGCGGCGGTGCCGGACTGGCCGCCACCGGAGCCGACCTGGCCTGGTGGATCGGGTTCGGCCTGGTGCTGCTGCTGGTAGGGCTGTTCCTGCTGCGCAAGGCCCGCCGCCACGCCCTGGTCGCGGCGGACGCGGCGGCGATCCCGGCCGGCTCCGAGAGCCGGTCGTAGGGGTGGGGGTGTGACGTGATCGGTGAGGTCTTGCTGCTCGCCGGCACCCGGCCGGAGGCCGTGAAGATCGCGCCGGTGGCCATGGCGATGGCCGACTGTGCTGCGCTGTGCCCGGTGATCGTCAACAGCGGACAGCACGCCGGCATGGTGCAGCAGGCGCTCCGGCCGTTCGGGCTGCGCCCCGACGTCGAACTGGCCTTCGACCGCCGGACCGGCAGCCAGGCCGAACTGGTCGCAGCCGTGCTGCCGGCGCTGGACGAGCTGATCGTCCAGCGCCGGCCGGCGGCGGTGCTCGTGCATGGCGACACCAGCACCACGCTGGCCGGGGCGCTGGCCGCGTTCTGGCGGCAGGTCCCCGTCGTGCACCTCGAGGCCGGGCTGCGCTCCGGCGACCTGGCCGCGCCGTACCCGGAGGAGGGCAGCCGGCAGATGGTGGCCAGGATCGCGGCGCTGCACCTCGCGCCGACCAAGGCCGCCGCGCTCGCGCTGCGCGCCGAGGCGGTGCCGTCGGACCGGATCGTGGTCACGGGCAACACCGTGGTCGACGCCGTGCAGCACATCGCGCGGGTCGACCAGCCAGCCATCGATCCCGCGTTGTCCGCCGTCGAGCACAGGGTGGACACCCTGGGGGCGCGGCTGATGCTCGTCACGGCGCACCGCCGCGAGTCGTGGGGCGAGCCGCTGAACCGGGTGCTGCACGCGGTTCGGGACGTCGTCGAGCGGCATCCCGATCTGGTGGTGCTGCTGCCCGTGCACCCCAACCCCGCGGTCGGCGCTCAGGTGCGGACCGTGCTCGGCGACCACCCACGGGCGACCGTCACCGGGCCGCTGGACTACCCCGACCTGGTGCGGGCGCTGCGGTTCGCCGACCTCGTGCTCACCGATTCCGGTGGCATCCAGGAGGAGGCGCCCAGCTTCGGCACGCCGGTGCTCGTGCTGCGCGACGTCACCGAGCGGCGCGAGGCCCTCGATGCCGGCTGCGCCTGGCTGGTTGGCACCGAGCCGTCCCGGATCGTCGCCGAGGCCGAGCGCGTCCTGGCCTCGGGGCTGCGGGTCGCGCTCGACCGCAACCCGTACGGCGACGGGCGCTCCGCAGGACGCGTGGTGCACGAGCTGGTCCGGCTGCTGTCGCCCGGCCGGCACCACGCACTGATCGCCAGTTAACCGGTGTGCCTCCAAGTACCACCATTGCCCCCTCGATGGGCCTTTAACTACCGCCATTCCCGGCCGTCGTTCAGCGGTAGTGGCTGTAGTTAGAGGTGATCAAAAAGGGTGATGGTGGTACTTGGAGGCAACCGTCGGGTCAGCCGCCGCCCACCACGGGTGCGCCGCGCAGGGTCACCCCGACCGACCGCAGTCGGGAGAGCGCGGCGTCCACCGTGGTGGGCGCCACGCCGGCGGTGAGGTCGAGCAACACCGTGGTGCGCAGCCCCTCGCGGGCGGCGTCCACGGCGGTGGCGCGCACGCAGTGGTCGGTGGCGATGCCGACGACATCGACCTCGTCGACGTCGCGCGAACGCAGCCACTCGGCGAGGGTGCGGCCGTCCGGGCCGGTGCCCTCGAACCCGGAGTAGGCCGCGGCGTGCGCACCCTTGGAGAACACCGCCTGGATGGGTGCGACGTCGAGGTCGGGGTGGAACGAGGCGCCGGGGGTGCCGACCCGGCAGTGCGCCGGCCACGAGTCGACGAAGTCCGGCGTGTCGCTGAAGTGCGGGCCGGGGTCGACGTGGTGGTCGCGGGTGGCGACCACGTGGTCGTAGCGCGAGGTGGACATGTGCCGGGAGATGGCGGCCGCGACGGCCGCGCCGCCGGCGACCGGCAGGGAGCCGCCCTCGCAGAAGTCGTTCTGCACGTCCACGACGATCAACGCCTTGGCCATGACGCCTCCCATGGGTGCTCGGACGGTGGTTCAGGTGAACGTGGTCGGGATCGCCGGCTCGCCCTTGGACAGCGACAGACCCTCCCATGGCAAGGTAACCAGCGCGCGCCGCAGGTGTTCGCGCGAGTCCTGCAGGGTGGGCAGCCCGGCAACCCGCTGGCCGCCGCGCACGAGTGGCACGGGCAGCAGCCTGTCGTGCTCACCGAGCTCGGGGCCGGCCGCGCCGCCGGTGCCGGCGGTGCCCCCGGTGCCGGCGGTGCCCCCGGTGCGGCCGGTGCGGCCGGTGCGGCCGGTGCGGAACACCACCTCCTCGGTGGCCGTGCCGGTCGGCCGGTGGCGGCGCAGCGCCGACTTGTGCCCGCCGCGGGACTCCTTGTGCGAGCTGCGCTTGGCCACCGGCCGGCCGGCCACCTCGACCAGCTTGTACACCATGTCGGCGGCCGGGGCGCCCGACCCGGTGACCACGGAGGTGCCGACGCCGTACCCGTCCACCGGCTCGGCGCGCAGCCCCGCGATGGCGTACTCGTCGAGGTCGCCGGACACCAGGATCCGGGTCCCGGTCGCGCCGAGTGCGTCGAGCTGCGCCCTGGCCTGGCGGGCGAGCACGCCGAGGTCGCCGGAGTCGATGCGGATCGCGCCGAGCTGCGGCCCTGCCGCCCTGACGGCCGCCTCGATGCCGGCGGTGATGTCGTAGGTGTCGACCAGCAGCGTCGTGCCTGGCCCGAGGGCGGCCACCTGGGCGGCGAACGCGTCCTCCTCGCGGTCGTGCAGCAGCGTGAACGCGTGCGCCGCCGTGCCCGTCGTCGGGATGCCGAACGTGCGGCCGGCCTCCAGGTTGGAGGTGGCCGCGAAACCAGCGAGGTAGGCGGCCCGCGCGCTGGCCACGGCGGCGCGCTCGTCGGTGCGGCGGCTGCCCATCTCGATCATGGACCGGCCCTTGGCCGCGGTGGCCATCCTGGCCGCGGCCGAGGCCACCGCGCTGTCGTGGTTGAGCACCGAGAGCACCAGCGTCTCCAGCAGCACGCACTCGGCGAAC
>Ga0210378_10000517_pt1 | contig 19598 bp, 11 predicted proteins | sample PLM1_60_b1redo_FD_155465 | JGI IMG/M metagenome (GOLD analysis project Ga0210378, IMG submission 155465) | Groundwater sediment microbial communities from an aquifer in East River, Colorado, USA - PLM1_60_b1 redo | ecosystem: Environmental > Terrestrial > Soil > Riparian zone | place: USA: East...
GAGCTGCCGCAGGGGCGGACGGCGGCGGAGCTGGCGGGCGGCTTCGGGCTGACCGACGTTCGCCGCCTGGCGGGTCGGATCGAGAAGAGTTTCGTTCGGCGGCTGCAGCCGCTCGGAATTGACACCCAACGGCTGCTGCTGGTGGCGGCGGCCGAGCCGGTCGGCGACGCTGCGCTGGTGTGGCGGGCGGCGCAGCGGTTGGGGATCGGGGCCGGCGCCGCGCCGGCTGCCGAGGCGGCAGGGCTGATCGAGCTCAGTCCCCGAGTGCGGTTCCGTCATCCACTGGTGCGCTCGGCGGTCTACCGCGCAGCATCGTGGCAGGATCGGCAGGCCGTCCATGGTGCGCTGGCCGAGGCGACCGATCCGGCGGTCGATCCCGACCAGCGCGCCTGGCATCTCGCGCAGGCGGCGGCCGGGCCCGACGAGGCGGTCGCCGGCGAGCTGGAGCGCTCAGCCGGCCGCGCCCAGGACCGCGGCGGCCTGGCGGCGGCAGCCGCCTTCCTGGCCCGGGCCACGCAGTTGACCCCCGACCCCGGTCGCCGGGCAGCGCGGGCGCTGGCCGCAGCGCAAGCCACGTTCGATGCCGGAGCACCCGATGCCGCCCTGGAGCTGCTGGGGGCCGCGGCGGCCGGACCGCTGGCGGAGTTGGAGCGTGCGCGGCTGCAGCGGCTGCGCGGGCAGATCGCGTTCGCGCTGCGGCGCGCAGATGAGGCTCCTCTGCTGCTGCTCGACGCTGCTCGGCGGCTGGCACCGGTCGACGTTCCGATGTCCCGTGAGAGCTATCTGGAAGCGCTGCTCGCCGCGATCTACGCCGGGACGGGCAGCTCGGTGGTGGAGGTGGCCCAAGCCGCCCGCCGCACGGCCGCCCAGGACCAGCCGCTGGCCGTGGACCTCCTTCTCGAAGGCCTCGCGACGCGGTTCGTCGACGGCTACGCGGCGGGCGTTCCCCTCCTGAAACGGGCGCTGTCGGCGTACCGCGGGCAGAGCCAAGACCTCGCCTCGCTCCCCTTCGTGTCCAGCCTCATGTGCATCCTCACCGCGTTCGATCTGTGGGACGACGAGGCCTGGTATGAACTGGCCAGCCGCCGGGTGGAGCTCGCCCGCGACGCCGGGGCGCTCACCCTGCTTCCCAGAGCGCTGGACTACCTGGCTGTCCTGCATGCCATGGCCGGCGGGTTCGCCACCGCGACCGAGCTGGTCGATGAAGCCGAGGCGATCAGTCAGGCAGGCGACAGCCCGCTCGTGCTCCACTCCCGGCTGCACCTGGCGTCCTGGCGGGGCGACGAGACCAGGACCCGTGCGCTGACCGAGCTGCAGCGTCGGGAGGGAGCGGCGCGAGGCGAGGGGTCGGTGGTCGCCGACACCGCGTACGCGGCGGCGGTGCTGTACAACGGCCTGGCCCGCTACTAGGAGGCGATCCCCGCAGCGGAGCAGGCCTGCGAGGGGGATCTCATGGCCGTCCGCGGCTGGGCACTCGCCGAGCTGGTCGAGGCAGCCACCCACGCCGGCGAGCCGGCCGTCGCTGCTGCCGCCATGGAGCGGCTATCGGAACAAACCCGCGCCAGCGGCACCGAGTGGGCGCTCGGGACCGAAGCGCGCTGCCGCGCGATGCGCTGCGACGGCCAGGCCGCCGAGGACCTTTACCGCGAGTCGATCAGCCGCCTCGGCAACTGCCGGATGACGCTGCAGCTCGCCCGCGCCCGCCTGGTCTACGGCGAATGGCTGCGCCGAAGCGGCCGGCGCCTCGACGCGCGTGCGCAGCTGCGCACGGCCTACGACATGCTGGCGTCGATGGGCGCCGACGGGTTCGCCGAGCGGGCCCGCCGCGAGCTGCTCGCCACCGGCGAAGCCGTGCGCAAGCCGGCCGCCAGGACGGTCGACCAGCTCACCGCGCAGGAGCTACAGATCGCCCGGCTGGCCCGCGGCGGGCGCACCAACCAGGAGATCGGCGTCCAGCTGTTCATCAGCTCCCGCACCGTCGAATGGCACCTGCGCAAGGTCTTCGCCAAGCTCGACATCGGCTCCCGCCGGCAGCTCGACCAGGTCCTGCCCACCGACCGACACACCCCCGTTTCGTAGGTGATACGTCCTGTCCAGGGATCCGATGCCCGACTCCAGGGACACCTGTAGGGATGGACCAGGGGTGTCGACCCGGGCCGGCACCGGTGCGGCGACCACCCGAGACTGCGACACTGCCGGCCATGCCTGGAGCCCAGATCTCGCCGAGGGCGCTGACCGCGGTCGCGCTTGGTACGGCGACCGACCTGCCGCGCTTCATGGTCCTGGAGGGCGCTGCGGGTGTCGGGAAGTCGGTCTTGCTGGCGAGCGCGGCGTTGGCCAGCGAGGAGTCCGGTTCACTGGTGCTGCGGGCCCGGGGTAACGCTCGGGAGAGCGATTTTCCGTTCGGTGTGGTCCGGCAGGTCTTCGAGATGCCGCTGGACACCGCGTCGGCGCCGGAGCGCCGAGCGTGGCTGCGGGGCGCGGCCCGGATCGTCCCGCGGGTGCTCCGCCTCGATGCCAGCCGGCCTGCCGGTACCGGTGCGGGTCAGCGCTGCCATGTCGAGTCACACGCGCTGTTCTGGCTGACCGCGAACATGGCCCGGCGCCGTCCTCTGGTCATCGTGGTGGATGACCTGCAGTGGGCTGACGCGGCGTCGCTGCGCTGGCTGGTCCATCTGTCTCGACGCATGGAAGGTCTGCCGGTAGCGGTCCTGGCCGGGCTGTCGGGTGGTGAGCCGGTAGCCGAGGCGGAGTTGGTGACCGAGCTGCTGTCCGGGGTGCGCCGGCTGCCACTGGCCGGCCTGAACGCCGGCTTCGTGAGCGGGCCGGTCACCGTCCGCCCCGCCGTGCCGCCGGTGGCGGGGTTGGCCGGGGCCCATCGCCTGGCCGGCGCGCTGCTGGAGTCGGGACTGGTTGCCGAGGCTGCCGCCGTACTGTCCGACGCGATCGGGCGCCTGCACCTGGCCGACGGGCTACGCTCCGCGCCCACGCTGCCGCGCGAGCGCGGCGACGGTATCGTCGCCAGCCAGCCCGAACTGTACTGCCAGCCCGAGATCCCGCGAACGGCTCAGCAGGTCCGGGGCGTGCCGGGCCGCATGGCCTTCGGCACCGCCGCCCTCACCGCCCACGAGCGGCGGCTGATCGTGATGGCCGTCGAGGGCAAGACCAACGATGAGATCGCCGAACACTTCAAGGTTACTCGACGTGCCGTCGAATTCCATTTCACCCACATCTATCGCAAACTCGGCATCGCCGGCCGTTCCCAGCTCTACCGCTTCACCACTTCCCTGGTGGCATAGACCCTGGCGGCAGCAGGCTTCCTGGCCGGGGACGCGCGTTCCGGGGGAGTTCAGGCGGCCTGAGCCTGACGTGTGCGGCCGACCGGCAGGCACCATGCGTGCAGCGGCCCGTCCAGCTGTGGCCTGGCATTCGGCCAGAGCCGGCAGATCAGGCGCGCCATGCGGCGGTTCTCGGCGAGCGTGTCCGCTCGCATGGCGACGGCACCGCTGGCCGCGGCGCGGTCAACGAGCGCACGTACCAGCCGTGACCCGATGCCGGAGCGCTGCCACGCGTCGGCGACGACCACGCCGAATTCGACCACCTCCGGCCGACCTCGGGGGCGGGCGCCCTCGGCCAGCCCGACCACCTCGTCGCCGGACAGGGCGACCAGAACGTCCCGGGCGCCGGGATACCCGTCGAACAGCCTGCGCAACTCCGCGTCGCCGGGGCGGCCGGGGGTGAAGTACCTGCGATACACCGTCTCCGCGGAGAGCCGGCCGTAGAACCGTCGCATCCTGTCGACGTCGTCCGCCCGCAGCGGGCGGATCGGGTGCCGGCCGGCGTCGTCGGTGAGGTCTGTGACTGGCGCGTCGGGGCGGGCGGCGGGGCGTTCGAGCAGCTGGGTCATTGCGGCCTCCTGGTTTCCCTAGACTTCGGCCTAGAGCGGGATGTTGGTGTGCCGGCCGGTCTCCGCCGGCGCCTGGTCGAGGGCCTCGGCGATGCGGCGGCGGGTCTGGGTGGGATGGATGACCTCGTCGACGACGCCGATCTGCACTGCCCGGTCCAGCCCGCCGGCGGCGAGAAGCTGCTGTTCGGTCAGCAGCGCTCGCAACGGTTCCCGCTGTTCTGGGGGGGCGTCGGCAAGCGTTCTGCGGTGCAGGATGTCCACTGCGGCGGAGGCGGCCATCACGGCAACCTCGGCGTCCGGCCAGGCGAAGACGGCGGTCGCGCCCAGCGAGCGGGAGTTCATCGCGATGTACGCGCCGCCGTAGGCCTTGCGGGTGACCAGGGTCACCCTCGGCACGACGGCCTCGGCGAAGGCGTGCAGCAGCTTGGCTCCGCGCCGGACGACGCCGGCCCATTCCTGGTCCACTCCCGGCAGGTAGCCGGGCACGTCGACGAGCACGACCAGCGGCACGCCGAGGGAGTCGCACATCCGCACGAACCGGGCTGCCTTCTCGGCCGACTCGGTGTTGAGGCAGCCGCCGAGCCGCAGCGGGTTGTTGGCCAAGACGCCCACGGTGCGCCCGGTGAGGCGGCCCAGGGCGGTGACGACGCTGCGGGCGTAGTTGGGCTGCAGCTCGACGGGAGGCCCGTCGAGCAGGTCGGGCAGCAGCCGGCGTACGTCGTAGGCGCGGCGCGGGTTGTCCGGCAGCAGCCTGGACAGGTCGATCTCGGTGCCGGCGGCGTCGGGGTGAAAGCTGCCGGGGCGGCCCAGCAGCCCGGCCAGCGCCCGGGCCTCGGCGATCGCGGCGGCGTCGGTGTCGGCGACCCGGTGGGCCAGGCCGCTGCGGCGGCTGTGCACGTCGCAGCCGCCGAGCTGCTCGGCGTCGACGTCCTGGCCGGTGACCGCCCGTACGACGGTGGGGCCGGTCACGAAGATCCGTCCGCGCTCGGAGATCACCACGAGGTCGCCCAGCGCCGGCCCGTACGCCGCGCCGCCGGCCGCCGGCCCGAGTATCACCGAGATCTGCGGAATCCTGCCGGACGCGCGGACCATGGCGGTGAACACCGAGCCGACGGCGTCCAGCGACTGGACGCCCTCGGCGAGTTCGGCGCCTCCTGAGTGCCATAGCCCCACCACCGGCGCATGCTCGGCCAGCGCGTACCGGATCGCCGCCACGATCCGGTTGCAGCCCTCGACACCCAGCGCGCCGCCCCGCCGGCGGGGGTCGGTGGCGTAGGCGACCACCAGCGTTCCGTCGACCCGGCCATGGCCGGCAGCGACGCCGCTGCCGTCGGGCGGGGCCAGCAGCCGCAGGCTGTCCGGGTCGAACAGGGCCTCCAGCCGGACGCGTGGGTCGCGCGGGTCTTCCGCTGTGACGGCCGCCGCCGCGGTGAGGGTGGCGGCGGCGGCCGCCTGCTCGGGTGGTGCGATCAGTGCGGTAGTCATGACGTCTCCTCTGTGGACAGTTCGGCGGGAATGATCCGCATGCCAAGTTGCTCGGCGTGGTAGATGCGCACGCCGTCGACCCACAGCCACGCCTCGGCGAGCGCGTAGCGGCCGCGGTCGTCGGTGCCGACCGCAAGGATTTCCAGGTCGATCGTGATCCGCGTGCTGGTCGGCACGACCTGGCCGCGGTATTTCCAGGTCAGCTGCTCGCCGAGGCGCACCGGCTCGAACCGCGGCCGGTGCACGCCGGCGCCCATGTCCCGCTCGATCATGTAGTACTGCAGGAGTTGGACCATCGCCTCGATACCGAGCGAGCCGGGCTGCACGGGATCCTGGAAGAAGTGCGCTTTGAAGAACCACTCACCGGGGTCGACATCCTTCTCCGACCGCAGCCGGCCGAGCCCGGCCCGGCCGCCGTCCGGCCAGTACCCGGTGACCCGGTCGATCATGAGCAGCATCGGGCCGGCCAGCCGCAGCGGTCCCTCGCAGTAGCGGGCCGGCCGGGTGGTCAGGTCCACTGTGTACGGGCTGGGCTCGGTCAGCTGGGCGTGCTCGGCGGCAGAGGCTGGCAGGCCCAGCTGGCGGTCGAAGGCCTCCTTCGGGAAGTAGCCGAACACGGTGGATAGGCTGAACACCGGGGTGCCGTCGGCATAGCACTCGGCGTCGAACGACTGGATGGTCACGCCGGCGCTGTTCGCGGTGGTGGTCAGCACCGCGCGGGTGCGCAGCGTGCGGGTGTCCGGCGTGATCTCGGCGGTGACAGTGCACCGCCCGTCCAGGTTCCGGAACAGCAGGTCGGTGTCGGTGGCCAGGGTGCTGCCCACGTAGGCGCCGAGCCAGCCGCACGGCTGCAGCGCGATCTCCATCAGCACGGCCAGCGGCATGACCGGGGAGCCGTTGTGCCGCCAATACCACGCCTCGGGGGGCAGGTCGTACTCCGCCTCGACCCGGCTGCCGGGCTGCATCCCACCCTGCGGGCCGTCCGCCGACACGATCCGGCTGATGAAGTGGTACGGCGGGCCGGGCATGCGGAACATCGAGCGGGTCCCGTCGAAGCGGGCGTGGGCGGGGCCGAACGCCTCCGACTGCTTCCCCCAGGCCCACGCCAGCAGCGACGCGTAGTCGAACCGGAAGCCGTCCACCACCGCGACCTGGGTCGGCTGCTCGGGCCCGCGCGGCCCGGCCGCCAGCTGGGGCAGCGGCTCGCCCGCGACCCGCTCCGCCGCCGCCGGGAGCTGCCGCCAGTGCTCCAGCGGCCAGTCGGGCACCAGCCGCACCCCGACGTGCCGGGCGTGCATCGCCCGCACACCGTCCACAGTGCACAGTACGTCGGCGAACACGGTCGGCTGCGGCCCCGCGGACACCTCGGTGACGAGCACCTCGTACGTCACCCGGCGGCTGGCGGGCGTGACCTCGCCGCGGCACCGGATCCGAAGCGTGCTTTCCGGCACCGGCTCGAAACGCCATCCGTCCCGGTCGGCGGTGTACCCCATCGCGGCCAGGTAGAACGACATCGCCTGCAGGCAGCCTTCGAACATGAGGTTGGCCGGCATGCACGGGTCATCCGGGAAGTGACTGGCAAAGAACCAGGCATCGGGCGCGACCGGCATGTCGGCCCGCAGGTAACCCCGTCCCCACGGCCCGCCGTGTGGGGCGAACTCGGTGACCTCGTGCAGGAAGAGCATCCGTCCGCTCGCGATGCGCGGCGTCCGCAGGTGCGCGCGGGTGGCCTCCCAGCCGGCGCCGAAGCAGTCGTGCGGGCGGCCGTCGGCGAAAGCGTGGACCGCGGCGGGGTCGAACGAGTGACGCGAGGAGCCGATGGCCGGTGCGGCGACCGGCGCCTCGTCGGGTATTTCATCCTCCGGGTCCCACACCAGACCCTGCGTGCCGGCGAGCAGTTCGGCGCCGAAGATGCCGGCCTGACCAGCCCGAACAGACAGTCGACGGTGCCCGTCGACGTAGCCGTCGACACGGAAGAAGACCAGGCAGGTGCCATCGTGCTCGCTGTGTCCGTCGACGTGAATCTGGTAGGAGAGCGTCTCGCCCGGAACCGGTGGGCTGCCGTAGTAGGTCAGCTCAGCGCCGAGGAAACGGCATTTGCGCTCGCCTTGGCTGAGCAGGTCGAAGCCGAGCCAGCTGAGCAGCAGCAGCACCGCCTGGCCGCCCTCGGCGACGATGCTCGCGGGCATGCGGCCGGCCGGGTCGAGGTACCAGCTGTCGGGCCGGACGTCGGTCTGCGAGCAGAGGGTGCCTACCCCCGTCGAGGCGGGAATCGCGTCGATGCCGGTGACCCGGTCAATGAGCAGCATCGGCGGCTGTGGCAGGCGGATCTGGCCCGGGTGGGCGGCCTGACCGGCGGACCGAGGACCAAGTACGTCACCGACCCGGCCCCGGGAAAGCGACTCGAGCTGAGCGCGGTCGAATTCCGGTCGTGGCTGCGCCGGTGGTTGGGTGGGGGGGTTTTCCCCGCCCGGCTGCGGGAGTGCCGGTGCGGCGACCGGCACCTGCGGGCTCCGGTTGCCGAACGCCGCCCGGGCCGTCAGCAGCGCGCCCTCGGCGTTCTGCTGCAGCTGCAGGAATCGCTGTTGAATTTCCGCCTGCTGGGTCAGGAAATCCTGCTGGCATGCGGCGACCCGCTGCGCCTGCGTAGCCAACGCTGCCAGCGTCGTCGTCCCCGGCTCCGGTGGTCCGGCGACCGGCGTCGGCGGCAACGCCGCGGCCGGGACCGGCGCCGCACCCACGATCGCTGGTGCCGGCACCGCTGCCGAGCAGGCGGCTGCTGGTGTGGGCGGCGCTGCGAGATAGTCCAGCACCGGCTGCGTCCACGGGGCCGGGGCCATGGTCTGCGCCGGCGGACCAGGCTCGGCCGGGGGCGCGGGTAGGTCGCGCGCGGGCGAGGGCAGGTGGGCGGAGCCATTTCGTCGCTGCGCCCCGTCGAGGTGGTCGTACAGCCGGTCGGCCGCGACCGGCACGCCGGCTGCCAGCAGCTCGGCGATAGCACTGCTGAGCTGCGGTACGGCGGGCCCGTCCGACGCGTCCAGGGCCACAGCGAGGTGCTCGCGGTCACCGAGGATCTGCCCGATCCACTTGCTGCACAGCCCGCGTGGCCCGTGTTCGACGAACACCCGCACCCCGTCGGCCCAAGCCCGCTCGATGAGCTGGGGAAAGTCGACCGTTCCCAGCGCCATGCCGCTGACGGCATCCGCGATGGACTCCGGCGTCGGGATGAACGAGCCGGCGCTGGAGCAGGTGTAGAACCGCACCCCGGGCGGGGGCTGGACCGGTCGGCGGAACAGCTGCCAGATCTGCTCGCGGACGTCCGCCAGCTCCGGGACGTGCACGGCGACGTCGTACTCGACCGGTATCCCGTCCGAGCGCAGGCGGGCGAGCACCCGCTGGCAGCCCTTCGCCTCGCCGCCGAGCACGCAGGAGTCGGGCGAGTTGACCGCCATCAGGTGCACCGCCGGTTCGCCCTGCAGCGCCGCGCGGACCTCGGCGACGGTGTTGGCGACCAGGTAGCTGGCCCACCGGCCGCCTTCGATCCCGGCCCGCCGCCACGCCCGCCGCATCACCTCGTGCTGCCCGGTCAGCCCCCGGGTGAACAGCTCGTGGCCGCGGGCCTCCTCGAACAGCGCCGCCGCGTCCGCCCAGACCATCGCGGCGTAGGCGCTGAGCTCTCCAGAGGAGTAGCCCAGCACTGCCTGCGGCGCGATCCGCAGCAGGTCACCGGTGACGTGCGCGTGCACCTGGCCGAACTGGGCGGCACCCAGGATCTGGTCCAGGACGTGCCGCTGCCGCCCATCGCCGGTCCCGTCGCCTCCCCCGCTGCCGATGCTGTCCAGCGGTCCGCGGCGGGCCTCGACCGACGCGAGCAGCGACGGAAACGCCGACCTCAGCCCCTGCCCCATCCCGGGGTAGGCCATCGACCCGCCGGCGAAGACGAACCCGACGTCCCCGGCCAGCGGCGCGGCCCGGAACCAGACGCCCTCGGGCTTCCGGCCGGCACGCAGCAGCCAGTCCCGGGAAGCGTCGGCGCGGTCGGCGAGCTGGTCGGTATCTGCGGCGAGGACGACCAGACGGGCCGGGCCCTCGTTGGACTCGCGGCCGGCGGCCAGCGCGGCCAGCGCCGTGTGGACGTCGGTGCCGGAGAACACCCGCGGTCGGGGCGTGGGCTGGATGACGCCAGTCCGCCCGTTGGGGTTCGGTCCGCCGGTCACTGCGCGCTCGAATCGCATGGCGATCGCACCCTTCAGGCGGCGTCGGCCGCGGTTTGCGCGGGACGCAGTACAACGGCGACTCTCAACAGCTCCATGCGGACGCTGCCGTCGGGGTCGACCAGCTTGATGTCGCACTCGGCGTCGACGTCGCCGACCCGATGCGCCCGTACGATGCACTGCACCGGTGCGTCGAGCAGGCCCGGCCGGTGCAGCCGGCACTCGCCCACGGCCATCGGCAGGCAGGCGCCGCCGAGCCTCTGCTCGGCCCACAGCACGGCGAGCTGGAGGGCGCCGTCGACGGTCGGGGGGTCGGTGTGCCACCCGGTGCCGGCCCAGCCCAGATCGCCGGCACCGCACAGGGTGGCCACCGCGCCGTCCGGCGACACGCCGGCCAAGTCCACAATGGACCTGAACCGCGGTCCGTGGAAGAGCGTGTGCCCGTCGTAGAGGACCGGTCGCCGCACCGGCAGCATGTCGGCCGTCCTCGGCCAGGCCCGGTCGTCCGGCGCTGCGGCGGACACGTCGGCCAGCGCGCGGTAGTGCAGCGCGCCACCGTCGCCGACCAACTCCAGGGCTTGTCCAGGGCGGGTTGCGCCGCGGTCGCGCCGGCCCCGGACGACCACCCGGTGGCCGCTGCCGGAGAACCGGTCGAGGGCGAGCTTGCGCAGCACGGTGACGTCGCGAAGGACCACCGGCGCCGATCCGGGCCGGCCCGCACGGGCCGCGGAAACGAACCACTCCAGCGCCATCGCGACCGGCACCACCACCATCCCGGCGATGTCGTGATCAGCCAGGTAGGGATGAGACCGGGCGCTCACCTGGACCTCGGCAGCGGCCCGGGGGGTGGAGCCGTCCAGCGAGCCGGCGCTCCCCGCCGAGTGGATCACGACCTGGACGTCGCCGGTCGGTCCGCCGGTCACGCCGGTAACCTCCGCCACGAATGCCCGGGCGCCGGCGTCGACCGGAATCAGCGGGACACCGATGCTCTGGAAGTGCTCCCGCAGAGCCGGTGTCACCATGCCGCCTTCCCACGGCCCCCAGGCCACCGACCGGACCAGGCACCCCGGCCTGCGCGCCTGCTCGGCGCTGGCGACCTGGTTGAGCACCTCGTTCGCCATCGCGTAGTCGCTCTGGCCAATGTTGCCGTACCGGGCCACCACCGAGGAGAACATGCAGAGCACGGTCAGCGGGTCCTGCGCCGTCGCGGCCAGCACCGCCCGCAGGCCCGCCACCTTCGTGTCGAAGACCCTGGCGAACTGGTCCTCGGTCTTGTCGGCGAGGCGCTTGTCGGCGAGCACGCCCGCGGCGTGCACGACGCCGGTGATCGGACCCCACTCCCGCCGGACCTCGGCCAGGGCGGCGGTTACCGCCGCGGTGTCCCGCGCGTCGAGTGGCAGGTAGCGGACCTCGGACCCGGCCCGGCGCAGGGACTCCAGGTTCGCCCGGATCTCCCGGGCGGCCAGGATGCGGGCCGACGCGGCGGCCACCTCCGACGGCGACGGCGTGCGGCCACTGTCGCCGCGGACCTGCTCGATGATGGCGCGCACCATCGACACGTCATCGGCGGCGCTGCGCAGGGCCTCCGGCTCCTCCCGCAGCTCGGTCCGTCCGATCAGGACCATCCGCGGGCGGCAGGCCTGGGCGAGGGCAAGCAACCCGGCTGCGGCCACCCCGCGCCCGCCCCCGGTCGCCACGATTACCGACTCCGGCCCCAGCCGCGCGACCGGCTCGGCACCGGCCGGTGCGTCCACTGTGGCCGGTGTGTCGACGGTCGCCAGCACCGTCCGGGCGCCGTCCGCCCGCAGCCCCACGTCGGAGCTGGACCCACCGGTGACCAGTTCCGCCGCGATCGCGTCGGCGACCGCGGTCGCGTCGCGGCCGCCGCGCTCGCAGTCGATGACCTTGACCGCGACGCCCGGCCACTCTCGTGCCGCGGTGCGGGCCAATGCCGCCACTCCGCCCAGCCAGGCCCGGACCGGCGTGCGGCCGGCCAGACCGAAGTCGCCGCCGGTGTCCTGCACGGTGACGAACACACCGCCGTCGGCTGCCGCAAACCGATCTGCCACGGCCTGTGCCACCTCGAACGCCTCGGTGTTGACGGCGAGCGCTTCGTCGACCGTGCTGACCTCGCGCAGCCCGCCGAGGAAGATCACGCCACCGGCATCGGCCGGAATACTGCCGGCTACCCGGGCCGGCAGCCCGCGTTCGACGAGGCGGGCGACGAGGCGCGACGCGACCCCCGCCCCGTCATCGGTGACCACCAGCGGGCCGTCCCGCAGGCCAGCCAGCGCCAGCCCAGGAGCGGTAGCCGGCACCGGCCTGACCGCGAGCCGCGCGAGCGGCGCCGTCTCGGCGGTGCTGGCCGCGGGCGGCGCCGCGACGGCGGCGGGCGGCGCGGGCGTGGTCTCGGCCTGGCCGAACCGGTCGATGATCGCGCCGAGGGTACGCAGCCGGCCGAGGTCGGCCATGCCGATCTCGGGCAGCCCAGGCGCCCGACCCCGCAGCGCGGACAGGATCTGCACCCGCTTGATCGAGTCGATGCCCAGGTCGGACTCCAGATCCATCCCGGCACTGAGCATGTCGACCGGATAACCGGTCTGGTCGGCCACCACCTCCAGCAGCAGCCCCGCCACATCCCGGCTAGCCGGTGGCGCCACCGGGGCAACAAGTGGCGCCACCGGGGCAGCAGGCGGTGCCGTCGGCGCCGCGCCGTTCGGGGGTGCGAACACCGGCGGAGCCTCCGGCATCCCGGACACCAGTGGCGGCAGCACCGGCGGCGCGGCGACGATCTCGGCCGGGAGGTCGGGGCCTGCGGGCAGGCCTGATCCGCTGGGGAGGTCCGCCGCTGCGGTGCGACGAGCAGGCGGTGCCCCGTCCGCCTGCGCGGTCAATGCGGCGGTGAGGCTGGCGTACGACCCCTCGGCGGCGCGCAGGAACGCCGCCTGGGCCTCGGCAACCGTGCGCAGGTAGGCGCTCTGTGCCTCGGCGGTGTGCTGCTGCGTCTGCCGGAAGGCATCCAGCCACTGGTCCTCGATGCCGGCGGGCACGGCGACGGGCCCCGCCGCGACGGGCCCCGGCGAGACCGGACCGGACAGCGCCGGACCGGATGCCACCCGGCCGGACGGGACCGGGCCGGACGGGACCGGGCCGGACGGGACCCGGCCGGACGGGACCCGGCCGGACGGGACCCGGCCGGACGGGACCGGGCTCGGAGCCGCGGTCGGGGCGGTGGCCGCGCCCGCCGGCCCGGACGCCTGCCGCGGCGGCACGGCCGAGGCGTGACCGTACTCCCGCGCACCCGAGTGGTCCGCAGCTGCTGCCGAAGCGTCCCGCACCGGCGGGCGGAGCCTGGCTACCTCGGCGTTGGGCCGGGGGAGATCGGCAGCGCCACCGGCCGGCGGGTAGGGCTTGGCATGGCTGGACCCGGCGATCTTCGTCGTGGCCCGACCGCTGACCGGCCGCGCCGCGAGTGGCCGGTGGTCGGCCCACAGTGCCTGCAGGTCCATCTGGACGCCCCGCACGGCGAGCCGTCCGAGCCCCTCGTGCATGGCGGTGACGCCGTTGCCGCGCCTGTTGTCCAGGCTGACGGCGAGGTGTTCCCGGTCGCCGAGGATCTGGCCGGCCAGCCGGGTCAGCGTGTTGCCCGCGCCGACCTCGATGAACGTGCGCACGCCGCGGCGGTACATGGCCTCGACCTGTTCGGTGAAGTGCACGGGCGAGGTGAGGTGCTCGGCGAGCCGCAGCCGGATCTTGTCCGGCTCGGCCGGGTAAGGCTGCGCGTCGGCGTTGCCGAAGACGTCCAGTTGGGGCTCGCCGACCCGCACCAGGCGGAGGAACTCGTGCAGCGGGCCGCAGGCGTCTGCCACCAGCGGGCTGTGGAACGCGGCGGCGGAGTTCAGCCGGTGCGCGGTGATCCCTTCGGCCAGCAGTTGGCGCTCGACCGACTCGATGGCGTTCCGGTGGCCGGAGACGACCACCTGCCGCGGCGCGTTGTGGGCGGCGAGCCAGAGCTGACCGCCATCGGAGCGGGCGAGGATGGCCTCGGCGGCGTCGGCGGAGCAGGCGATGGCCAGCATCGCCCCGGGGCTCTGCGCCGCGTCGCGCATCAGCTCACCGCGCCTGCGAGCCAGCCGCAGCAGAGCCTCGGCGTCGATGACTCCGGCGGCGTGCAGGGCGACGAGCTCGCCGAAGCTGTGCCCGGCCGCGCAGTCGGCGCGGACCTGCAGCGCGTCCAGCAGGCGAAGCTGGGCCAGGCTCTGCACAGCCAGTGCGGGCTGGGCCCACTCGGTCGCGGTCAGCAGCTTGTCCTGGGCCTCGCGCTCGGCGTCGGTGAAGGCGGGGATGGGAAACACGACCTGGTGCAGCGGCCGGTCGCCGACGCTGACCCGGGCGGCGTCGTCCCAGGCGGCCTGGGCCGGCGGGAATGCCATGGCCAGCTCCGCACCCATGCCCGGGTACTGGCTGCCCTGGCCGGGGAACAGGAACGCGACCCGGCCCGGCTCAGTGCCGCCGGCCTGGTAGTGGATGCCGTTCGGGAGGCGATCCGGCGCTCCTCCGTCGGCGCCGACCAGCGTCGCGACGCGGTCACGCTTGGCGGCCAGGTCGTCCAGATCGGCGGCAACCAGGGCCAGCCGCGCCGGGTCGGCGGACCGGAACGACTGCTGCGTCGCTCGCGCCAGCTCGGCGAGGTCGCCGCCGCCGCAGTCCAGCGCCCGGGCCCGGGCGGCCAGCTCGGCCGGCGAGGCCGCGCTGAGCAGGACCAGCTCGGTCGGGACGGTCCTGGACCGGTGGGCCGGCCGGCCGGTGGTGCCCGGCGTCGGCACGTACTCCTCCAGCGTGACGTGGAAGTTGCTGCCGCCGAACCCGAAGGCGGACACCGAGGCACGCCGGGGGTGGTCCGCGCCCCGGATCCACGGCCGGGCCTGGGTGTTGAGGTAGAACGGGCTGGTCTCCACCGCCAGCGCGGGGTTGGGACGGTCCAGCTTGATCGTCGGCGGTAGCACCTTGTGGTGCAGGGCCAGCGCCGCCTTGAGCACCCCGGCGGCGCCCGCTGCGCCTTTCGTGTGACCGACCTGGGACTTGACCGAGCCGAGCGCGCACCATTGCCGGTCGTCGCGACCGGTCTCGTCGAAGACCGCCCGCAACGCCGTCGCTTCGGCCATGTCGCCGGCCCGGGTGCCGGTCCCGTGCGCCTCCACCAGCTCGACCGTGTCCGGCCCGTAGCCGGCAGCGGCGTAGGCCCGCCGCAGCGCCCGCGCCTGGCCAGCCGGCACCGGGGCGTAGATCGCGGAGCCGCGCCCGTCCGACGAGCTGCCGGCGCCGCGGATGACCGCGTAGATGCGGTCCCCGTCGCGCTCGGCGTCGGCCAGCCGCTTCAGCGCGAGCATGACCAGGCCCTCGCCGAGGATCGTCCCATCCGCCGCATCGGAGAACGGCCGGCAGTCGCCGGTCTTCGACAGCGCCGGGGTCTTGCTGAAGCACATGTACATCGAAATGTCGTTCTGGGTGTCGACGCCGCCGGTGATGACCAGGTCGGAATGGCCGAGGGCGAGCTCGTCCAGCGCGAGGGTCATCGCCGCCAGCGAGCTGGCGCAGGCGGCGTCGGTGGTGAAGTTCCTGCCGTGGAAGTCGAACCGGTTGGCGATCCGGCCCGCCACCACGTTGCTGAGGGCGCCCGGGAAGGTGGCCTCCTGCCAGGGCGTGTAGTGGTCGGCGATCCGGTCGCAGATGGCCTGCGCCTCCGACTCGGGCACGCCGCTCTCCCGCAACGCCTTGAGCCACACCGGACGCTGGAGCCGGTTGCTCATCTCGTTGAACAGATCGAGCCCTATGCTGCCGAGGACTACGCTCACCCGGTCGCGGTCCAATGTGGACCGGCTCGCCGCGGAAAGGTCGGCGAGCACCTGCTCGGCGACGACCAGAGCGAGCAGCTGGGACGGGTCCGTGGCGGGCAGCGTGTTCGGCGGGATGCCGAACGCCATGGGGTCGAAGTCGACCGGCGGCAGGAACGCGCCACGCTTGGCGTAGGTCTTGTCGGGCGCGCCGGGGTCGGAGTCGTAGTAGTCCTCGACGAGCCAGCGGGTCGCCGGGACGTCGGTGACGAGATCCCGCCGGTTCATCACGGTGGTCCAAAAGCCGTCGACGTCGATGCTGCCTGGCAGCAGCGCGCCGGTGCCGACGATGGCGACTGGCGGCTGGACCGGGTGGTCGTTCTCCGTCATCGATATCCCTCCGGTAAACGAGTCGGTTTTGGCTGGCTCAGACCAGCCGGCGGGGGGTGAACGCGAACGCCTCGGCCGGCACCGGCACCGCGTACGTGCGCAGCTGGTGGGCTCTGGTCACCACCGCGGCGCCCTCCAGCAGGTTCCGCGCGATCTGGACAGCCGACCGGTTGGCCGGATCCGCCAGGAAACTGCCGGCGACCCACCGGTTGAACGCACCCATTGCCGGTCCGCACCACACCTGGTAGTCGGTGCGCCGGGTGGGGTCACCGGAGATCGCCCACCGGCTGGACTTGCTCAGGTACCAGCGGAAGACCAGCGCCATCCGGTGCTTCGGATCGCGCTCCGCCCGGGCAACCTGTGCCTGGTCGCGCCCCTGCCAGTACTGCTTCGTCTCGGCCCAGATATCCGCCAGCGACGCGTGCAGCACCTCCCGCTCGAGCCGGGCCCGCTGATCGGCCGGCACCGCCTCCAGTCCCGAATAGGCGCGGTAGGTCTCGTACAGCTGACAGGCGCGCCCGGCGTACATCGTGCCGCGACGCAGCACCTGCACCTTCACCCCGAGCTCGAACATGTCCGCGGACGGCGCCATCGCCATGTCGGCGAGATCCGCCTTCGCCAGCAGCGTCTTCGCGTCGTCGGACAGTCCCGCCTCGACGCTGGCCTGGTTCACCGAACCGGTCAGCACGTAGGCGGCGCCGAGCGCGAACGCGGCGGCGACGCCGTCCGGGCTGCCCAGGCCGCCGGCGGCGCCGACGCGGATCCGGGACGAGTAGCCGAAGCGCCTCGTGAGCGCGTCGCGCAGTCCGACGACGGCAGGCAGCAATGCGGTCAGCGGCCGGTTGTCGGTGTGGCCGCCGCTGTCGGCCTCCACCGTGATGTCCTCAGCGATCGGAACCCGCGACGCCAACTCCGCCTCGGCCACGGTGAGCTCGCCGCGCCCCACCAGAACCCGCAGCAGCTCCACCGGAGCCGGTGACATGAACTTCTCGGCGACCTCCGGTCGGGAGACCTTCGCGAACACGTGGGTGTGCCGAACGATCCGGCCGGCCGGATCCAGCCGCAGGCCGGATGCGGCGCACCGCACGACCGCAGGGGTCAGATCCATGAAGGCAGACGCGGAGACTCGGCGGACTCCGCGCTGCAGCAGCAGCGCGACCAGCCGGTCCTCGAGCTCGGGCTCGTCCGGCGCATGGATGAGGTTCACCCCCCAGCTGCGGGCCGACCCGAGCTCGGCGGACAGCTCCGCGACCGCCCTTTCCACCTGCCCGAGACCCAACCCGGCGGCGCCGAAGAACCCGAGCATTCCGCCGCGCGCCATAGCAGTCACCAAATGCGTGGTGGCAATGCCCTTGGCCATCTCCCCGGCCACGTACGGGAAACGCGTGCCGTGGGTCTCGCCGAACGACCGGTCCCCCAGCCACTCCGGGTACAGCGCCGGCAACGCCCCCAGGCACGGGTAGGCGGGAGCCGAGATGTCCCGCGTTATCTCGCCCCCGACCGCAGTCCCCACGTTGCCCTGCCCGTCCGCGACCACGCAGATGGGCTCTCTCACCCGGCGAGCCATCCCCGCGATCCCAGCCGGATCGAACACCGGGTCCGCCGAGTCCGGACGCCAGTGACCGAGCGTGCTCCACCCTCCGGACGATCTCTGCCTGGTGCCGTGCTCAGGCGTGACAAGACTCGCCACCGAGCTCATCGGTGCCTCCCACCTCTAAGCTTGTCTTTTTGGATCTTCGGCGGCGTCCGGGACGCCAGACGCCGACCCGCCTGCCCAGCCGCCCGGCGGGAAGCTGGCACTGGCAGAAGATGAACTGGGAACCCGCTCTACCGCGGCGGTCGCCCGCCCGCGCGTGGGGCCGGGTCAGGCCGCGTCGGAGGTGAGCAAGGTGCGCAGGCTAGCCGTTGCGGCCAGCAGTGTGGACGGCCGGGCGTCCGGGGCCGGGGTCCAGCCGTGCGCGTCGAGCTGATGCTCGATGTGGATACACGGGTGCTGGTCGCCGAGCCGGTCGGCGGCGACGCTGGCGCGGCAGGCGCCCACGAGCTCGGCCACGGTCGCCCGGACCCGCATCTCGCTGGTCCTGGTCTGCTCGAGAGAAGCGAGCAGCTCCAGGGCGAGGGTGCCAAGCTCGGCCGCGACCGGGTCGCTGCGAGCCTGCGTGGCCAGCTCGTGAATGCGGTGGCGCAGGGAGCACAGTTGCAGACGCGAGAGCATGGTCCCTCCAAGGGCTGATGCTGGCGGACTGATGCAGGGCGGCGGCCCCGCGCGGCGGTCGCCGGCCGGGTCGGTGCGGTTGGACGAGCTGTTAGACCGAGGCTGCGGCCCTACCAGGGCAGCAGCCGGCCCGACGGGGTCCGCCGGTCGATCGGGATGGTGGTCCGCTTGGTCGGCGGCCGACGCAGGATCCTGCGCATCGTGGCGGCTCCCTCCTTGATGTCCGCTCTCGCGGTCGTGATCTGGCAACGTGCACGGCTCGGCTCCTACCACCGGGGCCTCGCCGTTCTACCTCAGGATCAGTAGGCCTCAGGCGCCTATCGGGCGGCTATCGCCGCGCTGTTCGCCGGCCGCGTCGGACCTCCTGGCGGTGGCCCGACCGGCGCAGGCACGCGGTCAACTGGATCGGTAGGTCAGATAGGAGTGCGGAGTGATCAAGATCGAAATGTGATGCTGCTGGGTGGGGTCGAGCACCCGGAAGTCCATGGTGACGTTCGGGTTGAAGGCCACCATGCCGAGGCTTGCGAAGTAGCCGTCGATGTCGAGCTCGACACGGTAGATGCCGCTGGTGACCGCCAGCGGGGAAAGCAGCCCCGCGACCTCGCCGCGCTCGTCCGTGTGGCCCTGCAACTGGTCCCGCCACTCCCCGCCCACCTTCCGCTGAAGGCGGAAGGCGAGGCCCTCTGCCGGACGACCGTGCATCGAGTCAACGACGCAGATCGTGATGTTCGTCGCGGACCACCGATCCTCGAACGCCTCGAACTGGTCTTGCTGGATCTGTCCGCTCCACATCGGGCTGACCAACGGGGGGTGGCTCATCGGGGGGTGGCTCATCCTGCTGCCTCCAGGTCTTCGGTCGGGTGCGCCGCGCTCCCGGTGTGATCGACATCGGCACGTGCGGCCCGCGGCGTTCGATGCGGTCGCAGCGTCGCCGGCTCCGCTATCGAACCGCTATCGCGCGGCAATCGATCAACCCCCGTGCCGCTTAGCCGCGGGTCTGGCCTCCCGCAGCCGGTCTTGTTGCGCCGATAGCCCGGCGATGGTGAGCCGACAGGTGGCTGCGGTGAAGTTCAGCCATCGAACGAACCCCTGAAAGGCCCGAGCCGCTCCCGCACCGGCGGCCCGCAACCACCCGGAGGTCAGCATGATCCGCACCGCCAGCACCCGCCGTCAGACCGTCGCGATCCTGCTTGCCGGCATCGCGAGCGCCGGTGCCGTCCTCATGACGAGCGTGGCAACCTCCGACGCGGGCACCGCGGCTCACCACAAGGCCGCCGCGAGCACCGTGTACGCCGGTGCGCAGGTGACGGACGGGCCGCCCTGGGGCTACGAGCCCGCCGCTGGCACGAGCGCGGACAGCACGCTGGGCACGCCGGACGGGCCGCCCTGGGGCTGATAGAACCGGACCGGTGTTGCGCTGCCGCTGACCGGTGAACCCCCTGCTGTGCAGGGGGTTCACCGGTTGTTGGGTGGGCGGGGCCGGGTCGGGTCGGCCGGCTGTGGAGCCAGGTGCGGAACAGGGCGGTGCGCAGGCCGGCGTGGGTGAGCCTGGG
>Ga0210378_10000518_pt1 | contig 19585 bp, 8 predicted proteins | sample PLM1_60_b1redo_FD_155465 | JGI IMG/M metagenome (GOLD analysis project Ga0210378, IMG submission 155465) | Groundwater sediment microbial communities from an aquifer in East River, Colorado, USA - PLM1_60_b1 redo | ecosystem: Environmental > Terrestrial > Soil > Riparian zone | place: USA: East...
CGCTACGCTCTCGCGGATCTTCCCGGGCCTGCTGCGGCCGCTCGCCGAGATGCCGGAAGGCCTGCGCACGCGCCTGCGCTACCCGCGCACGATCTTCGCCCTGCAGGCGGCCGTGTTCTCCACCTACCACATGCGCAACCCGGCGGTCTTCTACAACAAGGAGGATCAGTGGGAGGTGCCGGCCCTGGAGGTGGGCGGGCGCCCCGAGCGCATGGAGCCGTACTACACGATCATGAAGCTGCCGGGAGAGGAGCGGCCGGAGTTCATCTCCATGCTGCCGTTCACGCCGCGGCAGAAGGACAACCTGGCCGCCTGGATGGTGGCGCGGAGCGACGGCGAGCAGTATGGCCGGTTGGCCGTCTTCCAGTTCCCGAAGCAGAAGGTGGTCTTCGGGCCGCGCCAGGTGGTGTCTCGCATCAACCAGGACCAGGTGATCTCCCCGCAGATCACCCTCTGGAACCAGCAGGGCTCCGAGGTCATCCCGGGCACCCTGCTCGTGATCCCGATCGAGGAGTCGCTTCTCTACATCCGTCCGCTCTACCTGCGCGGCACCGGGGGAAAGATCCCCGAGCTGAAGCGGGTGATCGTGGCCTACCAGAACCAGATCGTGATGGAGGAGACGCTGGAAGCCTCGATCGCGCGGATCTTCGGCGGGACGGGGAGGACCGCGGTGGCGTCGGGTGTGCCGGCGGCGGGCGCGCGACCCGGCGCGCCGCCTGCCGGCGCGGTTCCCCCCGGCGCGGCGGGCCCGTCGGGCGACGCCGAGTCCCTCGACACTCTGGCCGCCCGCGCCCGCGAACACTACCAGAGGGCGCTCAAGGCGCAGCGGGAAGGGGACTGGACCCGGTACGGTGAAGAGATCCGCCGGCTCGGAGAGGTGCTCGACCAGATGGGAAAGCGGAGGTAGGACTGGCTGATTCCGCGCGCGGCCCGCGCGTCGCGGTGGTGGGCGCGGGCGCGGCCGGACTGATGGCCGCCATCCAGGCGGCCCGCAGCGGGCGGTGCGGCCAGGTGATCGCCCTCGACGGCGCTCGCACCCTGGGGGCGAAGATCCTCATTTCCGGTGGCGGACGGTGCAACGTCACGCACCACGCGGTCGACGAGACGGCCTTCGCCGGTTCCACGCGTCCGGCGATTCGCAAGGTCCTGCGCCGGTTCGACGTGGCCGCCACGGTGGGGTTCTTCGAGGCGCAGGGCGTCGCGCTGAAGCGGGAGGAGACCGGGAAGCTCTTCCCGGTGGACGACCGCGCGCGGACGGTCGTCGAAGCCCTGCTGCGTGCCGCGCGTGAGGCGGGGGTGGCGGTGCGCAACCCATGGCGGGTGGAGGCCGTCGAGCGGGCGGGCGGCGCCTTCCGTCTCCACACGGGTGCCGGTGGGCAACTGGAGGCGGAGCGCGTCGTCCTCGCGACGGGCGGACGCAGCCTGCCGAAGACCGGATCGGACGGTCGCGGTTACGCGCTCGCGCGCAGCCTCGGCCACTCGGTCACGCCGCGCGTTTTCCCCGCGCTCGTGCCGTTGACGCTGCCGCGCGACCACCCGCTGTGCTCGCTCTCCGGCCTCTCCGTACCGGCGCGACTCGAGGTGCGCGCGGCCTCGGGCCGGCGCCTGGCCCACATCGAGGGATCGCTGCTCTGCACGCACTTCGGGCTGTCGGGCCCCGCCGCGCTCGACATCAGCCGCTACTGGATCGACGCGCGGTTCGAGGACCCGGGAGCCAGGCTCGCGGTGTGCTGGCTACCCGTGGGCGCGCCGGCCGCCCTCGACGAGACGCTGCGCGGACTCGGCTCCGGGACGCCCGGCGTCCTCCTGGGGCAATGGTTGCCGGATCGCCTCGCGCGCGCCGTGTGCACGCTCGCCGGGGTCGACCCCGGCCGTTCCGGCCATCGGCTCACGAGGCAAGAGCGTGCCGCCCTCGTGCGCGGCGTCTTCGAGATGCCCATGCCGGTGACCGGTGACCGCGGCTACGGCTACGCCGAGGTGACCGCGGGGGGAGTCCCTCTGTCGGAGATCCGGCTCGAGACGATGGAGTCACGGGTCTGCCCCGGGCTGTACCTCTGCGGCGAGATCTGCGACGTGGACGGACGGATCGGCGGATTCAACTTCCAGTGGGCGTGGGCCAGTGGCTACGTGGCGGGCGTATCCGTGGGGGGGCAGGACGGCTGAGCGGCACTCTGCTAACAATTGGTCTTGACGAGCTTTACGGAGGCAACCCATGAGCACTCGCCGCGTGTTCCTGCAGGAAACGGCTTCCGGCGCCCTGGCGACGTTCGCCGGGCTGCCCGCGATGGCCGAGACGATGGGGTCAGGTCTGCGATATGGGGTACAGAACACATACAACAGACCTGACCCCTCGCTGGAGTCGGACATTGGCTCCCTGTATCCCTTCGTGCAGAGCCAGGCCGTGGCCGGAGAGCCCTCGCTGTCCTTTCTGCGGCCCGAGTTCACCGACGCGCGGGCCTGGAAGAGCACCGGGCGCGGCAAGCTGCTGGAGCTCCTGCACTACGCACCCCCGCCATGCGACCCGCGCCCGGAAACCGTCGAACGCGTCGATCGGGGCGACTACATCCAGGAGCGGATCCACTTCAACACCACTCCTGACATCCGCACTCCCGCGTACGTGCTCGTTCCCAAGAGGGCGCGCCGGCCCGCGCCCGGGATCGTGGCCCTCCACGACCACGGCGGCTTCTACTTCTGGGGCAAGGAGAAGCTGCTCGAGCTGGACGACGAGCACCCCGTCCTCGCCGACTTCAAGCGGCAGTACTACGCCGGCCGCAGCATCGCGACCGATCTGGTGCGCGCCGGCTACGTGGTCGTGGTGATCGACATGTTCTATTGGGGCGAGCGGCGGCTGCTCCGGTCCGACGATCCGCCGGATTGGCGGGAGCGGCCCCGCAGCATCACGCCGGAGCGCATCGCCGAGTTCAACCGGCGGTCCAGCGAAAACGAGCAGTTGCTTGCGCGGACCATCTACTCCGCCGGTTTCACGTGGGCGGGCGTCATGTACTGGGACGACATACGCACGGTGGACTACCTGGCCAGCCGGCCGGAGGTCGATCCCGGGCGGATCGGCTGCGTCGGGCTGTCCCTGGGCGGCCTGCGCACGATTCACCTGGCGGCTCTCGACGATCGGATCAAGGCGGCCGTGGCCGTCGGCTGGATGACGTCCTTTCCGCCCCAGCTGAAGCGCCACGTCCGGAACACGATCGGGTTCACCAAGCTCGTCCCGGGCCTGTACAAGCACCTGGACTATCCGGACGTCGCCGCCCTCGCGGTGCCCACACCGCTCCTGGTCATCAACGGCAGCAAGGACGCGCTTTTCGAGCCCTCGGGCGTCCAGGCGAGCTTCGAGAAGCTGGCCGCCTGCTATAAGAAGGCGGGCGCTCCGGACCGCGTCCGGACCCGTCTTTACGACACGCCCCACGAGTTCAACGCGGAGATGCAAGCCGAAGCCTTGGGCTGGCTGGCAAGGCACCTCTCGCCGTAGGCCGTGGAGGCTGAATTGCAAAAAAGCCCTTGACGGGACGGGAGAAAGCGGTAGCCTCGTACAGAAACTTACCCTGCCACGACAACGTGAGGCGGACGGATCGCCCCTCCGGGCGTCGCCCGGCCTCCAGAAGGGCCCTGCGGAGGCGAAGCGATGAAGAAGCAGTTGATGCGCACGGCGCTGGCGTCATTGTCGGTACTGTTGGGCGCGGTCCCGCTGTTCGCGCAGACTCAGTTCGCGAGCTTCACCGGGACCGTCGCCAGCAGAGACGGTAACCCTCTCAACGACGTCGAGGTGACGGCCACGAACCAGGGCACCCAGGTCCAGTACAAGGCCCGCAGCAACAACGAGGGCCTGTACACGATTTCGGCTCTGCCGATCGGCACGTACAAGATCCAGGCCCAGGCCCCGACGTTTCGGGCCTATGAGACGAACCCCATCAGGCTCGAATCCGGCCAGAACGCGCGCGTCGACATCACGATGCAGCTCGGGGTCGCGGAGACGATCGAGGTCACCGGCGTCGCGCCGATCCTCCAGACGCAGGACGCGGTGGTGGGGGAGGTCATCTCCGGGACCACCATCCAGGCCATGCCCCTCAACGGGCGCAACTTCTCCCAGCTCTCGTTGCTGCTGCCCGGTGTGGTCACCACCGAGCCGGACAGCTTCACCCAACCCAAGAACTTCGGGGCCGGGCGGCCGTTCGTCAACGGCCAGCGCGAGCAGACCAACAACTACCTGCTCGACGGCGTCGACATGAACGAAGTGGTCGACAACCTGCTGCCCTACCAGCCCAGCCCCGACGCGCTGGCGGAAGTCAGGGTCGACACCAACAACTACTCCGCCGAGTTCGGCAACGTGGCGGGCGCGCTGATGAACAGCACGATCAAGTCGGGCACCAACGAGTTCCACGGCAACGTCTTCGAATACTGGCGCGACAGCAGCATGGCCGCGAACTCGTGGGACAACAACCGCGTGACACCGGCGGCCAAGAAGCTCGAACTGTCGCAGCACATCTTCGGCGCCACCATCGGCGGTCCGATCGTCAGCAACAAGCTGTTCTTCTTCGCCGACTACCAGGGGTTCCGGCGGGACCGGCCGGGGGAGCTGGTCCGGACCGTGGCGCCCGAGGCCTGGCGGCAGGGAAACTTCTCGGGCGTGGCCGTCAGCATCCGTGATCCGCGCACCGGCCAGCCTTTTCCCGGGAACGTCATCCCCGCGAGCCGGTTCAGCCCGACCGCCCGGGCGGTACTCGCCAACCAGACGCTCTATCCGGTTCCCAACCGGGCCGGGGACGCGAACAACCTCGTTGCGCCCTCCTCGGACAAGAACCGGACTCACCAGGGAGACCTCAAGATCGACGCAAACCTTTCGAGCAGCGATCGCATCTTCGTGCGCGCCTCCTACCAGAAGTACAAGGCGGAGCCGGAGCGAGCCCCGATCTCCAGCAACTTGATCGCCACGACCGATTCGCCCTTCCTGGGCCTGGCCTTCAACTGGACGCGTACCCTGGGCGCGAGCGCCATGAACGAGCTGCTCCTGGGATTCACCCGCGTGAAATTTGAGACCCTACCCACGGACTGGGCCGGGATCGGAGACGCCAACGCGAGCATCGGCATCCCCGGCGGGCAGGCCATCCCCGGCCTCAGCGCGTTCAACATCAGCGGCAACTTCGGGTTCGGCGACGCCGGCATCTCGGAGTTCAACGACATCAAGAGCTACCAGCTCACGGAGAAGTTCTCGCTCTTCAAGGGACGTCATGCCATCAAGGCCGGCGGGCGCTGGCTCTACCAGCGACAGGGCTTCAGATATTCGGGCAACGAGGGGATCCTCGGCCACTTCGACTACTCGGGGACGTTCACCGGCTTCGCCTTCGCGGACTTCCTGCTCGACCAGGTGGCCGTGAAGGGCCGCGGCGGCAACGCGCCTCCCTATACCCACCTCCAGCACCGCATCGGCCTTTTCGCCCAGGACGACTTCCGGGTGCGGAACAACCTCACCCTGAACCTGGGCCTCGCCTGGGAGTTCACCTCCCCTCTCGTGGAGAAGGACGACCGCCAGTCCAACATCGACCTGACCACCGGAAGACTGCTCCTGGCTGGCCAGGACGGCAACAGCCGAGCGCTCTACGACGCCTACTACGGCGGCTTCGAGCCCCGCGTGGGTTTCGCCTGGACCCCTTCGGACAACTGGGTCGTGCGCGGCGGGTTCGGGATCGTGCAGTACATGGAGGGCACCGGGAAGAACCTGCGGCTCCCCCGAAATCCGCCATTCTTCGCGGAGGGCCAGAGGACCTTCGACGCCACGACCGGCGCCGGCAGCTCCGTGAACGGCTTCGCGGACGTCAGCCCCGACCTGAGCGGTGGCCCGGGCACTCAATTCCGGATCTTCGCTCCGGACCTGCGGCCCCAGCTCACGAAGCAGTGGAACGTGTTCGTCGAGCGCAAGCTGACCGACGCGGTGTCGGCCCAGATCGGCTACGTGGGCAGCCGGTCGTCGCACATGGTCGTTCCGTACGACTTCAACCAGCCCGAGCCCGATCCCGGCCCCGTCAGCACCTGGCGGCCCCTCGACCAGCGGCGGCCGTTCTATCGGCTGAACCCGAACATCGGCACCACCAGCGGCACGAACTCGATCGGCGTCGGCGCCTACGACGCCCTGCAAGCGAGCCTGCGGCAGCGCCCCACCGAGGGCCTGGAGTTCCTGGCCTCCTACACCTACGCCAAGGCCCTGAGCGACAACGTCGGCTACTACGGCGTTGGCTGGAGCCAGGCCTCGGGCCAGGGCTACTACTACATGGACACCAGCGATCCGCTGCGCGATTACGGACCGTCGCCCTACGACATGCGGCACAACTTCAGCCTGGCCGGCAACTACGAGCTGCCCTTCGGCAAGGGGCGGAAGTTCGGGAGCGACTGGGCGGGCGCGAAGAACTTCATCCTCGGTGGATGGAACATCAACAGCATCTTCCAGGCGCACACTGGCCTCCCCATCACCGTGTATGACGGTGCCGGCCAATCGCTGCAGGCGACACGCTCTCTGGAGCGGCCGAACCGTGTCTGCGATGGCCGCATCTCGGGTGCTGGCGTCAACGACGCGTGGATCGACATCAACTGCTTCCGGCGCGCGCCGGCGGGCCAGTTCGGGGATTCCGGCGTGGGCATCCTTTACGGTCCGAGCTACTGGAACTGGGACCTCGGGATCAGCAAGGACTTCCGCTTCGACGACCGGCGCTATTTGACGCTGAGGATCGAGGCCTTCAACGTCCTGAACCATCCCAACTTCGCGATCCAAGCGGGATCCGGAGACATCTCGAACCCGACGACTTTCGGAAGGATCCAGAACACGTTCTCGGCGCCCAGGATCGTGGAGCTGGTGGTGAAGTTCACGTACGACGACTGAGTCGTTCGGGTCTCACCGTGCAACGGGGGGCTGACTTTCGGCCCCCCGTTGCTATGAGCTAGAGTCGTAGCGCGTTGAGGTCCCACATCCCTCGGTTCTGGTTCGTCCTTCTCCTTGCCGGCGCCGCGGGCCGCACGGCGGCGCTGACGGCGGCGGCGCCCGAGGTCTACCGTTACCGGCCCCAGTTTCGCGTCCCTTCCTCCCTCGAGTTCGTCCTGAAGCATCTCGTCTCCGGGCAGGATGCGTTTCCGGAGGAGAAGGAGGCCGGGGAGCTGACCGGGCGGCTGAACGAGCTGGGCGCGCTCCTGCGCGAGCGCGCGAGCCGTGCGCCGGAAGCGGCGGACACGCTCCTGGCGACGGAGTTCAACGGCGGCCGGCTGCTGCCCGCCGAAGAAGTCTCGCTCGGCAACAGCTCGCGACTCGAGATCTTCCGTGCCCCCCGCATGTCTTCGGAGCCGGTCCTCGATCGCGTTGCGTTCCGCAAGGAGCTGGTGGCGCTGGTGGGCGATTTCGATTCGATCCAGACCGCCGAGTTCCTCATCACGTCGATCGAGGTGGACCGGGGAGGGGATCCGCTGGTGCGCACCGTCGTGCGGTTCGATCTGGCCGGCGCGGCGAAGGGAGGCGGGCGCGCCGAGCGGCTGGGACACTGGCGCATGCGCTGGCGTCGCGGCGACGGCGGGGCCTGGCGCGTGACCGAATGGGTGGCCCTCGATCATCTGCGCAGCCGCGCCTCGGCCCCCATCTTCAGCGAGGTGACGGAGGCCGCGCTCGGCGGCAACCCGTCGTTCCGCCGTCAGCTCGTCCCCGGGCTCGACTACTGGGCAACGAACCTCGACGCCGTCTTCACGCCGCGGGGCATGGGGCATCACGGCGTGTCGGCGGGGGATTACGACGGCGACGATCTGGAGGACCTCTACGTCTCGCAGCCCGATGGCCTTCCCAACCGTCTCTTCCGCAACCGCGGCGACGGCACCTTCGAGGACGTCACCGCCGCCGCGGGCGTGGCGGTCCTCGACCGCACCTCGCAGTCGCTGTTCGCGGACGTGGACAACGACGCCGACCAGGACCTGATCCTCCTCACCCGCACCGGGCCGTTGATGTTCGTCAACGACGGGAAGGGCGTCTTCGCCCGCGACCCCGACGCCTTCCGTTTCAAGGGGCGGCTGCAGGGCTCGCTCACCTCGGCGGCAATGGCCGATTACGACCGCGACGGCTTCCTGGACCTCTACCTCTGCACCTACGGCTACTTCATCGGCGTGAGCGAGGACAAGGCCGGCCCGCCGACGCCGTACCACGACGCCGTGAACGGCTCGCCCGACGCGCTCCTCCGCAACGATGGTCACGGGCGGTTCGTGGAGGTCACGGAGGCCGTGGGTCTCGACCACAACAACGACCGGTTCAGCTTCGCGGCCGCCTGGGCCGACTACGACGAGGACGGCTGGCCCGACCTTCTGGTCGCGAACGACTTCGGGCGGAAGAACCTCTACCGCAACCTGGGCCTCGTGAATGGGCAGGTGCGCTTCAAGGACGTGGCCGCCGAGGCCGGCGTCGAGGACTACGGCGCGGGGATGAGCGCCGCGTTCCTGGACTACGACAGCGACGGGCACCTGGACATCTACACGGGGAACATGTGGACTTCGGCGGGCCAGCGGATCACGGCGCAGTCCGCCTTCATGCCCGACGCGCCCCCGGACATGCGGGAGATCTACCGCCGGCACGTGCGGGGCAACTCGCTCTTCCGCAGCCGCGGCGACGGCACGTTCGAGGACGTGACCCTGGCCGCCCGCGCCGAGATGGGCCGCTGGGCCTGGTCTTCCGACGCGATCGACTTCGACAACGACGGCGGCGAGGACCTGTACGTCGTCAACGGCATGTTCACGCGGACGGACGGCGAGCCGGCCGTGGACGTGGACAGCTTCTTCTGGCGGCGCGTCGTGGCCCAGTCGCCCCTGACCCGGCGCCCGGGCACGCTCTACGACGACGGTTGGCGCGCGACGAACCGGCTGCTCGTGGCCGACGGCGCGCAGGCCCAGCACGAGCGCAACGTGCTGCTGCGCAACAACGGCCGGGGCGGCTTCGACGAGGTCTCGGGCAGCGTGGGGCTGGACCTGGACCAGGACGGCCGATCGTTCGCGGTGCTCGACTACGACCTCGACGGTGACTCCGATATGGTCCTGATGGCCCCGCGGTCCTCGCCCCAGCTTCGCGTGTTTCGCAACGACCTCGGCTCGGAGAGCGCCTCGCTCGCGCTGCGCCTCGTGGGGACGACGAGCAACCGCGACGCCGTGGGCGCTCGGGTGACCGTCGAGACCGACCAGCTCCGCCGCACCCGGATCGTGCAAATCGGCTCCGGCTTCCTCTCGCAGCACTCGAAGGAGCTGCTCTTCGGCCTGGGCAAGAGCGAGCGCGTCGTGAAGGTGACGGTCGCGTGGCCGAGCGGCGCGATCCAGACGCTGGCGGGCCTTCCGATCAACCACCGCGTGTGGATCGAGGAAGGCAAGGGCGTGGTTCGTGACGAGCCTCTGCGCAAGGGCAGTGCTTCCGCCGTGCCCGCGATCGGGCCCGTCTCGGCGAGCGCTCCTCCCGCCGCCGGAGTCTGGCTGTATCAGCCCTTCCCGGCGCCGGACTTCATGCTGAAGAGCCTCGATGGCCAGGACCGCTCGATCTCCGAGCGGGCAGGCCGACCGATGGTCGTGGTCTGCTGGGCGACCTGGGCTCCGCCTTCTGTCTCTGCTTTGAAGGACCTGGCCCGGGAGCGCGAGGCGCTGGCCGCGAGGGGAGCGTCGATCCTGGCGGTAGCCCTCGACCCGCCGGCCGACGCGGAGAAGGTGCGGGTCGCGGCCCAGGGTCTGGCTGTCCCCGTCATGGTGGCGAGCGAAGAGGTCGCCGGCACCTACAGCATCCTGAACCGGTACCTGTTCGACCGCCGCGAGGACCTGCGGCTGCCGACCGTTTTCCTCGTGAGCGCGCAGGGCGAGATCGTGAAGATCTACCGCGACGGCGTCATCGCCAAGGGCGTCTTGGAGGATGTGCCCCGGATCGCGGCCTCACCGGCCGCGCGCCTGGCCCGCGCGGTGCCTTTCGAGGGCGTCTTCATCTCAGGGCCGGGAGAGCGGAACTACTTCCAGTACGGCCTGGAGCTCTCCGAGCAGGGGTTCGACACTCCGGCCATCACCGCCTTCGAAAGAGTGGCGAAGCTCGACCCGAGCGCGATCACGTTCCACAACCTGGGCACGCTTTACATGAGGCGGGGCCAGCCGGTGGCGGCGCGCGGGGCCTTCGAGCGCGCGCTGGAGCTGAAGCCGGACTACGCCGACGCCAGCAACAGCCTCGGCGCGCTCCTCGCTCAGAGCGGGGAAGTGCCGGCCGCGATCGAGCGCTTCCGCGCCGCGCTGGAGGCCCGGCCCGACTTCGCCGACGCGCTCAACAACCTCGGCTTTGCCCTGTTCCAGACGGGGCAGCCGGCGCAGGCCCACGAGCTCTACCAGAAGGCCCTCACGCTCAACCCGGACTTCCCGGAGGCGCTCAACAACCTCGGCATCTTCTTCGGCCGGCAAGGCGACCTCGAGTCCGCGCAGCGGTACTTCCAGCAGGCGCTCGACAAACGCCGTGGCTACGGCGAGGCCGCCAACAATCTCGCCCTGGTCCTCTCCGCCCGCGGCCAACCCGACGCGGCCGTCGACCTGCTCCGGCGCAGCCTCGAGGAAGCGCCGGAATTCGAGATGACCTACGTCACCCTGAGCCGCATCTACCTGAAGGCGGGCCAGCGGCGCGAGGCTGTCCAGGTGCTGGAGCGACTGCTGCAGAGGAACCCGAAGAACCCGCTGGGCCTGGAGATCCTCCGGCAGCTCGGCGGGGGAGGCTAGGCCGCCCAACTTGGAATGAAGGCGCGGGCTCGGCCACCCCTCTCCCTTTCAGGGAGAGGGGATGGCTCTATCCGGCTTCCGTTCGTAACCGCGCCGGTCGGCCTCTTCGCGGCTGCGCACGTCGAGCTGCTTCATGTGCTGGCGCAGCGCTTCACGAACTAGCGCCGAGCGGCTGAGCATCAACCGACGTGCCGCGCGATCGACCTGTCGGAGCAGATCGGCTTCGAGCGCCAACCGAATCATCACCATATGCGGATTCTGATACACAATGCAGGCCGGGAGAAATGATGCGCCATCACTTGATGATGCTTCTCGTGCTGGCCATGGCTGGTCCGGCGATCGCCGCCGACACGCATCCGTTCTCCGTTCACGACATGCTGGCCATGGACCGCATCTCCGACCCCCGCGTCTCTCCCGACGGAGGCGGCGTGGCTTTCACCGTCCGCGTCACCGACCTCGAGGACAACCGGGGCCGGAACGACATCTGGCTCACCCCCTCGGCCGGCGGCGCGGCGGACCGGCGCCTCACGACCCACGAAGCGAGCGACACGCAGGCGCGGTGGGCCCCCGACGGAAAGAGCCTCTTCTTCATCTCGACCCGCACCGGCTCCGCGCAGGTGTTTCGCGTGGGCCTGGACGGGGGAGAGCCGCGGCCCGTAACGAGCCTCCCGCTGGATGTGGACGCTCTCGAAGTCGCGCCCGGCGGGCAGCACCTGCTCTTCGCGATGGCGGTTTCCCCGGGGAAGACGCCGGCAGAGACCGCGGCGGCCCTCGATGCGCAGTCCAAGCGGAAGGCCAGCGGCCGTCTCTACGACCGGCTCTTCGTGCGCCACTGGGACACATGGGAGAACGGCACCCGCAACCACCTCTTCGCGTACGAGCTCGCCACGGGGAAGCTCGTCGACCTCATGCCGCGGATGGACGCCGACGCGCCGTCCAAACCGTTCGGCGGAAGTGAGGAGTATTCGGTGACGCCGGACGGCCGCACCGTGGTGTTCGCCGCCAGGGACGTGGGACGCGAGGAGGCCTGGTCGACGAACTTCGATCTCTACGCCGTCCCCATCGACGGCTCGGCGGCGCCGCGAAAGCTCACCACCAACCCGGCGACGGACACACAGCCGCGCTTCTCGCCGGACGGGAAGACCCTCGCCTACCTCGCGATGAGCCGCGCGGGGTTCGAATCCGACCGCTTCCGGATCGTGCTGCGCGACTGGACTACCGGCGCCGAGCGCACGATCGACCTGCGCGCCGACGCCTCGGAGACGGGAGACCGCTCCCCCGACGACATCCGCTGGTCGCTGGACGGCCAGGAGCTCTACGCCACCGCGGACCATCTCGGCCAGCACCCGGTATTCGCGATCGAACCCGCCACCGGCGCGGCCCGCATCCTGGCCGGCGACGGCCACATGACGAGCCCGCAGCCGATGCCGGCGGGCAAGGTGCTCTACGGCCGGGATACGCTCCTGGGCCCGGCCGAGCTCTACGTGGTCCACCGCGTCGCGCGCATGGCGCCGGTTCGGATCACGAGGCTGAACGACGAGAAGGTCGCCGCGGCCCGCTTCGGCAAGCCGGAGCCGTTCACGTTCACGGGCGCGAACGGCGCCACCGTGCACGGCTGGATCACGCATCCCGTGGATTTCGATCCCGCGAAGAAGTACCCGGTGGCGTTCCTCATCCACGGCGGGCCCCAGGGCTCCTTCGGCAACAACTTCCACTACCGCTGGAATCCCCAGGCCTACGCGGGAGCGGGCTACGCGGCGGTCAGCGTGGACTTCACCGGCTCCACCGGTTACGGCCAGGCCTTCACGGACCGCATCCGCAACGACTGGGGCGGCGCTCCGTACGAGGACCTGATGAAGGGCCTGGACTACGCCCTCGGCCGGTACGCGTTCCTGGACGGGGACCGCGTGTGCGCGCTGGGCGCGTCCTACGGCGGCTACATGATCAACTGGATCGCGGGGAAGACCGACCGCTTCAAGTGCCTGGTCAGCCACGACGGCAACCTGGACGAGTACTCGGCCTACTACATGACCGAGGAGCTGTGGTTCCCCGAGTGGGAACACGGCGGACCGGCCTACGACAACCCCGAGGGCTACACGAAGCACAGCCCGATCCACCTGGTGAAGAACTGGAAGACGCCGATGCTCGTCATCCACGGCGAGAAGGACTACCGCGTCGTCTACACGCAGGGTCTCGCCACCTTCACCGCCCTCCAGCGCAAGGGCATCCCTTCGAAGCTCCTCGTCTTCCCCGACGAGAACCACTGGGTGCTCAAGCCGCACAACTCGATCCTGTGGCACGAGACGGTGCTTGGCTGGCTCGACCAATGGACGGGGAAGATCGCCCGTGGCGACGGGCCTCGCTCAGAGCTGCTCGCCCCCGCGTCGTCATGGGAGAAGGTTGCCGGCGATCTCGGCTTCGGCGAGGGGCCGGCGTGGCACCCGGACGGCTACCTGCTCTTCGAGGACGTCACCAACAACCGCACGTTGAAGCTCGACGGGTCGGGGCAGATATCCGTCTTCCGCGAGAACACCGACGGCGCGAACGGTCAGGCGTTTGACGCACAGGGGCGGCTCATCGCGTGCGAAGGCAACGCGTCCGGACGGGGCCGGCGCCTGGTGCGGGTCGACAAGGACGGCACGCTGACCGTCCTGGCGGAGCGCTACCAGGGCAAGCGCCTCAACAGCCCGAACGATCTCGCCATCGACCTGCGCGGTCGGATCTACTTCACGGACCCGCGCTACAGCAAGCGCGAGAACCTCGAGCTGGATCGCGAAGCCGTCTACCGGGTGGATCCCGACGGCACGCTCACCCGCGTCGCCGACTCCCTGACCCGGCCCAACGGCATCCTCGTGAGCGCCGACGGCCGGACGCTGTACGTGGCCGAGAACGCGAGCCCGGGCGGTGCGGTCCAGCTATGGGCGTTCGACCTCGACACACGCGGCGGCGCGAGCCGTGGCCGCATCCTCTACGACTTTGGCGGCGGGCGCGGCATCGACGGGATGACCCTCGACGCCGCCGGACGCATCTGGGCCACCGCGGGCACGAAAGAGAAAGCGGGAATCTACGTGTTCATGCCCGACGCGCAGCGGAAGACCGCGAAGCTCGTGACCGTCGTCCCCATGTCCGAGGACCCGACCAATTGCACGTTCGGCGGTGCGCGGCGTGACGTGCTCTACGTGACGACGACGTCGTCGCTCTACCGCATCCGGACCGCGGTTCGCGGGCTGGCGAGCCCACCCGGGAAATGACCGAGGCCGAGGCGGATGGCGGAGCATGGCAGGGCCCCGCAACCGCGGATAAGGATACAGCGCTCAGTTGACAGCCGGCTCCGCGGGGAGCACGATCAGGCCACTCCAACGCGCGACCACGGTCCCGTTTCTTCAGGTCCTCGCCTGCCGCGGCCCTCTCATCCTACGGCAGGCGGTCTCAAGGGATGAGTCGAGGAGGAGTCCCATGAAGCGAACAATCATTCGTGCGGCCCTGGGTGTCTTCGTCGCCGCCGGGCTCGTCGGCGTTCCGCAAGCGTCGCGGGCGCAAGGATCCCCTGCGGACCGCGAAGCGCTGGCCCAGAAGCTCGTCAAGAGCGCGGGTATCCATGAAGGGGACCTGGTGCAGATCGCCGGAGGCGTGCGCAACGCCGAGCTGCTCGAGGACCTGGCCGTCGAAGTGCGCAAGGCCGGAGCGCATCCCTACGTGTCGCTGGTCACCGACCGACTGATCCAGAAGCTGTTCGAGAAGGTACCGGCCCGATACGACTCCCAGCCACCGGCGTTCGACCTGAAGCTGGCCGACATCGTCACCGCCCAGATCTTCGTGGATTTCAACGAGGATCCGGCGTTCATCGCAAACGTGGCTCCGGCACGGCGGGCGGCCGTGGCCAAGGCCGGCCAGCCGGTGAACCAGTTGATGCTGAAGCGCAATGTCCGCCAGGTGTTCCTCGGCAATGGCCTCTATCCCACCGCGAAGACCGCGCAGCGGTTCGGCATCCCCCAGGCAGCGCTGGCCAAGCTGTTCTGGGACGGAGTCAATGTCGATTACGCCAAGCTCCAGTCGACGGGCGAAGCGATGCGGTCGGCCCTGTCCGCCGGCAAGGAGCTGCACGTCGTCAACCCCAATGGCACCGATCTCCGCATGCGCGTCGAAGGGCGGCCGGTCTTCGTGAGCGACGGCGTCATCTCGCCCGAAGAGGCAAAGCGGGGCGGTGCCGCCTGCCAGGTGTGGCTCCCGGCGGGCGAGGTCTACCTGGCCCCCGTACCCGGCACCGCCGAGGGCAAGGTCGTGGTGAACCGCCAGGAGTTCGACGGCGCCGACATCGAGGGACTGACACTGACGTTCAAGGCCGGGAAGGTGACCGCCATGACCGCGAAGTCCGGGCTCGGGCCGTTCAAAGCGCTCTATGACGCGGCCGGCGCCGGAAAGGACGTCTTCGGCGTGGTCGACATCGGCATCAATCCGAACGTGCGCGTTCCGTCCGGGAGCCGCATGGAGTCCTTCATGCCGGCGGGGATGGTGACGCTCAACCTGGGCAACAACCTCTGGGCCGGAGGCGACAACGCGGTGCCTTTCGGGTTGGCGAGCTTCTTGCCTGGAAGCACGTTGAAAGTGGACGACAAAGTCATCGTCGAGAACGGAGTGTTGAAGTAGCGCAGCGCCGCCGGCGCGGCCGGGCGATCATAAGAAGAAGATGAGGCGCCCGGCCGCGTGATCCTGCTGCACGCCGCCCTCGTGCGGCAGAGCCTGCACGTGTGGGGCGAAAGCGATCGCGATCTAGCGCCGCGCGAGCTTTCCGTGGCGCTGGTCGATGCGGTGCCCGGCCTCGCGATGGGTGACGCGGCGCCCGAGCGGCTCGTGGCCTGGGTGCCCACGGCCGAGCGCCAGCGACTGCCCTCGAGCCCGCTTCTCGAGACGGGGGTGCCGTCCTCCAGGCCGTCTGCGCGCGCGGCACGCCTCATGCCGTGGGATGTCTCGACGATCTCACTGAGCTCGGCGCAGGCCGTCGTCCTCCTGGGCTCGGCCGTCGGCCGGGACACGCTGGCGCCGGGGCTCATCGTGTCGAGAGACCTGGCGTTCTGGGCGCTGGTCCTGCGCTTCGCGGGCGCGCTCGTGCTGCGGCAGCGTTTCCTCCCGGGAATGATCGAGACCGACGACGGCTGGCGCGCACGGTGGACGCCCGTCCTCGACGGCGCCGACGCTCAGCGCCGCATGAGGCTCGCCAAGGCGATGCCGGGCGCATGCCGCGCCCTGTCGCCGGACAGGGACCGGCTCCCGGAGACGACGGCCGTCGAAGTCATCGATGTCGCCGTGGCGATGCTCGTGGACGAGCTCGTGAGGACTTCCGCGGCGAGCGTCATCGACGCACCGACGCCCGAGAGCGCCCACGAGGCCTGGCTCCGCGCGCTCGCCACACCGGGCGGCCTCATCGACTGGGAACCGGCCGAGCTGGCCGGCCTGGCCACGACGGTCCGCGAATGGCGCCGTCCGGTGGCCGCGGCCACCGACGCGCCCTTCCGCCTCTGCTTCCGGCTCGAGGAGCCCGCCCTGGCGGAGGACGATGGACGCCAGCCTTGGGCGGTTCGCTACCTGCTCCAGGCGCGGCGCGACCCGAGCCTGCTCATCCCCGCGGAGAAGGCCTGGCAGGGCCGGGCGGCGGAACGACTGCTCGGCGATCCCGCCGTCCGCGAGCACCTGCTGGCCTCGCTCGGCCAGGCGGCGGGCGTCTGCCCGCCGGTCGAGGAGAGCCTGCACGGCCCCGCGCCCGCCGGCTACGCGACCGACGCCCACGGCGCCCACGCGTTCCTGACCCAGAGCGCGGCCGCCCTCGAGCAGGCCGGCTTCGGCGTGCTCCTGCCGGCGTGGTGGACGGGCAAGGGCACGCGCCTGCGGCTCGGCGTCCGGGCCCAGGTGCGGAGCCCGAAGATGAAGGAGAGCGGGGCGGGGGTCGGCCTCGAGGAGCTGGTCCACGTGGATTGGCAGGTTGCGCTCGGCGACGAGGCGTTGACGCTGGCCGAGCTGCAGGCCCTGGCACGGATGAAGGAGCCGCTCGTCCGCGTGCGCGGTCAGTGGGTGCACATGACCGCCGAGGAGATCCGCACCGCGCTCGACCTGTGGCGCAAGAAGGAGAAGACGGCGCCCGCGCGCGACCTGCTCCGCATCGCGCTGGGAGCGGTCACCGCGATCGGCCCTCTTCCCATCGAAGGCGTCCAGGCCACCGGCTGGATGGGCGAGGTGCTGGCGCGCCTGGAAGGGCACGCGGGCTTCCAGGACCTGCCACCGCCGGCCGGCCTCGAAGCGACGCTGCGTCCGTACCAGCAGCGCGGATACTCGTGGCTCACCTTCCTCAGGCGCTGGGGCCTGGGGGCGTGCCTGGCCGATGACATGGGCCTCGGCAAGACGGTCCAGACCCTGAGCCTGCTCCTCGCGGAGCAAGCGGCCAATGGAAAGCGCCCGGCCCTCGTCATCTGCCCGACCTCGGTGATGGGCAATTGGCAGCGCGAAGCGGAGCGGTTCACGCCGAGGCTGCGCGTCCTCATCCACCACGGCGTGGGACGTGGCCGCGGCGAGGCCTTCCGGAAGGCGGCACTGCAGCATGGCCTCGTGATCACGAGCTACGCGCTCCTGCTGCGGGACTTCGAGCACCTCGCACCGGTCGAGTGGTCCACGGTCGTGCTCGACGAGGCGCAGAACATCAAGAACCCGGAGACGAGGCAAGCGCAGTCGGCGCGCGCGCTGCCCGCGGGCCACCGCATCGCGCTCACGGGCACGCCGGTGGAGAACAACGTCGGCGACCTCTGGTCGATCATGGAATTCCTCAACCCGGGCCTGCTGGGCTCGCAGGCGGAGTTCAAGTGCAGCTTCTTCGTGCCGATCCAGGCCAGCCACGACGCCGCGGCCATGGAGCGGCTCAAGCGGGTCACCGGGCCCTTCATCCTGCGCCGGCTCAAGACCGATCGCTCCGTCATCGCGGACCTGCCCGAGAAGATGGAGATGAAGGTCTTCTGCACGCTGACCCGCGAGCAGGCCTCGCTCTACCAGGCGGTGCTGAGCGACGCGGAGAAGGTCATGGCCAAGGCGGAGGGCATCGAGCGCAAGGGGGTCGTGCTGGCCACGCTCTCGAAGCTGAAGCAGGTCTGCAACCACCCGGCGCAGCTGCTGGCCGACAACTCGCCGATCCCGGGCCGCTCGGGCAAGCTCGCGCGGCTGACGGAGATGATGCAGGAGGTGATGGAGTCCGGGGAGCGCGCCCTCATCTTCTCGCAGTTCGCGGAGATGGGGGCGATCGTGAGGGCGCACCTGCAGTCGACCTTCGGCCGCGAGGTGCTGTTCCTCCACGGCGGCGTGCCTCGCACGGCGCGCGAGCGCATGGTCGAGCGCTTCCAGGCCGCGCACGAGGGTCCGCTCGCCTTCGTGCTCTCGCTCAAGGCGGGCGGTACCGGGCTCAATCTGACTCGCGCCACCCACGTCTTCCACTTCGACCGCTGGTGGAACCCCGCCGTGGAAGCCCAGGCCACCGACCGTGCGTTCCGCATCGGCCAGACCCGGCGGGTGCAGGTCCACAAGCTGATCTGCCTGGGCACGCTGGAGGAGAAGATCGATGCGATGATCGAGTCGAAGAAGGGGGTTGCGGAGGAAGTGGTGGGCACGGGGGAGGGCTGGCTGACGGAGCTGTCGGTGGCTGAGCTGCGCCAGGTGCTCGCGCTGCGACCGGAGGCGGTGGGGGAGTGAAGCGCGACTTCGACTTCACCGACGGGTTTCCGCCCTCCAAACCGCGGGACGTCAAGGGGGGCATCCGCGCCCGGTCGCGCCGCGGGGCGTTCGGCCAGAGCTGGTGGGCGCGCCGCTGGATCGCCGTCCTCGAAGGCTTCGAGCTGGGCGGCCGGCTCCAACGGGCCCGCTCCTACGCGCGGCGCGGGCAGGTCGTGTCGATCTCGATCGAAAAGGGCCGGGTCGATGCCGTCGTGCAGGGGACGCGTCCGGATCCGTACACGGTCACGCTCGAGACGAGGACGCTGCCCGAGGCGGAGTGGACGCGGTTGGCGGCGACGCTGACCCGCGAGGCGCGCTTCGCCGCCAAGCTGCTCGCGGGCGAGATGCCGACGGACGTCGAGGAGGCCTTTCGGCGGGCCGGGCTCTCCCTCTTCCCGGCCCGGCAGGAGGACCTGCGCACGGCGTGCTCCTGCCCCGACTGGTCGAACCCGTGCAAGCACATTGCCGCCGTGTACTACCTCCTCGGCGAGGAATTCGACCGCGACCCGTTCCTGATCTTCCGGCTGCGGGGGCTCGGACGGGACGAGCTGATCCGGCTGCTCGGCCGCGCGGCGGCGACGTCTCCGGCCCCGCCGGAGCGCAGCCCTGGCGGCCGGCGCGCGGTGCGGGATCCGCTGCCGAGCGAGCCATCCGCATTCTGGCAAGGACGGGAGCTACCGGAGGACTTCCTGGGCGAGGTGGAAGCGCCGCCGGTCGTCGCCGCCCTGCTGGGCCGGCTCGGCCAATTCCCCTTCTGGCGTGGACGGCGGCCGCTCGGCGAAGCGGTCGCCCCCGTCTATCACGCGGCCTCGGCGCGGGGGCTCGAGGTGTTCCTGGGCGAGTCGCGCCAGAGGCTGTGATAGTGTCGGCGCGATGAAGCAAGGCTGGCTGCTCGTCGTCGCCCCCCTCGCCGTGGCCGGGACGCTCGGCTCCGCGCGGGCCGCCGAAGCGCCCATCGTCCCCACGCTGGCGATCGGCGCCCCGGCTCCGGATTTCGATCTGCCGGGCGTGGACGGGCGCCGGTACTCGCTCAAGGACTTCGCCTCGGCCCCCGTGCTGGCCATCGTCTTCACCTGCAACCACTGCC
>Ga0210378_10000519_pt1 | contig 19562 bp, 19 predicted proteins | sample PLM1_60_b1redo_FD_155465 | JGI IMG/M metagenome (GOLD analysis project Ga0210378, IMG submission 155465) | Groundwater sediment microbial communities from an aquifer in East River, Colorado, USA - PLM1_60_b1 redo | ecosystem: Environmental > Terrestrial > Soil > Riparian zone | place: USA: East...
ATCGAGGCTCGGCCCGCGGAGCGACTGTCCGCAGAGGGAGAGCAGGATGAGCGCCTTCTCGTCTACGCCCGGCGCTTCCTGGACCGTCACCGGATCGACGGGGGGGCATGGCTCCGGGTCCATCGTGCGATCCCCGCGCACTCGGGGCTGGGATCAGGGACGCAACTCGCCCTCGCCACTGCCCGCGCACTCGCCGCGCTCTTTGATCGGCCCTTCGACGCGCCGGGCCTGGCGGAGGCCACGGGCCGTGCCCAGCGCTCCGCCATCGGGACCTGGGCGTTCGAGCATGGCGGCTTCCTCCTCGAAGGGGGGCGTCGCGACCCGGGCGATGGGCCGGCGCCGCTCCTGCTCCGTCGCCCCATGCCTGCCGACTGGCGCTGCGTCTTGGCGATTCCCGATGCGCCGCCGGGGCTGAGCGGCCCTGCTGAGGAACACGCCTTCCGCGACCTCCCGCCGCCACCCGCCGAGCTGGTCGGACGTGTCGCGCACCTGATTCTGATGGTCGTCCTCCCCGCGCTGGTCGAAGAGGATCTGACGACATTTGGCTCGGGCCTCACCGAGGTGCAGCGGCTGGTCGGCGAGATGTTCTGGCCGGTGCAGGGCGAGCGTTTCGCCCACGCCCTGGTGGCCGAACTCGTCGACGAGCTCCTGGCCGGGGGCGCGGCGGGGGCCGGCCAGTCTTCCTGGGGCCCGGCGGTGTACGGCCTCGTGCGGGGCGAGGAGGCGGCGCGAAGCCTGGCCCGCCGTGTCGAGCATCGCCTGGAAGGGCGCGGGGTCGTCCTCGCGACCTCGTTCAACAACCGCGGCGCTCGCTGCTGGACCGCCGACGGCTCCTGAGCGGGCGCAGCGGAAACCGAGGTCCGCGATGCGCCGGTACATGTGGTCCGCGGTGGCGCGGTAAGTCGTCCGCACGTACCAGGCCCCGTAATACCAGCTCCCCCCGCGGTTGACTCGGGCGCCCCTGCCCGTGGGATCCTCTCGTCCGTCGCCCGCGTCGTAGGGGTACGGCCGGTACAGGGAGGACGTCCACTCCCAGACGTTGCCAGCCATGTCCAGAGCCCCATAGGGCGAGGCGCCGCCGGCGTAGCTGCCGGCGGCGGCCGTCCCCGCCGTATAGCCCGCATTCACGCGATCAGGCTCGAAGCGGGATCCCCAGGGATAGCGTCGGCCGTCGACGCCGCGGGCAGCCTTCTCCCACTCCGCTTCCGTGGGGAGGCGCTTGCCCGCCCACCGGCAGTACGCGGCCGCCTGGGTCCAGCCGACCAGGGCCACCGGATGGTCCGCCTTCGTCGCCGCGCCGAAAGCCGCGCCCGCGGGGAGCAGGCAGGCGCCCGCCTCGACGCAGGCGCCATAGCGGGCGTTCGTCACTTCCACGCGGTCGATCCAGAAGGTCTCCAGATGCACGGGCTTCGCCGGCCGCTCGTCCGCGTCCGCCTCGGGATCGTCGGAGCCCATCAGGAACTCGCCCGCCGGCACCGCGGACATCTCCACGGGGTCCGGCCATGAAGGATCGCGCGCGAGGGAAAGGGCGAGGAGCAGGCCCCGCGCGACGGCGCCCACCCCCCTATCGCTCCAGTCGTGTGGCCAGCCAGGCCACCAGGGTCGTGGCCCCGGGCGGCGCCCCGCCCCCCATCTCCGTGCGGATCTCCGCGGCGGTGCCGCCGCGCTCCGCGAACACGTCGTGTTTGTGGATCGTCTCCATGTTCACCTGTCGTGCGTGCACGTAGGCGTCGTCGGGCAGATCCGGGTACACCCCCAGGAGGTTGTAGAGCATCTCCCGCACCGTGTCCTCGACGAAACGCGGCTGCCGATGCGCCTTCTCCACGACGAACAGCTCGTCGGGCCGCTTCAGGAGGTCGTAGTTCTCCGAGCTCATCGAGGTCTCCACGATCTGCACGAGGTCCTCCGCGCGCAGGGGCCGGTCGGTGCCCACCATCAGCCGGCCGAGCCCGCGCTGGTTGTGGGTGGCGAGCGGGACCAGCTCGAGGACCCGGTCGGCCAGCGCTCCGTCGATGCCGCTCTCGACCAGCCGCTCGCGGGAGTGGGCGCGAACCATCTCCTGCGCGCAGGGGCACGCCATCATGCCTTCGGCCTCCACGCCCACGAGGCGCACGCAACGATCGGGGGTGGCGACCGCCCGCCCGATCAGCGTGTAGAGCTCCTGCGACGGCTTGCCCGAGAGCGGCGCTCTCCTGGTCAGCGGGAAGTGGGCGCGGATCTCCACGTCGACGCGGCGGGCTTCATGTCCCACGCTGAGCTGCCGCGCGATGCGCTCCGCCAGCGACTCCACGACCGGCTCCTCCTGGCCCCCGATCTCCTCCAGCACCTCCTCCACGCTGTCGCTGAAGCGCGACATGTGAGCGCCCTTCCGTTCTGCCGGCAGCTCGACGGAGAGGTCGAGGGTGGCGTAGAAGAGCCCGTGCCCGTTGGCCAGGCGGATGATGCGGCGCAGCCCGCTGACGCCCACCCGATCGAGGCGCAACGGCGTCGGGGGATGCTCGTGCTGGAGGTCACGCTCCAGGCGGCTGGTCAGGCCCCGTTCGACCCGCACGACGCCGTCCGTCTTCCCGAGCCGGGCCAGGAGCTCGGCGACAGTGCGCCCCAGGACCGGATGCCGCAGGTCGGGGGCGATCTCGCTCAGCGGGACCAGAACGAAGGCGCGTTCGGCGAGCAGGGGGTGGGGAACCGTGAGGCCTTCCGATCGGATCGCCTGGTCGTCGTAGAAGAGGATGTCGATGTCGATCGGTCTCGGCCCGTAGCGCACCTGGTTGCGGCGACCCATCCCCTGCTCGATGCGCTTCAGGAACGCGAGCAGCGCGTCCGGATCGAGGGCCGTCTCTCCCCTGACGACCATGTTGAGGAAGCGCGGCTGGTCGGTCACGTACGCCGGCTCCGTCTCGTAGACCGAGGAGAGGTGCTTTACGTTCACCTGGGCGCGCAGCCTCTGGATTGCTTCGACCAGGTTGGCCTGGCGATCTCCGAGGTTGGATCCCAAGCCGAAGTAGACGGGGTATTGGATCGCCATGGCGGCTTCTCGATCGGCGGAGCGGCGCCCTCTCGGCGGACCTCAGTGCCGCCGCAGGTCGAAGCGCAGACCGGCGGTGACCGTCAAGGGCGTACCGAGCAGCTCGACCGGGGTGGCCTGGACGGGGTAGCGGCGATCGAAGAGGTTCTCGACCGAGAGGAAGGCTCCCCACGAGTCTCCCACCGGGCGGTCCAGCGTGAGGTCCGCTACGAAGAGGCTGGCCAGCCGCAGGCGATTCTGGTCGTCGTCGAAGCGGGAGCTCTCGAAGCGGCCGCGCAGGCTCACGTTGAGCACTTCGGGGTGCAGGTAGTCGAGCCGGAGGCTGGCGCGATGGCGGGGGACCTGGGCCAGCAGGTTGCCCTCGAGCTCCGGCGCGGCCGGGAACTCCATGACGCGGGCGTCGGAGAGGACGTAGCTGGCTCGCAGCCGCACCTCGTAGGCGGGTTGGTAGTCGGCTTCGAAGCTGACGCCGCGGATGCGCGCTCGTCCCAGGTTCTTGCGCTGGCGTGTAATGAGGGCGGGCGTGACGGAGACGGTGACGTTGGCGATCGGGTCCTTGACTCGGTCCCAGAAGGCCGTGGCCCGCCAGGAGAAGCGCGAACTCAACAGGTGGTTCAGGCCCAGCTCGCCTCCGAGCAGCCGCTCGGGCCCCAGGTCCGGATTGGCCTGCGTGAGGACGTTGCCCACGCGAAAGGGGCGGTACAGCTCGTTGAGACTCGGCGCGCGGAAGCCGCCATAGACGGAGCCGCGCACCGCGAAGCCGTCACCGAGGTGCAGGAGGAGTCCGCCGCGCGGCGTTATCGTGGTCTTGGAGGTATCGGAGAAGGGAGTCACGGTCGTCGCGTTTGTGGCGTTCACGATCTCCGTTTGCGAGGCGTCATAGTTCCGCCAGTGGTCCGCCCGGAGCCCCAGTGTCACGACCGCCCGCCCCGCCGTGACCACGTCCTGGACATACCCCCCGGTGTAGAGCTGCTGGGCGGGGATCAGCCGGTCGCGAACGTTGTTCGCCGGGGCAATGAACACGTCCTCCGCGTTGTCGGCCTCGATCCAGCGCAGGTCGCCCCCGACGGCCAGCAGGTGGGACGTGCCGAACCGCCGCGTCCACTGCGCGTTGGCCCCGGCGTCCTTGTAGTCGACCGCCTGCGCGAGGCTCAAGCTCTCGGAGGCGCGGTCCGGCGCCACGGCGCTGAAGGTGCTCTTGAAATCGTCCATGTGGGTGAACACGTTCGCCTGCCAGAGGCTGCCGCCCGCGGTCGAGGCACGCAGGCCGCCACCCAGGTAGGTCTCGCGGGTCGAGTTGGTCAGAAGCGGAGTGCCGTTCTCGCGATCCTCGGCGAAGACGCGGCCGTTCTGGAACAGCGTGAACCGCGGCGAGGGAGAGTATGCCAGCCGCCAGTTGCCCGTGCGGTGGCGCGATGCCGCTTCGACGTCCACGGGACCCCGCTGGTCCTCGCGCACCAGGTTGTAACCGTCGGTTCGGAAGTAGCTGCCGCCTACGGATGCCGCCAGCGCACCCCGAGTGTGGCTGCCGAAAACCTCAGTGTTCGCGCTGCCACGGCTTCCGCCGTAGGCCCGGGCGGCGGCCGTCCTGGGCTCCGGCCGCCGGGTCACGATGTTGATCACACCCGCCATCGCCGAGCTACCGTAAAGGTGAGACAGGCCGCTGGGGGCCACCTCGATCGACTCGATCTGCAACTGGGGGATGCTGTCCCAGTAGACCCAGTTCCCGAAGGCGTCGTTGTGGGGGACTCCGTCGAGCAGCACGAGCGTGCGGCTGGCCCCGCTGGCGCCCACTCCCCGGAGGGAGACGCCCTGGGTCGTAGGGTGCGAGACCAGGCTGCTCGTACGACGGAAGAGGCTGAAGCTGGGGACGTGCTTGAGCGCCTCGTCCAGGGCCGGGGCCGACCCGCGTTGCAGGTCTTCCCGCGTCAGCACCGTAAGATCCGCCGGGCTGTCGCCCAGCTTCCGCTCGCTGCGAGTCGCGGTGACGGTCACGGTTTCGGAGAAGGGAAGGAAGGGGAGCGCTAGCCTGAGGCGGGTCGTGGCTCCCGACTGCACGTCCACGGGCCGCTCCCTTCGGCCAAAGCCCTCGAGCTCCACGCGCAACCGGTAGTTACCTGCCGGGAGGTTGGGGAGGCGGAAGCGACCGTCCACGTCAGACGTAGTCGTCGGCTCGTCCATCCCGACCAGACCGACGCGGGCGCCCACCACGGCTCGCCCGTCGGCAGTCGTGACCAGGCCTTCCACGGTCCCGTCAGCCGCTGACTCGACGCGCGGCTCCGGCTCCTTCGCTCCGGCGGGAGGGGCGAATGCCGCGGAGAGGACCAGCATGACCAGGACGAGATTCGCCCGCCGGGCGCCGTCGAGCGCGGAGGCAGGGCCGGGCCATCCCCACGACGCCATACTCTCTGACCTATGAAGCATGAATTGTGTACGCATGCATCCTCGTTTCGCTCGACCTCGTGCCCTAAGGCAAGAGGCCCCGTGCCTTCGAATTGAATTGTGGACCTTCCCGCAAGTTGCTGGCAAGCCCCGTGTCCTGCAGGTGGCGGGGGCTGGACGCCCGCTTCCAGGAGTCTTGGTGCCGGGCGGGGAAGTTGGTCTTCTCTTGCCATCTGGAGAAGACGGCCCTACGCTGCCGAACGAAAGACAGAGGAGGTTGCGCGACCGTGTCTTCAAGCGTTCGCCGATCCGCAAATGCGGAGAGGGTGCTCACCTGGGAGCCCCGCCGCGGACTCGTGCCCTGTGCACACGAGTACGACCAGATCCTCGTCGCCGACTCCTGGCTGGTCTCTGACGGCCGCGTGCGCGGGCTCGACCGGCATCGGGAGCGTTTCTTCCGTGCATGCATCGAGGTCGCCCACATTCCCCAGGACCACCTGCGCGCATTCTGGCGGGCGATCGTCCGGGAACTGCCGCGACACGAGCGCTGGTTCCCCCGGGTGGAGCTGTCGGCTCGCCCTCGGGCCGAGCTGCGCTTGAGGATCAGGCCCGCCCCGCCGCAGGGCGCTGCGGTTCGGCTGTGGGTCTGGGACGGGCCAGACCCCAGAACCGCGCCGCGCAGGAAGGGTCCCGACCTGGCCGGCCTGGCGGAGGTGCGCCGCCGCGCGTCAACCGCAGGCGCCGGCGAGGCACTGCTGACCACGCGGTCCGGCCTGGTGCTGGAGGCGACGAACTCCAGCGTGCTGTGGTGGGAAGGCCCGTGTCTCTGCATACCGTCCCCGGCGTTGAGGATCCTGCCTGGCGTGACCGCAGACCTCATCCACGAGATCGCCGCACGGTTCGGTACACCAATGGCCCACCGGCGCCGCCGCGTGAAGGATCTCGACGGCTGCGAGGTGTGGTTGGTCAACGCTTTGCATGGCATCCGGACGGTGTCGACGTGGGTGGGTATGTCGGTTGTAGCCGGCCCGGCCCTCCGGGCGCCGAAGTGGCAGGCTCGGCTCGAGGCATGCGCGGAACCGCTCCGCGAGAATAGACAAGACAAGTCCTCCGGCCCCGGAACCCTCTCTCGCTAGGTTAGTGCCGGAGTTGGTGGAGCTGACGGGGATCCACTTTTGAGGGCCTTTGCGGGCGCTTCCTTGCCGATCCGGCTCCCGGGCGGAAGGGACGAGTGCTCAGCGAGGCCACGCGCCGGCATCACGAGGATCGTGCGCAAGGAGCTCACACCGGCATGGGGACGCCGAGACCCGAACTCCATCCAGCGACCGGAGATTCAGCATTGGGCCAAGGCCATCGCTGACGGAAAAGGCCGCAAGAAGGCGGCGCCGTACCTCGCCAACAGGGCCGTCGACTACATGGCGATGGTCTACTCGTGGGCGGTGCGCCGCGAAATCCTGGGCTACACGCCCTTTCCTGCCGGCAAGCGTCACCAGCAACAAGGTCCTGGACGCCGCCGGCATCGAGGACGGAAGGCACCACGACACGCGCCGGGTCGTCCAGACCACCATGGCCGAACTCGGGGTCGCGCCCCACGTGGCCGACATGATCCTCAACCACGCCATCAAGGGGGCACCGAGGTCGCGAGCCCACTACGACATGTACCACTACATTCCGGAGAAGCGGGACGCGCTGACCCGGTGGGTGCAGAGGCTCACCGAGATCCTGGGCCATGATCCCAACGACGTCATGAAGGCTGAGCGCACGGGATACCAGGGCAGGGAACCGGCCCCCAAAATCGAAAAGCGCGAGAGCTATCGCGAGCGCAAGGCGAGGCTGGCAGCGGACGGCCGCGACTTAGCGGCGGGGCGTCCTGAGCGAGAGCAACACACTGCCGGCACGCAGTTGCCCGCCCCTTCCTGATGCTCCTGGCGAGAAAATCACGACAAAAACAACGAACGAACTCCAGCAAGCGTTTATCTGGTCGAACGTTACGCCAAGAAGGCCGGGAAGAGCATCCGCAACATCAAGAAGCAGACGTTCGCGCTGTTTCAAGCCTACGTCTGGCCAGGGAACGTTCGCGAGCTGCAGAACGTGATCGAGCGCGCCGTGGTGTTATGCGATGGCGACACGCCGGTGACCACGCTCGCTGAGCGCGAGAAGGAGCTGATCGCCGCGGCGCTCGCCGCATCTCACGGACGGATCTCCGGTCCCTCAGGTGCGGCGGCGAAGCTCGGCATTCCGCGCCAGACGCTCGAGTCAAAAATCAAAGCGATGGACATCGAGAAACTCTCCTTTCGAGTACGCTAGGTCTCGCCACCCCCCGCCGACCGTTGGGCAATTGCTGATCCACCGGCATCATCGCTGAAGCCAACCGCCCGCCGTGGAAGTAGTTAGCCATGGTGCGGCGCTTGCTCCCTTCGTCCGCGTATGGCCGCGAGCTCCCGCAGGTGACCCTTAGGATCGAGACGGCGTCCGACGGCCAGACCGCGACGCTGCGGCTCATCGGCCGCATCGAGTCGGAGTACTTGGACGCACTCCAGGCCCAAGTCCAGAGGCACCGGCCTTTCTGAGTATCTGAGCTTATGGAAACAGCGGATACGCTTGACGCAGACACACCGCGACATCGCCAGATTACAAGTTTCATGATCGCAATCAAAGGCGTACATCGCTGGGTACGCAGGAAACCTACGCCCTAGTCAGGGAGAGACGATGACATTCGTCCAAACTGACGTATGCGTCAATCGGAGGTTATCGGTGAAAGCGTTTCTGCTGGTTCTATGGCTAATCTCTCCACCGCCAACATCAAGCCCAAGCCCGAAACCAACTCCCTCGCCACCTCCTCCACAGAGCGAATGGTGCGGACCAGAGAAACCATGCGACTGCTGGTTGAATGAGGCGTGGGAAAAGGGATGGCCTGGACATTCCTGGGCAAACGGAAAGGGGTGGAAACAAAATCCTTGCGTAACACCTTCGCCAAACCCGCCAACCGCTAGGCCGAAGAAGGGATGAGCGAACTTCTCCAGTGGCTTGCCAACCTCGTCAAGGGCGCGCGCTTCTGGGCGATCATCATGCCCTGGGAGAAAGCGGTGCGTGTTCGCCTCGGCCGGCACGCTGCGATCTGGTCTCCGGGCTTCCACCTGCGTAGTGAATTCGCCGCCGTTCATCACACGGTCCGCTTCGCGGCCCCGGGCCGAATGAATCGCGCTCCGCTCGCAGCCTGCGGCTATTTCATGGGCGAATAGTCGGTGGCCGTCAGCATCACCCACTCGACCTTGTCGACGAGCTTGCCGTTCTCCTCGGAGGCATCGCGGGCCGCGATCCACGCGGGATCCTTGCGGAAGGCGTCCCACGCTTTTTCGCGGGCGGCGCGGTCGGGGAACTCCAACAGGTAGACGAGGGTGTTGTTGGCCCCCTTGCCCTTGTCGCTGGGCACCCAGAACCCGACGATCTTCATCCCGTGCTTGGTGAAAAGGGCGTTGGTGTGGTTCCGGAACCTGGCGTGCAGCGCTTCGAGCTTGCCCGGCGCCGCGGTGTAGGTGCGCAGCTCGAAGCTGCGCGAGTCCGGGGCCAGCGACCCTCCGGAAGATTGCGCCGCCGCCGCGACGGCCGCGAGCGCCGCCGCCGCGCCGAGGCCGCCTGCGATGACCAAGGGAAGAATCCGAATCATGCGGTGCTCCTTGTTGGAGAAGGAGCCCACTGTACTACACGTTTCCGGAGGCCTGAGGACCGATGAGTTATCCCCTCTCCCTGAAAGGGAGGGGCAGGGGTGAGGGTCCCCCTCACCCTCTGCCCCAAGGGGGAGAGGGTGGCCGAGTCCGCGTTCTCTTTCGAGTTGGCTTGCCCCCAGGGGGACGGCTAGGCCAGGAGAAGGTCCAGCAGAAAGCCCGGGCCCAGCGCAGTTCGTGCCGGGACGAAGTCGCCCGCGATGCTCACCATGCGGTCGGCGAGGTCGGGCCGGCGCGCCAGGCGGCGTGCCGCCGCGTTCGCGAGCCACGGGCGGGCGACCACGACCTGGAGCAGTCGGTTGAACCGGAACTTGTGGCGCGTGGCCGCGTGGCGCACGCGGTCGTACTCGCGCAGCGCGCGGAACGATGCGGCGCGAAGGCAGCGATCGGCTACCTCAGCCGCCAGCTCGGCGCTGCGCAGCGCGAGGGTGACGCCCTCGCCCGTGAACGGGTCGTAGAAGCCCGCGGCGTCGCCCACGAGGAGCGCCCCCGGGGCCGACACTCGCGAGGCCTCGAGGGCGAGCGGCCCGACCGCCCGCGGGGGCGAGAGAAGAGCCGCCGTCTCCAGGCGCTCGGCGATGCGCGGCCACCGCTGGAGCACCCGGCGGTAGAACGCCTCGAGATCGCCGGCCGCCGCGAGCATCTCCCGCCGGTCGAGGACGAACGTGACGTTGGCACGCGTGGGGGAGAGCGGCGCCACGCCGCAGTACCCGCCCCCGCCGCCGTGCATCTCTCCCCGTTCCTCGAGGCCCTGCATGCCTTCCCAATAGCCCCGCACGGCGAACTTCCTCAGGCGGGGGTGCTCGCGCAGCAGGCCAAGCCGGCGGGCGACGACGCTGCGCCGGCCGTCGGCCCCGACGACCAGCCGGGCGCGCAGCGATTCGGGCCCGCGCCCGTTGACGGCGGTGACGCCCTCCACGGCGCCCGCCCGCCGCAGCAAGCCGGTGGCCCGCATGCCTTCCCGCACCTCCACGCCGGCCTCGCGGGCCCGCTCCAGCAGCACGCGGTCGAATCGCTCCCGTTGCACCGCGAAGCCCGGACGGGGAGCGCCGCGGTAGTCACCGCGGAAGCAGGTGCCGTCGGGGGCGGTGACGGCCATGCCGCGCAGCGGATGCGGAGCGAGGGCCCGGACGGCGCCATCGACGCCGAGGTCCGCGAGGAGTCGCCAGGCCTCCGGGGACACACCCTCCCCGCACACCTTGTCCCGGGGGAACCGAGCCTCGTCGAGTATCAGCACATCGTGGCCGCGCTGCTTCAACATCACGGCCGTAGCCGTCCCGGCGGGGCCGCCCCCGACGACGACCACGTCGCGCACGGACGCGGTCGCCGAGCTCACCCGGCCTTCTCCGCCACCGCCACCAGCCGGTAGGGGAACGCGCGGCGGATGCGCACCGGGATGCCCGCCTCGGCGAACGCGGCGGCCAGCTCGCGGGCGGTGAACGCGCGGCGGATCGAGAGGACGCCGTCGACCACACTCACACGGGAGCGAAGGATGACGGGGAAGAGCGAGCGGGCGAAGACGTAGGGCACCCGCGCACGCCGGATGTCGTCCACGACCAGCGCGCGGCGGGCGAGGTCGTAGAGGCGGCGGAGCACCGCCGCCGTCTCCGCGCCGTCGAAGTGATGGAGGAAGTGCGACGCGAGGACCACGTCGAAGGCGCCGCTGGAAAAGGGCAGGGCGTTCACGTCGGCGACCACCCGGCGCACGGCCGGCGGCGCCTGGCGCAGGTGCAGGAGCTTGATGTCGACGCCCACCGCCAGGAGTGGCCGGGAGAACGACCGCCGGATGCGGTCGGGGATGTCGGCCGAGCCGCAGCCCACGTCGAGCAGCCGAGGCTCCGGGGACCTTTCGAGGAAGGGCCGCACGACGTTCAGCAGGCGGCGGTGCGTGCCCAGCCAGCGGTTGACACGCCGCAGGTCCGCCAGGCTCTCCAGCGCCTCGCTTTCCGGCACACCCTCGTCCAGCAGCTCGGCGTCGGTCGCACGGGAGCTCAGGTCCATACTGCTCGCCCCTCTATGTTTCCGTTCTCTGCGTCCTCTCCGTTCTCCTCCGCGTCCTCCGCGTTCAAAGAAACTCCAGCAATGCGAACTCCGCCCCGAACCCGGGCCCGAAGGCCCCCAGCACGCCGCGCTCGCCGGGGCGGGGCCGGTCGGTGCGCAGGATCTCGTCGAGCACGAAGAGCACCGTCACCGAGCTCATGTTGCCGTGCTCCGCCAGCACCGCCTCGGTGGGCGCGAGGTCGGCCTCGGACAGGTCGAGCTTCTCGGCCATCACCTCGATGATGCGCCGGCCGCCCGGATGCATCACCCAGCGGGTCACGTTCTCACGCCGCAAACCGCGCGGCTCCAGGAACGCCTTCACGGCCGCGGCCACTTCCCGGCGCACGAAGGGGGCCAGCTCGCGGTCGAGGACGATCTGGAGGCCCGGGTTCCGGAGGCGAAAGCCCATGAGGTGAGTCGTTCCGGGGAAGAACATGCTCTCGGCACCCGCCAAGTGGGCGAGCGCGGGCCCCCGGGAGCGCGGGTGATCACGTCCCGCCAGCACCACCGCCGCGCCGCCGTCACCGAAGAGGGCGGTGGAAACGACGTTGGTCGACGAGCGGTCCCAGCGCTGGAACGTGAGCGTCGCGAATTCCAGGGCGATCACGAGCGCGCAGCGGTCGGGGTGGGCGGCGAGGTAGTCGGCCGCCCGGGCGAGGGCGACGACGCCCCCGGCGCAGCCGCTCTCGGTGATGGGCAGGCGCGCCAGGCGCGGGCCCATGCCGAGCGCGTCGGCGACGTAGGCGTCGACGGCGGGGATCATGAATCCGGTGCAGGAGACGCTGACGACGAGGCCGACGTCGGAGGGCCGGAGCTCGGCCCGCTCCAGGGCCTGCCGTGCGGTCTCGGCGCCGGCGGCGCGGGCGATCTCGACGTAGCGGTCGTTCTGCCGCTCGAAGTCCCGCGGAGCGAAGACCTCCTCGATCGGGACGACGCTGCCGCGCCGCTTGACGCCGGCCGTTTCGTAGACGGAAAGCAGCCGGGACGCCGCTTCCCCGCCGCTCTCCTCGAGCCACGCGCGCACCCATCGCGTGACTTCGTCCTGCTCGTACCGATAGGGAGGGAGATACCTAGCGATGGAGAGAAGCGACGACATCGCACCCGGCCCCCGTGTCAACCCCTGCCCGTGACCGCGAGGACCGGGCGCGGTTCGTCAGCCGGGACAAGAGCAAGCTCGATGCCATGCGGGCCCTTTCGATTTGGGCGCGCCAGCACAGGCCAGAATGCAGGCTCCACTGTCCCCAAGCTTACCGCGGGCGTAAGCCGGTTACGGGCGCCGTAAACGTTAGGCAGCGGAGCGCCGAATTCATTTCGGCGCGGAGCGGCTTGGGGGGGAGCGCGAATGCGCGCGGGGGGGTGCTTTCGTTCGTCTGTACCCCCCCGATATTACGAAGATCAAAACGGCACGTCGTCGTCGGAGACCTTGAAGTCCTCTGCGGGAGCCGGGGTGCCCTCGCCGACCGTGGCCGGACCACGCGATCCGCCCTCGCCGCGCGGCCCGCCGGGACCGCCGAGGAGGACGAGGCGCGAGTTGGGCCCGCCGATGTGGATCTTGGTCGTGTTGCGCTTGTTGCCGTCCTTGTCCGTCCACTCGTCGTAGCGGATGCTGCCCTCGAGGTAGACCTGGCGGCCCTTGGTGAGATAGTCGCGGACGACCTGCGCCGCCTTGCCGAACACCTCCACGCGGTGCCACTCCGTCCGCTCCTGCTTCTGGCCGCTCTTGTCGGTCCAGGCCTCGTTGGTGGCGAGGGAGAAGTTGGCGATGGGCTCGCCGCTCTGTGTGTAGCGGATCTCGGGGTCCCGACCCAGGTTGCCTATCAGGATCACTCGGTTGACGCTGGCCATGGGTGATTATCCTCGGGCCCCGGACGCAGCCGGGGCGGTTTAGGGAGTTAGCTTTTCGCGCGCCTTGCGGCCCGCCTCGGAGTTGGGATAGCGATCGACTACGTTGCGATACTCGACGAGCGCCTCCCGCCTCCGGCCCAGCCGCTCCAGCGTCACGCCCTTCTTGTAACGGGCGTCCGGGATCTTGTCGCTGGCCGGATAGTCGCGCAGCAGGTCGTTCCAGGCGGCGATGGCCTCGGCGTAGCGTTGCTTGGAGTAGTAGCACTCTCCGATCCAGTACTGCGCGTTGTCGGACAGATCCGTGTTGGGGTAGCTGCGCAGGTACTCCCGGTACTCCTGGATGGCGAGGTCGTAGTTGCCGCGCGCGTAGTCGGCGTAGGCCTGGCTGTACAGCTCGCGCGGCGGCGGAGGCGGGGCCGCGGGAGCGGGGACCGGACCCGGAGCCGTGCCGGGTGCGGAGCCGGGCGCGGTCCCGCTGCCATCGCCCACGGGAGCGGGGGTCGCGGGGGTCGCGGCCGCGGGTTGCTGCAGCCGTTCCTCCAGCTCGTTCATCCGCTCCCCGAACTCGCGGAGCGCAGTCTGGAGCGCCTCGTCCTGGATGCGGCGGTCCTGGAGCGCCTTGCGCAGGAACGCGTTCTGCTCGGTGAGCGCGTCGCCGATCCGCTTGATCTCGCGCTGGTTGTCCTCGGCCGTGCGCTGCAGATCGGCGATCTGGCCCTGGAGCGCCGCGATCTGGATCTGGAGGCGCTCGATATCCTTGTTCACCGCCCACGCCGGCGCGGCCAGGACCAGAACCGCGCCGGTGAGCGCGAGTCGAGAAATCATGACGGCATCATACTTCCTTCAGCGCGACACGTTGAAGTGGGCGCGCCGGTTCGCCGCCCACACCGCGTCGTTGCTTCCGGGGTCGAGCGGACGCTCCTTGCCGTAGGAAGTGGTGCGCAAGCGTTCGGAGCCGACGCCCAGGTTCGCCAGGTAGTCGCGTGCCGCGCGGGCCCGCTTTTCGCCCAGGGCGAGGTTGTATTCCACCGTTCCGCGCTCGTCACAATGCCCTTCGACGAGCACCTTGGCGTCCCGATGGTTCTGGAGCCAGAGGGCGTGCCTCTCCAGCGCCGAGCGGGCCCGGTCGGTGAGGTTGGCCGAGTCGTACTCGAAGTGGATGTCCTCCAGGGGACCGCCCTCGCCCGTGTCCGGGTTGGAGATGGTGAAGTCCTCGCCGCGCGCGGTCTCGGCGCCGAGCGAGCTGACGTCGGGGCCGGTCTCGACGGGGGCCGGCACCTCGGTGGGGAGGGTGCGCCCGCCCGAATCGGACGTGGAGGGTGGCGCGGTCGAGACCGCGGCGGGGCGCTTCTTCCCTCCGCAGCCCGCGGCGAGCGAGGCCGCCATGGCCAGGACCACCCAGGCGCGCATGAGACGACAGGTCATGAGACCTCCGTTTGATTGCGTCACGGGCCCCAGTCCGGTTGCTCGTTCTTGCCGGGGCCCGCCGGCAGCATGGTGATCGTCTGGCCCAGGCGGTCGGCGACCGCGATCTGCCACTTCCCGCCGCGACCGCAGGCGAAGGTGAGATGGCGGCCGCTCGGGGCCCACGAAGGGTACTCGCACGACCCGCGCCCCTGGGTGAGCTGGCGGACCTGGCGGCTGCCGATGTCGACGACGGCGATGTCGAAGCCTCCGCTCTCGAGCCGGGCCGTGTAGGCGATCTCGCCGAACTGCTTCGACGGGTTCCACGAAGGCGCGTCGTTCCAGTTGCCGAAGGTGGTGAGCCGGCGAACGTTGAGCCCTTCGGTATCCATCACGTAGATCTGCGGCGAGCCCGAACGGTCGGAGGTGAACGCGATCTCCTGACCGGTGGGGCTCCACGTGGGCGCGGTGTCGAGCGAGCCGCTCGCCGTGAGACGCCGGGGGCTGCTGCCGTCGATGCCCGCGAGCCAGATGTCCATGTTCCCCGCGCGGCTGCTCGCGAAGGCCACGCGCTTGCCGTCGGGGCTGATCGAGGGCGCGAAGGCGCCCCCGCCCTTGTCACCCGTGAGGTCCGCGCTGCGGCCCTCGTAGATGGACGCCACGAAGATGTCGGGGTTGCCGCGGCGATACGAGACGTAGGCCAGCGCGCGGCCGTCCGGGCTCCAGTTGGGAAGGATGTTGAGCGAGCGGTTCACGGTGACGCGCCGCGGGTTGTAGCCGTCGTAGTCCATGATGTAGATCTCCTTCGTCTTCCGTCCCGGCACCGCGTCGCGGTCGGAGACGAAGGCGATCTTGCTGCGGGCGACACCCCGGTACTGGGTCAGCGTCATGATGTCGTCCGAGGCTAGATGCGCGAACACGCGCGGGTTGTCGGTCCGGCCCGAGTAGCGCTTGGTCAGCATCGCCTGGCCCGTCTCCACGGCATGGACGCGCACTTCCACCGTGGCCTCGCCGCCCGTGACCTGGGCCCGGCTGACCACGAGCACGCCCGCGCCCACGCCCTTCCAATCGGTGAAGTTCGGCGCCTCGGGGTCCATGGTCGGAATCGCGCTCATGAGGCTCTGGGGCACGAACTTGAACAGGTTCTCGAACTGCAGGTCGGCGCGCAGCACCTGGGTCACCGTGCGGCACACCTCCCGGCTGGCCTCGTCGCCCTTGCGCGGGATGCAGTCCGGGATGGCGAAGCGCTGCACTCCCTCCTGGATGACGATGGTGGGCGGAGGGGACGGGGGGACCTGGGCCGGCCGGCTCGCGCGGTCGAGCAGCGGCACCGCGAGCAGCGCGAGGACGGCGACGGCCCTATTGAGCGGGCTTGAAGACGCCCTGGATCGTGTAGCGGGTTGTTCCATAGCTCCTGGGCAAGGGTCCGAAAGGCGACGCGTTGTAGATGGCCCGCTGGGCGGCGAGGTCGAGCAGCGCGACACCGCTCGTCTGCACGATCCGCACGTCCTCGTCGAGCGAGCCGTCGGCGAGGATCGTGAACTGCACGGTGATGGGCTGGGTGAAGTTGGCCTTGACCTGCTGCATCCACACCGTCCATATCTTTCGCTGGACCCCGGCCAGGTACCAGTCACCCATCATGTCCGTGCCCCCGGGCACACCAGGTCCGGGTGGGCCGAACTCGAAGCCGGGCGTTTGCACCCGCGCTCCGGCGCCTCGTGAAGAGGAAGACGCGGGCCGGGGCGGTGGAGTTGGCTCGGGCCGCGCCTTCACCCGCTTGGCATCGGGCTCGGGCAGGCCCTTTCTCGGCTCCTCCTTCGGCGGTTTGATCACCTTCGGCGGCTCCGGGGGCGGCGCGGGCGCTTCGGAAGGGGCAGGCTCGGAAGGGGCGGCGGCCGGCGCGGCGGGCTCGACGCGGGGCCGCCCAAGCCCGCCCGGTGGCAACGGCACCACGAAGCCGTCCATGACCTTCAGCGGCGGCTCGCGGGGAGCGAAGAACATGACACCGGCGGTGCCCCCCATCAGCATCAGGTGACCGAAGAGAGAGAGCAGGATGCCGCCGGGCATTCCCCGGTCCATCGCCTGGCGCTCGTCGAGCAGCCGGTCGACCGGGTCGTTCACCGCCGGGCTTTCTCCCCGGGAAGCGCGTACACGAAGCCGATCTGGTCGACTCCCGCGCTCTTGAGCTTGTCGACGACGGCGATGACCCGGCCGTAGCGCAGGCCTTCGTCGGCCCTCAGGTAGACGACCTTCTGCGTCCGCCCCTCCAGCATTCCGCGCATCGTGTCCTCGAGGAGCTGGAAGTTGATCGGCCGATCACCCACGAAGATGCGCTCCTGCGCGTTGATCGAGACGGTGATGCGCTCCTCGGGGTCGGTCTGGGGCTGGTTCGCGACCGGCAGCGAGACGTCGATCCCGCGGCTCATCATCGGCGCCGTGACCATGAACACGAGGAGCAGCACGAGCACGACGTCGACGAGCGGAGTGACGTTGATGTCGGAGAGCGCGGAAACCGTCCGGCGGCTGCGGAGCCCCCGATAGGTGGCGGCGGCGTGGGTTCCGCCCTCGTTGCCTCCGGCCTGCATGCTACGTGAAGTTACGCTCGACGATGTTCAGGAATTCCATGGCGAAGTCGTCCATCATCGACGACAGCACCTTGATGCGGCTCGCGTAGAAGTTGTAGAAGACCGCGGCCGGGATGGCGGCGGCGAGCCCGGCCGCAGTGGTGATGAGCGCCTCGGCGATGCCGGGAGCGACCAGGGCCAGGCTGGCCGATCCCGTGCGTCCGATGGCCTCGAAGGCGTTCATGATTCCCCACACCGTGCCGAAGAGGCCGATGAACGGCGTCACGCTCGCCGTCGTCGCCAGGAAGCTCACTCTCCGCTCCAGGCGCGTCGCCTCCACGGTGGCGGCGCGGGCGAGGGCGCGGGAGAGCGAATCGAGGCTCTTCACCGTCGGCCGCGCGGCGGAGGCGACGCTGCCCTGGGATCCTCCGCGCACCTGCTGGTTCACCTCCAGGTAGCCCGCCTGGAAGACCCCGACCAGGGGACTGGCCTTGAGCTGCAGGCAGACGGAGTTGACCTCCGAGAACTTGCTGCTCTTCCGGAAGACCTGCAGGAACGTCTGCGACTGGGAGTAGGCGCGATGGAGCGCAACCCCCTTGTAAATGATGATGGCCCACGAAATGAGCGAGAAGAGCGCGAGGACGAACAGGACGAACCGGGCGGTCGGTCCCACGTGGGACAGGGCGCCCGTCGCGCCCCCGGAGAACGCCGTGGTGGCCTGTGCGAGGAGGAATGGCGTACTGGAGGACAACCGGAACCTCTTTAGCTAGCGTTAACGGCTGAGAGTGCCACAATAGCTTGGGGAGTGTCAAACACAATCGCCCCTCGCGGCCTGGAATGGCCGCGGGGCGGGCCTTCCCTGGCTTCTCCTTGTCGCATCATCATTTACAGGGCCGGGAGGGATGTGTTATCCTGCCCGCACCGGCTCTGTTCTGATGCTCAAACTGCTCAGGATCAATAACATAGCGATCATCGCCGAGCTGGAGCTCGAGTTCGGTCCCGGGTTGACGCTGTTGACCGGTGAGACGGGCGCCGGAAAGTCGATCCTCATCGATGCCCTGGGGCTCCTCTTCGGAGCGCGCGCCTCGCCGGAGCTGATCCGCACGGGAGAAGAGCGCGCCGTCGTCGAAGCCGTCTTCGAGAGTAACGCGGCGGCCCGTGCCGCGGAAGCTCGTGGGCTTCCCGCCGACGGAGACGAGGTCGTCCTCCGTCGTGAGATCCACGTCTCCGGCAAGGGCAAGGCCACGGTGAACGGCGCGCTCGTCCCGGTGGCGGTGCTGCGCGAGCTGGCCCCGGAGCTCGCCGCGATACACGGCCAGCACGAGCCGCAGGGCCTGCTCGACCCGGAGACCCACCTCTCCGTGCTGGACCGCCACGCGGGCCTCGCGGAGGAGGCCGAGGCGCTCGTGGCTCCCTTCCGCCGGCTGCGAGAAGTGGAAGCGGAGCTGGAAGCACTGCGCAAGGATCGGCGCGAAGCCGAACGGCGGCGGGAGATGCTCGAGTACCAGGCCGCGGAGGTGGAGAAGGCGGGCCTCTCCCCGGGCGAAGAGGAGTCGCTGCGCCAGGAGAAGCAGATCCAGGCCAGCGCGGGGCGCCTGGCCGAGCTGTCGGGCGACGCGTACCGGCTGCTCTACGACGACGAGGACGCGGTCGTGAGCCGGTTGGGTCAGGTGTACCGCAAGGTCGAGGAGCTGGCCGCCATCGACCCGCGCCTCGCGCCGCACGTGGAGGCGAAGGGGGCGGTGCGCGCGAGCCTGGACGACCTGGCGCTTTTCCTGCGCGACTACCGCGAAGGCTTGCAGGTGAGTCCCGGGCGGCTGGACGAGATCGAGTCGCGCCTGGCCCTCATCGAGCGTCTCAAGCGCAAGTACGGGGCGACGGTCGAGGAGGTCATCGCCTTCGGCGAACGGTGCCGGGCAGACCTCGCTTCGCTCGGGAGCCCGGAAGAGCGGGAAGCGGCGCTCCAGCGCGAGCGGGAAGAGCTGGCGGGGAAGTACCTGGCCGCGGCCCGGACGCTGTCGCGCAAGCGCCGCGCGGCCGCGCGGGAGCTCGAGAGGAAGATGCAGGCGGAGCTGGGGCAGCTCGCCATGGAGAAGACCCGCTTTCGAGTGCACTTCCAGCCCGACGTCGCCGGCGACGACGATGGCGCGGTGTGGACGGAGGAGGGGCTGGAGACGGCCGAGTTCCTCATCTCCCCGAACCCCGGGGAGGAGCTGCGCGGCCTGGCTCGAATCGCATCGGGCGGGGAGCTGTCGCGGATCCTCCTCGCCTTGAAATCCGTAGCGACCCACGACGACCCCGAGGAGGGCAAGACGCTCGTCTTCGACGAGGTGGACGCGGGGATCGGTGGCCGCGTCGCCGAGGTGGTGGGCCGCAAGCTGCGCGGGATCGCCGCGCGACACCAGGTCCTCTGCGTGACCCATCTCCCGCAGATCGCGTCGATGGCCGACAGCCATTTCGTCGTCCGCAAGCGCGTCGAGCGGGGGCGCACGGTTACGGACGTGCAGCCGCTGGAGGGCGGCGAGCGCGTGGAGGAAGTCGCGCGTATGCTGGGAGGCGAAACCGTCACCGAGACCG
>Ga0210378_10000521_pt1 | contig 19559 bp, 15 predicted proteins | sample PLM1_60_b1redo_FD_155465 | JGI IMG/M metagenome (GOLD analysis project Ga0210378, IMG submission 155465) | Groundwater sediment microbial communities from an aquifer in East River, Colorado, USA - PLM1_60_b1 redo | ecosystem: Environmental > Terrestrial > Soil > Riparian zone | place: USA: East...
GCACGGCCGCGGTCTTGAAGCCGAACCCCGAGAACACGAGCAGGGTGATGGCGTAGGCGGCGAAGCGGTTGGAGTCGCTCAGGCCCGCGGTCAGGAACTCCCGGATGGCGGGCAGGCCGGTCGTACCCGTCAGGCCGTAAAGCAGCGACAGGCCGTAGAGCATCGCCCCGGTGGAGACCGCCCCGAACAGGATGTACTTCAGGGACGCCTCGTTCGACATCCGGTCGCCCTTCATGTACGCCACCATCACGTACGAGGTGATGGAGACCATCTCCAGGGCCAGGTAGAGCATGGCCAGGTCGTTGGCGGTGGCGAGGAGGATGTTGGACACCGTGACGGCCAGCATCAGCGCGTAGAACTCCCCCTGGCCGAGGCCGTGCAGCTCGCGGGAGTTGCGGAAGGTGAAGACGAGCAGGACCAGCAGCGAGGCCGCGATCAGCAGCGCCTCGAAGAACGCGGTGAGCGGATCGAAGACGGCCATGCCGCCGAAGATCTCCCCCGAGACGCCGCGCAGCTCCACGGAGCGGACGAGGGCCAGTGCCAGCGCGGCGAGGGTGAGGACCTTGTTCACGCCGTTCCGCCACGAGGCCCGCGTCGAGTCCACGAGCACGACCAGGAGAAGCGCGCCGGTGAGGATCAGCTCGGGCTCGAACCGCCGCAGGCTCGTGACGACGTCCGGCATGCTACCCACGGAGGATGTCCGCGTCGTCGAGGTTGGGCGTGCGCCGCAGCCGGTACAGCGTGAGGACGATGGCGAGGGCCACCGCCACCTCCGCGGCCGCGATCACGATCACGAACACGGCGAAGAGCTGCCCCTGGAGGTTGCCGGAGCCGAAGCGGGAGAAGGCCACCAGGTTGAGGTTGGCCGAGTTCAGGACCAGCTCCACGCCCATGAGGACGTTCACCGCGTTGCGCCGCGTCAGGATGCCGAGCATCCCCAGCGAGAACAGGGCCGCGGAAACGATCAGGTAATGCTGCAGTGCGATCATGCGTCCTTTTTCCGGCGCACGATCATGGCGGCGCCCATCAGCGCCACCAGCAGCAGGATCGACGCCGCTTCGAAGGGCAGCAGGTACTGGGTCATGAAGAGCTTCCCGATTTCGGCCGTCGTCGCGCTCGGCGGCCGGCCCGCACCCGTGGCCCAGCGCGTCCGCAGGGCGGTGGCGGCGAGGATCGCGAACAGGCCCCCGGCCACGATGATCCCGGCCGGGAACTGCGTTACCTCGCTGCGCAGGTCCAGGTCGTAGAGCTTGTGCGTGAGCATCACGCCGAAGAGGAGCAGGACCAGGATGCCGCCCACATAGATGAGGAGCTGGGTCGCGGCCAGGAAGTCAGCCCCCAGCAGGACGTAGAGGCCCGCCACCCCGAAGAACGTGAACAGCAGAGCGAAGGCGCAGTAGATGAGGCTGCGGGCGAGCACGACCACCGCCGCCGACAGCACCGTGATCGCCGCGAACAGGTAGAAAACGACCGCTTCCGCGCTCATGGCCTCAGGCCTTGCTCGGCTCGGGCTCACCCGGCTTGGGCGCCGTGCCCGGCGATGGGGCCGCCGGCGCCGGAGCGCCGGGCGCCGCGGCCTTGGCCGGCGCCTTGGGGTTCACGGTCAGGAACTTCGCGTTGGGCTTGGCGAAGTGGTAGAGGTGGTTGGTGAGGTCGGTGCTCGCGAACTCGTACTCCGGCGTCATGTAGATGCAGTTGGTCGGACAGGGGTACGTGCACAGGTTGCAATAGCAGCACAGCGACATGTCGATGTCGAACAGTTTGGTGTCGAGCTTGATGGGCGTCCCGTCCGCCGCCCAGATGGCGGGCGCGGTGGGCGCGCGCTTGTCCGTCTTGATGTAGATGCAGTCGACGGGGCACGCCCGCGCGCACTGCCCGCAGCCGATGCAGTCCTCGTACTTCATGAAGAGGCGCATGCGGCTCTTGGGCGGGAGCTGCCACTTCTCCTCGGGGTAGTGCAGCGTCACCTTGTTCACGAAGAGGTGGCGCCACGTGATGTTCATCCCCACGAGGACGGTGGAGAAGCCCTCCCAGACGTCCCTCGCCCAGCTCAAGCGGCCATCTCCCGGGTGCGGCGCGCGCTCCAGCGGCGCGCGGCCACGATCATGTAGGCGAGGTAGGCGAAGAGGAGCGGGGTGAGGATCCACCCCGCCCAGCGGTCCCAGGGGAAGCCGTTCGCGGTCGGTGGCCAGAGGGCGAGGCCGCCCACCGCCACCACCAGGACCATCGAGATCGGGAGCAGGACCTTCCACGCCACGTACATGAGCTGGTCGACGCGCAAGCGCGGCAGCGTCCACCGAAGCCACATCATGACGAAGACGAGGGACCAGGCCTTGGCGATGAGCCAGAGCGGGCCCAGCCCGATCGGGCCGACCTGTTGCAGCAGCGGGTGGGGGGCCATCCAGCCGCCCAGGAAGAGCACGGAGGCCACGACCGAGATCACGAACATCTCCGTGTACTCCGCGAGGAAGAACATCGCGAAGAAGAAGCCGCTGTACTCGGTGTGGAAGCCGGCCACGAGCTCGCTCTCCGCCTCGGGGATGTCGAAGGGGGCGCGGTTGCACTCGGCCAGGCCCGCGGTGAAGAAGATGACGAAGGCGACGGGCATGAGCGGGAAGTAGCGGAAGAGGAACCAGCGGCTGAGGCCGCCGTGCTGGGCCCACACGATGTCCTGGAGGGAAAGGCTGCCCACCAGCGTCACCACCGTGAGGAGCACCATGACCGCCGGGATCTCATAGGACACGATCTGGGCCGCGGAGCGCATGGCCCCGAAGAGGGCGTACTTGTTGTTGGAGGCCCATCCCGCCATGATCAGGCCCACGGTCGAGATGCTGGACACGGCCACCACGTAGAACAGGCCCACGTTGAGGTCCGCGGCCTGCAGGCGCGAGCCGAAAGGCAGGACGACGAAGGAGAGGAACGCGCCCACCACCACCAGGCACGGCGCGAGGATGAACAGCTTCTTGTCCGCGCCCGCCGGGTAGATCGCCTCCTTGAACATGAGCTTCACGGCATCGGCGATCGTCTGGAGCAGGCCGTGGGGACCGACCCGCTTGGGACCGATGCGGTCCTGCATGAAGCCGGCGATCTTCGTCTCTACATACACATAGGCGATGGGGCCGAGCGCCATGAGCGTGACGAGGATGACCGCGCAGACCACCCCCGCCAGGCCCACCCTCGCCCAGTGCGGCAGTGCCTCGGGAAGCAGGTTGAAGACGAGGTCCATTATTGAGCTGGGGGGTGCTGCGGCGCACCCCCCAGACCCCCCGCTCGCTCCGCGGGAGTGAATCCCGCTGCGCTCGCAGCCTGTGGCTGGTTTCCCATCGTCATCTATCTATCTCGCCAAGAACAACATCCAAAGACCCGATCAGCGCGATGATGTCCGCGATGTACATACCCTTCGCCAGCACGTGGAAGATGCTCATGGCCGTGAAGCAGGGGCTCTTCACCTTCACGCGGTAGGGATTGATCCCGGTCCCGTCGGCCACGATGTAGTAGCCGAGCTGGCCCCGCGGGGCCTCCGAGCGCGCATACACCTCGCCCTTGGCTGGCTTCACCCGCTTGGGGACCTTCTCGTGGACGTCGGCGCGCTCCATCTTCTCCAGCCGGTCGACGGCCTGGTGCAGGATCTTCGCGCTCTCCTTCATCTCGAGGGCGCGGACCCAGTTCCGGTCGAAGCAACTGCCCCGCGGCCCGAACTTTCCCTCGCCCACGACCACTTCGAACTCGTAGTTCTCGTATCCGATGTAGGGCTCGTCCCGGCGCAGGTCGCGCGGCGGCCCGCTGCCGCGCAGGTTGGGCCCGGTGAGGTCGTACGAGACGGCGAGCTCGGGCGAGCAGATGCCAATCCCAGCCGTCCGCTTGATGAAGATCTTGTTCTTGATGAGGAGGTCGATCATCTCGGGGTACGTGATCGCGTCGAACTCGCGCAGGAACTGCCGGCACGCCTTGACGAAACCCTCCGGCACGTCGTGGCTGACGCCCCCTACCCAGTTGTAGTTGTAGAGGAGCCGCGCCCCGCAGGTCCACTCGAAGAGGTCGAGGATCTTCTCGCGGTCCCGCAGCAGGTGCAGGAACGGGGTGAAGGCGCCGATGTCCATCCCGTACGTGCCCACCGCGATGCAGTGCGAGGCGATCCGCTGCAGCTCGGCCATGATCACGCGGATCGTCTGGACGTAGGGGCCGACCTCGATCCCCATGAGCTTCTCGACGGCGAGCGCGTAGCCCAGCGAGTTGCCCATGGAGGCCACGTAGTCCATGCGGTCGGTGTAGGGGATGACCCCCGGGTAGTCGACGCTCTCCGCGTGCTTCTCGAAGCAGCGGTGGAGGTAGCCGATGTGGGGACGGGCCGCGCGCACGACCTCGCCGTCGGTGCGCAGCTCGATGCGCAGCACCCCGTGGGTCGAGGGGTGCTGGGGGCCCATGTTGAGGATCATCTCGTCGGTGTCAATTTCGTCGACCCGCCAGCCGTACCCGCCCTGGAGATCGGTGCTCATTCTTCCACGTGCCGGTTGGGCGGCGTGATGTCGAACGGTCCTACGCCGATCTTCTCGCCGGCCATGGACCGCTCGGCCATCTGCTGCGTGGGCTTGACGTGCATGCCGTTGTAGAAATCGGGATCCACCCAGTCCTTGCGCAGGGGATGGCCGATCCAGTCGTCGGGCAGGAGGATGCGGCGCAGGTCGCTGTGGCCGTCGAACACCATCCCGAACAGGTCGTAGGCCTCGCGCTCGTGCCAGTTCGCCACCGCCCACGTCCGCTCGACGGTGGGCACGTGGGCGCCCTCGCGAGGAAGGTGGACCTTCAGGACGAAGACGTGGCGATGCTCGTACGAGAAGAGGTGGTAGACCACCTCCATCCGCGGCGGGTCTTCCTTGGGGTAGTCCACGGCCGAGAGGCAAAGAAGGTTGTCGAAGGCCAGCTCGGGCTCGGACTTGGCAAAGGCCGCGACCTCGGCGATCGCGTCGGGGGCGATCACGACCCAGGGCTGGAGCGCTTCACTCTGGAAGGAGAGGATCTTTTCGGCGAAACGGTCCTTCAACCGGGCGTGAACGGACGCGGCGTCCAACTACCCCTCACCCAGTCCCTCTCCCCAGGGGGGAGAGGGATTAGAGGATGCGCCGTTCCACGACCGAGCGCTTCTCGGGTGCGTCGCGTCGCTCGACCTCATTTGCGCGCCTCCGGGCCCATGCTCGCTCCCACCAGGCTGCCCAGCGTCTCACCCTTCCGGCGCAGGACACGGTCCTCCTGGATCTTCTCCTGCAGCTTCATCACCCCGTAGAGCAGGGCCTCCGGCCGCGGGGGGCAGCCGGGCACATAGACGTCCACGGGCACGACCTCGTCGACGCCCTTCAGCACGTGGTAACCGTACTTCCAATAGGGCCCGCCGTTGTTGGCGCACGAGCCCATCGAGATGACGTACTTGGGCTCGGGCATCTGCTCGTAGAGCCGCTTGAGCCGGGTGGCCATCTTCAAGGTGACGGTGCCGGCCACGATCATGAGGTCGCTCTGCCGCGGGGTGCCGCGGGGGATCATGCCGAATCGGTTCCAGTCGTAACGGGTCCCCCCCGTGGCCATCATCTCTATTGCGCAGCAGGCGAGGCCGAACGTCATGGGCCAGAGGCTGGACTTGCGCGCCCAGTTCACCACGTTGTCGACGGTGGTGAAGACGAGGTTGTCGCCGAAGCGGTTCTGGATCAGGCCTCCGATCTCGGGCACCGCCTAGCTCCTGTCCTCGGCGCGGACCCATTCGAGGTCGCCCTTGCGCCACACGTACGCCAGGGCGACGACCAGGATCACGATGAACACCAGGCCCTCGACGAAGGCCAGCACTCCGAGCTGGCGAAAAACCACCGCCCACGGCAACAAAAAGACCGCTTCCACGTCGAAGATGATGAAGATCAGGGCGAAGACGTAGAACCGGATGTTGAACTGGATCCAGGCCGATCCCGTCGGGTTCTCGCCGCATTCGTAAGTGGTGAGCTTCTCCTCGCTGAAGCGTGAAGGGCGTATCACCTTCCACACGAGCAGGTTGACGACCAGGAAGGCGACCACGACCACCAGGAAGGCGAGGACGGCCGCGTAGGCGGTGAGGAAGCCGCTGCTGGGAAGCGCGCTGGGCATGGGGGGCTCCAGGGCTGACGGCCCGGATGTCCGGATTATATCCGGCAGGCGCGGGCAAGCAAGGGACAGCCCGCGGGTCGTCACGCCGCCGTCGAGGGCCAGATTTACCTTGAGGCGCGGGCGTGATCCCTGGCAAGATAGCCGCTCCCGATTCCCTGCCGACGAGGATTCCTCCTTCACATATCAGGAACAGGACGAGATGCTGATGAGGCTCAACGAGCAGGTGCGGCGCACTCTGTGGACGGCGGTCGCCGTAGCGTCCTTCGCCCTTTCCTACCATGCGATCCGGGCCGACGGCACGGCGCAGACGCTGCCCTTCAGTCAGGACTGGTCCGACACCGGCCTCATCACCGCGGACGACACGTGGTCCGGCGTGTCGGGCATCGTGGGATACCGCGGGGACGACCTCACGACGGCAACGGGCACCGACCCCCGGACGATCCTCGCCGACGGCACCACGACGCCGATCGACGTCATTGCCAACCAGACGAACCCCAACACGCTGGCGACCGGGGGAGTCGCCGAGTTTCATGTCGCCGATCCCACGATCGCCCTTCAAGGCTCGGGCACCGCCGATGCGCCCTTCATCCTCATCCACCTCGACACCTCCGGACAATCGGGCATCCAGGTCTCCTACAACCTGCGCGACATCGACGGCTCGGCCGACAACTCGGTCCAGCCGGTCGCCCTCCAGTACCGCGTCGGCCCCAGCGGCAGCTTCACGAACGTACCCGCCGGCTTCGTGGCCGATGCCACGTCTGGCCCCAGCCTGGCCACCCTGGTGACGCCCGTGTCGGTGACGCTGCCCGCCGCCGCCGACAACCAGCCCCTCGTCCAGCTCCGCATCATCACCACCAACGGGGTGGGCAGCGACGAGTGGGTCGGTCTCGACGACATCTCCATCGTCCCGGGCGTGGCGGAGCCCACGCCGCCCACCGGCATCGGCTCCGCGGTGCCCAGCGCGGTAGACCCCGGAGACACGACGCTGGTCCAGGTCACGGTCACCCCGGGCACGAACCCGACGAGCACCGGTGTCACCGTGGTGGCCGACCTGTCCGCCATCGGCGGCTCCTCCTCCCAGGCCCTCTTCGACGATGCGACGAACGGCGACCTCGCCGCCGGCGACGACGTCTTCTCGTTCCTGGCCACCGTGGCCGCCGGTACCACCGACGGCTCCAAGACGCTGCCGGCAACGGTCAGCGACGCCGAGGGCCGATCGGCGTCCGCGCCCATTTCCCTCACCGTCCTCGCGCCTCCGATGCCGAGCGCGACGATCGTCATCAGCCAGGTCTACGGCGGCGGCGGCAACTCGGGCGCCACCCTGCGGAACGATTTCATCGAGCTCTTCAACCGCGGGACAACCACGGTGAACGTGAGCGGCTGGACGGTGCAGTACGCCTCCGCTACCGGCACCGGCGGCTGGCAGACGACGCCGCTGAGCGGCTCCATCCCACCCGGCCGTTATTACCTCGTGCAGCAGGCCGCCGGCTCCGGGGGCACGACGAACCTGCCGGCGCCCGACGCGGTGGGCACCATCGCCATGGCCGCGGGCAGCGGCAAGGTCGCCCTCGTCGGGAACGCGGTGGCGCTGAGTGGAGCCTGTCCGGCTTCCACGGCGATCCTCGACCTGGTCGGGTACGGCAGCGCCAATTGCTCGGAGACGAACCCCGCGCTCGCCCTCAGCAACACGACGGCCGCGCTGAGGAACGGCGACGGCTCGACCGACACCAACGACAACTCCGCGGACTTCACGGTGGGCGCCCCCGACCCGCGCAACAGCTCCGGCCGGCCCCCTCGCGGCGTCGGCGCGGCCGTCCCTGCCTCGCTGGCGGCGGGGGAGTCCTCCCTGCTGACGGTGACCGTGACGCCGGGCGCGCACCCCGACAGCACGAGCGTCACGGTGACGTGCAACCTGGCCCAGATCGGTGGGGCGTCATCCGTGCCCTTCCTCGACGACGGTGCCGGCAGCGACGCGACCGCGGGCGACAACGTCTTCTCGTACCAGGCGACCGTGGCCCTCGGGACCACCGTGGGCTCGAAGAGCCTCTCCTGCACGGTGGCCGACGACCTGGCTCGCGCGAGCGTCGCCGTCATCACGCTGATCGTCGAGCCGCCGCTGCTGGCGATCCACCAGGTCCAGGGCCCGGGCCTGACGTCGTCGTACGCCGGCCAGCTCGTCGCCACGGAAGGGATCGTCACCGGCCTGAAGTTCAACGGGTTCTTCATCCAGGCGCCCGACGCCGACGCGGACGCGGATCCCGGCACCTCGGAGGGGATCTTCGTCTTCACGAACAGCCTGCCTTCGCTCTCGCCGGGCGACTTCGTCAAGGTCGCGGGCACGGTCAGCGAGTTCATCCCGCCCCAGGATCTGGCCAGCCCTCCGATCACGGAGATCGCCGGCACGCCGGCGGTGACGATCCTGTCCATCGGCCAACCGCTGCCCGCGCCGATCACGCTCATGGTGGCCGACACGAGCCCGTCCGGGTCGCTCGAGCAGCTCGAGAGGTTCGAGGGGATGCGCGTGCGCGTGGAGGCGCTGCGCGTGATCGCCCCGACCCAGCGGGCGAGCCTGAACGAGGTGGACGCCGTGTCGACGAGCAACGGCGTGTTCTACGGCGTCATCAACGGAGTGACGAGGCCGGTGCGCGAACCCGGGATTGCCCAGAGCGTAGATCCGCTTCCCGCGGGCACACCTTGCTGTGTCCCGCGCTTCGACGAGAACCCGGAGCGCTTGCGGGTGGACAGCGACGGCCAGCCGGGAGGCGTGCCCCTGGAGGTTTCCTCCGGAGCCCTGGTAAGCAACCTGATCGGGCCTCTCGACTTCTCGTTCCGCACGTGGACCATCCTGCCTGACCCGGCCACGCCTCCCGCGGTCTCCGGGATCGGCAGCGCGGTGCCCGTTCCCGAGCCGTCCGAGAACGAGTTCACGGTCGGCGCCTTCAACATGGAGCGCTTCTTCGACACGGCAGGCCCGGTGACTGGCGAGCCGGTGCTCACCGAGCAGGCGTTCCAAAACCGCCTGAACAAGGCCTCGCTGGCGATCCGGAACGTCATGCGCTCGCCCGACGTCCTGGGCGTGGAGGAGGCGGAGAACCTTTCCACTCTCCAGGCGCTGGCGGCGAAGATCAACGCCGACACCCTGGCCGCGGGCGATCCCGACCCCGTCTACGAGGCTCACCTGTTCGAAGGCAACGACATCGGCGGGATCGATTCGGGCTTCCTCGTCAAGCGCGCCCGCGTTCACGTGATCGACGTGACCCAGGTGGGGAAGACGGCTACCTACCTCAACCCCAACACCGGCGCGCCCGAGCTGCTGAACGACCGGCCGCCGCTGGTCCTGCGCGCGACGGTCCAGGGACCGGTCGGCGTGCCGTTTCTGGTCACGGTCGTCGTGAACCACCTGCGGTCGCTGAACGGGATCGACGACGAGACGCCCAGCGGCACCGGTACCGCCGGCGCCCGCGTGCGGGCCAAGCGGCGGGCGCAGGCGGAATTCCTGGCCGCCCTCATCCAGGCCCGGCAGGCGGCGGATCCGACCGAGCGCATCGTGTCGGTAGGAGACTACAACGCGTTCGAGGTCAACGACGGCTACGTGGACGTGATCGGCACCGTCAGGGGGACTCCGACGCCGGCCGACCGGGTCGTGCTGGCCAGCGCCGACCTCGTGAACCCGGACCTCTCGAACCTGCTCGACGCGCTTCCGGCCGATCAGAGGTACTCCTACTCGTTCGATGGCAACGCGCAGACCCTGGATCACGTACTGGTGAACGCCTCGCTCATGAAGCGCTTCAGCCGCTTCCACTACGCCCGAAGTGACGCCGATTTCCCGGAGAGCTTCCGGAACGATCCCGATCGGCCCGAGCGCCTCTCCGACCACGACATGCCGGTGGCGTACTTCGCGTTCCCCGGCGCGCCCACGCTGACCCTCCTCGGCGCGAACCCGATGGCGGTCGAGTGCCACGCGGCCTTCGCCGATCCCGGAGCTACCGCCAGCGACGAGGACCTGGGCGACCTGACCGCCGCGATCCAGGTCGTGGGCAGCGTCGACCCGCACGCGCTCGGGACCTACACGCTCACCTACACCGTGAGCAACGGTTTCCGCACCACGACGATGACGCGCACGGTGAACGTCGTCGACACGATCCCGCCCTCCCTCACGCTCCTGGGCGGCAACCCCGTCGTGGTCGAGCTGGGCGCCTCCTTCACGGACCCCGGCGCCACCGCCGTCGACGACTGCGCGGGCAACCTCACCGGCCACATCCAGGTCGCGGGAAGCGTCAACACTGCCGCCGTCGGCAGTTACGTCCTCACCTACACCGTGAGCGACGGACACAACACCGCACAGGCGACGCGCACGGTCAACGTCGTGGACACGAGACCCCCGGCCATCACGGCGGTGGCGGCCTCTCCCAACGTGCTGTGGCCCCCGAACCACCGGCTGGTCCCCGTCGTGGTGACGGTCGCCGTTTCGGACAACTCCGGCGCCGCGACCTGCAAGATCGTGTCCGTGCGGAGCAACGAACACGACGACGCGCCCGATTGGGTGATCACCGGCGATCTGACGTTGAAGCTGCGCGCAGAGCGCTCGGGGCGCGGCAACGGCCGGGTCTACACGATCGGCGTCCGCTGTGCGGACCCGTCCGGCAACGCGGCCACCCGCAGCACCACGGTCACGGTGCCCAAGCGGAGGCATTGACGCCGCTCACTGGCGACGGAAGACGCAGATCTCCGGGTTGACCTTGTCGAGGTTCGAGAAGATCCGGTCCGGGCCCTCCAGCGCCAGCGCGGCGGGATCGATGAGGGACCATCCGGGGGGCGTCCGCTCGCGGAGCGCAAGCCGGTAGCCCAGGCGGCCGGCGAACAGGCCGTCGTAGAGCTCGCGTTCACCGGTGCCGGGCTCGGCCCGGGCCGCGTAGTCCGCGTTCACCATCACGTATTCTGGCCGCACCTGGAGGAGCCGCGCCACCGAAGGCCCGACGCGGCGCGCGTGCAGCCCGTCGAGGCGGGGGAGGTACTCGAGGGGACCGACCGCCGCCACCATCGCTCCGGGGGGGACGTTGCGGGCCAGCCAGCGCTCGACCGCGTAGCGCGAGTCGTGCGTCAGGAGGCGATCGACCGACGCGGCGTAGACAAGCGAGTAGGAGAAGACGGCCGCCGCCACTCCCGCGGCCGCGGTCCGGAGGGGCGGGGCCGACCGTAGCCCCTGGGCGAGCAGCCGGCCGCCGAAGAGCGCGAGCACGAGGCAGACGGGCAGCAGGAAGCGGTCGTACTCGTAGAGCACAACGTGCAGGAACGTGGCCGCATACGACACCACGGGCACGAGGAGATAGAGCCAGCGGACATGCTCCCGCGGTCGGGCGAGCGCCGCCGCCACGCCCGCGGCGCAGACGAGGAAGGCGGGCAGGCCCATCGTGAAGCGGAGGTGACGCAGGGTCTGCCGCATCAGGGCCAGGTGACCGGAGAGATCGTTGGTGAACATCCGGAACGGCTCGCTGGCGGCGCCCGCGATGAGCGCGAGATGCGCGAGGAAGCCCTCCGGGTTGAAGACCACGTTGTCGAGCAGCAGGAGCGTGCCGACGCCGACCGCCGCCGCGGCGCCGAGCCGAGGGTCGGCGAGCGTGGCGAGCAGGCGCCGATCGCCCTGCGGCCGCCGGTGGGCATGGAGGGCGGCCGCGACCGCGGGAACCGTCAGCACGTAGAGCCCGTAGGCCTGGTCCTTGGTCGCCACCGCGGCGGCCGCGCTCGCGGCGAAGAGCACGTAGTGGACCATGCGATGCCGGTCGAGCAGCCGCACATAGAAGAGGAGGGACAGGGCGAACCAGAACAGATAGGGCTCCTCGAGATTGGCCGTCTTCGCGTAGTAGACGAAGGGCGCGGTAAGGGCGATGAACCCGGCGCCCAGGATGCCGGCCCACTCGTCACCCAGCTCGCGCCCGCCGCGCGCGACGAGCCACACGGTGCCCACCGCCATCAGAAGGCTGACGCAGCGCCCGATGAGCGCGAGGATGCGGTCGAGCGCCGGCCCGTCCGCGTGGATGAGGCCGAGGCGCCGTGCGACCAGGGCCGGCTCGTACGCCGCGGCCAGCACCGCATAGTGGAAGGGACCGTACTTCTCGTGCCACCCGTGGGAGAAGCGCTGCTCGACGCCGGCGCGGACGGCCGAGGGCAGCAGCTCGTCGGGGGCCCAGCTGTACTCGCCCGCGAGCCCCCAGCCGAGGCCCCACGCGTCGAGGGCCAGGCTGACGCCGAGCACGGCGGCCAGGGCCAGGCGGGCGCGCCGCCTTGGGCCGCCGTCCGGGGTCATTGCATCAGCTCATAGACGGTGTCGCCATCGAAGCGGACGACTTCGCGCAGCGCCGACGAGAACAGCGGGAGATCGCGCTCGATCCGCCGCCACTTGAGGGGCCCATAGCCACCGCGATGGAGGACGACGTAGCGCACGTCGCGGCGGCGCAGAGCCTCGATCGCGGCCTCGGAGGGGAAGCGCCGCACGGCCTCGCGCAACTCGAGGTAGGGCGCGGGCTCGATTCCGGCGTACCCGTTCACGAGGCGCTTCCAGTGGTGCGTGGAGTATACGAGATAGATGCTTTCGTGGAAGGCGGGCCGGGTGACGATGCCCTCGATCCCCTGGATCGGCAGCTCGGCCACGACCGGCTCGCCCGGTTGCGCGGCGAGCCAGGCGTAGACGGGCGGCGGGGGCTTGTGCGAATCGACCACCTGCGCCCACGCCGGCATCGGGATGGGGGCCACCACCGTTTCCGCCAGGGCGACCGCGCCCAGCAGGACCAGCCGCGCCGGGCGGTCGCGCCACCGCGTCCATGCCTGCGCGGCGAGCATGGCCAGCCCCAGCACGATGAACGCGCCCGCGCGGCTCGGCACGCGGATCATCCTGAAGATCGGCAGCCACCGCGCGGCGGCGAAGGGCCCCGGCCCGAGGTCGCGGCCGAAGAGATACACCTCCGGCCCGAGGGCCACCGCGGCCGCGACGACGGCGAGGAGGGCCAGCGCCAGCGCCTCGCGCGACGGCCGCCGGCCTTCGCGCCGCAGCGCGACCGCGCCCACCAGCACCGAAGCGGGCAGGATCAGTCCGGGGAAGAGGTTGTTCGAGTACGTGGTCCGGAACGGCGCCGTCACCTGACCCCACACGTGGTTCCAGGAGCTGGTGGCCAGGAACGACTCGAGCGCGGCCGAGAACCGGGCCGTCTCCTCGGTCCCGCGGGAGTAGTTGAGCGGGGCGAGCGCGGCGTCGTGGAGGAGATAGAGGGGGAGCAGGCCGAGAGCCGCGACACCAGCGCAGACGAAAGCGGCCCGCAGCCGCTCCCAGCGGCTCCAAACGAGCGGGATCGTCGCCAGCGGCAGCACGAGCAGGCCGATCACGCCATGGTACCCGCATGCATACGCCATCAGCACGAAGAAGAGCGCCGCGAACAGCCCGTCCCGGATCTGGCCGAGCCGGAAGAAGCGGAACAGGAACAGCAGCACCAGGGGCATCCACTGGGTGCCGAGGGTGCTCAGATGAGCGATCTGATCGAGGCGGATCGGCGAGAACGTGAAGGCCGCGCCGGCCAGCAGCGACGGCAGCTCCGCCGCGCCGAGGCTGCGGGCCAGCAGGTACGCGGTGAGCGCGGACATGACGAAGGTGAGCAGCCGCGCCACGTTGAACACGAGCACGGCGTCGTCCGTGAACAGGTAGAGCGGCAGCACGACGACGGTGGTGCCGAAGACCGGCTCGTCCATCCCGAGGGTGTATTGGAGGGGATGGAACATGTTGCCGTGGGGGAGGCGCGCGGGATCCGTCGTCAGCGCGTGCGCTTCCCACGCCATCACCCACGCGAAGAAGGCCGAGTCACCCGCGTCCATGATCCGCAGGCGGAGGGCGAGCGGGTAGGTGAGGACCAGGGTCAGGAAGGCGTAGAGCGCGGCCGCCCGCAGGGGCCTCATGCCGGCCCGGGCGCCGTCGCCGCGAACCGCCTCAGAACCAGGCGGGGTGGCAGGTGGAGCGATAGGACCCGAGCTGGCGCCGGATGAAGTAGTCAGAGGTGAAGATGTCGTACTGGTCGTTGAAGGCGTTGGTCCTCTTCACGGCCAGCTCCTCGCCGTCGTAGTGGCCGCAGAGCCCTCGCTGGCTCATCAGCTGCGCCACGCGCTGCACGTAGCGATCGGCGTTCACGATCTGGTAGCAGTTGCCGCAGCCCTTGGAGGTCTTGTTCAGGTTGAAGAGCTGCGGCTCTTCGCGCACGAGCTGGTCCAGGGCGCTCTCGAGCTCGGCCAGGAACGAGGGCGACTCACGCGGGCAGTTCGCGCCGCTCCCGTTGCCGGCGCCCACGCCGCACCCAGAGCCGGTCGGGGGGGGAGGCGGCGCCGATTCCGCGGGGCTGGGATTGGGCGCGGGCGCAGGCGCCGCGGGTGTCGGCACCGGCACGGGCACGACGACCACCGGCAGGGGCATGGGCGAGCCCAGATCGGGATCGGTGGGGCGCGGCATCTCTTCGGTGATGGTGGTGCAAGCGGCGAGCAGGACGGCGACGGCCGGAACACGAAGGATGCGAAACCGCATTGGAACCCCCGGACGAGCTAGAACCTGGCTGACGATCCTAGACCTAAGTAGTTATAAAAGCAAGGCAAAGGGCCCCGACAGTCCCCTCTCCCTGAAAGGGAGGGCAGGGGTGAGGGTAGGATCAGCGTGTCAGAACCACGCCGGTTTGCAGGTGGAGCGGTACGAGCCATACTGGCGCCGGATGTATCCGTCCGACGTGAAGATGTCGTACTGGTCATTGAAGGAGTTGCTGTTCTTCACCGCCAGCTCCTCGCCGTCGTAGTGGCCGCAGAGCCCGTCTTTCGTGATGAGCTCCGCGACGCGCCTGACGTAGTTGTCCGGCTTGAGGATGAAGTAGCAGTTCTCGCATCCCCCGCGCGTCTTCTTCAGATCGAACCACTGCGGGTTCTCGGCGACGACGGCCGTGAGGGCGGCCTCCACCTCGCGAAGGAAGCTGGGGCTCTGGAGGGGGCAGTTGGTGCCCGCACCCGTCCCGCGCGGCAAAGGGCAGCTCGCGGCGGCAGGGGGCGCCGTGGGGGCGGGTGCGGGTGTAGCCGCCGGGTTCGGGGTTGGCGTCGGCGCGGGCGTCGGCGCGGGAGCGACGGGGACGGGCACGGGAACCACGACGACGGGGATCGGCTCCGTCCCGGTCGGCAAGGGGTTCTTACGGCCCCCCGGCTCCTCGGTAATCGTGGTGCAAGCCCACAGGTTCACCAGAACGAGGCCCGGAAGCATCGAGCGTGCGCGCATGGGATCCTCCCGCGACAAGCTAGAAAAAACTTGAATACAATAGGCTTAAATGTCCGTAGGCGCAACAGAAAAATTGAGTGATCCTGATCACGACCGGGACCTCTTTTCGCCCCCGCTGGGCCTGGTCACCGGCGTCCTCTTCCTTCTGGGCCTTCTCGTCGCCCCCCGCGTGTTCCACAACTACGACGTCGTCGACTGCTTCCTGACCTGGGCCCGCGCATCCGAGGGACGGCGGCCGTGGGACATCTACCTGACGGAGTTCAAGACCAACTGCGACTACCCGCCGGTGGTTCCGTACCTGCTCACCCTGGTGGAGGCGTTGCGTCGGTCGTTGCGCGCCGCCGAGACGGGGGCCGCGGCCGTCATCCTCGTCAAGCTGCCGAACCTCCTCGCGTACATGGCCGCGGTGCCGCTCTGCGCCGTCGGCTTGCGCAAGCCCTTCGGCGCGGCCCACGCCCGCACGGCCGCGCTTTTGGCCGCGCTGTCCCTGCCCCTGTTCGTGAACGCCGCGGCCTGGGGCCAGTTCGATGCGCTCCTGACGGTGCTGGTCATGGCGGCGATCGTGGCCCTTTTCCACGACCGGCCATTGTGGGCGGGCGCGCTGATGGGGGTGGCCCTCGCCACGAAGCTCCTGGCCGTCGTCGCCGTGCCCGTCCTCGCCGTGTGGACGTGGAAGCGCTTCGGCGCCGGCGCGCTGAGCCGGGCGGTGCTCGCGGGCCTGCTCGCGATCGCGCTTCTCTGCGCTCCCTACGTCATGGCGGGCGCCGGCGACCGCATGCTGCGGGCGTACACCGGCGCCGTGGGCTATTACCCCGCGCGCACGGCCGAGGCGTACAACGGCTGGTATCTACTCGATCGCTTCGACATCGCGGTCAGGGGCCGGCCGGCTCCCGAAGCGCGCCTCGACACGCGCCGGGCTCTCGGGCCCATCCGCTTTCGTGATGTCGGTGTCGCCGCCTTCTCCGCCTACACGCTGATCCTGGTCGTGGGGCTGGCCCGGCATGCGACCCGGTCCGCGCTGGTCTGCGCCGCGGCGCTGAGCTTCTTCGGCTTCTTCATGCTGCCGACACAGGTGCACCAGCGCTATCTCGTGCCCGCGGCAGCGCTGCTCGGAATGACCGCGGCCGTCTCGGCCCGCCGCCTGGTGCTCTGGGCGGGGGTGAGCCTGACCGCGGCGCTCAACCAGGCGCTCGACCTGGCGCGGTCGGTGCTGGACCACGCGGTGGCGACCGATCCCGTGGCCGCGGCCACCCTGAGCGTGCCGGGCTACCGGGGAACCATCCGGCTCGCCGCGTGCGTGGTCGCGGTCGCGAACATCGCTCTCTTCCTCTGGGCGACCCGGATCTACTGGCGGGAGGTCGCCACGTCGCCCGCCGCCTCCGAATGAGCGCGCGCACGCCGCTGATCCTGCGGGCCGTGTTCGTCCTGGCCCTCCTGCCTCTCGTCACCGGCGTCCTCGTCGTCACGTATCAGGACGCTTCGATGACGCACCTGCCGGCCAAGTGGGCGACGGTGGAGATGCTGCGGGTGGGGACGTTCCCGTTCATTCATCCCTACGCCTCCTTCGGCCAACCCCTGGCGGGCAACCCCAACTTCGGCACGTTCTTCCCGGACACGCTGCTCTTCCTGCTTCTTCCCTTGTCCGTCGCCTTCGGCGCGCACTTCGCCGTGGCCGCGGTGCTCGCGTTCGTCGGCGCCCGGCGCTGGGCCCGCGCCGAGGGCGTGGAGCGGGCGCCGGCGGAGGTCGCGGCGTTCGCCTTCGTGCTGTCGGGCGTGTTCCTGTCGACCTGGAAGTTCTACAACAGCGGGATGGCGCTCGCGGTGGCACCGTGGGTGCTCGCGGCGTCGGCGCGCCTGGCGCGGGCCAACGCCTCGAAGCGGGTCGCGGCGGAGTTGGGGCTGTGGGGTGCGCTTGAAATCCTGGCCGGAGAGCCCGTCATCGCGCTCCTGACCTTTCTTCTTGCCGCAGGACGGGTCGTCGTCGCCGCGTTCGGAGCGCGACCAGGCGCGCAAGCGCGGCTGGCGGGCCTCGCCATCGGCTTCCTCGTCGCCGCGCTTCTCGCCGCGCCGCAGATCCTCCTCACCGGGCAGATCTTCCTGGGCTCGAGCCGGCAGCAACGGCCCTTTCCCTTCGTCACCGCCACGGGAACGTCGGTTCACCCGATGCTGCTCCTCCAGCAGGTCCTGCCGTTCCCGTTCGGCCGGCCCGATCTCACCGGCCCGGCCGGCTTCAACGGCCACGTCTGGTTCGACAACCACTCTCCTTATCTATGGTCGCTGCACCTGGGCTGGGCGACCCTCGCCCTGCTGATCCTGTTCGGCCGCCCTCGCACAGGCCCGGAGCGGGGGTTCTATGCCGTGGCCGTGGTGAGCGCGCTGCTCTCGCTGGGGAAGTACCTGCCGCTGGCGAAGAAGATCTATCCGCTCCTCTCTCTCGACGGGCGCATCCGGTTCCCCGTGAAGTGGTGGTACCTCGTGGCGCTCTGCGTCGTGCCGGTCGTGGCGTGGGCGGCGCAGCGGTGGCAGCGGGGCGAGAGGCCGAATCGGGGGTCGTTCGAGGCGGTCGCGGCGATGCTGGCTGCCTTCCTCAGCGTGGCCATCGTTCACGGCGGCGGGACGAGGCTGGCATGGGTGGGCGTCGTTGCCTCGGCGGCGGCGGTGACGGCGCTGCTCCTGCGTCGAGCCTCGCCGGCGCCGGGCCTCGTCGCCGTGGCGGTCGCGCTGCCGCTCGCCCTCGGCCATCTCCCCTTGCTGATGGCCGTGCTCGATCGGCCGTTCCCGCCTCCGCCGCGGCTCGCCGGGGGTCGGGTCTACGAACGCATCCGCGACGCCGATGCTCACCCGCCGGGCGCGCCGGTCCAGCCCGAGGTCACGACCCGCGAAGTCTTCCGCCGCGTGGGCCCGGAGTTGTGGGCGGTGAGCGGCGCGCTCTCCGGCGTCGCATACGCGTTCGACCGGGATCCCGACGGGAGCTATTCCGACGACGACCGCGCGGTGCGCAAGCAGATCGAGGAGCTGCCGTGGGAAGCGCGGGCGGACCGGCTCCGGCGCTCCAGCGTCCGCTACGTGGTGACCGACGACGAGCTGGGCGCGCCGTACCGCGAGGCCGCGATCCTGAGCCTCCGGCACATGGTCCGGCTTTACGCCCTCGACGATCCCGCGCCACCCGTGAGGATCGACGGCGGTCGCGTCGTCTCTTCCGAAGAAGGTCCCACGCGGCTGGCCGCCGAGGTCGAAGCGAGCGCGGACGGGATGCTCGTCTGGTCCCGCTCCTACTTCAGCGCCTGGCAAGCGAGCGTCGACGGCAGGCCCGTGAAGGCGGTACTCGCCGAGGGGCACCTCGTCGGCGCGCCCGTTCCCGCGGGCGCCCACCGCGTCGAAGTGAGCTGGTCGAGCGGACCGCTGATCGCCGGCGCCGGGCTGTGCGTCGCCGGCGTCATCGCCGCGTTCGCTTTGCGTCGCGGCTAGAAGGGGAAGAGCCGGCTCAGCTCGTCCTCCGAAGGCCTGCGCCCGTACTCGCAGAGCTCGAAGGCCTCGACGTTCCGGACCGCGTCGGCTTTCGCGCCGTACCGCTTCCGGACGGCGTCGCGGAGCGCATCGGAGAGGGGGCGGCCGCTCCGGGTCTTGCGGAGCCACTCGATGCGGGCCGCCGGGTCCTTCGGCACCTCCTCGAGGTTGCCCGCGACCCATGGCAACCATTCGTACATCTGCGAGGTGTGGGCATCGAGCGCGTGGATCTTCTTATCGAGCACGTCGTCGATCGCCACCGCCACGTCGGGACGGAATGGGTTGGGCCGCTCGAAGCCGTCCTGGAAGTACAGGAAGACCGGGTTCTTCCGCAGGGGTGGAGTGTCGGGCGCGATGTTCGGCACCACGACCATGTACGCGGCGTCCTGGATCAGCACCCCCGTGTAGCGATGGTCGGGGTGGTAGTCGTTCGGACGCGGGGCGAGCACGATGTCCGCCCTCCATTGCCGGATCTTGCGGATGACCTGCTCGCGCACGTCGACCGAAGGGACCAGCTGGCCGTCGTGGTTGTCGAGCGTGTCGTATTCCACGATGCCGAACCGCCGCCCCGCCTCCTGCGCCTCGGCCCGCCGCCGCCGGGCCAGCGCGCCGCCGCCCTCGGTCTGATGGCCGGCGTCGCCGT
>Ga0210378_10000522_pt1 | contig 19550 bp, 14 predicted proteins | sample PLM1_60_b1redo_FD_155465 | JGI IMG/M metagenome (GOLD analysis project Ga0210378, IMG submission 155465) | Groundwater sediment microbial communities from an aquifer in East River, Colorado, USA - PLM1_60_b1 redo | ecosystem: Environmental > Terrestrial > Soil > Riparian zone | place: USA: East...
CTCGTGCTCGACACCGGCATGCACGCGTTCGGCTGGCCGCGCGACAAGGCCATCGCCTACTTCGAGGAGAACGCCGGCAAGGCGGCCCACGACATCGTGGTCGAGGTGGACCGCTACATCGTCTGGCCCGGCCAGGCTCTCGCCTACAAGATCGGCGAGCTGAGGATCAAGCAGCTGCGCGCCCGCGCGGCCGCCGCTCTCGCCGGCTCGTTCGACGTCCGCGCCTTCCACGACCAGGTGCTGGGAAACGGCGCCCTGCCCCTCGACGTCCTCGAGTCGCGGATCGATTCGTGGATCGCGGGCTCATCGGCGAGGACCGGCGGGCGCTGAGGTGTGGACCCGCTGATCAGGCCAAGCTGCGCACGGCCGCCAGCGCCGTGTCGACCTCTTGCGGCGTGTTGACGAGGCTCGGGGCCAGACGCGGGTACGACACGAGGTACGGGCTGGCCGAGGCCACGACGCGCTTCTCGAGGAGGCGCGCCACGACCTCCTCGGGCTTCAGCCCTTTCACCTCGAAGCAGATGATCCCGGCCGAGAGGCGGCTGCCGCGTGGCGTCTTGAGGGTGACGTGGGGCATCGTCGCCAGGCCCTCCTTGCACTGGTCGTTGAGCGCATGGATCCGCTCCGCGATCCGGGTGCGGCCGATCCGCCGGTGGAAATCGAAGGCCGCCGGCAATGCCCACTGGTGCTCATAGGCCTGGAACCCGCCCGGGGTGAGCCACGAGGCGGAGACCGGCCCCTGCGGCTGGCCCGTCATCCAGGCGAAGTAGGGTGGCTGCTCGAAGGCCGGGATCGTCGGGCGCGTGAGCGCCCAGGCCGAGGCCCGCCCCCAGACGAGACCCGTGCCGCGCGGGCCCAGGATCCACTTGTGCGTTCCCGCGGAGAAGAAGTCGCAGCCCATCCCGGCGACGGCCTCGTCCTCGACGCCGAAGCCGTGAACGCCGTCCACGATCAGCAGCACCTTGTCGGCCTCGGCTCGGCCTCGGTTCGCCTCGGCGATGGCCTGGCCGATGCGCCGGATCGGCAGCTTCACGCCCGTACAGGAGTGGACCCAGGTGACGCCGACGACGCGGGTCGCCGGCCGGATGGCCCGCCGGAGGCGTTCGACGATCTCGTCCTCCGACGCGGCGGCGGAGTCGTCGTAGAGCGTGACCTTGCGCACGGAGGCGTGAGCCCTTTCCGCGGCGAGACGCAGCGACTCGAGGTGGGAGTAGTGGTCGTGGGTGGTGGTGAGGATCTCGTCTGCCGCCTTCAGCGGCAGCCCGTTGTAGACGATGGCGAGGCCGGTCGTGGTGTTGGTCGTGAGCGCGACCTCCTCCGGCCGGCCGCCGAGATAGACGGCGGCCGCCTCCCGCACCCGCCGCGGGCGGTCGAAGAGCCCGTGCTCGACGGTCAGGAACGGCTGGGCATCCAGCTCGCGCCGGATCCGGTCGACCTCTTCGCGCACCGGCCGCGGGTGCGAGACGAGATAGAACTGCGAGAGTTGCACGTAGCCGCGGGCGAGGTCGAACTGCGCCCGCACGGCGTCCCACGTGGAGAGGTCCGGCTCGGCCGCCAAAGGCTCGACGGACAGGCCTCGAGCGGCCGCGCCCCGCGGCCGCGAAGCGGACGCGTCAAATGAGCGGCGCGGGATTGACTCCCGCGCCGCGGACGAAGCACCGGCGGCGAGCGAAAGGCCGGCGGTGACCAGGAAGCGTCGGCGATCGGTGGGCATGGTCCTCCTCCAGGGAGCAAGAGGATATTCCTTCCGGGCCGGGCGGAGCCAGGGGAACAGGACCAGAACTCTGTGTCCACCTCGGCGTCCGGCGGGCGAAGCGGAGCATTTCCGCTGTCGCGTCGCGGCGGATTCACTCCGCCGCGAGGCGCTTGATTAAGACTCATGCGGAGCGGAGCCCGCCGCATTCCGGAATATGATTCGCGGCAATGCTCGAGTTCCTGCGGGCGGCGGCCGCCTACCTGCGCCCGTATTGGCGGCAGGCCGTGCTCATCGTCCTCTCGCAGGCGCCGGCGGCGGCCTTCATCACCCTCCAGCCCCTGCTGCTGAAGGCCCTGCTCGACGACGCCATCGTGCCCGGCAACGCGGCGCTGGCCGCCCGGCTGATCGCGGCCATGGTCGGCCTCCTCCTGCTCCATGGCCTGGGCGACCTCGCCAACCACTACCTGGTCGCGCGGGTGGTGGCCAGCGTCATGAGCGACCTGCGCCTCCGGATGTTCACTCACCTGCAGCGGCTGTCCGCGAGCTTCTACGCGCGGTCCCGCTCGGGTGACCTCCTCGCCCGCTTCACGACCGACCTCGACGGGATCGAGCGCGCGCTGGCGGACGACGTGCCGCAGGCCATCTACTGCGTCCTCACGGTCGGGCTGGGGGCCGGAATGCTGGTGGCGATCGAATGGCGGCTGGCCGTCGTCCTCCTCGTCCTGCTGCCCGTGATGCCTCTCCTGCCGCGCCGGCTGTCGCCCCGAGCGGCCGCGGCCAGCGACGAGCGGCAGGAGGCCGCCGCCCGCGTGCTCGCCTCGATGCACGAGAGCATCGCGGCCCAGCTCGTGGTGCGGGCGTTCGGCCTCCAGGGCTTGATGCGCTCCCGTTTCGCGGGCGACCTCGCGGGGTTGGCCCGCGCGACCGGCCGGGCCGGCCTGCAGAGCGGCCTCTTGACCGCGTCCATGACCGCGAGCGGCTACGCCCTCCTCGCCTTCGCCATGGGCTCGGCGACGTTCCTGGCCCTGCGGGGCGCGCTGACGGTGGGATCGGTCATCGCGGTCTTCGAGCTGCTCTGGTTCATGATCTCCGCCGTCCAGCAGCTGTCGAACGTCGTCGAGCCCTTCCAGCGGGCGGCGGCCGGGCTGCGGCGCGTGCAGGAGCTGCTCGACCAGCGTCCGGAGGTCACGGACCGGCCAGACGCCCTGGCCTTGCCGCCCCTGGCGGGAGCGATCCGCTTCTCGTCGGTGGATTTCGCGTTCCCGGGCGGCTCGACGGTGTTGAAGGGCGTCGATCTCACGCTGCCCGCGCGCCAGACGATCGCGATCGTGGGCCAGAGCGGCTCGGGCAAGAGCACGCTGCTGTCGCTCCTGTTGCGCTTCCACGATCCGACCCGGGGCACCGTCAGCTTCGACGGCCACGACATCGCCCAGGCCCGCCTCGCCTCGCTCGCGGGGCAGGTGGGCGCGGTCTTCCAGGAGAGCTTTCTCTTCGACGCGTCGATCGGGGAGAACATCCGGCGGGGCCGGCCCGAGGCCGACGACGCGGAGGTGGAGGCCGCGGCGCGGGCGGCGGGGATCCACGACTTCCTCTCCGGGCTCCCCCAGGGCTATGGCGCGCCGGCGGGCGAGGGCGGCGCCCGCCTCTCCGGAGGCCAGCGCCAGCGCATCGCGCTCGCCCGCGCCCTCGTGAGACGTCCCGCCCTGCTCGTGCTCGACGAGGCGACCTCCGCTCTCGACCCCGAGACGGAAGCGGGTATCGTGGCGACGCTGAAGGACCTCCACGGCCGGCAGACGCTCGTCTCCGTGACCCATCGGCTGGCCACCGCCCGCGACGCCGACCTCATCGTCGTGATGTCCGATGGGCGCGTGGCCGAGCAGGGCACGCACGAGAGCCTGCTCGCGGTGAAGGGCACCTACGCGCGTCTCTGGGCGCAGCAGAGCGGCTTCGTGATCAGCCCCCGCGGCCGTCACGCCGCGATCGAGCCGCGGCGCCTGGCCGCCATCCCGCTGTTCGCCGGCCTCGAGACGGACCTGCTCGCCCGGCTGGCCACGCGCTTCACGACCATGGACGTCCCGGCGGGCCGGACGCTCTTCGAGGAGGACGAGCGGGGGGACATGCTCTACGTCATCGTGCGCGGTCGCGTCGGCGTGGCCCGCCGGGGCCCCGACGGGGCCGAGCTGCACGTGAGCGTGCTGGAAGACGGAGACTTCTTCGGCGAGATCGCGCTGCTCGAGGAGGTGCGGCGCACGGCGACCGTCCGGGCGCTGACTCCGTGCCTGCTGCTGGTCCTCGATCGCGGCGAGTTCCAGGACCTGCTGGCCGAGGCGCCGGCGCTCCGGCAGGTCTTCGAGGGGGCGGCCCAGGCTCGGCTCGCCGCCTTGTGTGACGAATCCGCTTTTCTTCCCGGCCCACTACCCCTATGATCTCGACCTAGATTGCGGATCGGATTCACGTTCAACGTGAAGCCGGGCCCGGCGGCGCCCGACCTCGACGACCGTTACGCGGAGTGGGAGGACGAGGAGACCATCTCCGGCGTCGAAGCCGCCCTCTCTCGCGCCGGCGAAGTGATCCGCCTCGAGGCCACGGACGAGCTGCCCTTCCGCCTCCGCGAGGCGCGGCCCGACATCGTCTTCAACATCGCCGAGGGCCTCTACGGGCCCAACCGCGAGTCCCACGTGCCCGCCATCTGCGAGTTCTGGTCGATGGCGTATACCGGCAGCGACCCGCTCACCCTCGCCCTCTGCCTCGACAAGGGCCGGACGAAGGAGATCCTCGCCCATCACGGCATCCCCACCGCGCCCTTCACGGTCGTCGGCGGGCCGGAAGAGCTCGACGGCTTCGCGGCGTGGCCGGCCATCGTGAAGCCGCTGCACGAGGGGTCGAGCATGGGCATCACTCGCAGCTCCTTCTGCCGCTCGCGGGCCGAGGTCCGACGCGCCATCGAAGGGGTCGTGGCCCGCTATCGGCAGCCGGCGCTCGTCGAGGGCTACCTGGGCGGACGCGAGTTCACGTGCGCCATCCTCGGCAACGGGGACGAAGCGCGCACGCTGCCCATCATCGAGATCAACTTCGCCGGGCTGCCGGCCGACGCGCTCCCCATCTACTCGTACGAGGCCAAGTGGATCTGGGACAAGCCCGACGAGCCGCTCGACATCTTCCGCTGCCCGGCGGACGTCGACCCCGCGCTCGCGGCGGCGATCGAGCGCACGTCGCTCGACGCGTACCGGGTCCTCCGCTGCCGGGACTGGGCGCGGATCGATCTGCGCTGCGACGGGCGCGGTGTGCCCCATGTGCTCGAGGTCAACCCGCTCCCCGGCATCCACCCCGACCCGGCCATGCACTCCTGCCTGCCGAAGGCCGCCCGCGCCGCCGGCCTCGACTATCCGGACATGATCCTGAGCGTGCTGCGCGCCGGGGCCGCTCGCCATGGGCTCGCCCCCTAGCCACGGCGCCCGCCGCCGGCGGGTCGCCGTGATCGCCGACGCCATCGCCGAGACGGCGGAGCGCTTCGAGTCCGCCACGGCCAGCTCCCTCGACGACGTGCGCGATGCGCTCGCCGGCCTCGGCTACGAGCCGGTGGTCCTCGAGTTCGACGGCGAGCCCGCCTCGTGGCTGCGCGCGCTGCGCGAGGGCGATTTCGACCTCGTCTTCAACCTGTGCGAGGGCCTCAGCGGGCAGGGATCGGAGGAGCATCTGCCGGCCGCCGCCGTCGAGCTGCTCGGCTTGCCCATGACGGGCGCGCGGGCCCTGACCCTCGGCCTCTGCCTCCGCAAGGACCTCGTCAACGCCCATCTCCGAGCCCAGGGCATTCGCGTTCCGGATTGGGCGGTCGCGCGCGCCGGCGCGCCGCTGGCCTGGCGCCGCTATCCCGCCATCGTGAAGCCCGCGGCCGAGGATGCGTCGCTCGGCATCGACGCCCACTCGGTGGTGTGCGATCCGTCCGAGCTCGAGGCCGCGCGAGCGAAGGGGCACGAAAGCTGGGAGCGGCTGCTCGTCCAGCGGTTCGTGGACGGCCGCGAGCTCAACCTGGCCCTGGTGGGCGACCAGGTCCTCCCCCCGGGCGAGATCGAGTGGGCCCTGCCCGAGGGGCTCCCGCGCATCGTGACCTACGCCGCGAAATGGGACACGGACAGCGTGTACGACCGCGGGACGATTCCGCGCGTGCTCGGCCCGCGCGAAGGGCGTCTCGCGGCCCGGCTGGGGCAGCTGGCGCGGCGGGTGTGGGCCGCGGTCGACGGCGTCGGCTACGGCCGGGTGGACGTCCGCATGGACGACCGCGGCCGCATCTATGTGATCGACGTGAATCCCAACCCCGACATCTCTCCGAGCGCCGGGCTCGCCCGTCAGGCCACGGCCGCGGGCTGGAGCTACCCCGAGCTGATCGCCCGCGTCGCCGACGTCGCCTTCGCCACCCAGGCTCCGCTCGCCCGCCAGCGCGGTGCGCGGCGCGCGGAGGTGCCCGCGTGAAGGTGGGCCGGTTGCGCGTGGACCCATCCATGCTTCAGGCGCGCTTCGCCGCCGGCTGCGACACCCGGCAGTGCGGCGGCGCGTGCTGCCGGAGCGGGGTGTGGCTGGACCCCGAAGATCGCGACCGCGCCCTTGCCCACGCGGACCGCGTGCGCGCGGCGATGGATCCCGGCCAGCCGCGGGACACGCGGCGCTGGTTCAGCCGGCGAGAGGTCGTGGACGCCGATTTCCCGTCTGGCCGTGCCGTCCACACGCGTGTCACCGGCGGGCGCTGCGTCTTCCTCAACGGCGCCGGCCGCTGCGTGCTCCAGATCGCGTCGTCGCCGAAGGACGGCCTCCAGCTCAAGCCGTTCTTCTGCACGGCGTTTCCGGTGACGATCGCGAACGGCACCTTGATTCTTGACGATGAGGACTACCGGGCCGGCCATCCGTGTTGCGAGGCCACGCCCGGGGGGCCGCAGACTGTGTTCGATACGTGTGACATGGAGCTGCGCCACGTCCTCGGAGCGGCCGGGGTCTCCCGCTTGCGCGGGCTGGCCGTGCGGCGCGCGCGCACCCGCGCGCCTTCGTGACCGGATTCCTCCTCCTCTTCGCCCTCGCCGTTGCCTCCGCCCCCGACGAGCCCTCCGTGCAGGCGGTCCGCCTCGACGGCGAGCTGCGGATCGATGGCCGCCTCGACGAGCCGGCGTGGGCGGCGGCCATCCCCGCGACCGGGCTGCGCCAGCGTGAGCCGTGGGACGGCGAGCCGGCCACCGAGGAGACCGAGGTGCGGATCCTCTACGACGCGCGGAATCTCTACATCGGAGTGCTCTGCCGCGATGCGGAGCCGGACCGGGTGGTGGCCCACGTACTACAGCGCGACAAGCTGCTGGAGCCCGGCGGATACGACGGCAGCCACCAGTTCGCGGGCGATGACGCGGTCGCGATCCTCCTCGATCCCTTTCGCGACCGCCGAAACGCGTTCGTCTTCGCGACGAACCCCAACGGCGCCGAGTTCGACGCGCTCATCACCGACGAATCCGGCGCGTTCAACGCCGACTGGCGGACGGTGTGGACCGTGCGGGCCCAGCGGGGGTCCGACGGCTGGTCGGCGGAGCTCGCCATTCCCTTCCGCTCGCTGCGCTACCCGTCGACACCTCCGCTCGACGGCTGGGGCTTCAACGTCTGGCGGATGATCCGCCGCAAGAGCGAGCAGGCGCTGTGGACCGCCTGGTCTCGAAGCGGCGGCGGTTTCCATCGCGTGAGCCAGGCCGGGCGTCTGGACGGGCTGAGCGGTCTCCCGCGCGCCCGCCAGAACGTCGAAGTGAAACCCTACGGTCTCGTCGGGCTCACCCAGGAGCAGGTCCGCAACGGCGCGCTCGACACCACCGGGGACTTCGACGTGGGCCTCGATGCCAAGTGGGAGGTCCGGCCGGGCGTGGTGGCGGATGCCACCATCCACCCCGACTTCGCCCAGATCGAGGTCGACGAGGCGCAGGTGAACCTGACCCGCTTCGACCTCTTCTTCCCCGAGAAGCGCGAGTTCTTCCTGGAGAACGCCGGCATCTTCGATTTCGGCTGGCGCGGCTTCGACGAGACGCCTCCGTTCCTCCTCTTCTTCTCGCGCCGCATCGGGATCGCGGACGATGACGCGAGCCCGATCCCCGTCCGCGGCGGGGTCCGCGTGTCCGGGAGGGCGGGCCGGCAGACGGTGGGGTTCCTCGACATGTTCACGGGACCGGGAGCGGGGCAGCCGTCGGCCAACTACGGGGTCCTGCGCGTCAAGCGCGACCTTCGTCAGAACGACTATGTCGGCGCGATGCTCGTGGACCGCCGGGACAAGGCGGACGCCAACACTGCCGGCGGGCTCGACGCGTCGTTCTGGCCGATCGCCAACCTCAACGTCCAGGCGTTCGCGGCCCGCACCTGGACCCGGGGGCCGGGAGGCGACGGGTCCGCGTGGCGGGTGAGCGCCGACTACACCTCCGACCGCTTCGGCGTCGTGGCCCAGCACCTGATGGTGGGCCCGGAGACCGAAGCCCGGATGGGATTCGTCACCCGCACCGACATCCGGCGCACCGACGCGTTCGGCCGGTACACGGTCCGCCCCTCCGCCCGCGGCATCCGGCGGCTCGACTTCTTCCTCGAGGGCCAGCACATCGTGCGCACCAGTGCGGAGAAGCAGGACGTCGGCGGAGGGCCGACCGTGAACCTCGAGCTGGAGAGCGGCGACAGCCTGAACGCCTACTATTTCTTCGGTTCCACGCGGCTGGACCAGCCCTTCGACCTCGCCGACCGCATACGGGTGCCCGCGGGCGACTACCCGGTCCGCGCCTGGTCGGTGTCGGTGAGCGCCAGCACCCACCGCCCCGTGACGCTCAGGGCAGAGGCGGAGTGGCTCGACATCTACGGCGGCCGTCTGGCCACCTTCAGCGGCACCAGCCGCCTGGCCCGAGGCGCTCACCTGTCCCTGCACACGGGCTTCAGCCGTCACCGCATCGAGCTGCCGCGCGGCTCCTTCGTCGCCAACATCGGCTCCCTGCGCGCCGTCTATGCCTTCAGCAGCCGGCTCGTCGCCACCGCGCTCCTGCAGCGCAACAGCCTGGACGGTACGCTCGTCACAAACCTGCGTTTGAACTTCATCCACCGCCCCGGCAGCGACCTGTTCGTGGTCTTCAACGAGGAATGGGGCGACGCGGCGCCCCGTCGCCGGGTCGCGAGCCGAGGGCTGGCGGTGAAGCTGACCTACCTCGCGCGCTTTTGAAGCGCGTCTTCGGTGCGGCGGCGGATCTGGCGGCGGTCGGCAGCCAGCGGAAGGCCGACCCGCGTCACCCAGCCCGGCTGGTAAAGCTCGACGCTCACGGCCTCGTCCTCGGAGAGCGCGTTGTCATCGAGCTGGATCCGGCAGCCGAGGGTGTCCGCGAGCGGGTCGGCGGAGGCTCCGATCTCCTCCTCGAACTGGAGGGCGAGCAACAGGTCGCGAGCGCGGAGCTGATTCTCGGCGAAGACCACGTGCGCCACCGCGTCCTCCGACGCCGCTGCGCCCGCTGAGGATGCCGGCGCCCGGCATTCTCGATTCTACCGCGGAGGGATCCGGGGGTCAGGTCTGGTGTATGGGATCTGCATATCCCATATCGCAGACCTGACCCCAGTGCTAGCTGAACCTCACACTGACCAGCTTCGACACCCCCGGTTCCTCCATGGTGACCCCGTAGAGCTGGTCGGCGATCTCCATGGTCTTGCGGGAGTGCGTGATGAGGACGAACTGCGTCTGGTCCTTGAGGCCCTCCAGCATCCGCACGAAGCGGCCGATGTTGGCGTCGTCGAGGGGAGCGTCCACCTCGTCCAGGATGCAGAAGGGCGAGGGCTTGTACTGGAAGATCGCGAAGAGCAGCGCGATCGCGGTGAGGGCCTTCTCGCCCCCGGAGAGCAGCATCACGTTCTGCAGGCGCTTGCCGGGGGGCTGGGCCATCACGTCGATGCCGCTCTCGAGGATGTCGTCCTCGTCGAGGAGGCTCAAGCCCGCGGTGCCGCCGCCGAAGAGCTGCTTGAAGATCTCGCCGAAGTGCTGGTTGATGACCTGGAACGCCTCGCGGAAGCGCTCCTTCGACGTCCGATCGATGCTCTTGATCGCGCGGTCCATCTCCGCGATCGACTCGACGAGGTCCTGGTGCTGCGCGGTGAGGAAGCGGTGGCGCTCCTCGAGCTCCTGGGCCTGCTCCACCGCGAGCACGTTCACCGGTCCCATACGGTCGAGCTTCTCGCGTAGCTCCTGGACGCGCGCTTCCAGCGCGAACGGCGCCGCGCGGTCTTCCTCCGACAGGCCGGCCGCCGACTCCGCCGCGGAGCTTCCGACCGTCTGCTGGCACTCCCGGACCACGTGGTCCAGGTCCGAGTCCGTGCGGGCGCGGGCCACCTCCAGCTCGGCCAGGGCGTCGCGCAGCATGTCGCGCTCGCGGCGCCGCTCCTTGAGGGCCTGCTCGCGGCCCTCCAGCTCGTTGCGGATCTCCCGCACGCGGTCCTCCGCCGCCGCGGCCTGGCCGGTGACGCGGTCGCGGTCGGAGAGGGCGACGGCGAGCAGGCGCTCCGACTCGGCCCGCTCGGACCGAAGCTCCTCACGGCGGCGGGCCAGCTCCGCGGCGCGGCTCGTCCCGGCCGCGATGCGCTCCTCGAGCTCGTGCCAATCGTCCTCGAGTCGTCGCCGCTCCGCTTCCGCGGCGGCGGCTCGCTCACGCAGGCCGGCCAGCACGCTGCGAGCCTCCGAGGAGGCGGCCTGGGCGGCCTCGGTGGCGGCCCGCGCCGCCGCCACGGCCGTCGCGATCGCGGCCAGGCGCTCGGTGCCGCTCTCGCGTTCGGCCTCCGTCGTGGTGAGCGACGCCTCCAGCTCGGCCAGCCGCACCGCCGCCGTGCCGCGCTCCTGCTCGGCCTGGCTGCGCTCGGTGTCGAGCACGGCCGCCTTGCGGTGGAGGCGGGTAGCCTCCTCCTCGGCGGCGGCCAGATCGTGGCGCACGGCCACCAGCTCCTTGTCCGCGGTGTGGATGCGCTCGGCCAGCGCCGCCGCTTCGGCCTCCGCGGCGGAGACGGCCGTCTTCTCCGCGTCCAGACGGTCGCGGGCCGCCGCCCGCAGCAGTTCGATCTCGGCCAGGCGGGCCGTGACCTCGCGTATCTCGCGGCGGGGCGCGAGGAGCCCCTTGCCTCCGCGACCCCCTTCCGCGACCGCGCCATGGAGCGTCTCTCCGGACGGCGTCACGCAGGGCAGGGGGCCGTGGGTCCGGGCGACCGCGAGCGCGTCGTCGAGGCTGTCGACCACGAGCGCGTCGGGAAGGGCGGCGCGGATCGCCTCGGCGTGGCGGCCGGTCACGCGGTAACGCTCGCTCAAGAGGCCGCGCACGCGCTTCTCGCCGTGGGCGACGTCGCGCAGCTGCGGTCCCGCCGCCGGCCGGGCCGCCGCGTCGAGCAGCAACAATGCTCCGCGGCCGGCGCCGGATTCCTCGAGGAAGCGCACGCTTCGCAGCGCGTGGGCGGCGTCGGAGACGAGCACGGCCTGGAGGCGGTCGCCCAGGAAGGCCTCCACCGCGCGCTCGTGCGCGGAGTCCGCCTCCAGCGCATCCGCCACCACCCCCAGGACCTCGAGCCCCCGCGGCCCCGCGAGCAGCGCCCGGGCGCCCTCGTCGAAGGCGGCATGCGTGGCCACGATTTCTTCGAGCGAGGCCAGCCGGCCGGCGAGCCCATCGCGCTCGCTCTGCAGCGCGTCCGCCTCCCGCTCCCGCTCCGCGGCCCGCTCCCGCGCCGCCGAGGCGCGCGCGGTGGCCTCCTGTCGCTGCGCGGTCAGGTGCGCCACGAGGTGCCCGGACGCCTCTTCGCGGCCTCGCGCGTCCGCGCGGAGCGATTCGATGCGGCGGCGATCGCGCTCCAGCTCCTCGATCTCTCCCGCGAGCTTGACGAGGTCCGCCGCTGCTCGCTCCGCGTTTCCCGACACGGAGGACCGCGCGTTCTGCAGTGCGGCCAGCCGACCGAGGAGCGATACCTGGCTCTCCCGCGACGCCTCCTGGTCCGCCTCCGCCAGGCGCTGGCGCGAGGAGCAGGCCTGCGCCGTCTCGTCGGCGCGCCGGGCCTCCGCCTCGGCTTCCGCCACTCGCTCCCGCAAGCGAGCCTCGTCCTCGCGCCGCCCGGCCCGCGCGGCCTCCAGCGGCCCCCGCCGGCCCTGCAGCTCCTCCGCCTCGCGCGTCTCCTCCCCGCTCCGGCGCTCGGTCTCCTCGATCTGCTCGCGGCAATGGCCGCTGCGGCCCTGGTGACGGTCCACCGCGAGCGTGAGCTCGCTCAGGCGGGCGCGGGCCTGCTCCAGCACGCCCTCGGCGTCGTAGAGGGCGCCGCGGCGCGCCTCCATCTGCGCCTCTTCGGCCTCGAGCGTGATCGCCGCCGCCTGCTCGCGGCCCGCCTCTTCGGCCACCCGGGCGGCGAGGCCGCGCGATTGTTCCTGCAGCTCGAGGAAGCGCCGCCCGAAGAGCACGCGCTGCACCGCGATCATCTCGTCGCGCAGGACGCGGTAGCGCCGGGCCTTGCCGGCCTGGCGCTTCAGGCTCTCGAGCTGCTTCTCCACCTCGTGAACGATGTCGTTCACGCGGAGCAGGTTCTGCTGCGCGGCCTCGAGCTTGAGCGCGGTCTGCCGCCGGCGCGCCTTGTACTTCGTGATGCCCGCCGCCTCTTCGATGAGCGCCCGCCGGTCGGCCGGCTTGCTCGAGAGGATCATCCCGATCTTGCCCTGCTCGATGATCGAGTACGCCTTGGAGCCCAGGCCGGTGTCCATGAACAGCTCGTGGATGTCGCGCAGGCGGCAGACCTTGCCGTTCATCAGGTACTCGCTGTCGCCGTTGCGGTAGAGCCGCCGGGTCACCACGCACTCCGGAGTGCCGTCGGGGCTGTTGCCGTTGAGGCCAGAGACCTTCAGGTTCACCTCGGCCATCGCCAGCGGCTGGCGGGACTGGCTTCCCGCGAAGATCACGTCCTCCATCGCGGTGCCGCGCAGGCTCTTGACGCTCTGCTCGCCGAGGACCCAGGAGATGGCGTCGGAGATGTTGCTCTTGCCGCAGCCGTTGGGGCCCACGATCCCGGTCACGCCACCCCGGAAAGAAAGCTCCTGGCGGTCGCAAAAGGACTTGAAACCCGCGATTTCGACCGAATCAAGACGCATGGAAGCCCCTAGATATTGTGAACCTCGGGCACTCTAGCACAAGCGGCAGGGCCCAAGGAAGAACGAAGAATGGCTGGGGTTTTTGCGCGTTCCAGGGCACCTATGCGCATCGCCGTCCGCAGCCGATGCGCGGCTTGGGGGGAGTGGTAAGAGCCCTCAGTGATTTACGCTGATCATATATCTGATATCTTTCGTTGACCCGTTGGCGAAACGCGTGTAGTCTCTGCTGCGAACCCGGAACGGACACTCGAATAACAATGACGTCCCTGTCGGAGGCCCCCGCCCCCTACCGCACGAGGCAGGAGTTCGCCTATCGCCGCCTGCGCGACGCCATCATGCGATGCGAGCTGGCGCCGGGCCAGAGGCTCGTCATCGACGACATCGCCCGGCGCCTGCGGGTGAGCGCGATGCGGGTCCGCGAAGCCTCCCAACGGTTCAATGGCCTTTCATGGTCATCCGTGCTCTGGTCGAGCCGGACCTGACCGTGTGGGTCGGTGTGGTACCGTCGCTGTGTACCGGGAGTTCCCCGGGAATCGAAGCCTGTGGAGAGGCAATAAGACCAAGCGGCCCGATAAACAAGGATCGCTCGGCAGCCTCGATGAAGCAGGAAGCGGTTGCGGAACGGCTGTCCATAAACCGCAGAACGGCTCGTGGTGAACGTCCCGCGCGTGGGGGCGACGGCGGCGCCGATCGCCCCTCGCGCGATCCACGAGGTCTTCACGATCCTGGAGGGGCTCGTGATGGTGGCCACGCGCCAGGCCGTGGCCCGGCTCCGGCAGGAAGACGTCGACGGAGCGCGTGCTCGGGCAGTGGGACCGCGTTCGCCGGCACTACTTCGAGGGGGTGCTCGTCCCCCGGACCGAGACCGCCCAGCGCGAGCACCACGAGCTGCTCGCCGCGATGAAGGCCGGCGACCTCGCCGCGGCCGAGACGGTCGTGCGCCAGCACAACCGGGGGGCGCTCGTCGACTATTCCGAGTTCATCCGGCGGAGCGAGGCGGGATAACGTGAGCTGGCGCCGGATCGCCACCTTGAAGACGGCGGACGACCTCAGGGTCCACCTGAAGGAATCGGGCATCGCGCTCGACCTCGACGCCGAGCTCCAGCCGCCGTCGTCGTCCCCCTTCGCGCAGCCGCTCGAAGTGGACGGGGAGCGAGTGGGCAACCGCTTCTGCATCCTGCCCATGGAAGGCTGGGACGGGACCCCCGAGGGCGAGCCCAGCGAGCTGACCGTGCGGCGCTGGCGGAACTTCGGCGTGAGCGGAGCCAAGCTCATCTGGGGCGGGGAGGCGGTGGCGGTGCGCCACGACGGCCGCGCGAACCCCCGCCAGCTCGTCCTCAGCGACCGGACGCTGGGCACGATCGCGCGGCTGCGCCAGGACCTCGTGGACGCCCACGTGGACCGCTTCGGCTCCGAGCGCGGTCTGCTCGTCGGCCTGCAGCTCACGCACTCGGGCCGCTTCGCGTGCCCCAACTCCCGCGAACGCCCGGAGCCGCTCGTGGCCTACCACCATCCCGTCCTGGACCGACGGTTCACCGCGGGCGTGCGGGTGATGGAAGACGACGATCTCGACCGGCTGGTGGCGGACTTCGTGCGCGCCGGGCGCCAGGCGCTGGACGCCGGCTTCCGGTTCGTGGACGTGAAGCACTGCCACGGCTACCTCGGCCACGAGCTCCTCTCCGCGCGCGACCGCCCCGGCCGCTACGGCGGCAGCTTCGAGAACCGGACCCGCTTCCTCCGCGAGGTCGTGTCGGGCTTGCGGACCGAGGCCCGGGGGCTGGGGATCGGCGTGCGGTTCTCGGCCTTCGACACGGTACCCTGGCGCAAGGGCTCGGACGGCGTCGGCGAGCCCGAGAGCGTGCCCGGATACCAATCCGCCTTCGGCCTCCTCGACGGCGACCTGGGCGCGGCCCTCGACGACGCGCGGGAGCTGCTGCGCCTGCTCGAAGCGCTCGAGGTGAGCTGGGTCTGCCTCACCGCCGGCAGCCCCTACTACAACCCCCACGTCCAGCGCCCGGCGCTCTTCCCCCCGAGCGACGGTTACACGCCGCCCGAGGACCCGTTGCGCGGGGTGGCGCGGCAGATCCAAGCCACGGCCCGCCTCAAGGCGGAGTTTCCGCGGCTCGTCTTCGTGGGCTCCGCCTACAGCTACCTGCAGGAGTGGCTGCCCAACGTGGCCCAGCGCGTGCTCAGCCAGGGCGGGGCCGACTTCATCGGCCTCGGCCGGATGGTGCTCTCCTATCCCGACCTCCCGGCCGACGTCCTCGAGGGCCGGCGACTCCGGCGCAAGTCCCTGTGCCGGACCTTCAGCGACTGCACGACGGCTCCCCGCAGCGGTCTGGTCTCGGGCTGCTACCCGCTCGATGCGTTCTACGCGGCGCGGCCCGAGGCGGATAAGCTCGGGCGCGTGAAGGAAGCCCTGCGCGCATGAAGCTGGCCGTCGTCACCGCGTTCCTGGCCCTCTTCTCGATCGTCGGCGTCGCCCTTTACGGCCTCCCCTTCTTCTACGACTTCTTCGTCCGCGACCTCGGATGGACCCGCCAGCAGGTGACCTCCGGCAACGCGCTCAGCAAGCTGCTCGTGGGTCCGCTGTTCGGCTTCGCGGCCGGGGTGCTCATCGACCGCTTCGGTCCGCGGCGGGTGATGCTGGTGGGGATCCTCATGGCCGGGCTCGCGCTCGTGGGCCTCGGCTGCGTGCACGGCCTGGGCGCTTTCTACTTCTTCTATCTGCTCAACGCGCTCGGCTACGTGTGCGGCGGCCCGCTCCCCAACCAGGTGCTGCTCTCGCGCTGGTTCGACGCGGCCCGCGGCAAGGCCATGGGAGTGGCATACCTCGGCATCGGCGTCGGCGGGACGCTCGTGCCGCTGATCGCCTACGCGCTGACCCAGGCGTTCGGCTGGCGCGACGCGCTGCGCATCCTCGGCATCGCCATGATCGCGATTGCGTTCCCGGCCGCCTACTTCGTGCGCGAGCCCCCCGCCTCGTCCGCCGCCGCCGCCGCGCCGCCCCCGCTGGGTCCGATCGTGCGACAGCCGGCCTTCTACTTCCTCGCGCTCGCCAGCATGTGCTCGATCGGGGCCGTGGGCGGCACCATGCAGAACCTGAAGCTCTATCTGAGCCTCGACCGCGGGCTGGCGCAGGGAGACGCGGCGCGGATCCTCTCGCTGATACTGCTCGGAAGCATCGTGGGACGGCTGCTCATGGGCTGGCTGGCCGACCGCTGGCCCAAGAAGCACGTCATGCTCCTCGTCTACGCGATCGTCGCGGCCACGATCCCGCTGCTGGCATTCTCCCCGACGTTCGGGATGCTCCAGGTGGCGGCCGTGCTCTTCGGCATCGGGCTGGGCGGGGACTACATGATCATCCCCCTCATGGCCGCCGAGCTGTTCGGCGTGCGGGTGCTCGGGCGGCTCATGGGCATCATCCTCACCGCCGACGGCGTCGCGGAAGCGATGGTGCCGATGGCGGTGGCCACGCTGCGCGACGCCGCCGGAAGCTACCGGCCGGGCTTCACGTTCCTCGTCGCTCTCGCCGCGGTGGGGGCGATCGGGGTCGCATTCCTTCCCCGCCGCGGGTCTCGTCCCGAATGAGGTTGAAAGCCATGCGCCCAGCCCTCCTGGCCGCGCTGCCGCTGGCGCTCGTCGCCGACGGCGCCCAGGCCGCCTCCAGCCATGCCGTGCGGTCACCGAACCAGCCCATCGAGGTGCGCATCGAGATCGACGAGCGCATCCGCTACGGCGTGTGGCTCGACGGCAAGCCCCTGCTCTGGGAGTCGACCCTCTCGATGCGGATCGATCAGGCGACGCTGGGCGAGGCGCCACGCGTGCGGAAGGCGACGCCGCGCAGCGTCAACCAGACGCTGACGCCGCCCGTCCGGCAGAAGGCCGCCCGCCTGCGCGAGCGCTTCTACGAGCTCCGCCTCGACATGCGGGGGGGATATGCGGTCGTCTTCCGCGCCTACGACGAGGGCGTGGCCTACCGCTTCGAGACCGCGCTGGCTGCGCCGGAGGTGAAGGTCTACGCCGAAGAGGTGAGTCTCAACTTCCCCGGCGACTACGGCGTCTTCTTCCCGAAGGAGGAGGGCTTCTTCTCGCACCAGGAGCGGAGCTACGACTACGTCCGCCTGAAGGACATCCCGGCGACGGCGATCGCGTCGATGCCCGCGGTGGTGGACGGGCCGGACGGGGTGAAGCTCGCGGTCGCGGAGTCGGACGTCGAGGACTATCCCGCTCTCTGGCTCAAGGGCACCGCGGGCAACGCGCTCGCGGGCACGTTCCCCGCCTTTCCCGTGAAGGAGGTCCTCGAGAAGGACCGCGACCTCAAGGTCACGGAAAGGGCGGAGTACATCGCGGTCACCAAGGGCACGCGCACGTATCCCTGGCGCATCGTCGGCATCGCCGAGAAGGACGGCGACCTGCTGACGAACGCGATGGTGTACCTCCTGGCCAAGCCCTCGCAGGTCGAGGACACGTCGTGGATCAAGCCGGGCAAGGTGGCCTGGGACTGGTGGAACGCCAACAACGTCTACGGGGTCGATTTCAAGTCCGGCATCAACACCCGGACGTACAAGTACTACATCGACTTCGCGGCGCAATATGGCATCGAGTACATCATCCTCGACGAGGGCTGGTACGTCCTCGGCGACGTCATGAAGATCGCGCCCGACATGGACATGGAGAAGCTGACCGCCTACGCCCGCCAGAAGAACGTGGGGATCATCCTCTGGCTCGTGTGGAACACCTTCGACGCGAAGATGGACGAGGCGCTCGCCCAGTTCGAGCGATGGGGGATCAAGGGCCTCAAGGTCGACTTCATGCAGCGCGACGATCAGCCGGTGATCAACTACTACCACAAGGTGTGCCGCGAGGCGGCGAAGCGGAAGATGCTGGTGGACTTCCACGGGGCCCAGAAGCCGGCGACGATGACCCGGACCTGGCCCAACCTGATCTCTACGGAGGGCGTCCGGGGGCTCGAGTGGGTGAAGTGGAGCGACTCGACCCACCCCGAGCACGACGTGACGCTTCCCTTCACGCGCATGTTCCTGGGGCCGATGGACTACACGCCGGGGGCCACTAAGAACGCCGCCAAGAAGAGCTTCGCCCAGATCTTCGAGGCGCCCATGAGCATGGGCACGCGCGCCCACGAGCTCGCGAAATACGTCGTCTTCGAGAGCCCGCTCCAGATGCTGTCCGACAGCCCGTCCAACTACCTGCGCGAGCCCGAGATGATGGAGTTCCTGGCCCCGGTGCCCACCGTCTGGGACGAGACCCGGGTCCTCGACGCCAAGATCGGGGACTACGTGCTCGTGGCGCGCCGGAACGGCCGGGACTGGTGGGTGGGAGCCATGACGGACTGGACCGCCCGCGACCTGGAGGTCGATCTCTCGTTCCTCCCGGAAGGCGCCTTCGAGCTCGACGCCTATCAGGACGGGATCAACGCCGACCGCTGGGGGAGCGACTACGCCCGCACCAAGAGCGACGTCGACCGGACGCGGCGCCTGAAGATCCGGCTGGCTGAAGGCGGCGGCTGGGCCGCGCGCCTGCACCCCCGGAACTGACTACGTGTAAAATAGACTAGCCATGCGTACCGTGACCCTGGACGAAGAGCTGGCCGCGCTCATCGAGGGAGAGAAGCCTCTCGACGAGGCCACCCGTGAGGCGCTGGTGATGGATCTCTTCCGCCGAGGGAAGATCTCGACCGGCAAGGCCTGCGAGCTGCTCGGCCTCGATCGGATGGCCTTCATCCGCCGCGCGAGCGAGCACAACGTCCCGGTCTACCTCACCACCGAGAAGGAGTGGGAGGCTGACCTGGCCGCGCTCGACGCATGGCACGACCACTCGTCATAGCCGACGCCAGGTCCGGTCTTCCGAGCTGGATCGATGTGCGTCCGCTCGGTCGCCCGCTCGATGACCGCGTGGTCGCCGCTCATCTCGGTGCCGGCGAGGGTGAAGGAATGCGCGGACGCTGAAGCCCATCTGGCTACGGCGCGAAGAGATCGCTCCTGGTCGTCATCGAACTGAGAGGCGAGGCGCAGGATGTGGCCCTCAAGGTCATGGCGGTCACGGCCTTCGCCGCGCTCGTGTGCATCCTTGAGCTGTCGGCGCATGAGCGTGTGGCGGACGATCGTCGCTTCCGCGGCCATGTGGCGTCGAGTCTACCGCGAGCCTGCAGCGATCCATCCGGCCAGCACTTTCTCGATGGCTGGTCGCACGATGGCTCGTGCCTCGGCTGGCTCCATGCCCTTCGCAAGGAGCCGGTCATACTCCGTGTGGGCGTGTCGGATGTGGACCGCACGGCCAGCAGGATTGCCTGCTCGTCGAACGCTTTCGCTTGACGCGACCGCCCGACGCGCCCGCTGTATTTCTCGCAGGCGCGGGCCGCGATAGCTTTCGTCTCCGCCGGTGGGGCGCCCGGGAACAGCTTCAACACACTTGCTGCGAAGTCCGCGACGTAACTCTGCTCGGCGACCTGGTCGCGGACTCGCCGCTCTTGGCGCTGGGCTTCCCGGCGCGCCTCGTCTTGGGCATTCTCTCTTTCCGCCCGCTCGATGGCGCTCTCCTCGACGAGCACTCCTTGACGCTCGTTGCGGTGGCGCGCGCGAGAGTACTTGACCACGACCGCGGAGCGGGCGGAGTGGGCGAGAGCGCGACGGGTCAGGGCCACGTCCCCTGCCGGGAGCAACACCAGCCCTCCGAGTCCCGCGCAGGTGGGGC
>Ga0210378_10000523_pt1 | contig 19541 bp, 16 predicted proteins | sample PLM1_60_b1redo_FD_155465 | JGI IMG/M metagenome (GOLD analysis project Ga0210378, IMG submission 155465) | Groundwater sediment microbial communities from an aquifer in East River, Colorado, USA - PLM1_60_b1 redo | ecosystem: Environmental > Terrestrial > Soil > Riparian zone | place: USA: East...
CACCCGCCGCAGGCGGACCTCGTCGACCAGCTGCAGGATCAGCCACAGCCCGCGGCCGCCGGTGTCGAGGACCGGCGGCGCCGCAGCCGGCAGCCGGGGCAGGCGGGGGGTCGGCCCGCCGTCGCGGACCGTCATCTCGATCCACTCCCCGTCGTGCTCCAGGGACACCAGCACCGGCCCGCCCGCACGGGAGCCGTGGCGGATGGCGTTGCTGATCGCCTCGTCGAGGGCCAGGAGCACGTCGGCGACCACGTCGTCGTCCACACCCGCGAGCGTCCGGGCGACCGTGCGCCGAACGTCGGGAAGGCAGCTGGACGCTGGTGGGAGGGTCAGGTTCACCGAGTCCCCCATGGGTCATGGGAGGTGCTCTGGTCAGGACGGTCCACTCCTACCCCGCCCGCGGACAGCCTCAAACAGCGGATCGCGAGGATCTCGTCCGGATCGGGAAGCTAGCGGGACGGACTAGGTACCGTGCGGCCCGGATATCACCCAGGTGAGCTACGTAGGGGAAACCGCCGCGACGGCCACGATCCATCGTTGCAGGTGCGACCTGCAGCGATGCTGGAACCGTTGCGGCACAAGGGATTGGCGCGGTTGACCCTCCACCCGGCCTGCTGTTAGCGTGCCCCCAATCGGGGTCCCCACGGGGGCCCCGAGGTCCGTCCGGCGCGAGGGTCCGAGGACCGAGTAGAGAACGCGCGCACTCGGGGAAGGTGCGCGAACGGAGCCAAAGGCTCTCGGGCCCTCGCCGGACAGCTCTTGGGCGCGGTACCCGCGGGCCCGCCCCCTGCTACTCCTCGCCGAGGTAGGCCTTTCGCACCCGCTCGTTGGCCAGCAGCGACCTCGCCTCGTCCTCGAGGACGATCTTGCCGGTCTCGATCACATAGCCCCGGTCGGCCAGGCTCAGCGCCTGCGCGGCGTTCTGCTCGACCAGCAGGATGGTCATCCCCTGCTCGCTGATCTCCCGGACGATATCGAAGATGCGCTGGACCACGATCGGGGCAAGGCCCATCGAGGGCTCGTCCAGCAGCAGCAGCTTGGGCTTGGCCATCAGCGCCCGGCCGATGGCCAGCATCTGCTGCTCGCCCCCGGAGAGGGTCCCGGCCGCCTGCCGGGCCCGCTCCCTGAGGATCGGGAACAGCTCGAGGATGCGCTCCAGGTCCTCCCGCTGCCCGGAGTCCTTCCGGGTGAACGCCCCCATGTCGAGGTTCTCCCGCACGGTCATGCCCGGGAAGATACGCCGCCCCTCCGGGGACTGGGCGACCCCCAGGACGACGATCTCGTGGGCCGGCAGGAGATCGATGCGCTGGCCGTCGTAGAAGACCGCCCCCTCCCTCGGCCGCAGCAGGCCGGAGACGGTGCGCAGAGTGGTGGTCTTGCCGGCGCCGTTGGCCCCGATGAGGCAGACGATCTCGCCCCGGTCGACGTGGAACGACATCCCCTTGACGGCCTCGATGCTGCCGTAGAAGACGTGGATGTCCTTGACGTCCAGCAGGGTCTCACCCATCTACGACGCCGCCTTCCCGAGGTAGGCCTCGATCACCTTGGGATCGCGCTGGACCTCCTGGGGGCGGCCCTCGGCGAGCTTCTCGCCATGGTCGAGCACGGTCACGCGGTCGGAGATGCGCATCAGGAACTTCATGTCGTGCTCGATCACCACGATGGCCAGGCCCTGGGAGCGCATCCGCTCGACCAGCTCGGCCGCCCTGGCCGTCTCCTGCGGGTTCATCCCGGCGGTGGGCTCGTCGAGCAGCACGAGCTTGGGCTCGGTGGCCAGCGCCCGGGCGATCTCGAGCCGGCGCATGTCGCCGTAGGGCAGGTTGTGAGCCAGCTCGTCCTCCTTGCCGGCCAGGCCGACGAACTGCAGCAGCTCCATCGCGCGCTCGCGGCTCTCCTGCTCCTCGCGCCGGAACCTCGGGGTGCGGAGGATGGCGGTCAGCAGGCCTTCCCGGGTGCGGCAGTGCCGCCCGACCAGGACGTTCTCGAGCGCGCTCATGTTGCCGAACAGGCGAAGATTCTGGAACGTGCGGGCGATGCCACGGGCGGTGATGCGGTTGGGCGGCTGGCCATTGATGCGCTGGCCCTCGAACAGCACGTCGCCCTCGCTCGGCGCGTAGATGCCGGTGATGCAGTTGAAGAAGGTGGTCTTGCCGGCGCCGTTGGGCCCGATCAGCCCGACGATCTGGCCCTGGTCGACGCGGAGGTCGACCTCCTTCACGGCGACCAGGCCGCCGAAGCGGCGGGTGACCTTGCGGGCCTCGAGCAGGGCGCCGTTGCCCTGCCCGGCGTCGGCCGGGGCGCCGGTCACGTGCCTGCCCTGACGTCGAACAGCTGCTGCGACTCGGCGGCTGCCTCGTCGGCGGTGGCGTGCAGCTCACGGCGGCGGCGCGCCGACGGCAGCAGCCCTTCTGGCCGGAACCGCATGATCAGGACCAGCGCGATGCCGAAGATCAGGAAGCGGATGTCCGAGAAGTCCCGCAGCTTCTCGGGCAGGAAGGTGAGGATGATGGCCCCCACGACGACGCCGGGCGGGTTCCCGAGACCGCCGAGCACCACCATGGCCAGGATCAGGACCGAGATCTCGAAGGTGTAGGAGTCGGGCGACACCTGGGTGCCGAGGTGGGCCAGGACCGTGCCCGCCAGGCCGGCGAAGAATGCGCCCGCGCCGAAGGCCAGCAGCTTGGTCAGCGTGGTGTTGATGCCCATCGCCGCGGCCGCGACCTCGTCCTCCCGGATCGCCACCCAGGCCCGCCCGATCCTCGAGTCGCTCATCCGGTAGATGACGGCGAGCACCAGCCCGATGAGGCCAAGGCACAGGTAGAAGTAGACGGCGGTGCCGGTCACCGAGGTGCCGCCGAGGGACAGGCCCTGGGACATGTTCCAGCTTCCGAAGCCCGGGTCCGAGATCGAGGCGATGCCGTTGGGGCCGCGCGTGATCGGGTCGATGTTGTTGAGGGTGATGCGCACGATCTCGCCGAAGCCGAGGGTGACGATGGCGAGATAGTCGCCGCGCAGTCGCAGCGTCGGCGCGCCCAGCAGGACACCGAAGAGTGCCGCCACCAGCGGGGCGACCACGAACAGCACGAGCAGGAACGGGATGTGCGGGAGCGACTCCCCGAACTGGCTGCTGAGCGCCGCCTCCCCGGCGAGGGCGGCCGTGTAGGCCCCGATGGCGACGAAGGCGACATAACCGAGGTCAAGTAGGCCGGCCGAGCCGACCACGATGTTCAGCCCGAGAGCGGCGAGGACCAGCACGCCGGCCTGCGCCGCCACCCGAACCCAGAAGGTGTTGCCCGACTGGGTCAGCGGGAAGACCAGGAGCAGGGCCACCATGATGAGGATCGCGACCAGCCGCGCCCGGTGCAGCGGGCCGGCCAGCCCCTTGAACACCCCCAGGCTGGCGAGGGCCGACGACAGGCCGACCAGGGCGACGAAGTAGCCGAGGAACGCGCTGGGGTCGTCGACCTCGACACCATGCAGGAACACCAGGAACGCGGCCACCTCGGCGACCAGCAGCACGCCGACGTCCACCAGGAGCGATCGCCGCGGCCACTCCCCCTGGGCGGGTCCCGCCGGAACGTCGACCAGTCCCCGGGCACTCAGCCAGACCAGCACGCCGCCGACCAGCGTGACCCACGCGCCAGGGCCAATGTCGGCCACCGGGACCTCGTTGAAGGCGACCAGCACGAACATCCAGGCGATCGGGATGGCGAGCAGGCCGAGGCCGACGCGCCCGAGCGCGGCCGCCTGCCCGCCGTTCCGCAAGCTGGGCCGGCGCAGCAGCAGTGCCCCGTGCACGATCGCCACCAGCCCGAGCAGCAGCGCGTACAGCCGCACCCCGCCGAAGCCGAAGTTTCGCAGGTCGCCGGCGACCGGCACGCCGCGGACCTGGATCGTCCGCAGCGTCCAGAACAGGTAGGCACCGACGACGGCGACGATCCCGCCAACGGGCGCGGCCACCAGGGGCAGGCGGACCCGGGACCAGATGCGCGCCGCGGCGCCGCCGGCCGATGCCTCCTGCGACGCCGCCACGGTGGTCATCAGGCACCGACCTTCTCACCCAGCAGCCCGGTCGGGCGGAAGACAAGGACGAGGATCAGGATCGCGAAGGCGAACACGTTCTGCCACTGCCCCCCGAGGTAGCGGGCGCCGAAGGTCTCGAGGATGCCGAGCAGGAACGCCCCCAGCACGGCGCCGGCGATGTTGCCGATACCGCCGAGCACCGCGGCGGTGAACGCCTTCAGTCCGGCGATGAAGCCCATGAAGAAGTTGACCTGGCCCAGGTACAGGCCGGCGAGCACCCCGCCGACGCCGGCCAGCGCCGAGCCGATGATGAAGGTCAGCGCGATCGTCATGTCGACGTTGATGCCCATGAGGCGGGCGGTGTCGCGGTCCTCGGCCGTCGCGCGCATCGCCTTGCCCATCCGGGTCGTGCGGATGAAGGCGGCGAGCCCGAGCATGAGCAGCAGCGCCAGGCCGACCATGAAGATCCAGAGGTATTTGATCTGGGCGCCGGCGATCATGATGGAGCCGTCGGGGAACAGCTTGGGATAGGCGGGGAAGCCTCTCGTATAGAAGACGGCCACGAGCTGTTGGAGGGCGAAGCTCGCCCCAAGGGCGGTGATCAGCGGCGCCAGCCGAGGCGCGTTGCGCAGCGGCCGGTAGGCGAACCGCTCGAGTCCGAGCCCGACCAGCGGCGTCAGCAGGACGGCGGCGAGCAGGACGAGGAACAAGGCGACCAGGGAGCCCGCGCCCCAGCCGAAGGTCGACGCCCCGAGGTTGAAGGTCCACAGCCCGATGAAGGCACCCAGCATGAACACCTCGCCATGGGCGAAGTTGATGAGCTGGATGATGCCGTAGACCATCGTGTAGCCGAGGGCGATCAGGGCGTAGTACGAGCCCTTGGTGATCCCGTTGGCGAGCTGCTGGATGAGTTCGTCCACTTGGACTCCACGGTTCGCGCCAATGGTCCCGAGCCTTGTGCCACGAGTCCGGTGAGGGGGCCGACGCCGGCCGTTGACCGCCTGCGAAACCCCCTCACCCGACTACGGTGCTGCTAGGAGCGACCGCGATCAGCCCTCGAACTGGCCCGTGAACGCGTCCTTCCACTCCTTGCCTTCGACCTTGTAGACGGTCAGGACCTTGTTCGAGGTGTCCCCGAACTCGTCGAAGCCGTGGGTCCCGCTGACGCCTTTGAAGTCCTTGGTGTCCTGCAGCGCCTTCAGGACGTCCGGTCTGGCCGTCTCCACGCTGTCCTTCCCGGGCAGGGCGGTGGCCAGCGCGTTGATCAGCACGTTGGCGGAGTCGTAGGTGAGCGCCCCGTATGGTCCCGACTCCTCCTTGTACCCGCCGGCTTTGTAGGCGCTGGTGAAGGTGGCGCCTTCGGGAAGCTTGGCCACTGGCGCCCCGACCTGGGTGCCGAGGTCGCCGTCGGAGCCGCCGCCCTTGATGAAGTCGTCAGCCTGCATGCCGTCGCCGCCCATCACCGGACCCTTGAACCCGCGGTCCTTGAGCTGGGCCGACAGCGGGGCTGCCTCAGGGAACTGGCCGCCGTAGTACACGAAGTCCGGCTTCTCGTTGACGATCTTGGTCACCAGGGCGCCGAAGTCGCGGTCGCCCTCGGCGATGGTGTTGGCCGAGGTGACCGTGCCGCCGACCTTCTTCCACTGCTGGGTGAAGGTCGCCACCAGCCCCTGGCCGTAGGTCAGCTTGTCGTGGACGGTCGCCACCGACTTGAAGCCCGCCTGGTCGTATGCGTAGTCCGCGGCGAACGGGCCCTGTAGCGAGTCGAGCGTGGCCAGGCGGAAGTAGGTGGGCCAGACCCGCTTCGGGCTGGTCGCGAAGTCGGTGCCCCTGGTCAGGGTGTCGTTGGTGTTGGCGGGAGAGATCTGGGCGATGTTGGCCCGCGAGAGCACCGGAGCGACCTGCTGGGAGATCGAGGACTGCAGGGTCCCGATCACCCCGGCCATCAGGGGGTCGGAGGCCAGCTTGTTCGCGGCGTTGGCGCCGGTCTCGGGCTTTCCGGCGTCGTCCTGAGGATCAAAGACGATCGTCCAGCCGTCGATCTTCTTCGACTCGTTGGCCTGCTTGACGGCCAGGTCGATCGAGTTCTTCATGCCAAGGCCGAGCGATGCCAGCGACCCCGTGAGCGGCCCCACGAAGCCGATCTTCACGGTCTTGCCCTCGCCGCCGCTGGCGGAGGGCGATTCTTCCTCCCGGCTGCAGCCCGCAGCCAGGAGGACCAAGATCCCGAGCACGGCGACCAGACGAAGGAGCCTGTGGCCTGCCTTCAAGGTACTGCCTCCCTTCCCGTTGCTGTCGCAAGCCCCGAGGTCCTCACGACATCGACCGCCCCGGGGCCTGTCGACCGATGCGAAACCAACGTCCACGACCAGAGCCACCATCAGACGGACGTCCCACCGCAGCTTCGGGCCTGGTCGCGACGGCTGGACTGTACCGCAACACGGCGCACGAGACTACGGCGGGTGGGCTGGCGGATCGGTGGCCAAGCATGATGCCGGGAGGTTCGGGAATCATGGCCGCAAGATGGCGGCGCCGAGGCGGGTACCACCGGCTGCCCTGGCGGCCGGGCTGCTGCTGGTCGCCCTGGTCGCGGTCGGGCGGGTCACCGCCGGCAGCCTGCCCCCGGCGGCGACCCGGGAGCCGGCCCCGCCGACCGTCCGTTCGACCACCAGGACGCTGGCGGCGTCCCCGGTCGTGGCGGAGATCGCCATGGCCGGGATCCCGCTGCAGCTGGCGTTCGGCGCCGGGTCGCTGTGGGTGACCAACACCAACGGGACGGTGTCGAGGGTCGACCCGGCCACCAACCGGGTGGTGGCCATCATCCAGCTGCCGCGGTCCGGCCGCCAGGCGCGGGCGGTCGCGGTCGGCGCCGGCGCGGTCTGGGTGGCGGCCACCGCCGGGATGGTCTGGCGCATCGACCCGGCGGGCAACCGGGTGGTGGGCAAGGTCGACACCGGCGCGTCCCTCTACGAGCCGATCGGGGTCGCCGCCCAGGACGACGCCGTCTGGCTGGTCTGTTGCGCCAACGCGGCGCCCGGAAGGTATCGGGACAGCAAGTTGCTGCGGATCGACCCGGCGCGCAACCGGGTCGTCGCCCGCATCGCCGTCATCGGCGATCCCCTGGCAGTGGTGGCCGACGAGCGGGCCGTATGGATTGCCACCAAGCAAGGCCGCGCCGAGCAGATCGACCGGGCAACCAACCGGGTCGTGGCCGTGATCCCCGCCGGTGGGCCGATCGGCGGGGCGCAGGCCATGGCCATCGGCCACGGCGGCGTCTGGCTGGCCGACCCCGGGAACTCGACCGTCCTGCGAATCGACCTCGCCACCGCCCGGACGGTGGCGCGGATCCCGGTCGCCGGCGCCACCCGGGTAGCCGTGGACGACGCCGGCGTGTGGGTGGTGCAAGGCTACGAAGGGGCCCTGGCCCTCATCCACCCGGACGCGGACCGGCCGGCGGTCGCCATCTCGACCAGGCACCTGCGGGACGTCAGGGGCCTCGCCGTCGGCGCCGGGTCGGTGTGGGCCGCCAGCGGTACCACCATCGCTCGAGTCGACCCCGCCAGGGTCAGGTAGCGCCGACCCAGCCTACCCGGCGCCGATCCTCGGGCCTCACCGCTTGGGCCCCACGAATGCGTCGAGCAGGGCGACACTCCCCCGCCTGGCCACCGAGAGGCTCCACGGATTGTTCGGGCGCCATTCGATCCCGAGCTGGTCGCAGGCCCGCCCGAAGATCCCCCGGATGTCCGCCGACACGTTGGTGAAGTGGTATCTGGGGTACGGCGTCCCGTTGACCCAGTTCAGCACCCGGCACCCGTCGGAGTGCAGCAACCCCCGCACCAGCGGTCGCGGGTCGGCGTCGACCAGTTCCTGTTGCCACACGGTCAGCTCGATCTTCCTTTGGTGCTTCTTCCCCGGTCCATGCTGCGGGAACAGACACGGCCAGTGCTTGGAGTAGGCGGTCACCTCGGTGCAGCCCTCTTTCCTGACCCGGTTGACCTTGTTGGGCAGCACCTCGGCCATCGCGTGCTCACATCGCTGGATCAGCTCCGGGTAGGCATCGGCGCAGACGATGCGCAGCCGGAACACGCCACGCGGATGGGTGGCGATGCAGCCGTCGCCGAGGTAGAGGCCGAGGAGGTAGGTGTACGCGCCTTGGGGAAGGCGAAGCGGGTCGCCGCCGCATACAACACAAACCCGGCGCTTCGGATCGTAGCGCGCGCGAACGCGGTCGAAATCCGGCGTCCGTCCCCTCCGCCAGTCCCGAACCGTTCTCCTTGGGATCCCGGTTTCCCGCGCAATCTCGCAGTCGTTCCAGCCCGCTCGGACAAGCTCCAGAACGAACGCGACTTCCTCTCTGGACCGCACTTCGCTACCCTTCTCCCGGACAAGCCCGAGTGCTGGAACCGGTTTACAGAGATGGCTCAAACCCATCTGCCCGCAAGGGCATGCGGGTTCGAATCCCGCCTCGGGCACCCTTCGCGAGGAACCTAAACGCATATCGAACGCGCGTTCGACGGGTTCCGCGAATCTGTGGACAACTCGGCCGGTTGGTCTCGGCGCACCGCTACGATGCCCTTCCGCCTGGACGACCCACCGGAGGCTCACCTATGCGGTACCCGCCCGCCCGACGGCTCGACCTGGTCGAGGAGCTGCACGGCTTCCGGGTTGCCGACCCTTACCGGTGGCTGGAGGAGGCCGACGCCGACGACACCGAGGCGTGGAGCAAAGCTCAGGACGAGCTGCTGGCTGGGTGGATGGAGGGCAGGGCGGGCCGGGCGGCGGTGCGGGAACGGCTGGAGCGGCTGCTGGGGGCCGGGCTGGTCACGGTGCCGGTGCTGCGGGGTGGCAGGGCGTTCCTCCAGCGCCGCCGCGGCGACCAGCAGCACCCGGTGCTGCTGGTTCGGGAGGCCGACGGGACCGAGCGGGTCCTGATCGACCCCAGCGCCCTGGCCGACGACGACACCATCACCCTCGACGGCTGGGTGCCGTCGCTGGACGGCGAACGGCTGGCCTACTTCCTGTCCCAGGGCGGCGACGAGGAGGCCTCGCTCTGGATCATGGACGTGGCCGGCGGCGAGGTCGTCGAGGGCCCGATCGACCGTACCCGCTACTGCCCGCTGGCCTGGCTGCCCGGCGGCGACACCTACTACTACGGCCGCCGGCTGCCCGCCGACGCGGTGCCCCAGGGGGAGGCGGCGTTCCACCGGCGGGTGTGGCGCCACCGGGTGGGGACCGACCCGGACGGCGACGAGCTGGTGTTCGGCGAGGGCCGGGAGAAGACCGAGTACCACTTGCTGCGGATCTCCCTCAACGGCCGCTGGCTGCTGGTCGGGGCCGCGGCCGGGACCGCACCCCGCAACGACCTGTACATCGCCGACCTGGCCGGCGACGGGGCGCTGCGTCCCGTCCAGGAGGGCGTCGACGCGGAGACCGACGGCCGGGTCGGGGTCGACGGCCGGCTGTACCTCCACACCAACCTGGATGCGCCCCGCTTCCGGATCGCGGTCGCCGACCCGGCCCGGCCGGAGCCGGCGGCGTGGCGCGACCTGGTGCCGGAGTCCGGCGACGTGCTCGAAGGGTTCGCCCTCACCGACGACGCCCTGGTGGTGGCGTCCAGCCGACACGCGGTGGGCCGGGCGGCCGTGCACGACCGGCAGACCGGGGCCGTGCGGGCAGGGATCGACCTGCCCGGGCCCGGGTCGGTGCTCGGCGTCTCCGCCCGACCCGAGGGCGGCGACGAGGTCTTCCTCGGCTACACCGACTTCGTCACCCCGCCCCGCGTGTACCGCTACCAGGTCCCCGACGGTCGCCTCGAGCTGTGGATGGACGCCCCCGGCCAGGTCGGCCTGCTGGGTGGGGTGACCACCCGGCAGGAGACCTACCGCTCCAAGGACGGCACCGAGGTGCGGCTGTTCGTGCTGCACCGGGACGGGTCGACCCCGGACGGGGCCCGGCCGACGATCCTGTATGGCTACGGCGGCTTCAACATCTCGCAGGCGCCGGCCTGGAGCGCGGTCACGGCCGCCTGGGTCGAGCAGGGCGGGGTGTACGCGATCGCCAACCTGCGCGGCGGCAGCGAGGAGGGCGAGGCCTGGCACCGGGACGGGATGCGGGCCAACAAGCAGCACGTGTTCGACGACTTCGCCGCCGCCGCCGAGCACCTGATCGCCGGCGGCTGGACCTCACCGGAGCGGCTGGCGATCGCCGGCGGCTCCAACGGCGGGCTGCTGGTCGGGGCCGCCCTCACCCAGCGGCCGGAGCTGTTCGCGGCCGTGGCCTGCAGCGCCCCCCTGCTCGACATGGTCCGCTACGAGCGCTTCGGCCTCGGCGAGACCTGGAACGACGAGTACGGCCGGGCCGCAGACCCGACCGAGCTAGGCTGGCTGGTCGGCTACTCGCCGTACCACAAGGTCGTCCAGGGGACCGCCTACCCGGCGGTGCTGTTCACGGTCTTCGACTCCGACACCCGGGTCGACCCGCTGCACGCCCGCAAGATGTGCGCCGCCCTGCAGGCCGCGACCACCTCCGGGCGTCCGGTCCTGTTCCGCCGCGAGCGCCAGGCCGGCCACGGCGCCCGCTCGGTCCGCCGAACCGTCGAGCTCCACGCCGACATCCTCACCTTCCTGGCCGCCCAGGTCGGCCTGGAGCTGGGCTGAGCGGGGACGCCTGGGTTCGGCGTTGCTGTCAGCCGGTGGCGGCTGGACCGGCGGTCCGTTCGGCGGCGCTGCGCTCGACGCAGAACTCGTTGCCTTCGGGGTCGGCCAGCACGACCCAACCGGTCCCGTCGGGCTGCCGGCGGTCGGCCACCAGGGTGGCCCCGAGCCCGAGCAGCCGGGCGACCTCCTCGTCGCGGGTGCGGTCGGTCGGCATCAGGTCGAGATGGACGCGGTTCTTGACCGTCTTGGGCTCGGGCACGGCGATGAACAGCAGGTTGTGTTGGCCGTCCGGCGCGGCCAGGAACCCTTCGGGGTCGCCGGGCTCGTTGCCGTTGTCGGGGTCTTCCTGGTAGCCGGTGATCTGGCTCCAGAAGCCGGCCAGGAAGTAGGGGTCGGCGCAGTCGAAGGTGATGTTGTGGGGACGCGCGGTCATGCAGGCTCCTTGGCTCCGGCGCGCCTCCCGCGAGCGGCGTCGTTCAGCGGGTCACGGGAGGCGCGGAGATGATCTCGACCATGTCCGCACCTCCTTCCTCGTCGCGACGCCGCCGGCAGTATGCCATGCGAGCACACGGCTGGTCGCGCGCGGCGGTCACCGACGGCTGCGGGCGGTGTGGACGGCGCCGGCGAGCTCACGGCTGGTCGCGCGCGGCGGTCACCGACGGCTGCGGGCGTTGTGGACGGCGCCGGCGAGCTCGGCGGTGAGGGTCCGCAGGCCGTCCAGGCCGGCGTCGCCGAGGCGGCGGACCAGGGCGGTGCCGACGATGGCGCCGTCGGCGAACCTGGCAACGGCGGCGGCCTGCTCGGCGTTGGAGACGCCGATGCCGGCGCAGACGGGGAGGTCGGTGTGGGCGCGGACCCGGCCGACCAGGTCCTCGATGCCGGCGGCCAGCGAGGCCCGCAGGCCGGTCACGCCCAGTGACGCCTGGGCGTAGACGAAGCCCCGGCCGGAGCTGGCGACCGCGGCCAGGCGGGCGTCGCTGGAGGTCGGGGCGGCCAGGAACACCGGGGCGACCCCGGCCGCCCCGGCCGCGTCCAGCCACTCCCCCGCCTCCTCGGGCGGCAGGTCGGGCACGACCGCGCCGCAGGCCCCGGCGGCGGCCAGCTCGGCCGCGAACCGCCTGGGGCCGCGGTGGGCCACCAGGTTGTAGTAGACGAGCAGCACCACGGGCGCATCCACGCTGGCGGTCAGCTCGTTGACCAGGCCGAAGACGTCGTCCAGGCGGGTCCCGGCGTCGAGCGCCGCGGTCACCGCCCGCTGGATGACCGGCCCGTCGATCAGCGGGTCGGAGTAGGGCGGGCCGACCTCGAGCACGTCGGCGCCCGCTTGGGCCATCGCCCGGAAGGCCGCCAGCGACCCGTCCAGGTCCGGGTACCCGGCGACCCCGTAGGCGACCAGGGCGGCCCGCCCGTCCCGCCGCAGCTCGTCCAGCCGCCCCTCCAGCCGTTCCACCGGCGACGGCATCCCCGCCGCCACGCCGGGCCGGGTCCCCGCTGCCGCGGAACCGGGGGATCCCAGGGATGTGGAGGCCGCCGCCATCGAGCCGGCCGGGTCGCCACCGGCTCCGGGGGCGGGGACGGGGAACGCCGGGCCCCCGTCCACCAACCCGGCCGGGCCGCCACCGGCTCCGGGGACGCGATCGGGGGACGCGAGGCCCCCGTACACCAATCCGGCCGGGCCGCCGGGGGCTCCGGGGACGGGGACAGGCGGTCCGGGGACAGGCGGTCCGTTGTCAGGCATCGGCGGGGTCGGGGTCGGCCAGCAGGGCGGAGACGGTCTCGACGTCCTTGTCGCCGCGGCCGGAGAGGTTGAGGACGACCAGGGAGCCGGGGGCGACCCGGCCGTCGCGGGCGGCCTCGGCGAGCCAGCCGACCGCGTGGGCAGGCTCGAGGGCGGGAAGCAGGCCCTCGGTGCGGGCGAGGAGGCGGAATCCGTCGAGGGCGAGGGTGTCGGGGGCGCGCTCGTAGCAGACCCGACCGGCGTCCTTCCAGAAGGCGTGCTCCGGCCCGACCCCCGGGTAGTCGAGGCCGGCCGAGACCGAGTGGGTGGGCAGGACCTGGCCGTCGGCGTCCTGGAGCAGGTAGGAGCGGGCGCCGTGGAGCACGCCGGCCTCGCCGAGGCCGAGCGAGGCCCCATGCTGGCCGGGCTGGGGCCCGCGGCCGCCGGCCTCGACCCCGACCAGGCGCACCGGCTCGTCGTCGATGAAGGCGGCGAACAGCCCGGCGGCGTTCGACCCGCCACCGACGCAGGCCACGGCCAGGTCGGGCAGCCGCCCCTCGGCGGCCAGGATCTGGCCGCGGGCCTCGTCCCCGATCACCCGCTGGAACTCCCTGACCATGAGGGGGAACGGGTGGGGGCCGACGACCGAGCCGATGGCGTAGTGGGTCGACCCGACCGACTCCACCCAGTCCCGCAGGGCCTCGTTGATGGCGTCCTTGAGGGTGGCGGTGCCGGTGGCCACCTGCCGCACCTCGGTGCCGAGCAGCCGCATGCGCACGACGTTGAGGTGCTGTCGTCGGGTGTCCTCCTCGCCCATGTAGACGACGCACTCCTGGCCGAGCAGGGCGGCCGCGGTGGCGGTGGCGACGCCGTGCTGACCGGCACCGGTCTCGGCGATCACCCGCGGCTTGCCCATCCTGCGGGTGAGCAGGTGCTGGCCGAGGGAGTTGTTGAGCTTGTGCGCGCCGGTGTGGAGCAGGTCCTCGCGCTTGAGCCAGAGCCGCAGGCCCAGCTCCTGCGACAGCCGCCTGGCCGGGAACAGCGGGGTCGGGCGGCCGGCGTAGTCACGCCGCAGCGCCTCCAGCTCGGCCACGAACCCCGGGTCGGCGATGGCCTCCTCGAAGGCGTCGGTGAGCTGGTCGAGGGCGGCCATCAGCACCTCTGGGACGAAGCGACCGCCCCAGGCGCCGAAGTGCCCGAGCAGGTCGGGCCGGTGCAATACCTCCACCGCCCCCGCCGCCGGCACCCCGGCCGCCGAGGACGAACCGTGCCGCCCGCTGGCTGGACCTTCCCTAGACATCCCGCCCTCCGGCCGCCGAGGACGAACCGTGCCGCCCGCTGGCTGGACCTTCCCTAGACATCCCGCCTCCCGGCCGCCGAGGACGAACCGTGCCGCCTGCCGGCTGGACCCTCGCTAGACATCAAGGAGGGTCCCGGACAGGTGGTCCTCGTAGGCCTTGAGGTCGAAGTGGCCGTGGCCGCAGAGGTTGAACACGATGGTCTCCTCGCGACCCTCCTCCTTGCAGCGCAGGGCCTCGTCGATCACAGCCCGGATCGCGTGCGCCGGCTCGGGGGCGGGCAGGATGCCCTCGGTGCGGGCGAACTGCACGGCCGCCTCGAAGACCTTGGACTGCGGGTAGGCGACGGCCTCGATGTGGTCTTCCTTGCGCAGCAGCGACACCAGCGGCGAGTCGCCGTGGTAGCGCAGCCCGCCGGCGTGGATCGGGGCTGGGATGAAGTCGGCCCCCAGCGTGTACATGGGCAGCAGCGGGGTCATGCCGGCCTGGTCGCCGAGGTCGTACTCGAACCGGCCCTCGGTCAGGGTCGGGGCCGCGGTCGGTTCGACCGCGACGAACCTGGTGCTCCGGCGGCCGGCCAGCTTCTCGGCCAGCAGCGGGAAGCTGAAGCCGCCGAAGTTGGACCCACCGCCGACGCAGGCCACCAGCACGTCGGGCTCGACGCCGGCCTGCTCGAGCTGGGCCTTCAGCTCCAGGCCGATGACGGTCTGGTGGAGCAGCACATGGTTGAGCACGCTGCCGAGCGCGTAGTGGGTGTCCTCGCGCAGGGCGGCGTCCTCGACCGCCTCGGAGATGGCGATGCCGAGCGACCCGGGCGAGTCGGGGTGCTGGCCGAGGACGGCCCGGCCGGCGTTGGTCTCCGGCGACGGCGACGGGGTGACGCTGGCCCCCCACGTCTCCATGAGCGAGCGCCGGTAGGGCTTGCCGTCGTAGGAGGCCCGCACCATGTAGACCTTGCACTCCAGGTCGAACCGGGCGCAGGCGAAGGCGAGGGCGCTGCCCCACTGGCCGGCCCCGGTCTCGGTGCTGAGCCGGGCGATGCCCTCGGCCTTGTTGTAGAACGCCTGCGGGACGGCGGTGTTGGGCTTGTGGGAGCCGGCCGGCGAGCCGCCCTCGTACTTGTAGTAGATGCGGGCCGGGGTGCCCAGCGCGCGCTCCAGGTCGAGCGCGCGGACCACCGGGGTCGGCCGCCACAGCTTGTAGGTGTCGAGCACCGGACCGGGGATGTCGACCCACTCGTCGGTGGAGACCTCCTGGCCGATCAGGGCCATGGGGAACAGTGGCGCCAGCGCGTCCGGCCCGACCGGCTCCCGAGTCTGCGGGTGCAGGTAGGGGTCGGGCTTGGTCGGCATCGAGGGCACGATGTTGAACCAGGCGCTGGGCAGCTCGTCCTCGCCGAGCAGGATCTTGCGGGGCGCGGCCATCTGTCCTCCTATTGCTCTGCAGGAATGGGCTGGGGGGCAGCGCTTGCGCGCTGCCGGTTCATCTCATTCCGACGATCCGGCGAGGCAAGAAGGTCGCGGACGGCCTTCGTCGGGTCGTCGGCGCGGACGAGGGTCTCGCCGACCAGGACGGCGTCGGCGCCGGCGTCGCCCGCCGCCTGTACCTCGGCCCGGTCGCGGATGCCGCTCTCGGCGACCAGGACCGTCCCGCCGGGCAGGGCCCGGCGGACGTCGGCGAAGCGGCCGGGGTCGACCTGGAGGGTGGCCAGGTCGCGGGCGTTCACCCCGACCAGGCTGGCGCCGGCGGCGGCGGCCACCTCCGCCTCGGCCACCGTGTGGACCTCGACCAGCGCGTCCAGGCCGGCCTCGGCCGTCTCGTCGAGCAGGGCGCGAAGCTCGGCGGGCTCGAGCGCGGCCACGATCAGCAGAACCGCGTCGGCGCCCCAGGCGCGCGCCTCCCACACCTGGTAGGCGGTGGTGACGAAGTCCTTGCGGAGCACCGGCAGCTCGACCGCGGCCCGCACCGCCAGCAGGTCGGCGGGGCTGCCGGCGAAGTGGTGCGGCTCGGTGAGGACGCTGATCGCGCAGGCGCCGCCGGCGGCGTAGGCGACGGCCAGGGCGGCCGGGTCGAGGTCGATGCGGATGTCGCCCCTGGATGGCGAGCGGCGCTTGACCTCGGCGATCACCCGGGGCCCGTCCGGCCCGCTGCGGGCAGCTGCCCGCAGCCCACGTGCGGTTGGGGCGGTCGCCGCGGCAGCCCGCACCGCGGCGGGAGGCAGGCGTGCTGCCCGGCGCTCGGCGTCCGACCTGGCGTCGGCCACCGCCCGGGCAAGGAAGGAACCGGTCGAGGTCACAGACGACGATTCTAGTCCGTCCGATCCGCCTGCCCGCCCGCGGTGGCGGGCCGGCCCGGGGTGCCGAGCTCCTCACGCCGCCGGTGGAGTACGACTGGGAGCTGCGCTGCTTCCTCCGCGACCCCGACGGCCACCTGCTGGAGCTCAGCGAGCCGAAGGCGCCGGCGGCCGGGTCGTAGCCCACGCGCCTCGGCACCGCTGGGTCCCGCTCGGCCGCCGGCTCAGGGCAACGGCCGGGTGGGAAGCTCCGTCGGGGCGGTCGGGCCGATGGGTGGGCGGCCGTTGGGCGGCGCGGCGCGGGCGGGGGGGAGGATGAGGCGGAAGGCGGTGCCGCCGCCGTTCCCGGACTCGGCGCGGATGGCGACGCCCATGGCGTCGCAGAGGGCTTTGACGATGGCCAGGCCGAGACCGGAACCGACCTCGCGGCTGCCGCGGTAGCGGGACCACAGGTGGCCGCGGTCGAAGGCGTGGGGCAGGTCCTCGACCGCGATGCCGGGACCCTGGTCGACCACGGCCGCCTCGACCCCGCCGCCGTCCAGCGGCCTGGCCGCGACCAGTACCTGGCGGCCGGGGGGGCTGGAGCGGGTGGCGTTGTCGAGCAGGTTGTCCAGCACCTGGCGGAGCCGGCCCGGGTCCACGTGGGCGTGGAGGACGCCGGCGAGGCGGGTGGTGACGGTGACCTCGCGCCGGGATGCCCGTTCGGTGGCCGCCGCCACCGCCTCCCTGAGCACGGCGCCGACGTCGGCGTCGACGGTGCTGACGGCGAACTGGCCGCGGCCCAGCCGGGCCAGGTCGAGCAGGTCCTGGATCAGGCGGGCCAGGCGGACGGTCTCGGCGTGGACCCGGACCAGCGAGCGGCGGCGCTCGGTCGGGTCTTCGACGGTGCCGTCCAGCAGCGCCTCGGTGTAGCCCTGGATGGTGGTGAGGGGGGTCTTGAGCTCGTGGCCGACGCTGGCCAGGAACGCGCGCTGCTCGCCCTGGGCACGCTCGAGGCCGGCGGCCATGTCGTTGAAGGCCGACGCCACCTCGGCAGCCTCGTCGTCGCCGTCGACTTGCACCCTTGTCGACAGGTCACCTCCACCGACACGGCGGGCGGCCGCGACCAGCCGGCCGAGCGGCGCGGTGAGCCGGCCGGCCAGCAGCCAGGCGACCAGCGCCGCCACCGCGACGGCCAGGGCGGTCGCCAGCAGCAGCCGCCAGGCGACGACCGGGAACAGCCTGAGCCCGAGGCGGCGGACCTCGTGGACCAGCAGCACGCCGCCGCGGCCGCCGCGGACGGGCCGCTCGGCCGGGGCAACCGCCCAGGCCAGCCCGTCGCTGGTGCCGCTGACGACCTGGCCGCGGCCGACGGCGGCGGCCAGGTCGACGTCGGGGACCGGGGCCAGAGGGGTTCCGCCGTTGCGGCTGCCAGGCTGGCAGACGACGGCCAGCGGCCCGGTCGTCCTGCCGTTGCGGCCCAGCCCGTACGCCTCCGTCCCGCCGACCCGCAGGGCGCGGACGAACGCGCACACCCCTCGGCCAGGTGCCGGGCCGTTGGCCGCCTGGGTGACGGCCACCGCCTGGTCGGCGAGCTGCCGCTCCAGGCCGCGCTCGGGCACCAGACGGACCAGGGACAGGGTGATGACCCCGATCAGCACGGCGGCCAGGACGGCGACGGCCACGAACGCCAGCACCAGCCGTCCCCGCAACGACCCCCCCCCCCCCCCCATCAGCCCGCCTCCGGCCGGGGCCCGGGGCTGGACGCACCGGGCCGTCCCCGCAAGGACCCCCCGCCCCGCCCCATCAGCCCGCCTCCGGCCGGGGCCCGGGGCTGGACGCACCGGGTGGCCCCGGCCCCCCCTGGACGCTGCCGCGGTCGGCCCCCCTGTCCTCGGCCTTGTAGCCGACGCCGCGGATGGTGGCGATGGGAGCACGCTCGCCGAGCTTGGCTCGGAGCTGGCGGATGTGGACGTCGACGGTCCGGGTGTCGGCCGGGAACGAGTACCTCCAGACGCTCTCGAGGATCTGGTCGCGGGTCAGGACCAGGCCCCGGTTGCGGACCAGGTAGCAGAGCAGCTCGAACTCGCGGGCGGTGAGCTGCACCGGGCGGCCCTCGAACACGACCTCGTGGCGGGCCGGGTCGACGGTCAGGCTGCCGAGGTGCAGGGGCGGCTCGGGACCGGCCCGCGGCTCGGGCTCGGCCCGGCGCAGCACCGCCTTGACGCGGGCCACCAGCTCGCGGGGCGAGAACGGCTTGGTCACGTAGTCGTCGGCGCCGAGCTCGAGGCCGAGCACCCGATCGGCCTCCTCCTCCCTGGCCGTCACGACGATGATCGGCACCCGGCCGCCCCGCTCACGCAGCGCCCTGGTCACCTCGAACCCGTCCATGCCGGGCAGCATCAGGTCCAGCAGCACCAGCCGGGGACGCTCGGCGTCGACCGCGGCCAGGCCGGACGGGCCGTCGGTGCGCCAGACGACCCGGAAGCCGTCGCGCTCCAGGTACAGCCGGACCAGGTCGGCGATGGACTCCTCGTCCTCGACCAGCAGCACGGTCCCCTTGGAGGGGTGCTCGGGCGTCAACCAGGCTCCTTTCCGCCGTTGGGCCGACCGTAGCATCGCCTGAGCAGGTTCGGGGACGCTGGTTGCCTCGTTCGAGGGCGGTAAAGTTCCTGGTCAGTCACCTTCCCATGGCGGCTCGCCGGGGTCGGCGACCGGCTGGACGCGGTCGGGCGGAGCCCGGAAGGCTTCGCCGAGCGCCGGCCATTGCGGCCCGCGCCGGAGCGCCTCCAGGCCGGCCAGGGCCAGCAGCAGGCCGCCGGCCACGACCAGGACCGGGCCGGTCCTCGGGGTGGCGACCTGGAGGCCGGTCCCGCCGGGCACCCCCTCCAGCAGCCCGAGCTCGGCGCGCTCGGCGGCCTCGGCCCTGACCCGGTTCCCGCCCACCACCGCCCCAACGGCCAGGGCGCCGCCAAGGGCGAGCAGGGCCAGCCCGACCGCCCAGCGGCCGTGCCCTCTGGTCACGGCCACCCCGACCAGCAGCACCAGCCCGAGCAGGGCGAGCCCGCCGAAGGGCAGCAGGTCGTTGCCGGTGACCTCGGCGGCACCCAGCCGGGCCGAGCCGAGCCCGGGCAGCTCGACGTTGGCGCTGACCGTCGCCCATGGCCGGCCAGCCCCGGTCACGGCCAGCCCCACTGCGACCACCACCGCCACCAGGGCCAGCTGCAGCGACCGCCGCTCCGGAGCCGGCGCCGCCAGGGCGCTCGACCCCCGACCGGTCGGCGCTGGACCGTCCGCCCTGCCGGCGGGGCCGCTGTCAGCCACCGGCACAGGCGGCCGTGCCGGACCGTCCGCCTCGCCGGCGGGGCCGCTGTCAGCCACCGGCACGGGCGGCCGTGCTGGCCCGTCTGCCCTGCCGGCGGGGCCGCTGTCAGCCACCGGCACGGGCGGCGGCCGGCCGGTGGCCGTCGCGAGGGGCCGATCGAGCGTCGGAGAGGGCCTGGGCGGCGGCGACGGCGGCCAGCAGGGCGCCGGCCTTGGCTTCGGTCTCGCGCTCCTCGCGTTCGGGGACCGAG
>Ga0210378_10000525_pt1 | contig 19508 bp, 18 predicted proteins | sample PLM1_60_b1redo_FD_155465 | JGI IMG/M metagenome (GOLD analysis project Ga0210378, IMG submission 155465) | Groundwater sediment microbial communities from an aquifer in East River, Colorado, USA - PLM1_60_b1 redo | ecosystem: Environmental > Terrestrial > Soil > Riparian zone | place: USA: East...
GCGGGAGGATCGTGCACGGCGAGTCCGAGCTGGGTGTGCGCACGCTGGGCCGGCTCTCGGCGGTCGACCAGTTCGCGGACGTCATCGTGGCCAACGTGGCGGGCACGCCGGTCCGGGTGCGCGACCTCGGGCGGGTGGAGGACAGCTTCGCGGAGCCGAGCTCGTGGAACACGCTCGGCGGCCGCCAGGCGGTGACACTCGATGTCCGGCGACAATCGGGCACCAACACCGTCCAGATCATCGAGGCGGTGAAGGCGAAGCTGGCACAGATCCGGAAGACGCTGCCGCCGGGGGTGGAGCTGCGGATCATCCGCGACCAGTCGGTGTTCATCAACGCCTCGGTGAAGTCGCTCGAGGAGCACCTGCTCTTCGGCAGCCTGCTCGCGAGCCTGGTCGTGATGCTGTTCATCCGCAACGTGCGCTCGGTGCTGATCGCGGCGGTGTCGATCCCCACCTCGATCGTGGCCACCTTCACGCTGCTCAAGGTGATGGACTTCACCCTCAACAACATGACGCTGCTGGCCCTGACGCTCGCGGTCGGCATCGTGATCGACGACGCGATCGTGGTGTTGGAGAACATCGTCCGCTACATCGAGGAGAAGGCCTATCCCCCCTTTCAGGCGGCCATCGACGCCACCAAGGAGATCACGCTCGCCGTCCTTGCCACGACTCTTTCGCTCGTCATCATCTTCCTGCCCATCGCCTTCATGAGCGGTTACGCGCGCCGCTACGTCAACCAGTTCGGCTGGACGATGGCCTTTTCCATCCTGGTGTCGATGCTGGTGAGCTTCACCCTCACGCCCATGCTCAGCTCGCGGATGCTCAAGCCCGGCGGGGAGGGGCCCGGCGGCCACGCCTCGAAGGAGTCGCGGCTGTGGACCTGGACCTCCGGGCACTACGGGCGGCTGCTCGAGTGGAGCCTCGCGAATCGGGGCACGGTGATGGTCGTGGCCGCTCTCGTCTTCCTGCTCACGTTTCCCTTGAACGCGATGGTGGGCCGGGACTGGATCCCGCCGGACGACCAGAGCGAGCTGACCGTGCTGCTGAACCTGCCCGAGGGGACGTCGCTGGAAGGCACGGCGAAGCTGGCGACCGACCTCTCCAACCGCATCGCGAAGCTGCCCGAGGTCGAGTTCACCAACCCCTTCATCCACGAGGGTGGCCTGGCCAGCCACAGCCATATCTACGTGCGGCTCAAGGATCTCGCCGAGCGGAAGAAGTCGAACCTCGAGGTGGCGTCGGAAGCGCGGGCTCTCGCCGCCAGCTATCCGAACCTGCGGACGCGCGTGATGATCCCTTCCGCCCTCGGCAGCGGCGAGATGTTCTTCCCGATCCGGGCCATCATCCTGGGGCCGGACTTCAACCGCACCGCCGAGATCGCCAAGCAGGTCGCGGCGAACGTGCGTGGCGTGAAGGGGCTGCTCGACGTGGACGCCATGGTGGCCCTCAACAGCCCCGAGCTGCAGGTGCGGATCGACCGTCAGCGCGCCTCCGACCTCGGGGTGCGGGCTTCCGACGTCGCCACCGCCGTCCGGCTGATGATCGCGGGCGAGGACCAGATCTCCACCTACAAGGAGGGGGACGAGCAGTACCCGGTGACGATGCAGCTCCTGCCCGAGCAGCAGAAGAACCCGGAGACGCTGGCGCGGCTGATGATCCCCTCCGCCAAGGTCGGACAGGTCCGCCTCGACAACGTGGCCAGCGTCGAGCGCGGGCTGGGGCCCGCCCGCATCGAGCGGTTCAACCGCCAGTTCCAGGTGAGCGTCAACGCGAACAACGCCCCCGACTTTCCGCTCGACGCGGCAGCGGCGGCGGTGGCGGCCGAGATCCGGAAGGTCGGGCTGCCTCCCGGATACAGCTACAAGATGCTGGGGTCGGTGAAGGTCCTCGACGAGACGACCCACAACCTCGTCATCGCGTTCCTGCTCGCCTCCATCTTCATGTACATGGTCCTCGCCGCCCAGTTCGACAGCTTCCTCCATCCCTTCACGATCATGCTCAGCCTGCCGCTGTCGATCCCCTTCGCGCTCTTCACCCTTTGGGTCACCGGCCGCACCCTGAACCTGTGGAGCGCCCTCGGGGTCCTGCTCCTCCTTGGGATCGTGAAGAAGAACGGGATCCTCCAGGTGGACTACACCAACAAGCTGCTCGCGGAAGGCGTTCCCCGCGCCCAGGCCATCGTCCAGGCCAACCACGTCCGGCTCCGCCCGATCCTCATGACGACGCTCGCGATCGTGGCCGGCCTCGTCCCCACCGCGGTCGGGATCGGGGCCGGATCCGCGCAGCGCTCGGCGGTGGCGGTGACGATCATCGGGGGCCAGAGCCTTTGCCTCCTCCTCACGCTGGTGGTCACGCCGGTGGCCTACTCGCTGCTCGCGGAGGCGGGGGAGCGCGGCTGGCGGGCCAGCCTGGCCCCGGTTCGGGAGCGGATCCGGCTGGGAGTGGCGCGGCTCCGCACCTGAGGCAGCGCGTCTTGTACGCCGCGTACAGCCTGCTGCTGGCCGTGGCCTTCGTCTTCGCTCTCCCCTTCTATCTCTGGAAGGGCCGCGGCACCGGCAAGTACCTGCCGAGCTTCCGCGAGCGGATGGGACGCCTGCCGGCGTCGCTGCCGGCGGCCGAGGCGCCATCGGTGTGGATCCACGCCGTGTCGGTGGGCGAAGCGCTCACGGCGTGCATCCTCGTCGGCCCCCTCAAGGAGAGGCTCGGCGGCCGCCGCGTGTACGTCTCGACGACCACGGCCACCGGCCGCGCGGTGGCGGAGGGCAGCGTCAAGGATGCCGACGGGCTCTTCTTCGCGCCGTTCGACTGGCCGGGTCCGGTGCGCAAGGCGCTCGACCGCGTGAAGCCGGCGCTGCTGGTGCTGGTCGAGACGGAGATCTGGCCCAACCTGATCCACGAGGCGCACCGCCGCGGGGTGCGGGTGGCCGTGGTGAACGGCCGGATCTCGCCGCGCTCCTTCCCGCGATACCGGGCCGCGCGCGGCCTGCTCCGGGGGGTGCTCGCGGAGGTCGACCTGTTCCTCATGCAGTCCGAGCCCCACGCCGAGCGGGCGCGGCGGATCGGGGCTCCGCCGAGCCGCGTCCGCGCCCTCGGCAACCTCAAGTTCGACGCGCTCGGCAGCGCGCCGCCGCCGGCGGATCTCGCGCGTGTGCTGGCGGACGGCGACCGTCCGCTCTGGGTGGCGGGGAGCACGGTCGGCGGCGAGGAAGCGATGGTGCTCGCGGCCTTCCGCGAGGTGCGCGTCCGGGTGCCCGGCGCGCGCCTCCTGCTCGCTCCCCGTCACCCGGAGCGCTTCGACGAGGTGGCGGGCCTGGTGGAGGCGGCGGGATTCCGTGGCCTCCGGCGCAGCGCGCTCGGCGCGGCGGCATGGGACGGCGACGTGCTGCTGCTCGACACGCTCGGCGAGCTGGCGCGCGTGTACTCGCTGGCCAGGGTCGTCTTCGTGGGCGGCAGCCTGGTCCCCGCCGGCGGCCACAACATTCTGGAGGCGGCGGTGGCGGGCAAGCCGGTCGTCGTCGGCCCGCACATGGAGAACTTCCAGGAGATCGCCGACGAGTTCGGCGCCGAGCGCGCGCTGCTCACCGTTTCCTCCGCCGAGGATCTGGGCCGGCAGGTGGCGGCGCTCCTCGCCGATCCCACGATGTGCGCGGCGCTCGGCGGCGCCGCCCGCGCCATCGTGGACCGCAACCGGGGGGCCCTCGCGCGCACGGTGGAAGCGCTCGCGGCACTCGTCGACCATCCCTCTCCCCCGTGGGGGAGAGGGTAGGGTGAGGGGGATGGGAGGCCCGGCACGGGATTGACGAGGTAACCACCAGTGGTTACCATGAGATCATGAAATCGGTAGGCATCAAGGAGCTGAAGGCGCGGCTCTCGGAATACATCCGGCAGGTGAAGGCGGGTGACACGGTTCTGGTCACGGAGCGGGACGAAGTCGTGGCCGAGTTGCGTCCCGTACGGCGTCGCTCTGCACCCGCAGAGACGCTCGAAGAGGTGCTGGATACGCTCGCGGAGGCCGGCGAGCTCACGAGGGCCAGCTTGCCCAAGGGAAGATGGACCTGGAAGGTCCGCGGGCTGGGGCTACCCGCCGGCAGCGCCCAGCGGATCCTCGACGAGGTCCGCGGCGACCGTTCGGAGGGGTGAGCTTGTCCGCTCTGTACGTGGACACTTCGGCCCTGCTGCGGGCGACGCTCGAGACCGGCACGACCCGCGAGGTCGAGGCCCGTCTCGAGTCGGCGCAGACCCTGCTCACGTCGCGCCTCACGCTCGTGGAATCCGCGCGGGCGCTCCTTCGGGTGCGCCAGCTCGGCCGGGTATCCGAATCCCGCATCGCCGACGTCGAGCGCGAGCTGGAGCAGCTGTGGGCCAGGTGCGAGCTGTGGGAGCTCACCCCTGCGGTCTGCGAGCTGGCCCGGCACGTGGCCCCGGGAAAGACGCTGCGCGCCCTGGATGCGCTCCACCTCGCCACGTTCCTCCTGGCGCGCCGCCGCATAGAAGGGCTGGTTCTTCTGACCGTCGACGATCGCCTGCGCGAAGCCGTGGGCGAGGCGTGACGGGCGTCCTCCTCGCGCCATTCGGCGCTCTCTATGGCGCGGCGGCCGCCGCTCGCGCGGGGGCGTACCGCCGCGGTTGGCTCCCGCAGGCCAGACTCGCCGGACCGGTCATCAGCGTCGGAAACCTCAGCGTCGGCGGCAGCGGCAAGACCCCCGTCGTCTCGCTCGTGGCGGGCATGCTGCGTGAGGCCGGACACCCGGTGGCGGTGCTGAGCCGCGGTTACGGCGGCTCGTTCCGCGGCGATTGCCTCGTCGTGAGCGACGGTCAGAAGGTCTTCGGCGATGCCTCGGCGGCGGGGGACGAGCCGGTGATGCTCGCCCGCTCGCTCCCCGGCATCGTCGTCGCCGTGGGACGGCGTCGCGACCGGGTGGGCCGCGCCGTCGAGGCGCGCTTCGGCCCCCGCGTCCATGTGCTCGACGACGGCTTCCAGCACCTGCGGCTCGGCCGCGACCTCGACCTCGTGTGCGCGAGCGCGCGCGACATCGTGGACCGCCCGCTGCCCGCGGGGCGGCTGCGGGAATCGCCGTCGGCGCTCGCCCGTGCCGACCTCATCCTGCTCGATGCGGACGACGCGGCGCTCCACGGGCTGGCCGCCGCGCACGCGGGGCGCGTCCTGCGGCTGCGCCGGCGGGTGGTCGGCTTCTTCGGTCCCGACGGCGCCGAGCGGCCGGCGCCCGCCCGTCCCTTCCTGCTCTCCGGCATCGCGCGGCCCGAGCGCTTCCACGGCGACGTGACGCCGCGGGTCGTCCACGTGGCGGGCACCGCGGCCTTCGGTGACCATCACGCATTCACGCCCCAGGAGCTTGCCCGCGTCGAGACGCGGGCGCGGCAGGCGGGGGCCGACGCGGTCGTGACCACGGCCAAGGATGCGGTCCGGCTGCCTCCCGGCTCGCTGCCGCTCCTCGTCCTGCGCATCGCGGCCGAAGTCGACGACGAGCCGCGGCTGCGCGAGCGCGTCCTGACGGTGGCCGCGCGGCGGAAAGGCGCCGCGTGACGAAGGCCGAGCGTTATCGCTGGGAGGCCCGGGCGGCGGCGATCGTCGCCGGCCTGGCCTCGGTCATGCCTTTGCGGGTGATGCGCGCCTTCGGCCGCGGCCTCGGCCGGCTGCTCAGCGACCTCGACCCGCGCCACGTCGCCATCGCCACCGGCAACCTGCGGCAGGCGTTCCCGCACTGGGACGACGTTCGTCGGCTTCGCACGGCGCGGCAGGTCTACGCGCACTTCGGCCAGGTGCTCCTCGAGATCCTCTGGCTGCGCGGCCGCTCCCGCGACGAGGTCCTCGATCTGGTGGAAGTGGTGGGACGCGAGCACGTCGAGGCCGCTTTCGCCCCCGGCAAGGGGGTCATCTGCGTCACCGCTCACATCGGCAACTGGGAGATGCACGGCCTCACCCACGGCTGGATGTTCGGTCCCATCGGCGTGGTGGCCCGTCCCCTCGACAACCCGGACCTGCACCAGCGCCTGTGCGACGTGCGGACGATGGGCGGCAATACGGTCATCGACAAGCGCCACGCCCTGGCCCAGATCATGCGCGGGCTTCGGGAGAACCGCGGGATCGCGATCCTCATCGATCAGAACGTCCAGGCGGAGGACGGGATCTTCGTGGACTTCTTCGGCCGCGCCGCCGCCACCACCACCGTGGCCGCCGCCCTCGCCGTGCGCAGCGGCTGCGCGCTGCTCCCCAGCCACACCGTCCTTGGCCGCGACGGGCGCTACCGGCTCGTCTACGACCCGGTCGTGCGCTGGTCGCCGTCGGGCAACCGGGAGGCCGACATCGCGTGCCTCACGCAGCAGCTCACGACGATCATCGAGGGCTGGATCCGCGACGCGCCCGAGCAGTGGCTGTGGCTGCACAAGCGGTGGAAGACCCGTCCGGTGGAGGTCAGCGAGTCGCTCGCTCGATCCGCGGGTCCGGAACGAGCCACATGAGGGCCACGAGCACGTAGATGGCGTCGGAGATCCACTGATGAACGAAGGCCAGCGGGATCGCAACCGCGTACAGGGCCGCCGACAGCTTGCCCTTCACGTCCTTGCCCACGGCGGCGGCCAGCTTCGAGGCCGGACCCTGCTGCCCGATGATGGCGGCTTGCAGGATCGTGTACGCCAGGCCGGCCATCAGGAGCACGGCGCCGTAGACCGCGGTGGGCAGCGGCGCGAAGCGGTTCTCGCCCATCCAGCCCGTGACGAACGGCACCAGCGACAGCCAGAAGAGCAGATGCAGGTTGGCCCAGAGAATCCTGCCGCTCACCTGCTCGCAGGCGTGGAACATGTGGTGATGGTTGTTCCAGTAGATGCCCAGGTAGACGTAGCTCAGCACGTAGGTCAGGAACACCGGCAGCAGCGGCTCCAGCGCGGCGAAGTCCGTGCCGTGGGGGACCTTCAGCTCCAGGACCATGATCGTGATCAGGATTGCGATCACGCCGTCGCTGAAGGCTTCGAGACGCGTCTTGCCCATCGGCCATGAATGATACGCCGCGGCCGGCCCGCCTTCTCGTGCGCGCGCCGAACTGGCTCGGGGACGCGGTGCTCTCGCTGCCCGCGGTGCGGGACGTCCGCCGCAACTTCCCGGGCTCGCGGATCGAGATCCTCGCCCGGCCGTGGGTCGCGCCGCTGTACGGCGCGGTGAGCGAGGTCGACGCGGTCCGCGAGAGCCGGGGCGTGGGCGCCGACGCCATAGCGGTGCGCGGCGCGTTCGATGCGGCCGTGATCCTGCCCAACTCCTTCGCCGCCGCTCTGTCCGTGTGGCGCGCGTCGATCCCCGAGCGATGGGGGTATGCCACCGACCTCCGGGGTCCGCTGCTGACGCGCCGTCCGCGCGTGCCCGCCGAGGTACGGGGCCGGAGCCAGGTGTACTACTATCGGGCCATGCTCGCGGGTGTCGGTCTGGACGTCTCCCCGGAGGCCGACACGACGCTGCGTTGTCCCGAAGACTGGGCGGCGCGTGGGGCGGCGCTTCTCGGCGACGGCGGGGGGTCTGGGGGGGCCGGAGTGCCCCCCCAGCTCGATAGCGAGCGCGAATTCATTTCGCGCGAGCGTGACGAGCCGTGGATCGGCCTCAACCCCGGCGCCTTCTTCGGGCCCGCCAAGCGCTGGCTGCCCGAGCGCTATGCGGCCGCGGGCGACCTGCTGGCCCGCCACACGGGCGCGCGCGTGGCGATCCTCGGCGGCGCGAGCGAGCGCGCGCTGGGGGAGGCGATCGCGGCCGGGATGCGCGCGCCGGCGCGCATGCTCTGCGGCGAGACCACGCTCCCCGAGCTGGTCGGCGTGCTCTCCCGTCTGCGGCTCCTCGTCACCAACGATTCCGGTCCGATGCACGTGGCCGCCGCCCTCGGCGTGCCGCTGGTGGCCGTCTTCGGTCCCACCGACTGGCGCGAGACGGCGCCGGTGGGCCGGCGGTACCGGCTGATACGGGAGCCGGTCCACTGCTCGCCCTGCCTGCTCCGGGAATGCCCCATCGACCACCGGTGCATGAAGCGCATTCCCGTGGACCGCGTGGTCGGCGAGGCGCGCGCCCTCCTCGAAGAGGCATGACGGGAAAACGCCGCGCCGTCTTCATCGACCGCGACGGCACTCTCGCCCACGAGGTCGGCTACATCAACCACCTGTCGCGCTTCCGGCTCTATCCCTGGGCGGTGGACGCGGTGCGGCTGCTGAACCGCGGCGGCCTGCTGGCGGTGGTGGTGACGAACCAGGCGGGGGTGGCCCGAGGCTACTTCCCGGAGAGCCTCATCGGCGAGGTGCACGCGGCCCTGAACGCCGCGATGCAGGCCGGCGGGGCGCGTCTGGACGGGATCTACTATTGCCCGCACCACCCGTCGGCGGGGGAGCCGCCGTATCGTCAGGACTGCGCGTGCCGGAAGCCGAAGCCGGGACTCGTGCAGCGCGCCGCCGCGGACCTCGACGTGGACCTCGCCCGCTCGTGGGTGGTCGGGGATCGCGACGCCGACCTGGAGCTGGCGCGCAACGTCGGCGCGCGCGCCGTCCTGGTCAAGACCGGCTACGGGCGGGGGGAGCTCCTCTGGCACGCGTCCTCTTGGCCGCGGCCCCCCGACGTCGTGGTCGATCACCTGCTCGAGGCCGTGGAGCGCATCCTCGCCGAGGCCGAGGTCGAGGCGCCGGAGCGGCCCGCGTGAAGCGCGACGCGCCTCCTCCCGTCTCCGCCGAGCGGCTGCGCCGGATCGTCGGCTCGTTCCGCGGGCGCCGGCTGCTCGTGCTCGCCGACCTCGTCGCCGACGAGTTCCTCTATGGGCGGGTGCAGCGCGTGAGCCGGGAGGCTCCGGTGTTGATCCTGCAGTACGACAGCACCGACGTGCGCCTCGGCGGCGGCGCCAACGCCGTCCACAACATCCGCACGCTCGGCGGCACGCCCGTTCCCGTGGGCGTGCTGGGCCGCGACGACCACGGCCGGCGCCTGCGCGGCCTGCTCCGCGACACCGGCATCTCCGTCACCCGCGTCGCGAGCGACCCCGCGTACGTCACGCCCGTCAAGACCCGCATCCTTGCCGGGGGCGTCCACTCCACGAAGCAGCAGATGGTCCGCATCGACAAGACCACCCGCCTGCCCGAGCGCAGTCCCGCCCGGCGGGCCGTGCTCGCCTCCTTGCGCGCGCTGCGCGAGCGCGTGGACGCGGTGCTGGTGAGCGACTACGGCTTCGGCCTCCTCACGCCCGAGCTGGTGCAGGTGGCGGTCGCCTTCGCGCGCCAGCGGGACGTGCCGGTGACGGTGGACTCGCGATTCGCGCTCCTCGGCTTCCGGGGGATGACCGCGGTGACGCCCAACGAGCCGGAGGTCGAGGCCGCCCTCGGCATCACGATCGGCAACGACCGGCGCCGGCTGGAGTCGGCCGGCCGGACGCTGCTGCGCCGCCTGGCCGTGAAGGCCTGCCTCATCACGCGCGGCAGCGACGGCATGGCCCTCTTCGAGCCGGGCCGTCCCACGCTCCACGTCCCCATCCACGGATCGGACCAGGTCGCCGACGTGACCGGCGCCGGCGACACCGTGATCGCGACGTTCACCCTCGCCCTCGCGGCGGGGGCGAGCCCGGCCGAGGCGGCTCTGCTCGCCAACTACGCGGGAGGCATCGTGGTGATGAAGCGGGGCACGGCCACCGTCTCCGCCGCCGAGCTGGACGGCGCGATCGCGTCCGACCACGGGCTGGCCTGAGGCTTGCGGACCGCGCCGAGCAAGATCGCGACGCTGGCCGAGGTGGAGGCCCGCGTCGAAGAGGCCCGCCGGGCGGGGAAGACGGTGGCCCTGGCCAACGGCTGCTTCGACGTCCTGCACGTGGGCCACGTGCGCTACCTGCAGGGCGCCCGGCGCGAGGCCGACGTGCTCGTGGTCGGCCTCAACGGCGACGACTCGGTGCGGAGGCTCAAGGGCCCGGGACGGCCCGTGCTCGGGGAGCAGGATCGGGCGCTGCTGGTGGCCGCCGTGCGCGCGGTGGACCACGTCGTCGTCTTTGCCGAGGACGACGTGAAGGGATTGCTGCTCGCGCTGCGCCCGGACGTGCACTGCAAGGGGACCGACTACACGCCGGAGACCGTGCCCGAGAAGGACGTGGTCCGCTCCTACGGCGGACGAGTGGCCATCGTGGGCGATCCCAAGGACCACGACACGCGGAGCCTCCTCCGCCGCATCCGCGAGACATGAAGGCCATCGTTGTCCGGTTGTCGTCCGTCGGCGACGTCGTGCACGCGCTGCCGGCCCTGGCCGCCCTTCGCCGCCACGGATGGGAGACGGGCTGGATCGTCGAGCCGCCCGCGCGGCCCCTGCTCGAAGCCAACCCCAGCCTGACCCGCCTGTGGCCGGCGCCGGCGGCCCGCCTGTCCGCCTGGGGCGCGGCGCATCGCGTCCTCATCGACATCCGCGCCAAGGAGTACGACGTCGCCCTCGACCTGCAAGGCTTGTGGAAGTCGGCCACCTGGGCGCGCTTGACCGGCGCCGCGCGCGTGGTGGGACTGTCGCGGCGGTGGAGGCGGGAGCCGGCCTCGGCGGTGCTCCTCGGGGAAACGGTGGACCTGCGGTCGGACGCCGGCCACGTGATCGACGAGAACCTCGCGCTGCTGCGGCCGCTCGGGATCGACGAGGTCGGCGCGCGCGAGTTCCCCCTTCCCGCCGCCGCCGCCGAGCGACAGGCCGTCGCCCGCGCGCTGTCCGGCATCGGGGTCGAGCGGTTCGCCATCTTGAACCCCGCGGGGGGGTGGCCGAGCAAGCTGTGGGCGCCCGAGCACTACGGCGCCGTGGCCCGCGGGCTGCGCGATCGCGGACTGCCGAGCCTCGTGACCTGGGGACCCGGCGAACAGGCGCTTGCCGAGCGCGTGGTCGCCGCCTCGGCTGGCGCGGCCCGGCTCTCGTTCCCGACCACGCTCATGGAGTACGTCGAGCTCGCGCGCCGGGCCCTCCTCGTCGTGGCCGCCGATACGGGCCCGCTTCACCTGGCCTGCGCGGTGGGCACGCCGGTGGTGGCGCTGTTCGGCCCCACCGATCCCACCCGCAACGGCCCCTTCGCTCCCACCGACGTCGTCGTGCGCCCCCCTGCGCTCGAGGCGGCGGGGCCCCGCGGCCGCTACCGCATCGAGGGAGCGCTGATGGACGAGATCAGCGCCGAGCAGGTGCTGGCGGCGATAGACCGCCGGCTGGCCCCGCCCGGCGCCGCGGCCCATGCCGTCTAGGCTGCGAGTCCCGTTCGGGTACCTGCTCGGGATCGTGGTCGTCGCCCTCGCTCACCCGACGCCCACGAGCCTCGCCGCGGGAGGCGCGATCGCCGCGGCCGGAGAGGCGATCCGCCTGTGGGCCTCGGGGCACATCGACAAGACGCGGGCGCTCGCCACCGGCGGCCCCTACGCCCACACCCGGAACCCGCTCTACTTCGGCAGCTTCGTGATGGCGATCGGCGTGGCCGTGGCCGCGGCGAGCCCGTGGGCAGCGCTGGCGGTGGCCGCGTACTTCGCGGCCTTCTACCCATCGGTCATGCGTGAGGAGGCCGCGTTCCTGCGCGGACGGTTCCCCGAGGAGTACGGCGCGTGGGCAGGGAAGGTGCCGCTGTTCTTCCCCCGGCTCACGCCGGCGGGGCCGCGCGCGACGCGGTTCGAATGGGGCCGGGTGCGCCGCAACCGCGAATGGCAGACCGCGCTGGCTTTGCCGGCGATGGCTGCGTTGCTGTGGGCCCGCGGACGGTGGCTGCCGTAGCCACCGGGAGATCATGCGATGAGACGCTCACTCGTACCGCAGTGCCTCAATCGGATCGACCCGGCTCGCGCGGCGCGCCGGGATCCAGGCCGCCAGGAGGGCAACGAGCGTCAGGATTGCCGGCGCCGCCGCGAAGACTATGGGGTCTCGCGCCTCGACGCCATACAGGACACTCGCGATGAAGCGCGTCAGGGCCAGGGTCGACGCCATGCCGATCACAACGCCGACAACGGCAAACCGCATCCCCTGGGCCACCACCATGCTCTTGACCTGGCCCGCGTTCGCCCCCAGCGCCAGGCGGATCCCGATCTCCTGAGTGCGCTGCTCCACGGAGTAGGCCATCAGGCCGTAGATCCCGATGGCCGCCAGCAGCAGCGCCGAGACGCCGAAGACGGTCATGAGCCACATGTTGAATCGCTCGCGCGAGGTCGAGCGCGTGACGACCTGATCCATCGTCCGGATCTCGGAAACCGGCAGCCCGGTGGCTTGGCGCAAGGCCTCCTGGATCGGCGCGCTCAGCGAGTAGGGCTGGCTCCTCGACCGGACGACCCACGCCATCGGCGTGATCCGCACGTTCAGCGCGTTGGCGGCATCCGGCACCTGCGCCTGCAGGATGTACATGTTCGGTCCCGGCTCGCTGTTCAGCCCGCCGTCCCGCACGTCGCCGACGATGCCGATGATCTGGCGCTCGGGCTCGTCGGCGAACTCCTGCATCACGCCGCGGCCGATGACGAGCCGGTCGTTGAGCGGATCGCCTTTGGCCCAGTATTTTCGGGCCATGGCCTCGTTGATCACCACTACCGGCTGAGACCGACCGGTATCGGTTTCGTTGAAGGGGCGCCCGCGCTTCACCGGGATCTGGAAGACCTCGAAGTACCCCGGCGAGACCGTGAGCCAACCGCCGCCTCCATGAAACGGGCCCTCCTGCAGCGGCCGGCCGACGACGAGGAACGGCAGCCCGTAGCCACCCTCGAGCGGCACGCAACAGGTCGCGCTTGCCGCCACGACACCGGGCAGAGCGCGGATGCGCTCGACACCGTCGCGAACCGCCTGCTCGACGCCTTCCGATTTCAGGTACCGCGTACCGCTCATCGACATGCGCATCGTCAGCACGTTGGCCGTGTCGAACCCCGGATTGACGGTGCGGAGAGCGACCGCGGTGCGCACCAGCAGTGCCGCACCGACGAGCAGCACGAGCGCCAGAGCCACCTCGGCAACTACCAGGACGGCGCGTGTCCGGTTCTGGCGAAAGCCGGTTCCAGAACGACCGGCGCTCTCCTTCAACACGGCACTCAGGTCGCCGCGTGACGCGTGGAGGGCCGGGATGAGGCCAAAGAGGATGCCGGTGCCGAGTGAAACCAGCAGCGTGAACCCCAGGACGCGCCAGTCCACGTCCACCACGGATCCGTTCTCGCCCACCCGCGGCAGCCCGGCGGTGTTCACCGCCAGGAGCGCACGGATGCCGACGATGCCAACGACGAGGCCGAGCGCGCCCCCGACGAGGAAGAGCAGCACGCTCTCCGTCAGCAGCTGCCGAATGATCTGCCCGCGGCCGGCGCCGATGGCGGCGCGAATCGCAATCTCGCGTTTGCGGCCGGTCGCACGGACCAGGAGAAGATTGGCCACGTTCGCACACGCGATGAGCAGCACGAAGCTGACGGCACCGAGGAGGATCCATAGCGTGCCACGCACGTTGCTGATGAGCGCATCGCGGAGTGGCTCGACGCTGAAGGCCTGGTTGGGTCCGAGCGCGTTCGGGAACTTCCTCGCGTACTCGGCCCCCGAGAGCTTCAGGCGTGCCTGCGCCTGTTCGAGCGTCACCCCCGGTGCCAGGCGCGCGGCCACCTGGAAGTAGTGGCCTTGATCGTTGGTCTGCGGGTCCAGCTGGAAGGGAATCCAGAGCTCGGGAGCCGGGCCGAACTCCTCCACGTCGAAGCTGGGGCCGACGATACCGATCACCGTGTAGGGGTCGCCGCTCAGCGAGATCGTCTTGCCGATGACGCCGGGGTCGCCCCCAAAGCGCCGCGTCCACAGGGCATGGCTCAGGACCGCGACCCGGTCGCCACCTGGGCGATCCTCGGCCGGGCTGAACACGCGGCCGCGCTGGAGGCGCGCGCCAAACAGCCGGAAGTAGTTTACCGACACCTGGTCGGCCCGCAGCTGCTCGGGGAACGCTCCGCCCGTGTAGTTGACGACGTTCGACCGGTAGGCGGCGACGTCCTCGACGACGCCGGTCTGCTCGCGCCAGTGCTGAAACTTCGCTGGCGAGCCGGCGTTGAAGCCGCCTTGCGGCGAGGTCGTCTGGAACATCACCAGGCGGTCCGGCTCGGGGAACGGCACCGGCTTCAGGAGGACGGCATTGACGATGGAGAAAATCGCCGTGTTTGCGCCGATACCGACGGCAAGCGCGGCCAGCGCGGCGAGGGTGAAGCCCGGGTTGCTCCGGAGCAACCGGAAAGAGTGCCGAGCGTCGCTGAGCACGTCCGTCATGGGCATCGTGCGTTCCCTCGCTTGAATCAGTCCGTAATGCTCATCTTGCCATCACCGATGGCACATGGCGAGGACGCGCGCGGTGGCTCAAGCGCCACCCCTAGTGATCGCCGGCCCAGGCTCAAGATAAGATTCGGGGCCGAAGGAGACACCATGGCCCAGAGAGTGAGCCGGCGCGAGTTCGTCAAGGCGAGCACGGCCGCGGGGATGATCGCGGCGGCGCGTCCCGGCTTCGCCCAGGCGCCGACGGTGCTCGTTCCGAGCGCCGTGAAGCCGGTCGTCATCGCCTCCTCGAATGGCAACAAGTACAAGAACGGTGGGCCGCGCACCGCGGTGGAGGAGGCCTTCGGTCGCATCACCCGGGGCGAGGACGTCCTCGACGCGGTGATCGCCGGCGTGAACATCTGCGAGCTGGACCCGGAAGACGACAGCGTCGGCTACGGCGGCCTGCCCAACGCCGAAGGCGTCGTGCAGCTCGACTCCTGCTGCATGCACGGCCCGAAGAAGCGGGCGGGGGGTGTGGCCGCCCTCGAGGGCGTGCGCATGCCGTCGCTGGTGGCCAAGGCGGTCCTGGAGCAGACCGATCACCACCTGATCGTGGGAAAGGGAGCGCAGAACTTCGCCCGCGGCCTGGGGTTCAAGATCGAGGACGACCTCAATACGGAGAACTCGCGGCGCCAGTGGCTGGACTGGAAGCGGCGCATCGACCCGAAGCACTACCTCGACCCCGCCAAGCGCGGCGAGGCCGGCGACCGCGCCCGGCGGGAGATGGTGGCCGAGGGCCTGCTGGATCGCGATCACATCTACGGCACGATCAACTGCGACGCCATCAACGCCAAGGGCGAGATCTGCGGCGTCACCACCACCAGCGGCCTGGCGTGGAAGATCCCCGGCCGCGTGGGCGACTCGCCGATCCTGGGCGCGGGGCTCTACCTCGACGGAGCGGTAGGCGCCGCGGGGTCCACGGGCCGCGGCGAGGCGAACCTCTTCAACCTCTCTTCCTACCTCATCGTCGAGGGCCTGCGCCGGGGCCTGCACCCGAAGGACGCCGGGATGGAGGCCCTCAAGCGGGTGGTGGCGAACACCGTGGAGAAGCGCCTCCTCAACGACCGGGGCCACCCCATGTTCGACCTGAAGTTCTACGTGCTCGACCGGCAGGGGCGGCACGCCGGCGTCTGCATGCATGGCGGCAAGGCGAAGGACTACGCCGTGTGCACGGACGACGGGCCGCGGACCCTGCCGTGCGAGGTGCTGTTCGAGGAGCCCGACACGGAATGAGCGCCGTGCCGGCGGCCCTGCCGCCGGACCTGCCGGCGATCCGCGCCACGCGGGCCCGCCTGGGCGGCCTTGTCGTCACCACGCCCGTGCGCGAGTGGGAGGAGCCCGCGCTCGCGCGTGAGGTGGGTCCGGGCACGCGCGTCTTCCTCAAGGAAGAGCTGTTCCAGCGGACGGGCACGTTCAAGCCCCGGGGCGCGTTGACCGTCATGTTGAACCTGCCCAAGGACGCCCTCGCGCGCGGCGTCACCGCCGTCAGCGCCGGCAACCACGCGATCGCGGTCGCCTACGCGGCGCAGGTGCTGGGCACGACGGCCAAGGTCGCGATGCCCCGGACCGCCAACCCGTACCGGGTGGAGAAGTGCCGCGAGCTGGGGGCGGAGGTGGAGCTCGTCGCCGACGTGCACGTCGCCTTCAAGCGCGTGAAGCAGATCGAGGCGCAAGAGGGCCGGACGTTCGTGCACCCTTTCGAGGGGCCGCGCACGGCGCTCGGCACCGCGACCCTCGGCCTCGAGCTCATGGAGCAGGTGCCAGACCTGGAGGCGGTGGTGGTGCCCATCGGGGGGGGCGGGCTGTGCGCGGGCGTGGCGGCGGCGGTGAAGCTGGCCCGGCCCGACTGCCGGGTCTTCGGCGTCGAGCCCGAGGGCGCCGACACGATGCGGCGCAGCTTCGCCGCCGGGTCGCCACAGGCCATCGACGCCGTGCGCACGATCGCGGACAGCCTGGGCGCGCCCCACGCCGCGCCCTACAGCTTCGGCCTCTGCCGCCGCTATGTCGACGACCTCGTCCTCGTGAGCGACGACGCCCTGCGGCAGGCGATGCTGCTTCTCTTTGCCTCCGCCAAGCTGGCCGTCGAGCCCGCGGGCGCCGCCGCCACCGCCGCCCTGCTCGGGCCGCTGCGCGACCGGCTGAGGGGGTGCCGGGTGGGCATCATCGTTTGCGGAGCCAACATCGACGCCGCCACGTTTTCCGCGCATCTGGCGGCCGGCGACCGGGGCAATCGCGGTACGATGGCGATTGAGAAGGAGGTCTTCATGGCCAAGGCCCGCCGCACGACGCACCGCAGCAAGACCGGCAAGAAGCTCTACGCCAAGCGCGACGCCAGTGGTCGCTTCAAGGACATCCAGACCTACGAGCGCGCCCACCGCGCCGACCTCGCCCGGACCTCGAAGGCGGAGGTCACCGCGAAGCGGAAGCGGGCCGCGAAGAAGACTTCGCGTAAGAAGACGTCGCGGAAGAAGTAGGGGCGCGGTCGTTTCGTCCGCGTGCATTACGTAATCGTCGGCAACGGCGTCTGCGGCATGGAGGCAGCCATCGCCCTGCGCCGGCGCGACGCCGAAGCCCGCATCACGGTCGTGTCCGACGAGCACGACCACTTCTATTCGCGGCCCGCCCTCATGTACGTCTTTGCGGGCCAGATGAGCCTGCGCGATACCGAGCCCTACGACCGCGGTCTCTTCGAGCGCCTTCGCTTCGAGCGGGTCCGCGGCCGGGTGGCCGCGCTCGACCCGGCCGGCAAGTCGCTGCGCTTCGACGACGGGCACGCCGTGGGGTACGACCGGCTCCTGCTCGCGGTGGGCTCGCGGGCGCGGCCCGCCCCCTGGCCGGAGGCGGCGGGGGCCGGCCTTCACTACTTCGTCACGCTGCGGGACCTCGAAGGCCTGGACCGGGAGGCGCGGTCCGGCATGCGGGCCGTGGTGGTCGGGGGCGGGCTCATCGGCGTCGAGGTCGCCGAGATCCTGCTCGCCCGCGGGCTGAAGGTGACCTTCGTGATCCGCGAGAACTGGTACTTCCCCCTCGCTCTCGACGACCGCGAGGCGGCGCTGGTGGCCGAGCACGTCCGCGCCCACGGGGTGGACGTGCGCCTCGGCGTCAACGTCGCGGGGGTCGGGCGCCGCCCCGACGGCGCCCTGTCCGGCGTGCGTCTCGAAGGGGCGCCGCGCACGGTCGCGGAGGCGGGCTCACCGGCGCTGGCCGAGGTGCCGTGCGACCTCCTCGTCTGCGCGATCGGAGTCGTGCCGAACACGGGCTGCTTGGCCACGAGCGGCCTCCGGCTCGCGAAGGGCGGCCCGATCGAGGTCGACGGAGGGCTGCGCGCGAGCGCTCCCGACGTGTGGGCGGCCGGGGACTGCGCCAACGTGACGTGGGCCGACGGCTCCCGCCGTCCCGAGCAACTCTGGTACACGGCCCGCGACCAGGGCCGGGTGGCGGCGGCTTCCATGCTCGGCGACGACGTGACCTACCACCGGGGAACCTGGTACAACTAGGCCAAGTTCTTCGACATGGAGTACACCACGGCGGGCTGGGTGCCCGTGCGGCTCGACTGGGACAACACCCCGCTGGACCCGGGACCCGACGTGCGCGACTGGTTCCAGCGCTCGCCCGGCCGCTTCGACAGCCAGCGCATCGTGTACAAGGGGGGGTCTGGGGGGACCGGAGAGTCCCCCCAGCTTGATGAGCGAGGGCGGATTCATTCCGCCCGAGCGAACGACCGGGTCGTGGGCTTCAACATGCTGGGCGGGCGGTGGAACCACGAGGTGATGCTCGACTGGATCGACTCGCGGCGGTCGCTGCCGTTCGTGCTCGACCACCTGGCCGAGGCGCAGTTCGACGAGGAGCTCAGTCCGCGGTGGCGCCGGTCGTCGAGCGCTCCGCCCGCTTAGAGAGGAGACCCTGTGCAGGCCGGGCTCATGGACACGTATCACCGTCCGGTCCAATCGCGGGGGATCGTGGCCTGGATCCTCTGCGCGGCCCTGGTGGCCTTCTATCTCCTCATCTACTACACGAGCGCTTTCGAGGGGCCCGCGCGCCGGCTGGGGCTGGGCGACAAGTGGACGCTCTACGGCCTGCTGTACACGGCGGCCATGGTGCTGGGCGGCATCTACTTCCTGCGCCGGCACGGCAACAGCCGCTACCAGCGCGTCCGCACCATCACGGTGGTGGCGGTGCAGGTGCTCCTCGCCTTCGCCCTCCCTATCGTGATGAAGGTTCTCGGCCGGCAGGAGTACTACTTCACCTACTTCTGGCCGCTGAAGATCGAGTACTTCTATCCGTCCGTCATCCTTCAACAGCCGTTCCTCATCGTCCTCTACAGCTTCCTCGGCTCGCTCGTGGCCTTCCCGTTGCTCGGATACTTCCTCGGCAAGCGCTTCTACTGCTCCTGGATCTGCGGCTGCGGCGGCCTGGCCAACACGGCCGGCGAGCCGTTCCGGCATCTGTCGGACAAGTCGCCGGCGGCATGGCGGTTCGAGAAAGTGTCGATCTACACGGTGCTGGCGGTGGCCGTGATCACGACCGTCATCGTGGGCCTCAACTGGGCAGTGGGGAAGCAGCACCCGGCCTTCTCGTCCTTCGCCTTCGGCGTCCAGCACTGGTACGGCCTCGTGGTGGGCGGGTTCTTCTCGGGCGTGCTCGGGGTGGGCCTCTATCCGCTGATGGGCACCCGGGTGTGGTGCCGGTTCGCCTGCCCGATGGCGGCCGTGCTGGGCCTGGTGCAGAAGTTCGGCCGCTTCCGCATCACGGTGAAGAAGGACATGTGCATCTCGTGCGGCAACTGCTCGACCTACTGCGAGATGGGCATCGACGTGCGCGCCTACGCCATGGCGAACCTCGACGTCAAACGCGCCGCCTGCGTCGGTTGCGGCATGTGCGCCCACGTCTGCCCGCGTGGTGTCCTGAAGCTCGAGAACAAGCCCGACCGCTTCAAGGGCGGTACGCCCATACGGGTCTACGCAGTGGACCTCTAGGCCACGAGTGATCCTGGCCCTCGGCGGCACCAAAGCGCTTTTGTATCGGAGATGGTCCTCGCTGTCCGGTAAACGGGCAGTCACGAGGCCTTGACTGCCCGCATGACCAGCACCTGAGTCCGTGACTAGTCAATAGGCGTCGGCGTGCTCATTGACACTGCAGCTTGACGGGGCCCCCAGGTTTGGGCTAAATCGGCGAGGGAGGGTCGAGCGTGCCAAATGCAACGCAATCGGAGCTCGGTTCGGTAGGCTCTCTG
>Ga0210378_10000526_pt1 | contig 19497 bp, 16 predicted proteins | sample PLM1_60_b1redo_FD_155465 | JGI IMG/M metagenome (GOLD analysis project Ga0210378, IMG submission 155465) | Groundwater sediment microbial communities from an aquifer in East River, Colorado, USA - PLM1_60_b1 redo | ecosystem: Environmental > Terrestrial > Soil > Riparian zone | place: USA: East...
GATCGAGCGCGCGCAGAAACAGGTCGAGGCGCAGAACTTCTCGATCCGCAAGCACCTGCTCGAGTACGACGACGTGATGAACAAGCAGCGCATGGCTGTCTACGACATGCGCCGCATGATCCTGGAGGGGAAGGACACCCAGGAGTACGTCCTCAACCTCTCGCGGGAAGTACTCGACTGGTTCCTCGACAACTACGCCCCCGAGAAGGACGACCCGGAGTCTTGGAACCTCGAGGGCGTGCAGGGCGCCCTCAAGGAGACCTACGGCTTCGACGTGCCGCTCAGCGAGCTCAAGGGCATGGGTCGAACCGAGATGGTCGAGACCTTCGGCGAGCGCATCCGGAAGCTCTACGAGGAGAAGGAGCGTCAGGTCGGCCCCGAGGCGATGAACCTCTTCGTGCGCATGGTCATGCTGCAGATCGTGGACACGCAGTGGAAGGACCACCTTTACGCCGTCGACCACTTGAAGGAGGGCATCGGACTGCGCGGCTACGGGCAGCGCGACCCCCTCGTCGAGTACAAGAAGGAGTCCTTCAACCTGTTCCAGGCCCTCATGGACCGGATCGACGAGGAGATGCTGCGCTGGATCTTCCTTTCGCAGCCGATGCGGGCGCCGGAGGAGGGCGAGGCGGCCCGCCCGGCGCCCGTGGACCGGCCGTCTGCGGGGCTCCGGGATTCGGTGGCGCTGCCGGAGCCGCGGCCGGCGAGAGAGCCCGAGCTGGCATTCGCCGGTGCGCGGACGCGTCCCCGCAACCTCACCTTCAACGACCCGGGCGCGGTGCTCTCCGGGTCCGGCTCGGCCCTGGGCGCGGCGACGGCCGCGGAGCCGTCGGAGGCACACGGGGGCATGACGGGGGACGTTCAAACGGTGCGCCGCGAGGGCAAGAAGGTCGGACGCAACGACCCGTGCCCTTGTGGAAGCGGGAGGAAGTACAAGAAATGTCATGGGGCATGATCAATGCTTGACGAGCGCATTCCCGAAGCGTTGACCTTCGACGACGTGCTCCTGGTCCCGCAGAAGTCCGCCGTCCTGCCCTCCGAGGTCGACATCACCACCCAGCTCACGAAGAGCATCACGCTGCGGGTGCCCGTCGTCTCGGCGGCGATGGACACGGTGACGGAGGCCCCCCTCGCCATCGCCATGGCCCAGGAAGGCGGCATGGGCTTCATCCACAAGAACATGACCGTCGAGGCCCAGGCCAGCGAGGTGGACAAGGTCAAGCGCTCCGAGTCGGGGATGATCGTGGATCCGGTGACGGTGTCCCCCACCGACCGGGTGGCCGAGGCGCTGGAGCTGATGTCTCGATTCCGCATCAGCGGCGTGCCCGTGACCAAGGGCAGCAAGCTCGTGGGGATCCTCACGAACCGGGACCTGCGCTTCGAGACCCGCACCAACCTGCCCGTGTCGGAGCTGATGACGAAGGACGACCTCATCACCGTCCCGGTCGGAACGACGCTGGAGCAGGCGAAGGAAATCCTCCACCGCCACAAGGTGGAGAAGCTGCTGGTCGTGGACAAGGACTACAACCTGAAGGGCCTCATCACCGTCAAGGACATCCAGAAGCAGATCAAGTACCCGAGCGCGTGCAAGGACTCGCTCGGCCGGCTCCGCGTGGGCGCCGCGGTGGGAGTGACCGCGGACGTGCTCGACCGCGCCGCCGCCCTCGTGGAGGCCAAGGTGGACGTGATCGCGGTGGACACGGCCCACGGCCACACGTCGCGCGTGCTCGAGACGGTAGAGGCGATCAAGAAGCGCTTCCCGGACCTGGAGGTCATCGCGGGCAACGTCGGCACCCAGGAAGGCGCCGCGGACCTCGTCGCGGCCGGGGTCGCCGCGGTGAAGGTCGGCATGGGTCCCGGCTCCATCTGCACGACCCGCGTCGTCTCCGGCGCGGGCATGCCACAGATCACGGCCATCGCCGCCGCGGCCAAGGCCGCCGGCCCCGCGGGAGTCCCGGTCATCGCCGACGGCGGCGTGAAGTTCTCCGGCGACATCGTCAAGGCCATCGCCGCCGGCGCCTCGTCCGTCATGATCGGCTCGCTCTTCGCGGGCACCGACGAGAGCCCGGGCGAACTGATCCTCCGCCAGGGCCGCTCGTTCAAGAGCTACCGGGGCATGGGCTCCATCGGGGCGATGAAGGAAGGCTCTCGCGATCGCTACTTCCAGGAATTCGACGGATACACCGACACGGGCAAGCTGGTGCCGGAGGGCATCGAGGGCATGGTCCCCTACAAGGGGCCGCTGTCGGCGATGATCCAGCAGCTCGTGGGCGGCCTGCGCGCCGGCATGGGCTACTGCGGCACCGGCAGCATCCGCGAGCTGCAGACGCGCTCGCGCTTCGTGCGCATCTCCTCGGCCGGGCTCAAGGAGAGCCACGTCCACGACGTCATCATCACCAAGGAAGCGCCGAACTACCGCCTTGAGTAACAGGTCGAGAGCCCTCCGCGTCCTGGCCGGCGTGGCATTGCTGGCGGGAGCGGCGGGGGCGTGCCGTCGCTCGTCCCGAGATCCGCTCATCACGTATTTCAACGGTGACTTCGCCCTGAGCGTGCGTTATCCGGCGTTCTGGCGCACCGACGAGGCCGAGCAGGACGGCATGTGGTACCGCTACTTCCTGGGCCCCCCCGCCGGCACCGAGCGGAAGCCGGCGGTCTCGGTGACGCTTCTCGCGGGACCGCTCGAGATGCCGCTGGAGGACTACGCGCAGAAGTACCTCGCCGGCAACCCGTCGTCATCCTCCCGGGACGAGAAGAGGCCGGGCGCGCAGGGCAAGGCCTACCGCTTCGCCTCCGCCGACGGAGCCACGCGCTACTCGCTGCTGCTGCTGGCGGACGCCGCGCGCGTCTACGGGCTCTACAGCCAGGCCGACGCGCCGCTCTTCGAGCGCCACCTCTCCACGATCGACGAGATGGAGCGCAGCCTCACCCTCGAGCGGCCCGAGTTCTACCCGGAGCATCGAAACGACAAGCTGCGCTTCTCGATCCGCGTGCCGCCCTCCTGGCGGTCCACGGGCGCTTTCTCCGGCAGCGGGACGCTCGTCACCCAGTTCACCAGCCCCGCCTTCGCCGCCGACCGCAGCCGCCAGACCGTGCACGCTTCGCTGATGCTCACCGTGGAGCCGCTGCCGCCGGGGTCCACCATCGAGAGCTTCCATCAGGCGGCGCGGCAGAAGCTGGGCGACGCCTATAAGGTCGTCAGCCACACGCCGTGGAACGGCGGCTTCGTAGACGCGCTATGGGTGGAGACGCCCATGGCGGTGTCCCGCAGCAAGCGCTTCTACCGGGTGGCGGAGGGGCACGGGTACACGCTCGCGTTCGAGGCCCGGGACGACATCTATCCCCGCGTGACCAAGTGGTGGGATATCATCGCTTCTACGCTCAAGATCGGTCCGGAGGTCGGCCCGCAATGACGACGGCCCTGCACCGCTTCGGCAACGCCCTCGGCCGGCTCCTGCACGGCTCCGATCGCGCGGAGGTGACCGTGTCGGCCGCCGGACCGCGGGGCGATATCGGCGTCCCGAGCGGCGGCGACGGCGTCTGGGAGGTGGTGAGCGCCGGTGGGCGGCCGTGCCTGGCGCCCGCCGAGTCGTCGCACTACCTCTACTTCACTCTCCCCGCGGAGCTCCTGGCCCGCGCCGTGGACCGCGACGGAGGTATCTGGCTCGACGTCGAGTACTTCGGCGACCGCCACGGCCTCTTTCGCGTCCATTACTCCTCGACCGACCGGCGGGCCCCCGTCGACGGGCTCTACAAGCCGGCCGAGCAGCGGTGGCGGAGCGAAGCCGCCGGCCTGAGGCGCTTCCGCCGGGCGCTCTTCCCCCTGCCGGACTTCGATCCCGGCCGCACCCAGAACCAGGGCGCGTCGTTTCGCGTGGAGTTCCGGCAGGAGGTGCTGGTCTCGAAGGTGACGGCGACCCTTGCTCCGCCGGCCGACGCCGACGCCTTCGCCCTCGTCGCCCCGCTGCCCGATCTCAAGAAGCTGCCGGGGCGGTTCTATCCGATCAACTATCTCTTCATCGAGATCACCAACGCGTGCAACTTCAAGTGCACGTGGTGCCCGGACGAGGTCATGGGCCGACGCCGGGGGTTCATGAAGAAGGAGAAGGTGTTCCGGATCCTGGACGAGATCGCGGCCAAGCGCTCCTGGCTGGGCCCGATCTACCCCGTCAAGCTCCACCAGATGGGCGAGCCCTTCCTGCATCCCGACCTCCCCGCCATCGTCGAGCATGCGGAGAGCCGGGGAGTCGGTATCGAGCTCAACACGAACTGCGGCCTCATCACGCGCGAGAACATCGACGCCCTCTACCGCGCGGGACTGACCAACATGATCCTGTCGTACCAGACACCCGACGCCGTCTCGTTCAAGACGCGCAAGGCGCCGAAGCTCGTTTTCGACGAGTACCGCGACAAGGTCCGCCTGGCGGTGGAGCGCAAGGTCGCCATGGGAGCGCGCACGCATCTCGAGATCGACATCATGAACACCAAGTACGCGGACTCCTACAAGATCGTGAGCGAGGACGATCAGGCCCTGGCCTTCCTCGACGACTGGATCTCCTACGCCCGGTCGCTGGAGGAGCGGTACGGGCTGCCCCCCCGCACGCACGACCGGGAGCAGATCCGCTCCCGGCACTTCCTCGACCAGGACGAGAACGGCAGCCGCTATGAGTTCCTCGACGGCGTGCACCTGATCTGGAAGCGCTGCCACTCCTGGGGCAACGTCATCGGGGAGCACCAGGTCGATCCGGCAGCGGCGGCGGCGGAGGCGCACGCCGCCGCGGGTGGCGGGGCGCCTCCGCACGGGAAGGGCGCTGCCAAAGCTGCGCTCGCGGCGGGATTCACTTCCGACGCGAGCGCGGGGGGTCCGGGGGGTGCGGCGCAGCACCCCCCGCTCAACAAGGACACTTATTGTCCGGCGCCCTACGACCAGTTCGTGATCCAGTGGAACGGCGACGTGACGACCTGCTGCACGGACTACGAAGGGCGCACGAAGACCGCGAACGTATTCGCGGACGGGATCGAGGGCGTGTGGAAGAGCGAGACCCTCAAGCAGCGCAAGAAGGACATGCTCGAGGGGCGCCTGCTCGACGTCTGCGCCAAGTGCCAAGGCGTGAAGTGAACAGTCCTCTTCGCCGATCCCGCCGGAACCGCTGGATCGCCGGCGTCTGCGGCGGCCTGGCCGAGTGGCTGGGCTGGGACCCGACGCTCATGCGCATCCTCTACGTGGTCGTCTCCGTGGCCTCCGCGGCGTTTCCGGGGATCCTCGTGTACCTGATCCTCTGGATCGCCATGCCCCAGGGCGAGTAGCAGTCCCCCTCCGCGTCGCCGCCGCGCCTTCAATCCTTCCCTTTCCTGCCGGCGTCTCACCCGCAGGAGATGTCCGCGATCCCCTGCGCGCGTTGAGGGATCTTTAATGATATGGTCTGGCCCTCCCCCCATGGACCGTCCCTCGCCCCGGAGGAATCTTGCGCGACCGACTGATCCACAGCCGCTTTTTCGACGTGGCCGGCCCCAACGGCGCCGGCTCCAGCGTCACGTCGCTCGCCGGCGGCATGCGCGCGGTGAAGCTCGGCGGCAACCTGCCTCCGGGGTGGTGCGGCAATCTCATGACGTCCTTCTCTCGGGCGGGCATCAGCGTCGTGCGCGGCTTCGCCAAGCGAGTGAGCGACGAGAGCTGGATCGCAGAGTTCCAGATCCAGGCGGCGGGGGCGGGCGCCGGATGGAGCGACGTCGATTACCTGTCGATGGCGCGCTCCCAGCCGCCGCCCGGCCCGCCGGCGGACATCGCGCTCGACAGCTTCTACGTGGACGCGTCACCAGAGAGCGGCCAGTACCTCTTCCTCGAGGTGCATGGCTACGACCGGGTCGGCTTCCTGGCGAGCCTCCTGGATCGTCTGGCCCGCCTGTCGCTCCTCCCCGAGCAGATCTCGCTGGAGACGTGGGAGGGACGCGCGCTCGATTGCTTCCACCTGAAGGCGGCCGGAGGCGGGCCGCCGCGGGCGGCCACGGCGCGGGAGCTGGCCGCAATGCTGGATGCGCTCAGCCTGCCGCGCACGCGCGTGAGCTGAGCCGCACGGGCAGGGTGGGAGCCGATTTGACAGCCCGCGGCGCGGTCCCTATACTTCGGCCTGGATGCGGACGCAAGCCAAAGCGGTGACGACCATCGCGGGGCGGCGTCCGTCTTCGGGCTCCCCGGCTATCGCGATTATTAGCCGCCGGGGGCCCCGGCCCGCCCGCTAGACAGCGAGCGCGCCGCGAATGGGCCTCCGGCAGCGATGCCGGGGGCTTTTTTGTTTTTGGGGGAGGAGCGGATGCAGACGCAGGTTTACCTCTTCGACACGACGCTGCGCGACGGCACGCAGAGCGAGGGGCTGAGCCTCTCGGTCGAGGACAAGCTCAAGATCACGGCGCTGCTCGACGCTTTCGGCGTCCATTACGTCGAGGGCGGCTGGCCGGGCTCCAACCCCAAGGACGCGGACTTCTTCGCCCGCGCGCGCTCGCTCACCCTGCGCCGGGCGAAGCTCGTGGCGTTTGGCGCCACGCGCAAGGCGGGTGTCCGCGCCGAGGACGATGCCAACCTGCGCGCGCTGGTGGCCGCGGAAACGCCCGCAGTGTCGATCTTCGGCAAGTCGTGGACCCTCCACGTGCGGCACGTCCTGGAGACGACCCCCGAAGAGAACCTGGCCATGATCGCCGACAGCGTGGCCTGGCTGAAGGGACGCGGCAAGGAGGTCGTCTACGACGCCGAGCACTTCTTCGACGGCTATCGCGCGGACCCCGCGTATGCCCTCTCCACCCTGCGGGCGGCGGCGCAGGCGGGCGCGGACTGGATCGTGCTCTGCGACACGAACGGCGGCAGCCTCCCCGGCTGGGTCGCCGACGTGACGGCCGACGTCCGCCGGGAGCTGCCGACGCCGCTCGGCATCCACAGCCACAACGACGGCGAGCTGGCGGTGGCCAACGCATTGGCCGCGGTGGAGGCGGGCTGCCGGCAGGTCCAGGGGACGATCAACGGCTACGGCGAGCGCTGCGGCAACGCCAACCTCGTCTCGATCATCCCCGCCTTGCAGCTCAAGATGGGGCTCTCCGCGGTGCCGCCCGAGAGCCTGGCCCGCCTCACCGAGCTCGCGCGGACGGTGAGCGAGATCGCGAACCTCAACCCCGACGCGCACGCGCCCTACGTCGGCGCCTCGGCGTTCGCCCATAAGGGCGGCGTGCACGTGGCGGCGGTGGAGAAGCTCGCCGCCAGCTACGAGCACGTCCCGCCCGAGGTGGTGGGCAATCGCCGGCACGTCGTGGTCTCCGAGCTGTCCGGCCGGCACAACGTGCGGGTGAAGGCCGACGAGCTGGGCGTGGCCACCGGAGGCCGCGAGCGGGAGCTGCTGGAACAGGTCAAGAGCCTGGAGAACGAGGGCTACCAGTTCGAGGCGGCCGAGGGCTCGTTCGAGCTGCTCGTCCGTCGCCGGCAGCCGGGCTACGTCGCGCCCTTCGAGCTGCTGGACATCGTGGTGGTATCGCAGCGGCGCCGGGGCGAGGCCATGATCGCCGAAGCCACGGTCAAGCTGCGCGTGGGCCACGAGACCGTCCACACCGCCGCCGAGGGTGACGGGCCCGTCCACGCCCTCGACCGCGCGCTGCGCAAGGCCCTCGTTCCCCACTACCCCGCCCTGGCCGACGTGCGGCTGGCCGACTACAAGGTGCGGATCCTGGACCCGGAGGCGGCCACCGGCGCGCGCACGCGCGTGCTCATCGAGGCCGCTCGGGGCGAGGAGCGCTGGAGCACGCTCGGCGTCTCGAAGAACATCATCGAGGCGAGCGGCCAGGCGCTGGCCGACAGCCTGGAGCTGCCGCTGCTACGGGCGCGCGTGGGTGAGCCGCTGGAGACGCAGACGGCCTAGACAAGAGCGCGTGGGGTGCCCCGATCGCGGGAACGACTGCCGCCTTACCGCGCCGCGACGGGGCGCCGGACCGGCCGGCCCGGCTGGGCGTCGCGGACGAGCGCCCCGTCGCGGATGACGGGCGTCCCATTGACGATCACGTAGCGCATCCCCGTAGCGGTCTGGTTCGGCTGCGTGTACGTCCCGCGATCCGACACCGTCGTGAGGTCGAACGCCACCAGGTCGGCGTCGGCGCCCATCTGCACCCGCCCCTTCCGCGTCATCTGGGGCACGCTCCCTTCGAGGATCTGCGCCGGAATGAAGGTCATCCGCCGCAACCCCTCGCGCAGCGTCACCTGTTGCCGCTCCCGCACATAGTCGCGCAGGAAGCGGGTGAACGTCCCCGCGCTGCGCGGATGGGCGAACGCATCGGCCGGGAGCGGCCACACGTCGCCGGTGATGCGCTGCCCCTGCGACGTCCACGGCATCGCGTCCGAAGCGATGGCGCCGCCGGGCATGAGCACCGATTGGTCGAGATACGCCTGATCCGCAGCATTGCGGTCGGGGCGCATGTAGTGGACGACGATCCAAGAACCCGGTGAATTCGCCTGCGCCTCGGCGAGTGTTGCGTCGGTGAGGGGGACGCCGGCAAGCTCGATGTCGCCCGCCCTGGCACCCCCCAGACGCTCGCGCCAGTTGCCGCGGAAGAGCTCGGCTCCGACGACGGTGGAGCCCGCACCATACGGGTACGCCTCGGTCGTGATCCGCAGGCCGCGCCCCTGCGCACCGCGCAAGAGCTCGGCGATGCGCGGGATGTCGCGCGTGCTGCTGCTGTTGAGGTGGTTGATGTGCATGCGCGCGCCGGTCGCCGCCGCGAGCGACACGATTTCCTCGATCGCCTCGAATGACGACTGCGGCTCGATCACGCTCTGGTAGCGCACATGCGTGAAGGTCGGCACGCCGATACGGGCGGCGAGCTGCGCCACCGCGAAGGCCTCCCCGCGCCCGTATCCGGGCGCGTAGCCGGCGAGGACGCCGATCCCGAGCGCGCCCTCCTGAAGCCCCCGCTCCACGCGGGCGATGATGCGGGCGGTCTCGTCGGGCGACGCAAGGGTGTACTGCCACCCCTTCCGGCGCTGGGCCTCTTGGAAGAAGGTCAGAGTGCCGTCGGGCTCCATGCCTTCCTTCTCGGCGACGCGTGCGAAGAGCCACGAGGCGGAGAACCCGTAGTTGATCGGGCGCCCCTCCCGACCGATGCGCTCATATGCCACGGCGACCGGCAGCGTCCCTGCCTCGAGCTCCAGCGCGGTGGTGACGCCGTCGAACGCCTGCATGCGCGCCGCCGGCAGATCCTGGCCGTGCGCGTGCAGGTCGATGAACCCCGGGGCAACCACGAGCCCACTCGCGTCGAGCACCGTGCGCCCGCGGAGCGGCGTGCGCGAGATGGCGGCGATGCGGCCGTCGCGGATGCCGACCGACCGGACGCCGTCGAGCCCCGTCTGCGGGTCGATCACGCGCCCGTTCGCTAGCACGAGGTCGAAGGCGACCCGGTCGGCGCGTGCGGCGCGCGATGACTGCGCGGCCGCGACCGGCGCGACGACGAGCGAGCCAAAGAGGATCCATGCGGCGGACCGACAAAGTCCCCTTCGAAACCAATGGGCGGACCGCGCGCCGATCATGACGCCAGCGCCTTCACCAGGCGGTACAGGAACTCCTGGCCGTCGTAGAACTGCCTGATGCCAATGCGCTCGTCCTTGCCGTGGGCGCGAGTGTCATCGATGTTCTCGAAGATGCCGTCGACGCCGTAGGCCGGGATGCCCGCCTTTCGCAGGTAGAGGCTGTCGGTGGCGCCCGTGCCCATGACCGGAAGGACGGGCACGCCCGGCCACATCTCCTGCGTGATGCGCTCGATCGGGCCCATGACCTCCGGCTTGAGCGGTGACGGCGGGCTGGGCTTGGACGGCGCCACCGGCGTCACCGTGATCGACTCGTCGGCGAGGACGCCGATGAGGGTGCTCCGGATCTCCTCGGTCGTATCGCCGGGCAGCATCCGGCAGTTGACGTTGGCCTTCGCGGTCTGCGGCAGCGCGTTGGTCGCGTGGCCCCCCTCCAGCATGGTCGCCACGCAGGTCGTGCGCATCATGGCGTTGAGATAAGGGACACGCGCCAGCGCCTCCACGGCGGCCGGGGGACGTGGGCTTCGCAGGACGGCCTTCATCGCCTCCCCCACCGACCCCGGCTGCGTGGCCGCCATGCGGTCGAAAAGAGCGCGCGTCACCTCGTTGAGCTTCACCGGGAAATCGAACTGGGCGAGCCGCGCGAGGCCCGCCGCCAAGTGGTAGATCGCGTTGTCCTTCACGGGCAGCGAGCTGTGGCCGCCCGGGTTCTTCACCTCCAGCGCGAAGTCCTGGTAGACCTTCTCGCTCGCCTGCACCCGGTTGTTGATGTACTTGCCGTCCTTGATCGAGCCCCCGCCCCCCTCGTTGAGCGCAAGCTCCGCCTCGATCAGCTCCCGGTGGTTGGCGACGAGCCACTGCACTCCGTTGAAGTCTCCACCCTCCTCGTCCGCGGTGAGGGCCACGATGATGTCGCGCTCCGGTTTGAAGCCCTCCTGCTTCAAGCGGATGAGGTTGGCGATCCAGATCGCGGCCATGGCCTTGTCGTCGCTGGTGCCGCGGCCGTAGTAGTAGCCGTCCTTCTCGAGGAAGGTGAACGGATCGAACGACCAGTCCTCCTTGCGCGCCTCGACGACGTCGAGGTGCGCGAGCAGCAGGAGGGGTCGGCGGGCGCCGCTGCCCCGCAGCCGCGCCACGAGGTTCCCCTTGCGCTCGTGGGGCCCCAGCACCCGAACGTCGCCGTCGGGGAAGCCCGCGGCCTTCAGGCGCGCGGCCATCGCTTCGGCGGCCTTCGTGTTGTCTCCCACCGAGTCGGTCGTGTTGATCTCGATCAGCTCCTCGAAGACGGCGCGGGCGAGGGTCTGGTGCGGATCGAGCGCCTGCCCGCGCACGTCGCGCGGCTCCGATACGGTCACGAGGACGGCCACGAGCACGGCGAAGGTCGCGGTTCGCATCCTTATCGCAATGCCTCCTCGAGGGCGGTGGCGGCGTCGGTCTTCTCGTCGCGGTATTTCACGATCACGGGCGTGTAGAGGCTCAGCCCCTGCTTTTCGGCGAAGGCATCGCTCATGCGCCGGCTTCCCGGCACCACCACCGCGCCTTCGGGGATGCGCAGGGGCCGGTCGGCCGTCCTGCGGTAGGTCGTCTGCCGCGGGACGTCGTAGACGGTCACCGAGCCGGTCAGGAGCACCCCCGACCCCAGCACGGCCCGCCGGCCGACGATCGCGCCCTCGTAGACCCCGCAGTTGCCGCCCACCAGCACCTCGTCCTCGACGATGACGGGCAGCGCGCCCACCGGCTCGAGCACGCCTCCGAGCATGGCGCCCGCGGAGAGATGCACGCGCTTTCCCACCTGGGCGCAGGAGCCCACCAGGGCGTGCGAGTCCACCATCGTGCCCTCGCCGACGTGCGCGCCCACGTTGACGTATGCGGGGGGCATCACGACGACCCCGGGGCCGAGGTAGGCCCCGGCGCGGACGGCCGAGCCGCCGGGAACGATGCGCACGCTTTCCGGGAAGGACTGGCGCGCGGGATACGTGTCCTTGTCGAAGAAGCGCAGCGGGCCGGCGGTCTCCATGGGGACGACCTTGCCCAGGCGGAAGCCGAGGAGGATCCCCTTCTTCACCCAGCCGTTGACGCGCCAGCCGCCCGCGAACGGCTCCGCCGCCCGGACGGTGCCCTTCTCGAGGCTGTCGCGGAACGCCTCGAAGGCCGCGCGGGCGTCGACGCCGAGCGTGTCCGCCGGCTGCGCGTAGAGCGCTTCGATCTGCTCCTGCAGGGTCACTGGAGGAGCTCCAGCTCCTTCAGCGCCGCGCGCATCGCCACGCGGGTGCCGTCGCTCGGCGGGCACATGGGCAGGCGGTAGGACTCTTCGCACAGACCCAGCAGCGCCATCGCGGCCTTCACCGGCACCGGGTTCGACTCGACGAAGTTCAGGTTCATGAGGTGGAGCAGCCGGTAGTGGATCTTCCGCGCGGTCGCGTAGTCGCCGCGCGCGCACGCGGCGGCCAGGTCGTGCATCTCCCGCGGGACCTGGTTGGCGCACACGGAGATGACGCCCTCCGCCCCGAGCGCCATCAGCGCAAAGGCGAAGGCGTCGTCTCCGGAGAGCACCTGGAAGCCAGGCGGCCGGTCGCGCAGGATGTCCATGACCTGGCCCAGGTTCCCCGACGCCTCCTTCACCGCGACGACGTTGCGGTGCGTGGCGATCCTCAGAAGCGTCTTCGTGTCGATGTTGCTGCCCGTGCGCCCGGGCACGTTGTAGACCACCACCGGCAGCGGGCTCGCCTCTGCGATGGCCGTGTAGTGCCGGTAGAAGCCCTCCGGCGTCGGCTTGTTGTAGTACGGGCCCACGCACAGCACTCCGGCGGCGCCCGCGGCGGCCGCGGCCTTGCTCTTCTCGATGGAGACACGCGTGTCGTTGGTGCCGGTCCCCGCCAGCACCGGCACTGCCCCGCTCGCCTCCTCGATCGTGATCTCGATGACCCGGAGCTGCTCCTTCGGGGTCATGGTCACGGCCTCTCCGGTGGTGCCGCACGGCACGAGGACGTCGATGCTGCTCTCGATCTGCCGGCGCACCATGCGCCGCAGGGCGGCCTCGTCGAGGTCCCCGGACTTCGTGAAGGGCGTGACGAGCGCCACGCCGGCGCCGGCGAACGAGCGTGCCATGCTTTCTCCTTTAAGGGCTCACGCCACTGCATTCGGCGACGACGTAGCCCAGCGATTCGAGCTTCTGGCAGGCCTCGGGGCTGAGCTTCATCACCGTGGGCGCGTTGCCCAGCAGGCGCCGCGTCTGGGTCCACTCCCTTTCGCTCGCGGCCGTGAACGTCTCGAGCACCCGCCGTTGGGCCTCCAGGTCGTCGGGCCGGGCCTTCGAGACGTCGCGCGTCTCGCCGGGGTCGGTCGCCCGGTCGTAGAGCGCGTAGCGCATTCCCTCGTCGGTGGGGCTGCCCACGATCTTGAAGCGATGGTCCCAGGTCGCGACCAGGTTGCGGTCGTTCTGGGCGAACAAGCGCTCGCGTCCCGCCGACGTCTTGCCCATGGTCTCCCCGAGGAGGCTGATCCCGGCCAGCTCGGGTGGATAGGACACCTTCACCGCGTCCAGGACCGTGGGCACCACGTCCAGAGTGGAGGCGAAGACGCGACTGCGCACGCCCGCCTTCCCTTCGGGTACGAGCGCGACGAGAGGGACCGCCAGGCTGGGCTCGAAGAGATCCTCGCCATGGTCGAAGTAGTAGTCGTGCTCGCCCAGGCTCTCCCCGTGGTCCGAGGTCAGGACCATCACCGTCTTCTTTCCCGCCGCCGAGGCCCGCAGCGCGTCCACGAGCCGGCCGACCTCCTGGTCGACGGTGGCGATCTCCCCATCGTACTGCGCGGCGTAGTAGCCGAGGCGGTCCTGGCCGCGCACGGCCCAGACCTTGTGAACGCCGCCGTGGAAGCCGGACACCGGCTTCAGCCGCGGACCGCCGCCCGCGGCGGCGTCGAGAAAAGCGCGGTCGAAGGGCGCCGGCGGCGTATAGGGCGCGTGGGGGTTGACGTAGTGCAGCCACAAGAAGAACGGCCGGTCCGGCGAAGCGGCCCGCAGGAACGCGATGCCCCCGTCGGTAATGGCGCGCATGCGGTCGGCTTCGGTCGCGAGCGAGCCTTCCTCCCATGTCTCGCGGTAGTTGTCGAAGCCTTTCGCGTAGCCGTTCTGGGCCGCGAGGTTGGGGTTGTCGACGAGGGCGGCCGTGTGGTACCCCGCGCCCTTCAGCACGCTGGCCAGGGTGGGGTTGAAGCCGAGGAGCATGGGATGCGTCTTGCTGTAACCGTTCCGCGATGGGCGCCGGCCCGTCAGCATGATGACCATGCTTCCGCGGGTCTTGGGCCACGCGGTGTAGGCTCTCTCGAAGACCGTGCCCGCGCGGCCGAGGGCGTCGATGCGCGGGCTGGTGGGTCGCTGGTAGCCGTAGATGCCGAGGTGGTCCGCCCGCAGCGTGTCGATCGTGATGAGGAGGACGTTGTGGCCGTTGCCGGACGCCGCGGGAGCCGGCGGCGTCGGCCCCGGCGCCCGCCGGTCACGGCATCCGAACGCGCCGACGGCGACGAAGAGGGCAAGAGTCGCCGCCGCCGCGCGCTTCACGCGGCCTCCTTCTCGATCCGCACCCGCCGCGCATCGTCGCCGGCGTGCTCGAGGGTGACGCGGACGGCGAGGGCGGAGTCCCAGGGGTAGACCGAGAGCCTCTCCGCCCACTCCACCGCGAGGACGCCGCGCGGCCCCGGCAGCTCTTCGAGACCCAGCTCGCGGTCATCGCCGTTACCCGTCAACCGATAGAGGTCGGCGTGGTGCAGCGTGAGCCGGCCGGGATAGCGGGTCAGGAGAACGAAGGTCGGGCTCGCCACTTCTGCGGGGTCCGCCCCCACGCCGCGCGCCAGGCCGCGCACGAAGACCGTCTTGCCCGCTCCCAGCTCCCCGGAGAGCAGGACCACTTCGCCTCCGCGGAAGTCCGCGGCCAGCTCGGCCGCCAGCGCCTCCGTCTCCGCCTCCGAGCGGGTCAGGGCCTCACGCACGGGCACGCTCCAGCGAGCGGAAGGCGCGGGGCAGATGGTCGACGAGGTCGCCGGCCACGAGCGACTCCTGGCCCACGCGGGCCGCGGCCTCGTCGCCCGCCCGCCCATGCAGGTAGGCGCCGGCGGTCGACGCGGTCCATGCATCGCACCCGCGGGCGAGCAGCGCGCCGGCGATGCCGGAGAGCACGTCGCCCGTGCCCGCGGTGGCCATGCCGGGATTGCCCGTGGGGTTGACCGCGGCGCGGCCGTCGGGACGGGCTACCAGCGTGCGCTGCCCCTTCAGAACGACCACGGCGCCCGTTTCCATGGCGAAGGCCCGAGCGGTCTCGAGCCGCCGCCGCTGTACCTCGGAGGTGCTGGAGCCGGCGAGCCGCGCCATCTCCCCCGGGTGGGGTGTCACGACCGTGGGCGAGGTCCGCCGCAGCGCATCGGTCGCGGCCTTCTCCCTGGGCGAAGCCGCCAGGGCATTGAGGCCGTCGGCGTCCACGAGCAGGGGCGTGGGGCAGCGGCGCACGAAGTCGCGGACGAACGCCCGCGTGCCCGCTTCCTGACCCAGTCCGGGACCCAGCACCACGGCATCGCGATCCTTGGCCAGGGCGAGCGCGCGCGTGACCGCCCCCGCGTCCAGCGTCCCCGTGGAATCGGTGGGCAGCGGCTCCGTCATCAGCTCGGCGCGGCCCGCCGCCACCGCGGGGAGCGCCGGGGCCGGCGTGGCCACCGTCACCAGGCCCGCTCCCGTACGCAGCGCGGCCGTGGCCGCGAGCACCGCGGCGCCGGTCTTGCCGACCGAACCCGCGATCACGAGCAGGTGCCCGAAGGTGCCCTTGTGCGCGCCAGGCTCCCGCGGCGGGAAGGCGCGGGCGGCGTCGCCGTCTTCCAGCAGCCATAGCCCCGCCCCCTCGAGCAGCGAGCGCGGGATGCCGATGTCGGCGATCACCAGGTCGCCGACCCGCTCGCACGCGGGGGGCAGCACGTGCCCGTACTTCGCCGCCGCGAAGGTGACGGTGAGGGCGGCGGTGAGCGTCGGCCAGGGCATCTCGCCGCTGTCCGAGGAGAGGCCGGACGGGATGTCGACCGCGACCAGCGGCGACCGCCAAGGCTCGGGCCGCTCCGCCACGTCGCGGATCGCCTGGCCGACGAGACCGGACGGCGCCTGGCTGAGGCCGGTGCCGAGCAGCGCGTCCACGATCAGGTCGGCCGCGAACACCGACGGCCGCGCCCCCGCCCAGGCCGTTTCGTCCAGCACCTCGCGGACCACTCCTCCAGATCGCTCGTAGACTCCGAGGTGCAGTCGCGCATCGCCGCGCGCCTCCGCCCGGAGGCCGAACAGGAATACCGCCGGCTTCAGCGCCAGGAGCTCCCGGGCCACGACGAAGCCGTCGCCGCCGTTGTTCCCCTTGCCGCAGAGCACCGCCGGCCGCCGCACGCCGGGAAAGCGATCACGAACGGCGCGGGCCACGGCGGCCCCGGCACTCTCCATCAGCACCGCTCCCGGGAGGCCGATCTCCTCGATGGTCCGGCGGTCGGCGTCACGCATCTCCGCCGCGGTCAGGACGGGGATCATCGCCGCCTCATCTGCGCGCGATGAGCACGGCCACCACGAGGGCCGAGAAAGCGAAGCGGTAGATGACGAAGGGCAGGTAGTCGCGCGTCCGCACGTAGGCCAGCAGCACGCGAATGGCCAGGAAGCCGAAGACCGCGGCCGCGATCATGCCCGGCAGGACCACCGACAGGTCGGCCGTGTGGGCGAGATGCGGGACCTTGAAGATCGCGGCCCCGAAGGTGATGGGGGTGGCGAGCAGGAAGCTGAAACGGGCCGCCTCCGCCCGCCGGTAGCGCAGGAAGAGGGCGGCGCTGATCGTGGAGCCCGAACGCGACACGCCCGGCACGAGGGCCAGGGCCTGGGCGAAGCCGATGATGAGCGCGTGGCGCAGCGTGACCTGCTCCGCGGCCGGCCCCGTGGGCGAGGCGCGGCGGTCGGCGACGAGCAGCACGGCGCCCATCAGGGACATGGTCACCGCGACGAGCGCGGGCGAGCGGAAGACCGTCTCCGCCCATTCGTCGAGGAGCAGACCCGCGACCGCCCCGGGGACCGAGGCCAGGGCCAGGTACCAGAGAAGCCGCGCCTCGGGCTCGGCGAAGGGGCTTCCGCGGAGGGCGCAGCGGACGGCGGAAGCGACCAGGCGGACCCAATCCCCCGCGAAGGCGAACAGCACCGCGGCGAGCGTGCCCACGTGCAGGGCGACGTCGAAGGCGAGTCCGCTGTCCGGCCAGCCGAGGAGCCAGGGCACGACGATGAGATGGCCCGAGCTGCTGATGGGGAGGAACTCGCCCAGGCCCTGCAGGGTGCCGAGGACGATGGCTTGCGTGGTCGTCAGGAGCGTGTCCAGGAGCGCGTCCCGGTAAACGACGGAGGACGCGCTCCTAATATGGGAATCGGAAGCAATGTACTCATGTTATGTTCTCCCGCGGCCCGAAGGGCCGCCTTAGTTTTTCGTCGCGCCCGGTCTAGAGTTTCGCGACGAAACCTTCACCATGGGTATCTTCGCCTCCGTGAATGGAAACGTGGTACCGGCCGAGCAGGCCCGCGTCTCCGTCCTCGACAACGGGTTCACGTTCGGGGACGCGGTCTACGAGACGCTCCGCACGTACCGGGGCCGGCCGTTCCACCTCGACCGGCACCTCGAGCGCCTGGGCGCCTCGGCCGCGCGGCTGGGCTTCGCGGCGCCCTTCGGCGACGAGGTCTTCGCCCGCCGGCTCGACGAGCTGCTCGCCCGCGCCGGCAACGAAGAATCCTACATCCGCATCATCCTGACCCGCGGCGAAGGCGACATCTCCTATCGCTTCGACCGCGTGACGGGCCCGACCCTGGTGATGGTCGTCAAGCCTTTCGAGCCTCCGCCCGCGCGCGACTACGCGGAGGGGATTCCGATCGTGATCGCCTCGGTGCGGCGCAATCATCCCCGCGCCCTCGACCCCGCCATCAAGTCCAACAACCTGCTCAACAACATCCTCGCGGTCCGCGAGGGGCAAGGGCGAGGGGCGGCCGAGGCGATCCTGCTCAACGACCTCGGCGAGGTGGCCGAGGGCGCCAGCTCCAACGTCTTCGTCGTCAAGGCCGGCCGCGTCTCCACTCCTCCCCTCGACGCGGGGATCCTGTCCGGCATCACGCGCCGGATCGTCCTCGATCTCTGCCGCGGGCTGGGCATCCCCGCGCGGGAGGAGACGCTCATCGCGGCCGACCTGTTCGCCGCCGACGAGGTCTTCATCACCAGCACCACCAAGGAGGCCGCGCCCGTCCGCACCGTCGACGGAAAGCTCGTGGGCGCCGGCGGGCCGGGCCCGGTCCACCAGCGCATCCTCCAAGCCTACCGCGACTACGCTAGGAGCGTGTCCCCGTGAGCGGCGGGACACGCTCCTAACATGAGACCCCGTAGAGACGTAACCATGTGTCGTGCTCCCGCGGCCCGAAGGGCCGCCGCTCTGGGAATCCCTCCTCCACTTACCGGGACGGATTCCTAACCAGGAGCCAACCGGGAATGAAGATCAGGACGCCGACGAGCATCATGCGCAGCATCGCGACGGTGCTGGGAGTGCCGAAAAACGCCGTGGCGGCGACGAGCGTCACCACGAGGCCGGTGACCTGGAGAAGGCGCCCGAGCCCGTAGCGGACCCAGGGCCACGCGGGCCCCCTCACTGGCGCTTCCACCCGCCGCGCCCGAACCAACGCGTGACGTCCTCGCGCGGGATGCGGACGATCGTGGGCCGGCCGTGGGGACACAGTGTCGGGTGCGCCGTGCGCTGCAGCTCGCGAACGATGGCGGCCATGGCCTCGCCGTTGAGGGGCTGGCCGGCGCGCACCGCCGAGTGGCAGGCGAGGGTGGCCGCGAGCCGGTCGCGCACGCCGGCCACGGCCCAGTCGGAGCCTTCGCGCTCGGCGAGGTCCTCCAGCACCGCCTGCAGCTCGGCCGCGGCGTCTCCTCCCCGGAGCAAAGCGGGCACCGCCCGCACGCGCACGGCATCGCCGCCGAAGGGCTCGAGGTCGTAGCCGAGGGTCGTCAGCGGCTCCAGGCTCGTCTCCATGAGCCCACGCAGGCGCGGCGGCAGCGTGAGGACCAGGGGCGTCAGCAGCATCTGCGACTCCGCCGCGCGCTTCTCGGCCCTCTCCTGCAACGCCTCGAACCGGACGCGCTCGTGGGCCGTGTGCTGGTCGATGAGCAGAAGGTCCTCGCCGTCCGTGGCAATGACGTACGTGAGGCGGTACTGGCCGAGGATGCTCAAGGGGCCCGTGGTCCCTGCGGTGGAGGACGGTGCCGGCGCGGAAGCCGGCGGGCTGCCGTCGCGAACCGGCGCCTCGGCCACGCGGCCGGCCCGCTCCAGGAACGTCTCGACGGTGGCTTCGATGCGGGCCGGATCGGGCCGAACCGGCTCCGCTGGCATCGCGCGCGGCGCCTGGGCCCGGGCGCCTTCCGAGAGCGCCTCCCGCACCACCCGCTCCACCGCCACCCACACGGTGCGAGGCTCGGCGAAGCGCACCTCGGCCTTCGCGGGATGCACGTTGACGTCGACGAGGTGCAGGGGCGTCTCGAGGAACACGAACGCGTCACCACGGAAATCGCCGGCGCCGGCGCCGCGGTAGGCCTCGGCCACCGCCTTCGCCACCGCCCGGTCGCGGACGGGCCGGCCGTTGACGAAGAGGCGCAGGTTCGGGCGGGAGGAGCTGGGGCGATCCGGGCGTGAAACGAAGCCCCGCACCACGACCCAGTCCGCTCCTCCCTCCACCGGCAGGAGGCCGTCGAGCAGCTTGCCCCCGAAGACCTGATAGATGCGGGCGGCGAGACCGTCCGTCGCCGGGGCCTGGACGAGGGCCCGGCCCCCGGATGTGAGGACGAAGCCGGTGCCGGGCCGGGCCAGGGCGAGGAGCGTCAGCGCCTCGGCCACGTGGCCGGTCTCGGTGG
>Ga0210378_10000527_pt1 | contig 19448 bp, 18 predicted proteins | sample PLM1_60_b1redo_FD_155465 | JGI IMG/M metagenome (GOLD analysis project Ga0210378, IMG submission 155465) | Groundwater sediment microbial communities from an aquifer in East River, Colorado, USA - PLM1_60_b1 redo | ecosystem: Environmental > Terrestrial > Soil > Riparian zone | place: USA: East...
AGACGGCCCGCCGGCCGGCGCCACAGCCCCAGGGGGTCGAGGAGGCGGTCGCCGCCTGGCGGTCGGGCCGGCCTGAGGAGGCGCTCGGTCGCTTGGAGGCGCTGGCCGAGGCCGACCCGGCGGACGGCCGCGCACCGCTGCTGGCCGCCCAGATCCATCTCGACCAGCTCGAGCTCGACCGGGCCGAGGCCTGGGCCAGCGTCGCATGCCGGCGGACGCCGCTGTCGGCGCCGGCCCATTACCTGCGGGGACTGGCGCTGCAGGAGGCGGGCCGGCTGGACGACGCCCTCGCGGCGCTGCGCCGGTCCGTGTTCCTGGACCCGGGCTCGGTGCTGGGGCAGGTGGCGCTGGCCGACCTGCTCGCCCGCCAAGGTGAGCCGGCCAGGGCGCGCGGCGCGCTCCGGGCCGCCGCGGCGCTGCTCGGCGACGGCGACCCCGCCGAAGCCCTGCCAGGCCACGACGGGCTCACCGCCGGTCGCGTGCGGTACCTGATCGCGGCCCGGCTGGCCCGCCTGGACGGCGACCCGGAGGCCGCCCGGTGAACCCGGACCAGGTCCGGCGGGTGCTGGAGGAGCGGGCCGTCGCGCTTGCCCGTCCGGCAGCCGACGACGCCGACGACGACGCGGTCGAGCTGGTCGTCCTCGTGGTCGGCGCCGAGCGCTACGGCATCGACGTCCGCCTGGTCCGCGAGGTCCGCCCGCTGGCCGGGCTGGCACCCGTCCCGGGAGCGCCCAGTGCCTGGTCCGGCCTGGTGAACCTGCGCGGCAGCCTCTGCCCGGTGCTGTCGCTGCGGCGCTACCTGCGGGTCGCCGGCGCCGGCCAGGACGTCGAGGCGGACGGCACCGGCGTGCTGGTGGTGGTGACGGCCCCGTTCACAGCCGCGCTGCTGGTCGACGCCGCGGCCGAGGTCCGCCGGTGTGCGCCGAGTGAGCTCCGGCCCGTCACCGGAGCGGCCGGCGACCGCGCCCACGCCGCCATCCAGGCCGTCACCGGCGACCTGCTGCAGGTGCTCGACCCGGGCGAGCTGCTCGCCGATCCCGAACTGGTCGTCGGCCGGAAGGCTACCTAACCGAGGAGACAATGCCACGATGGAACCGTCCAAGCGGCGCACCCGCGCCCTGTCCCGGCGCGGCCTCGCCAGTCTGAGCCTCCGTTCCAGGCTGCTGGCGCTGCTCTGCGCCGCCGGGCTGCTGCCCATGGCGGTCATTGGGATACTTGGGAGCCGGACCACCGCGGACACCCTGACCGGGGGGCGGCGCGCCGAGCTCAGCGAGTCAGCCGATGAGATCAGCGCGACCGCCGACCGTATCCTCGGTGATGGCTACGGCGACACCCAGGCCTTCGCCGAGAGCGAGGCGGCCAGGTCGATGGATCCCGGCCGGATCGCCGGCTGGATGGACACCCTGATGTCGGTCTACGCACCGAGCTACCGGATGATGGCGGTCGTCGACCCCCGCGGTCGTCTGGTCGCGGCCCGAGCCGTCGATGGCGCCGGCCGGCCGGTCCGGACGGCCGCCGACCTGACCGGTGTGGACATCGCCGAGCAGTCCTGGTTCCAAGCGGCCACGGGCGGACGCATCGGGGACGAGGAAACCTTCGTGGAGGACGTGGCGCCCGACGTCCTCCTCGCCCCCCTGGGCAGCGGTGGCGAGGACTCCCGCACGGTCGGCTTCACCGTGCCGATCGAGGATCGTCGAGGACGGGTCGTCGGCGTCTGGACTAGCCGCTTCGACTTCCGGGTCGTCGAGGACCTCATCGACGAGCTACAGGAGGAGGCGCGGGCCGCTGAGCTGTCGAACGCCAGGGTGCTGCTGGCCTCGTCGAGCGGCGTCGTGTTGCACGCCAGCGGCGGCAGCCCGGCCGCCGGCACCAAGCTCCCCGCCGACCCGGTTATCCAGGCTGCTCTTCGGCCCGGTGCCACCGGCTCCGCGCAGATCGGCGCGCTCGACGGTGGGGACAGGACGGTGCTGGTCGGCTACGCCCGGTCCGCCGGCGAAGACGACTTCGCCGGCCTCGGCTGGACGGTCCTCGCCACCGAGGATCTTGCCGACGCGACCCGTCCGGCAGCCGCCCTGGTTCGCAGGACGATCCTGATCGGGCTGGCCATCGCCGCCGCCATGGCGGTGCTCGCGTTCCTGATCTCGGCCACGATCATGCGGCGCCTGCGGGAGTACTCGGCGTTCGCCGGACGGGTCGCGGGCGGGGACCTCACCGCCCAGGTGAGCACCGAGGGTGCGCCCGAGCTGCGCGAGCTGAGCGGCCACCTCAACGACATGGCGGCGAACCTGCGCGAGCTCTCCACCGAGGTCCGTGGCGGGGCGCAGAGCGTCGGCTCGGCGGCGACCGAGATCCTGGCCACGGTCAGCGAGCAGGGTTCGAGCCTGACCGAGCAGTCGGCCTCCATCAGCCAGACCTCGGCCACCGCCGAAGAGCTCCGGGCCGCGGCCGAGCACACCGTCGGACGGGCCAGGGAGGTCGCCGACCGCGCCCAGGCCGCCGCCAAGGCCAGTGACGAAGGCACCGAGGTGGTCGAGGGCATCGCGGGGGGCATGGAGGAGATCCGGGAGCGGGTGGAGGCGATCGCCCAGGACATCCTGGCCCTGTCCGAGCAGACCCAGCAGATCGGCGAGATCACCGCCACCGTCGACGACCTGGCCGAGCAGTCCAACCTGCTGGCGCTCAACGCGACCATCGAGGCCGCCCGCGCCGGCGAGCAGGGTCGTGGCTTCGCGGTCGTCGCCGCTGAGGTCCGCAACCTCGCCGAGCAGTCCAAGCAGGGGACCGGCCAGGTCAGGGCCATCCTGTCCGACATCCAGAAGGCCACCAACGAGGCCGTGCTCGCCACCGAGCAGGGCATCAAGGTGGTGGAGCGGGGGCGCGGGCGGGCGCAACGGGCCGGCGAGGTCATCGGGCAGCTGGGCGACACCGTCCGCGACACCGCCCAGGCGGCCCAGCAGATCGCCGCCTCGGCGCACGAGCAGCGCGTTGGAGTCGACCAGATCGCGGCCGCCATGCGCGAGATCAACCAGGCCACCAACCAGTTCGTGACCGGGGCCACCGACTCCCGCAGCGCCGCCGAGGGGCTCGGCGACCTCGCCCGCCAGCTCCAGACCCTGACCGAGAGGTACCGGGTGGAGGTCGGGTGACCAACGACACCGACCTGCACGGCCAGCTCGTGGCCATCTTCGGCGCGGAAGCCGAGGAGCGCGTGCAGGCCATGAACCGGCACCTGCTCGCGTTGGAGGCCGAGCCGGCCGGCGACGAGCTGGACGAGCAGCTGGCCGGCCTGTTCCGGGAGGCCCACAGCCTCAAGGGCGCCGCCGGTGCGGTCGGCATGGCCGAGGTCGAAGCCATCGCCCACCGGCTCGAGAGCGTCTTCCAGGGGATCCGGAACGACGGTCTGGACCTCCAACCGGCCGCCTTCGACGTGCTCTACGCCGGCGTGGACGCGATCGGCGCGCTGGTCCCAGCGGCCATCGACGGGCGACCGGCGCAGGTCGACGTCAACGGGCTGATCGTGGCCCTGGAGCGGCTAGCCGACGCCGGTGGGACGCCGGCGCGACCACCGTTGCCAGCGGCCGAGGCGGCGCCCGAGCCCGCGCCCGAGCCCGACCCACCGGCGGCCCCGGAGCCCACCGCGCCGGCCCAGCCGCCAGGGGGCGAGGAGACGGTCCGGGTCGCCGTAGCCAAGCTCGACACGCTGATGAACCAGGTCGGCGAGCTGGTGGTGGCCCGGATCGCCGCCGACCAGCAGCTGGGCGAGCTGCGCAATCTGCGGCACGAGCTGGCCCGGTTGGAGCCGGCCGGGGCGGGGCGCCTTGCCGGCATCCGCCGCCGGGTCGACCTGCTGGTCCGCGGCTGCCAGGCCGACGGGCGCCGGCTTGCGCGGGTCGTCGGCGAGCTGCGCGACGAGGTCCGAAGGGCGCGGATGCTGCCGGTGTCCACCGTGTTCGACGGATTCCCGCGCCTGCACCGCGACATCACCAGGGAGCTGGGCAAGGAGGCCGACCTGGAGGTCCGCGGCGGCGAGGTGGAAGTGGACCGGGCCGTCCTCGAGCAGCTCAGGGCGCCGCTCACCCACCTGCTCCGCAACGCCCTCGACCACGGGCTCGAGGCGGCCGAGGCTCGGGCGCTGGCCGGGAAGCCCCGCCGCGGGTCGGTGGTGGTCTGCGCGGTCCAGCGGGAAGGGGTGCTGCAGGTCGAGGTCGCCGACGACGGCGCCGGGATCGACCCGGCCCGGGTCAGGGCCAGGGCGCTGCAGCGCGGGCTGCTCACGGCGGATGCGGCCGATCGGGCGGACGACCGGGAGGTCCTCGACCTGGTCTTCCGCAGCGGCTTCTCGACCGCGACCGAGGTGACCGGCCTGTCGGGACGGGGCGTCGGCCTGGACGTCGTCCGAGATCACGTGGAGCGTCTGCATGGCACCATCACCCTTGACACCGAGGTCGGGCGGGGAACCAAGTTCCGGCTGGAGCTCCCCCTGACGGTCGCGACCACCCTGTGCCTGCTGGTCAGTGCCGCCGGCCGACCTTTCGGGCTGCCGGTCACCAACGTCGTGCGCCTCGAACGGGTGCGGGGCGAGGACATGGGGTGGGTCGCGGGCGCCGTCGTTGTCCCGATCGGCGGGAGGCCCATCCCGATGGTCCCCGCGGCGACGCTGCTCGGCCTCCAGGAGCCGGCGGGTCGCGAATCCCGCACCGTGGTGGTGGTCGGCTCGGCCGAGCGCCGCACCGCGTTGGCGGTGGAGTCCCTGCTCGGGGTCCAGGAGGTGGTGATCAAACCGCTGCCCTGGCCGTTCGCCCGTGTCGGCGGGACCGCGGGGGCGGCGACCCTCGCCTCGGGCGATGTGGTCATGATCCTGAACGCCGCCGACCTGACCCGCCCCGGCCACGCCGCCGAACCGGGCGGGGCCGCCACCGAGCCGCCCCCGCTTGACGTCGCCCCGCCCCGCCAGGCCAGCGTCCTGGTCGTCGACGACTCGGCCGTCACGCGCACGCTCGAGAAGGGCATCCTCGAGGCGGCCGGCTACCAGGTCCGCGTCGCCCCCGACGGTGCGGTCGCGCTCGAGCTGCTCCAGCGCGAACGCTGCGACCTGGTCGTCACCGACATCGAGATGCCGAGGCTGGACGGGTTCGCGCTGACCGCGCGCGTCCGCGCCGACGAGCAGCTCCGCGACCTGCCGGTGGTGCTGGTGACCTCGCTCGACTCCGAAGACGACCGGCGCCGCGGGGTCGAGGTGGGCGCCGACGCCTACATCGTCAAGGGCGCCTTCGACCAGGACCGGCTGCTCGAGACCATCCGGCGCCTGATCTGATGCTTCGGGTCCTGGTCGTCGACGACTCCCAGGTCGCCAGGCGGCTGCTGGCCCAGGTGCTCGGTCGTGACGCCGGGCTCGAGATCGTCGGCGAGGCGTCCAGCGGGACCGAGGCGCTCTGGCTGGCCGAGCGGCTGCGGCCCGACGTGATCACCATGGACGTCCAGATGCCGGGCATGGACGGCCTGGAGACCACCCGCCGCATCATGGAGCGGCATCCGGCCCCCATCGTGGTCGTGTCCGGCGGACACGACCCCGGCGATCTCGCCCAGTCCGTCCGGGCCCTCGACGCCGGGGCGCTGGCCGCGCTCCGCAAGCCGCGCGGCCCGAGCGACCCAGGGTTTGTCGCCGAGGCGGCCGAGCTGGTGCGCACCGTCAAGCTCATGGCCGAGGTGAAGGTCTTCCGCCGCCGACCCGGAGCGGTCCCGGCGGCCGGCTCGCGCGCAGGGCCGGTCCTCGGCGGCGCCGGCCCGGCGACGCGGCGCCGGGCCGAGCTGGTGGCGGTGGGCGCCTCGACCGGCGGGCCGGCCGCCCTCGCCGCCATCCTGCGCGCTCTGCCGGCCGCGGTCCCGGTGCCGATCCTGGTGGTGCAGCACATCACCCCCGGCTTCGACGCCGCCTTGGCGACCTGGCTGGACGAGACGACACCGCCGCGGGTCAGGCTGGCCGCCGACGGGCAGGCGCTGGGAGCCGGCGAGGTGACCATCGCCCCCGCCGGCACGCATCTCGGCCTCTCCGGCGCCGCCAGGGTCGAGCTCAGCTCGACCCCGCCGGTGACCGGGCACCGCCCGTCGGCCACCCACCTGTTCGCCTCGGTGGCCCGCGTCTACGGTCCGCGCGCCCTCGGCGTCATCCTCACCGGGATGGGCGGCGACGGCGCGGCCGGCCTGCTCGCCCTGCGTCGTGCCGGAGGTACTGTGCTGGCCCAGGACGAGGCGTCCTGCGTCGTGCCCGGGATGCCCGCGGCGGCCATCGCCGCCGGTGCGGTCGACGAGGTCGTCCCCCTCGAGAACCTGGCCGCCCGAATCGCCGCCACATGGACGCCGGGCTGCTAGCATCGCCGGGCCATGGACAAGCAGCAGGAATACGTGCTCCGGACGGTCGAGGACCGCGACGTCCGCTTCATCCGCCTCTGGTTCACCGACGTGCTCGGGTTCCTGAAGTCGTTCGCGATCACCCCGGCCGAGCTGGAGGGGGCGTTCGAGCGGGGCATGGAGTTCGACGGCTCGGCCATCGAGGGCTACGCCCGCGTCCAGGAGGCCGACATGGTGGCCAAGCCCGACCCGGGCACCTTCCAGGTGCTGCCGGGGCGCGGCGACGGCGGGGTGGCCCGGATGTTCTGCGACGTGCTCACCACCGAGGGCGAGCCGTTCGACGGGGACCCCCGCTGGGTGCTGCGCCGCAACCTGGAGCGGGCCGCCGGCTCCGGCTTCACCGTCTATGTGATGCCGGAGATGGAGTTCTTCCTGTTCGCCGATGCCGAGTCGGCCCGGCCGCTCGACATCGGCTCCTATTTCGACCAGACCGCCCTGGACCTGTCGCAGGACTTCCGCCGCATCGCCATCGCCATGCTGGAGCGGATGGGCATCTCGGTGATGCAGTCCCACCACGAGATCGCCCCCAGCCAGCACGAGATCGACCTGCGCGAGGCCGACGCGCTGACCATGGCCGACAACGTGATGAGCGCCCGCCTGGTGGTCAAGGAGGCCGCCCTCGAGCAGGGCCTGCACGCCACCTTCATGCCCAAGCCGCTGGAGGGCGTGGCCGGGTCGGGCATGGACACCCACCTGTCGCTGTACGAGGGCGACCGCAACGCCTTCTACGACCCGGGCCAGGAGGCCAACCTGTCCAAGACGGCCCGCAGCTTCATCGCCGGCCTGCTGGTCCACGCGCACGAGTACACCGCCGTCACCAGCCAGTGGATCAACTCCTACAAGCGGCTGGTGCCGGGGTACGACGCCCCGACCCACGTCTGCTGGGCCCAGCGCAACCGCTCGGCCATGGTCAGGGTCGGGGGCTACCGTTCCGACCGGGTCGACGTCGAGGTCCGCTCGCCCGACCCGGCGGCCAACCCCTACCTGGCCTTCGCCGTCCTGCTGGCCGCCGGCATGAAGGGCATCGAGGAGGACTACGAGCTGCCGCCGGAAGCCGGCGACAACATCCAGGACATGACCGACGCCGAGCGCCGCGCGGCCGGCATCAGGTCCCTCCCGGTCGACCTGCACGAGGCGCTCACCGCCATGGAGCGGTCCGAGCTGGTCGCCGAGGCCCTTGGCGAGCACGTCTTCGAGTACTTCCTGCGCAACAAGCACCGCGACTGGGACAGCTACCAGCGCTACGTCTCCCCGTTCGAGCGGGAGCGCTACCTGCCGCTGCTCTAGAGAGGCGGCCCAACGGTGTCGCGCTCCGCCCTGGCCCGGCTCGGCTTCGAGGATCCCGAGGCCGCCGTCGCCGACCTGGAGCGACTGGGGGCGTGGCCCCCGGCGGCCGCCCCGGGCGGGAACCGGCTGCTGACCGAGATCGCGGGCAGCGCGGCCCCCCAGCTGGCGGCGAGGGCGCTGGCCGGCATCGCCGCCGCCCATCCCGACCCCGACGGCTTCGCCGCCCTGCTCCGGCGCCGGCTCGGCTTCCGGCGCCGGCTCGTCCCCGTGGTCGCGGCCAGCCGGTCGCTGGGGGCCTGGCTGGCCATCCACCCCGAGGAGGCCGACCGGCTCGCCGACGGCCGCCGGTTCGCCGCCCCCCGGCGGCGGGAGGAGCTGGTCGCCGAGGCCGCCGTCCTGGTGACCGGCGAATCCGGCCCGGCCGCGGCCTGGGACCGGCTGCGCCAGTTCAAGCGCCGGGAGCTGCTCCGGGTGGCCGTGCGCGACCTGGCCGGGCGGGTCGCGGTCGAGGAGGTCGCGGCCGAGCTGGCTGCCCTGGCCGAGGCCTGCCTGGAGGCCGCCCTGGTGGTGGCGGCGGGCGAGTCCGGCTACCAGCCGTCGCCGGTGCGGCTGGCCGTGCTCGGCATGGGCAAGCTGGGCGGGGCCGAGCTGAACTACGTGTCCGACATCGACGTGCTGTTCTGCCACCAGCCGCTGGAGGGCGCCGACCCGGAGGCCGCCGCCAGGGCCGCCGACCGGATGGCCAGGGGGGTCATGCGGGGCCTTTCGGCGGTGACCTCCGAGGGGACCTGCTTCGAGGTCGACGCCAATCTCCGCCCCGAGGGGCGCAACGGGCCGCTGTCGCGGACGCTGGGCAGCTACCTGGCCTACTGGGACCGGTGGGCCCAGCCCTGGGAGCTGCAGGCGCTGATCAAGGTGCGGCCCTCGGCCGGGGATCTCGAGCTGGCCGGGCGGTTCCGCGACGAGGCGATCGCCCGCGTCTACCCGCGGCGGCTGGACCCGGAGACGGTCACGGCCGTCCGGCGCATGAAGGCCCGAGTGGAGAGCTCGGCCAAGGCCAGGGCCGGCGGCGACCGGCAGGTCAAGCTCGGCCCCGGCGGGCTGCGCGACATCGAGTTCGCCGTCCAGCTGCTGCAGCTGGTCCATGGCCGGCATGATCCCGGGCTGCGCTCCGGCTCGACGCTGGTCGCCCTTGACCGGCTCACCGCCGCCGGGTTCGTCGGCCGGGCCGACGCCGCCCAGCTGGCCGCGGCCTACCGGTTCCTGCGGCTGGTCGAGCACCGGCTCCAGCTGGCCAGCGAGCGCCGCACCCATACCATCCCGGCCGGGGAGGAGGCGCGGCGCTGGCTGGCCCGCACGCTCGGCTACCGGGACGGGCCGCAGGCCGGCGCCCTGGAGCGCTTCGAGGCCGACCGGCGCCGGCACGCCTCGGCCGTCCGCGGCCTGCACGAGAAGCTGTTCTACCGGCCGCTGCTGGAGGCGTTCGGGGCGGTCCCGGCCGGGCTGGAGCCCGAGCGGGCCGCCGAGCGGCTGGCCGCGCTCGGGTTCGCCAACCCCGGCCGGGCCATGGCCTCGCTGCGCGCCCTCACCTCGGGGCTGTCCCGGCGGGCCACCCTGCTGCGGGCCATGCTGCCGGTGATGCTGCCCTGGCTGGCCGAGGCGCCCGACCCCGACGGCGGGCTGGCGGCGCTGCGGGCGCTGGCCGAGGCGCTCGGCGACCGGGCCGCGTTCTACGGGATGGTGCGCGACAACCCGGCCGCGGCCGAGCTGCTGTGCACCGTGCTCGGCACCTCGCGGCTGCTCGGCGAGCTGCTGGCCCGCCACCCGGAGCTGCTCACCGCCATGGCCGACCAGCACCGCCTGGCCGACGTGCGCGAACCGGAGGAGCTGGTGGCCGAGGCGACCGCGATCGTGGCCCGCCATCATGCCGCGGCCGCGGCCTGGGATGGGCTGCGCCGGTTCAAGCGCCGGGAGCTGGTCCGGGTGGCGGTGCGCGACCTCACCGGCGACCTCCCGGTCGAGCAGGCCGGTGCCGAGCTGGCCGCGCTCGCCCAGGCGTGCCTGGAGGCTGGTCTGCTGGTGGCCGCCCGCGAGGCCGGTGCCGGGCCGTCGCCGGTGCGGCTGGCCGTGCTCGGCATGGGCAAGCTGGGCGGGGCCGAGCTGAGCTACACCTCCGACCTGGACGTGCTGTTCTGCCACCAGCCGGTCGAGGGCGCCGACCCGGAGACGGCCAACCGGGCCGCCGACCGGATCGTTCGGGAGCTGCTGCGGGGCCTCTCGGAAGTCACCCCCGAGGGGACCTGCTTCCGGGTCGACGCCAACCTCCGCCCAGAAGGGCGGAACGGGCTGCTGTCGCGGACGCTGGGCAGCTACCTGGCCTACTGGGACCGGTGGGCCCAGCCGTGGGAGCTGCAGGCACTGGTCAAGGTCAGGCCGGTCGCCGGGGACAGCGAGCTGGCCGGGCGGTTCTGCAACCAGGCGATCGCCCGCGTCTACCCGGGGTGGCTGGACCCGGCCACCGTTGCCGAGGTGCGGCGGATGAAGGCGCGGGTCGAGGCCGAGCGGCTGCCTGCCGGGGCCGACCCGAGGCTGCACCTCAAGCTCGGGCCGGGTGGGCTTGCCGATGTGGAGTGGACGGCGCAGCTGCTCCAGCTCCGGTTCGGGGGTGATCACCCGGAGGTGCGCGTCCAGGGCACCCTGGAGGCCCTGGACGCCCTGGCCGGGGCGGGCGCGCTCGACCGGGGCGAGGCGGCCTGGCTGGCCGACGCCTACCGGCTCTGCCTGCGCGTCCGCAACCTCGCCTACCTGGTCGCGGGGCGGCCGGTGGCCTCCCTGCCCACCGACCCGGCGGCGCTGGAGCGGCTGGCCAGGGCGATGGGGGAGCCGGGCCGCCAGCGCCTGCTCGAGGACTACCGCCGAGCCACCCGCCGCGCCCGCCGCGTGGTCACCACCCGGTTCTGGGAGGACGGCGGGTGACCCCGACCGCCGACGCTGGCGGTCGGAATGGAACCGGGCTGCCGCCGCAGGCGGCACCAGGCGCTTCCGGTCCCCTGCTGGTGTGCGTCGGGGACCTGATGGTGGACGTCGCCGTCGACGCCCCGGCCCTGGCCCGCGGCGGCGACGTCGCCGGGTCGGTTCGGCTCGGGCCCGGCGGGTCAGCGGCCAACGTGGCCGCCTGGGCCAGGGCGGCGGGGGCCGGGGCGCGGCTGGTGGCCGGCCGCGGCGACGACCTGGCGGGCCGGCTGCTGGCCGCCGCCCTGGCCGAGCGGGGGATCGAGCTGCGTCCGGCCGAGCCGGCGCCGTCGGCCAGCGGGGCGCTGCTGGTGGTCAGGGAGGCGGGGGAGCGGACCTTCGTCGCCGACCCCGGCGCCAACCTCCACCTGGACCCGCGGCAGGTGGTCGGGGCGCTGGCCGGAGCGGCCGCCGTGTTCGTGAGCGGCTACCCGCTGCTGCGTCCCCAGACCAGGGCGGCGGCCATGGCGGCCGCCGGGGCCGCCGGCCGCGCCGGCGTCCCGGCCGTGGTCGACGCCGCCTCCTGGCCGCTGCTGGCGGACGAGGCCGGCCAGCCGGTGCTGGCCGCCGCCACCCTGGCCGGCACCCTGCTGGCCAACCGCGACGAGGCGGCGACGCTCACCGGCGCGCCAGATCCCGGGGTGGCCGCCGCCCTGCTGGCCGCGACGGTGGGGACGGCGGTGGTCAAGTGGGGCGCCGCCGGGGTGGTGGTCTGCACCGGGAACGGGCGTCCGCGGCCCGTTCCCGCCCCGGCCGTCGGCGCGGTCGACGTCACCGGCGCCGGGGACGCCTTCGCCGCCGGCTACCTGCTGGCCAGGGCTGGTGGCGCCGACGCGGCCGAGGCGGCCGGCGCCGGCACCCGGCTGGCCGCCCGGGCGGTGGCGACCCATGGCGCCTGGCCGGTCCTGACCATCGGCGGCCGCCCGGAGTACCCTTGACCGCTGGCCACCGACCGACCCAAACGACAGGGGAATGCTCCGCTCATGGATCGCCGGATCGTCGTCGCCGATCGCATCGCCAACGCCGGCGCCGTCGTCGCCCTCGAGTCAAGCGTCCTCGCCCAGGGCCTTCCCGTGCCCGCCAACCTGGAATCGGCGGAGGCGCAGGCCACGGCGGTCGGCAAGGCCGGGGTGGAGGCGGCCGTCGTCGGGGTGATCGCCGGCCGGATCATCGTCGGGGCCGACCAGGAGCAGGTGCAGGCGCTGGCCTCGGGCGCGGTCCGATGGAAGGTGACCGTCCGTGACCTCTCCTACGTCGTCGCCCGAGGGCTCGACGGGGCCACCACCGTGTCCGCGACCGTGTTCGTCGCCGAAGCGGTCGGGATCGGGGTCATGGCCACCGGCGGGATCGGCGGCATCCACTTCGGCGGGGCCGACGTCTCGGCCGACCTGCCCCAGCTGGCCCGGTCGCGGGCCACGGTGGTCTGCTCCGGCCCCAAGCACGTCGCCGACGCGGCCGCCACCCTGGAATGGATGGAGACCCACGGCGTGCAGGTGGTCGGGTACCGCACCGACCGCCTGCCCGGGTTCCTGGCCACGGGCCGGCTGCCGCTGGAGCAGGTGACCGACGACGTCGCCCAGGTGGTGGAGCTGATCCGGGTCCGCCAGGCGCTGCAGGCGCCCGGCGCGCTGGTGCTGTGCCAGGACCCGCCGGTCTCGGCCGCCATGGACCCGGAGGAGCTGGCGGAGCTGGCCGCCGCCGGAGCGGCCGCCGCCCGCGACGCCGGCGTGTTCGGCAAGGCCAGGACCCCGTTCGAGCTTGACTGGCTGCACCGCCGGACCGGAGGGCGCAGCCTCGTCGCCAACCTGGCCCTGCTGGAGGCCAACGCCGGCCTCGCCGGCGAGATCGCCGCCGGCCTCGCCGCCGCCGGCTGAGCGGTCAGCGGCGGCGCTCGCGCGACGGCCAGCCGCTGGCCAGCACGACCAGCCCGAGCACGACCAGGGCCAGCGGCACCAGGTAGTCGAAGCGCAGCCTCCACACCCCGAGCGCGTCCAGCAGGAACACCACCCCGGCCAGCACGAACAACAGCCCAGCAACCAGCGACAGCCGGTCCGCCCGGCGGGGATCGATCCCGCCGGTCACCGGTCCACCTCGACCTGGCCGATGCCGACGCGCAGGTCGAGCACGAGCCGGCGGTCGCCCGAGCCGCCGTCCCGCGAGCTGCGCCGGACCCGGCTGCCGGGGCCGCTCTCCTCCTGGCCGAACACCCGGACGTTGCCGAGGCCGGAGCGGGCGTCGACCTCGACCGAGACGTTGTCGGGGATCTCGACGACCAGCTCGCCGACCCCGACCCGGGCCTCGACCGTCGTCGTCCCGGCCGGGACCTGCAGCTGGCGCAGGTCGAGGTGGAAGCCGCCAACGCCCAGCCGGTACTCGGCCAGGTCGGCCGGGGTGCTCGGCTGCTCGCTGCGGTCCCCGACGCCGCCGCCGAGCGGGACGTCAAGCTCCCAGTCGGTGGCGACGGCCACCGAGAGAACCACCACGAGGACGATCCCGACGACCATCAGGCCGTGCTGGCGGCCCCGGAACGCCCCGGCCGCGGTGGCAAGGCCGACGGCGATCAGGGCGGCGGGCAGCACCGCCCGCCACGGCACCCTGACCCCGCTGGCGTCCAGCAGCCAGGCGATCCCGACCAGGACCAGCAAGGCACCCACCAGCACCGTGGCCGCGGCCGGGCCGCCATGGTCGTGAGGCGGCGGGGCTCCGGCTGCGCCGGGCGGGCCGGCGGCCGGTGTGGCCGGCATCGGCTCGGTGCTCATCGCCGCAGGCCCACCAGCATGACCGCCACCCCGACAGCGACCACCGCCACCGGCCAGAACAGCTCGTCCAGCCTGGGGGCGAGGCGGTCGAGCAGCAGCACCAGGCCGAGCACGACCAGCGCACCGCCGAGCACCAGCCGGCCCGTCTCCCGGCGGGGCTGCGGGGCCGGGCCGAGCGGCTGGCCGCGCCGCTCCTCCGGGATCGCCACCCAGGCGATCACATAGGCGATCACCCCGAGCCCGTTGGCCAGGGCCAGGATCACGAACGCGATGCGCAGCAGCACCGGGTCGACGCCCAGGTAGCGGCCGATGCCGCCGCACACCCCGGCCACCACCCGCTCGCTCCGGCTGCGCCGCACCACTCGAAGCCCGCCATCGGGCGGCGGGGACGGCGGCTCGGGACCGGGCGAGCCCGGCTCGGGGGGACGCTGCGTGCTCATCCCGTAGAGAATAGTTCCTCTGCCTTCCGGCACGATACCGGCACACCGATCCCGAGCACGCCATTGGAGCGACCATGACCACTGACCGCAGCCCCCTCCCGAGCTTCCTCATGGACATGGACGGCGTGCTGGTGAGCGAGGAGCACGCCATTCCGGGGGCCAACAGCTTCATCAAGGCCCTCCAGGCCGCCGGGCTCCCGTTCCTGGTGCTCACCAACAACTCGACCTACACCTCGCGGGACCTGTCGGCGCGGCTGGCCCGGACCGGGATCGACCTGCCGCCCGACCGCATCTGGACCTCGGCCCTCGCCACCGCCCAGTTCCTGGACAACCAGCGGCCAGCCGGAAGCGCCTTCGCCATCGGCGAGGCCGGGCTCACCACCGCCCTGCATGACGTCGGGTTCACCCTCTCGGACCGCGACCCCGACTACGTCGTGCTGGGGGAGACCCGGACCTACAGCTTCGAGCTGATCACCAAGGCCATCCGCCTGATCGAGGGCGGCGCGCGCTTCATCGCCACCAATCCCGACCCGATCGGCCCGTCGCGGGAAGGGTCGCTGCCCGCCACCGGCTCGGTGGCCGCCCTGATCTCCAGGGCGACCGGGGTCCGCCCCTATTTCGTCGGCAAGCCGAACCCGCTGATGATGCGTTCGGCCCTGAACGCCATCGGCGCCCACTCCGAGACCACCGTGATGATCGGCGACCGCATGGACACCGACGTCGTCGCCGGCCTGGAGGCCGGCCTGGAGACCGTCCTCGTCCTCACCGGCATCTCGACCCGCGCCGACGCCGAACGGTTCGCCTACTGCCCCTCACGCATTGTCGACTCGATCGCCAACCTGGAGATCGACCTCGGCCTCGGCGGCCTCGGCTGACGCCAGCCGTGGGGCTGGTTGAGGTAGGGATCGGCGCCGGCGGCGACGAAGCCGGCCAGGGCCTGCGGTGAGCTGTCGACGATCCAGGCGCACGGGTCGCCGGGGACCGGGGTGGCCAACCGGTCGAAGTAGACCAGCGCCTTGAGCTTCGGCATGGCGGTCCGCAGGGTCGTCGGGAGGTCCCGGAACCACTGCTCCTTGCCGCCCATGGCCGGGTCGTCGTTGGCGCCGTACTCCCCGAGCATCCGGGGCTTGGTGTTGCCGACGGCGTCCAGGTGGGCGTACATGCCCTGGGCGACCTGCTGGACGCTCCGCCAGCTGTCGTTGGCCCGGCCCGCGCAGTTGGCCCAGTTGTAGGGGTCCCAGGCCACCCAGTCGACCACGTCGTCGCCCGGGTAGAAGGTCCAGGAGAGGGCGGGGTTGCCGCCCATCAGCCCGAGGACCCAGACAACGTTGGGCGCGACCGGCCGCACCCGTTCCACGATGTGGCGGTAGGCGGCCTTGAACTCCTCGACCGAGCCCATGTCGGCGACCGGGTCGTTGACCGCGCCGGGCTGGCAGGTGCCGACGTTGTCCTCGGGCTCGTGCATGAAGCCGACGAACAGCCGGCTGCCGAAGGCGGCGAGCCGCTGGGCTTGGGCGTCGATGGCGGCGTCGTGGCCCCCGGCGGCGATGTCGGCCCAGCAGACCGTGGCCCCGCCGAAGATGCGGTTCTCCCAGCCCTCGAACAGCAACCGCCCCTGGGCGGCGTAGGCCTGCTCCTCGGCGGTGGGCCAGGCGTCGTCCCAGTCGTGGTAGCGGTGCAGCACGTCCACCTGCCGGCCGTACACCGCCTCCCGGGCCTCGACATTGCCGGCGGCCTGCCCGGGGTAGCTGCCCCACCAGGCGCCCTCGCGGGGGACCAGCTTGTCCGACACCGATGGCAGGTCGAACTTGAGGTAGCTCTGGATCCGCTGCGCCGAGACGTTGCGGGCCCGCAGCTCCGCGGTGTCGTAGGTGGTGCGCGCGGCGGTGGACGCCACGTACCCGTCCTGGGCGGCCACCATCGGCCCCACCTGGCCCGCCCCGGCCCCCGGGGCGATGATGAGCACGGCCGCGGCCAAGCCGAACACGACCAGCAGGCTGATGGACCGGCGAGCGTTGCCCATCGTCCCCCCCTCACGACGATCCGTCAGCGTAGCGCGGCGGCTCCGGCGGCGTACATGGGAAGAAGTGCCGACCGCTGGGAACCGGCCGCTTGGGATCCACACAGAACCAAAGCCGAGGGCAACCTGCTGTGGCTGGGCGACCCGGAGCGTCGCCACGACCTGGTTGCTCTGCGGGTCGATCCGCCGGACCAGGTTGTCCTGGGGGTAGGCGACCCACACCGCCCGGTCGTCGGCCACCACGCTGACCGGCCTTCCGCCCGTCCGGATCGTGGCGGTCACCGTGTTCGTTTGCGGGTCGATCCGCCAGGGGTCCACGGCTTCCGCGCTGTTGTGCAGCGCCGCGGCGGCCCCGCGGGCGTGGGCGTCGAGGCTCATGGCTCGATCTCCGCGTTCGGGGCCAGGCGTCGCGCAAGCGCCTCCCGGCCGTTGTGGAGGTGGGCTGTGACGGTCCCCTCGGCGCAGCCCAGCACCCGGGCGCTTTCGGCGACCGAGAGGTCTTCCAGGTAGTGCAGAGCGATCGCCTGGGCCTGGCGCCTCCTGGGCAGCGACCGGACCACCCGCCAGAAGTCAGCCTCGCTGGCTGGCAGTTCGGGCGCCGGCTCCCGAGCCCAGAACCGAGCACGCGCCGTGGCCTCGATCAGCCGACGCCGGACGGCCGAGGTGGCGAGGTTGACCGCAACCCGTCGCACCGGGGCCCCGGGTGCTGGTACCGTCCGACCCGCTGCCAGTCCCGATGGGCCCGCAGGAACGCCTCCTGGGCGAGATCCTCCGCGTCGGCGCGGTTGCCAGACAGCGCGTAGGCCAGCTCCACCACCCCTCGGTACTCGCGGAGGTAGAAGTGCTCGAACCCGCCTGGCAGCCCGGGTGCCTGGTCCTCCGCGCCCCCACCGGCGGCACCTCGCGAGCGGCCACCTCATCCCCCGACACGCCCTGGTCGTGGTTGGACCATCCTGCACCTAGAACGAACGGGCAAGGGTGCAAGGTTTAGGCCAGATCGCAGCGGATGGGTGCTGTCGTTACCAGTCGTCGGCCCTCCAGTGGCTGTGACCGCTGCACGACGGTGTCGCTCCGCAGGCGCTGCGCGGCGGCATGGGGGCTTGCGAGCGAAGGGTGCGCTGTCCACGATGGGACCCCGGGGTAGAGTCCTCGGGATGCTGAGGGTCAATTGGTATGGCGCTGAAGAAACAAGCAACCCCGAAACGCTGGCGCTCCAAGGAAGCCAAGGAGATCGTCGCCGCCGTGCAGCGGGCAGGTGGCCAGGTGGAGCGCACCGCCAGCGGGCATCTGAAGGTCATCGGGCCAGCCGGTTCCGCCATCGTCGCCTCAGCCCCCAACACCGGCCGCGCAGGTGGGCGCGCCGTCCACAACACCCTGGCCACGATCAGGAGCAAGACCGGGCTGGAGGTGTGAAACGCCCGTCCGGGCGTGGTCCCCGCCCGGCTGCCTGAATCGTCAGCCTCGGAACCGTCGGCTGAAGAGGGCTTTCCGGGCGGTCGCCTGACCTGCAGTGCGGGGCACGGCCGGGGCCGAGAGCGCACGGCGCTGGACCGCTCATCGACCAGCATGGCCGCCTCGTCATCGCCGTGCGGGTGGCCCGGGACCCGACGCCCGGCCAGAACCAGCCGCCGGGGATAGGCCAGCGTGTAACGCCTGAAGGCCCCTACGCGCTCTTACTAGTGCTACGCGCGCACACCGGCCGCCCGGGTGAACCCCATCCCCGGGCGGCCGTCGTTGTCAGATGGAGATGCTGTCCCTGACGGCGCCGGCCAGTTCGAACCTTCGTGCGATACTGTTGAGATTGGCGCAGTTGCGTCGGCTGAGCATCATGGGAAGACTCCCGGCATGACCGGACCTCCCGCCGCCCATGGGCAGTGTCTCAACGCCGGCGCGAGCAGCAGGGCCGAAGGATACGGCAGGCGCCAAGGCGCGGTATCGGCTGGTCGTACCCGAGCTTTCCTGCGCGCCGTTGGGCGGGTGTCGACCGTGGAGAGGCGCAACGGTAGTGTTGTGACGCTCCTACACCCGATCTGAGGTACCCGATGACTAGGTTCGTCGTCGACGCCAGCGCCGTCCTCCACCTGGCGAGCGCGGGGGCCGAGGTCCCAGGCGCGCACGAGCTCCTCGCACCGACGCTCCTTCGTTCCCAGACGCTGTCGGCTCTGCACGAGGCCGTCCAACGGGGCGAGATCCCGGTCGACGTCGCGCGCGACCGCCTCACCCGCATCGGGCGGATGCCGATCAGGCTCCTCGGCGACGCCGTGCTCCGGCGTCGGGCCTGGGACCTGGCGGATCAGTTGGGATGGGCCTCGACCTACAACGCCGAATACGTTGCACTCACTCAACTGCAGGCAGACGCGTTCGTCACCCTGGACGCGGAACTGGCGCGCAGCGTCGAAGGGATCGTCGCGACCGCGTCGATTGACGCGCTGCGCTAGGAAGGCACGTCCTGCACACCGGGATCGCCTGGGAGCACCTGCCGCAGGAACTCGGCTTCGGTTCGGGTATGACCTGCTGGCGTCGCCTGGCCGAGTGGACCGAGGCCGGTGTGTGGCCTCGGCTCCACGAGGTTCTCCTCGCCGAACTCTGCAGGGCGAACGCCCTGGACTTCTCCCGGGCGGTGGTCGACGGATTCGTGCTCGACGAGCTGCGCGACCCGGCGACCGGCAAGCGGCGGCAGAAGTGGGCCGGCGGGTTCCGGACACGTGAGGAGGCCAGGCGAGCCCGCAACGATGCGCGCTCCAGGCGCGACCGGGGTGGCTGGAAGGCGCCGACTGATCGTCGAGTTGGCGAATACCTCACCGGGACGTGGCTGCCATCGATCCGGGCCAAGGTGGCACCGTCGACTTTCACCAGCTACCGGCAGAACCTCGGCCACGTGGCCGACCGCCTCGGCCACGTCCGCCTGGACGCGCCAACGCTGGACGCCCTCTATGCGGACCTCGAGGCCGGCGGGCTCGCCCGGTCGACGGTGCGGCTGATTCACACACAGATCCACAGGGCGCTGGCCGACGCGGTCGCCTGGGAGCTGCTGGTGCGCAACCCTTCGGATCTCGTCGACCCGCCAAAGCCGGCCCGTCGCGTCCTGGAGACGTGGACGGCCGAGCAGCTCGGCCACGCCTCGGTCCGCGTCACGCTGGACACCTACTCGCACGTGACGCCCGGCACCCAGCGGGCCGCGGTCAGCAGGGTCGCCGGGCTGTTCCTGGACCGGTCGTTAGCAGCGTGTTAGCAAACGAGCCCGCCTCGGGCTCCGGAGAGCGGGGGGCGGGCTCGTGAGCAGCGTGGATACGCTGGGGACTGCTAGATGTCGTAGATGTGATGCCCGCGGATCGCGAGCTGGACCGGGGCCGTCGAACCGCTGCTGACCTGCACCTTGACCTTTCACCCGTTGTCGTCGTCGCTCACACCAATCGTCGACCTCGGACGGCCTGGCCACGGCCTGGAACACGAGGATAAGCGTCGTATCACTGCCTGGCCGTGGCGCCGGTCGGTTCCACCATTGGACGCCTCCTTGCTCGG
>Ga0210378_10000529_pt1 | contig 19434 bp, 14 predicted proteins | sample PLM1_60_b1redo_FD_155465 | JGI IMG/M metagenome (GOLD analysis project Ga0210378, IMG submission 155465) | Groundwater sediment microbial communities from an aquifer in East River, Colorado, USA - PLM1_60_b1 redo | ecosystem: Environmental > Terrestrial > Soil > Riparian zone | place: USA: East...
AACCACGACATCTGCACCGAGATCGACACGCGCCTGCGCAAGGGCATGGGACTGCCCGTAGTGGAGCGCAGCGCGGAGCCCAAGCAAGAGAAGGCCGACGTCGTCCAGATGCCGGAGAAGAAGAAGGCGTAGCCCTCCCTCTCCCCTCTGGGGAGAGGGTAGGGTGAGGGGCTGCGTCCTTCCTGACGAACGCTGCGTCTAAAATGTAGCCAACGCCAGGAGGGAGCCATGAAGAAGCTCTGCCCAGGGGTCCTCCTTCTCCTCTTGGGGGCGCTCCCCCTCCCCGGCCTCCAGGCGCCGGCCCCCGGAGCTCCCGCCAAGCCCAAGCCGTCGCCTACCCCGGCGCCGGTCCTCGAAGGCACGGTCAAGGGACCGGACGGAAAGCCCGTCGAAGGCGCGCTCGTCATCGCGCGGTCCTCGGTGGACCACTCCGACCCGGCGTTGAGTACGCAGACCGACGCCACCGGCCGGTTCCGCCTGACCGTGAAACGGCCGGTCGCGCACACGGTGCGTTTCGAGGCCCGCGGTCTGGCCGGCCGCACGGTCGAGAAGGCGCGGCCCGGAACTCCGTTGGACGTCGCGCTCACCAAGGGAGGCGTCATCGAGGGGACGGTGCGCGACGGCGGGAGCGGCCAGCCGGTGGCTCAGGTGCGCGTCCAGGCCAGGGCGGAGATGGCACTCTCGCTTCCGTGGGAAGCCACGGCGGGAGTGACGGAAACGATCACGGATGCCAAAGGCCGCTTCCGGCTGGAGGGCCTCGGCAGCGGCACCCATACGGTCTGGGCGCGGGTCAGGGGCGGTGGCAGCGGCCGCAAGAACGGCGCCGTTCCCGGTCGTCCCGCCGACCTCTATCTCTTCCCCGGCGCGACGCTCTCGGGAACGGTCTGGGGACCTGGCGATGCTCGCGTGGCGGGAGCGGTCGTACGGGCCGAGCCCGACACTCCGGCTTGGCGCGCGTCTCTCCCGCCGGTGGTGAGCGATACCCAGGGCCGCTACCAGATCGACGGGCTCGACGCCGGCAACTATCGCCTGTTGGCCCGTCACAAGGACTTCGCGCCGGGACTCGTCGCCGGGGTGGCGATCGAGCGCGGAGGCGACGCCCAGGCCGACATCGCCCTCGACAAGGGATCGCGCGTGGCAGGGCGGCTCGTCGCCGGCCCCGAGCAGGCCGTGGCCGGCCGCGTCACAATCCAGGAGATCGACGGCCAGCCGGCCCCGCAAGCGCTGCGCGACGTGCTGCGGGCCGAAGCGGGCGCCGACGGGCGGTTCCGGATGGAGATGCTGCCCGCGGGCGGGCACGTCCTGGGCGTCACCGCTCCCGGATATGCCTCGAAGCGCGTGGAGGTGAACCTACCTTCCAGCGGACGAGACGTGGACGTGGGCGACGTGGAGCTGGAGACGGGCCTCGCGATCCGCGGCCGCGTGCGCGACGGATCCGACCGCCCCATCACTGGGGCCAAAATCACTGGCTACCAGGCGCGCTCGATGGCCGGCCCGTACCCCGTCCAGTCCATCTCCGAGACCGACGGCAGCTTCGTCCTCCCCGGCCTGCAGCCCGGGAGCTATCGGGTGAACGCGGCCGCCCCTGGCTACGCCGGGGCCGAACGTCCGATCGAGGCCGGAGCCGAGAAGGTGGAGCTTGTGCTCTCGCCTGCCGGCAGCATCTCGGGAGCCGTCGTGGACGACGCCGGCCGGCCCGTCGAAGCCTTCCGCGTCAACGCGAGCCCCGCTCGCCGAGAAGCGGATCCGCCAGGGATGATGATCATGGGCATGCGCAACAAGATCGCCACCGGCACCGAGGGCCGCTTCCTGATCGAGGACCTGGCTGAGGGCACCTACGTCGTCGCGGCCAGCGCGCCCGGCCAATCCACCGCCAACGTCTCCGGCGTGAAGGTGTCGCCCGGATCCACGACCGACGCCGGGACGATCCGGCTCTCGGCGGGCGGCACCGTGAAGGGCACGGTGGCCGATGCGGCGGGGGCGCCGGTGGCGGGGGCCGTGATCGCCGTCCGCGGCCCCGGACGGGACTACGGGTCCATGTCCATCGGCGGGGGCCCCCAGGGCGTCAGCGATCCGGCCGGCGCGTTCGAGGTGACCGGCGTGCCGCCGGGAACGATCGAGGTCTCGGCCTCACATCCCAACTACGCCGAGGGGCGCGTGAGCGGGATCGAGGTGGATCCGGCCAAGGACGCCGCGGAGGCGCGGATCGTCCTCGCCCAGGGCGGACGCATCGAGGGTTGGGTGCGCCGGCGCGACGGCGCCGGGATCGGCGGCGCCCACGTCAACATCATGCCCGAGCGGCGTGGGGGAGGATTCTCGCCCGGCGGCCCTGGGATGCTGGTGACGTCGGCCGACGGCGGGTTCGTCTCCGAGCACATCCCGGCCGGGCGCGTCACCGTCGCCCTCATGACCCGGTCCGGAAACTCCTACACGAGCGCGCAGAGCAGCGACGTGGAGGTGCGGGAGAGCGAGACCACGTCGGTCGAGTTGCGCTCGCGCGACATCCTCGTCTCCGGCCACGTGACGCGGGCGGGGGCGCCGCTGGCGGGCGTCCGCATCAGCTTGCATGGGGCTCGCATGATGTTCATGAGCTTCAGCGGACCCGGCGACGAGGCACCCGCGGCTCCCTCGGGTCCCGAGCGGAGGACGGCGATCACCGGTGAGGACGGCGGCTACGAGATGATCGTGGACCAGCCCGGCCGGGTCCACGTCCAGATCGAACGCCTCGACGGCAAGGGCAGCTACCCCGGCCGAACCGCCGACATCCCCGACGCCGACGCGCACACGCTGGACCTGATGTTGGCGGGCGCGACCCTTTCCGGCGTGGTGGTGGACGGCGAAACGGAGCAGCCGGTGCCTCGGGCCCACGTCTACGCCTCGCCGAAGAAGCCCGATCCCGGCCGCCCTGGCAATTCCGGAGGCGAGACCGGTGAGGACGGACGGTTCCAGTTCGACGTGGAGCCGGGCGACTACCGGGTCTCGGCGTCCGCGGAGAGCTACGCCCGCGTAGAAGCGGAGACGTCCGTCACCAGCGGCAGCGCGAGCGACATTCGGCTGGCGCTCGTCCGAGGGCTCATGCTGCAGGGCAAGGTCGTGGACGGCCGCGGCAACGGCGTCGGGGGCCTGTCGATCGCAGCCGTGGCGTTGGGCGCCGACGGCCGTCCGGCCGGAGGCGGGGGCGCGATGACGCTACCTGACGGCACGTTCCAGATCGCGGGCCTGCACTCGGTTCCGCACCGCGTCATCGCCCGTTCCGATGTGGGCATGTTCGGCATGCGCGAAGGCGTCCGGCCCGGAGACAAGGACGTCGTCCTGACGCTGCGGCGCGGCGGAAGGGTCGCGGTGCGCGTCCTGGGCCCGGACGGTCAGCCCGTAACCGGAGCCTTCGCGGGAGCGGACGGCCTGGGGATGGGCGCGAGCAGCGACGTGCAGGGCATCGCGGAGATCATGGTCCCCGCGGGCACGACGGAGATCCGGGTTCGCAAGGATCGGCTCGAAGGCCGGGCGACGGTCACGGTGGCGGAAGGCGGCACCGCGACCGCCGAGGTGCGGCTCGCCCCCGCCGGCAGCACTCCCTGAGCGGGGAGGCTATTCGTACGGGATGTCGACGCTGAAGGTCTGCGTCTCGTAGGCCTCGCGGTCCTTGATCACCTGCGCGAAGGGGAGCATCCGGATGGCATCGTAGTCGTCCGGGCACCACTTCTCGCAGGCCATGCAGCCAATGCACGTGTCGTAGTTGACGGAGCAGACGTGCAGGGTCGGGGCGTTGGCGTGTGGGTCGGGGACGAGCGTGATGCAGTCGGGCACGGGGCATACCGCGATGCAGTACTCGCAACCGCGGCCGAAGCACTTGAGGGGATCGATGACGGCCAGCAGCTTGGGATCGCGCTTCCGGACACTGGTGGCCTGCGGCTGCGGCACCGGCAGCCTGTCGTAGTCCTTCGGCAGCTTCCCCGGCGGCGGTGCGGGCATCGCTCTGGTTTCCTCCTCGGGACCGCCCGGCCCCATCACAGTATATGCGGGAGGGCCGACGGGTGAAACCCGTCGCCGGGGGAACGGCTCTTTTCTGCTATTCGATTAACGTGTAGTGTCTACCTATGCCGGGGTTCAAGCGACCGCCCAAGCCTACACCGCTGGACCCCGGCCCCAAAGGCGCCGAGCGCATCGCGTGCGGCGAGCGCTGTGAGTTCGAGATCGCGGGAAGCGGCAACCCTCGCGAAGGCATCATCTGGAACCTCAGCGTGGCCGGGCTCTATCTCGTCGTGCAGACCGACGTTCCCCCCGTGGATGCCGCTATCCACGTATCCCTGTGGCTCCCAGGTGACCCGCGCCCTGTGCGCGCCGAGACGCAGGTCGTGTGGTGCAATCCCCCGTCGCCCTTCAGCGGCTGCGGCGCCAACGCGCCCCGCTTCCCGCCCGGCTGCGGGCTGAGGTTCGTGAACATCCCCGCGGCCGACCTGGCCCGGATCCAGTCGCGCGTCGAGAGCGTGCATCCGAACCGGGCCGACCCGCAGCGCGATCCGCACCAGCGTTGACGGAACTTCGGGCCTCGTGGTTGAATGAGGGTTCACCACACTGGCCTGGTAGCTCAGTTGGTAGAGCAGCGGACTGAAAATCCGCGTGTCGGCGGTTCAACTCCGTCCCAGGCCACCAACCCACCGTAAATTCGCTGTGAATTCACGGACGAACGGCAGACTGGAGAAGGCAACTGCTCGCCCCAGACAGCTGAGCCGCCGTGAGTTGCGCTGCCGGGCCGGATAGGGAGTGATAGCAGGCACTCTTTTCGGGCTGCCGTCCGCGTACAGTTGCGACCGCCCACCGGAACCATGGCGGGTACAGGAGGGCCGATGGGGAAAACTCTCTGCATCGTCGCGATTCTCGCGGCGAGCGCGTGCTCTCAAGACTATTCGCCGTCCCCTTCTCGCGTCGACGAGCCGGGTCTGCCCTTCTCGGACTCGGGAAAGGGCGTCACCGCTCAAGCGGACTGCAGCCTGACGCAGGGTTTCTGGAAGAACCACCAGGAAGCCTGGCCAGTCGAAGAGCTGATCCTGGGCGTAACCACGTATACGAAGACGCAACTCCTCGCGATCCTGGGGACCCCCCCTCGTGGGGACGCCACGTACATCCTGATCCACCAGCTCATCGCGGCGAAGCTCAACATAGCCAATGGCGCCGACCCGACAGCGATTACCGACACCGTCGTCGCGGCCGACGCATGGCTGGCCTCCAATCCCCTCGGTTCGAAGCCCACGGGGGCGGCCCGCCAGGTCGGAGTCGCCCTGGCGACCCTCCTCGACGACTACAACAACGGGGTGACGGGTCCGGGACACTGCGGGTCCACGCCGTCTCCCAGCCCGACACCTGACGCGGGCTAACCGCGTTTCCGCCAGGCCCGGGCGTGCGCGTTCGGGCCTGGCCACCCGCTGGGAAGACTTGCGCACGAGATGAGGTGGATCAAGGTCAGGCCGAGCCCGATCGCGACCGGCGCGAAGCCGGAGCCCTGCGCTTTCTGAGACTGCCCGCTCACCATGGCCCGAGGCACCGTCGCACTCTTCGTTCTCGCCGCGCCGTTCGCCGCGGCCCAGGAAACCGACGCGGCGCTGCTCGCCCGGGCACGCGCGATCCTGGCGCGAGCCCCCCTGATCGACACCCACAACGACCTGCCCAGCATGTTGATCGAGCGCAACGGCGGCGACCTGGCCGGCCTCGACCTCGGCGTCGTCCAGCCCGAGCTTTGCGCCGACATCCCGCGACTACGCGAGGGTGGCGTGGGAGCACAGTACTGGTCGGTGTACACGGACTCCGCCAACATGAAGACCAACCGCTCGCTCCACGAGGCCCTGCGCGAGTTCGACGTCGTGCTGCGCCTGGTGCGCAGCCGGCCCGAGCTCGAGCTGGCCCGCTCGGCCGACGACATCGAGCGCATCCATCGCTCCGGCCGCATCGCGTCCTTGATCGGCGTCGAGGGTGGCCACATGATCGAGGGGTCGCTGGCGGTGTTGCGCGTCTTCCACGAACTGGGCGCCCGCTACCTGACGCTGACCCATTGGGACACGATCGAGTGGGCGGACGCGGCGACCGATCGAAACGAGCACGAGGGCCTGACCGAGTTCGGTGAGTCCGTCGTTCGCGAGATGAACCGCCTCGGCATGTTCGCGGACTTGTCCCACGTCAGCGCCGAAACGATGCGCGACGCGCTGCGCGTGAGCCGGGCGCCGGTGATCTTCTCCCACTCGGGCGCACGCGCGATCGACCCGCACCCGCGCAACGTCCCGGACGACGTGCTCCAACTTCTGCCGAAGAACGGCGGTGTCGTTCACGTCAACTTCATCAAGGAGTTCGTCTCTCCGGCGGATCCCGAGTGGCAGAGGCGGCGGACGGCCGCGCTCGAGGACCTGCATACCCGGCTCGATGAGCAGAAGGCCGTGGACGCCGGCATCGCCGATTGGGAGAAGGCGAATCCCCATCCCGGCGGGACGATCGCGGAGGTCGCGGATCACATCGACCGCATCCGCAAGGTCGCCGGCATCGATCACGTCGGAATCGGCGCGGACTTCTACGACGCCGGGACCAACTCGATGGTCCCCGGGCTCAAGGACGTGTCGCGCTACCCGTACCTGTTCGCCGAGCTGCTCCGCCGAGGCTACCGCGACGACGAGCTGCTCAAGATCGCCGGGCGCAACCACCTGCGGGCCATGCGGCAGATGGAGAAGGTGGCCGAACCGTAGCTCAGCGGCGGGTCAGCTCGTCCTTGAACACGACTCCGCCCTTCATCACGAAGCCGACGCGCTCGGTGAGCGTGATGTCCTGCAGCGGGTCGCCAGGGACCGCCACGAGGTCGGCCCACTTGCCCGACTCAACGGTGCCGACTCGGTCCGACCAGCCCAGGATCTCCGCGTTGACTCGCGTGGCCGAAACGAGGGCGCTCATGGGGCTCTCGCCGAGCGAGACGCGGAAGGACATCTCCTTGGCGTTCTGACCATGGGGCATCACGGGAACGTCGGTGGCGAGGCCGATGGAGAGGCCGGCGGCCAGCGCGTCCCTGAAGGACTGGAGCTGGCGGTCGCGTAGCCTACGCCCGCGCTCCCGCTCGGACTCCGGCACCTTCGGGTTGTCGGGCACGACCTGGCTGATGTAGAGCGTGGGGACGTAGTACGTCGGAGCCTTCTTGAGCATCGCGATGGCCTCGGCGTCGAGCATCGAGCCGTGGTCGGCGGTCCGTACCCCCGCACGGATCGCGGCCTTGATGCCCTCGGTACCGTGGGCGTGAGCGGCCACCGTTCGGCCCCAGCGCTTCGCTTCGGTGACCGCGGCCCTTATCTCCTCGTCGGCGTACGACTGCTGCTCGGGCGGGATCCCCTTGGACAGCATCGCACCGGTCACCAGTATCTTGATGTGGTCGGCTCCGTGCTTGAAGTGCGTGCGCACGGCCTTGACGATCTCGTCGGGCCCGTCGGCGAGATTCTGGACCATGGGCACGTCCACGAAAAGAGAGAACTGGCGCGCGTCGCCCGCTCCCCCCGTCGGGGAGATGTAGTTGCCCGCCACCAGCATGCGCGGGCCGGGGATGGCGCCCTGCGCGATGGCATCGCGCAGGTCCACGTCGACGTACGGCCAGGTGGGTCCCATGTCGCGGCAGGTGGTGAAGCCCGTCTCCAGCGTGATGCGCGCGTTGCGTGCGCCCCAGAGCGCCGCCTGTGACGGCGTGGTCTTGACTAGGACCTCCTCCCAGTGGACGTCGTCCTTGTCGGTCAGGTGGGTGTGCAGGTCGATGAACCCGGGCAGCAGGGTGGCCTCGCCGAGGTCGAGAACGCGTGCTCCCGGTGGGATGGCGAGCCGCTCTCCCACTTCGACGATGCGGTCGCCTTCCACTCGCACCATGGCGGGGACGAGGGGCCGGCCCCCGCGTCCGTCGATGAGACGCCCGGCTTTCAGCACGAGCGTCTCCGCGCCGGCGGTGGGGGCAGAGAACGCTAGAAGGAACGCGAGCAGCTTATTGCGCATCCTCTTCACCTCATGACCCGGATGCTAACCCGGAGCGCCGGAAAGCGCGGTGTCACCGTCCAACCCGGGCAGCTATACTCGCGTCGCGCTACGCGCCGCGCGGGAGAGCGGAAGATGAGGGTGTCACTCGGTCTGGGGGCGACTCTCCTGGCTTGGGGAACGTGCGCGTTGGCGCAGGCGGAGAGCCGCCGGGGCGCTGTTCGCGAGGCGTCTCCGGCGGCCTACGAGATCGCCTTCCGGGAGGCGTCGATCCCGATGCCGGATGGCGTGAAGCTCGCGGCGGATCTGTACCTGCCCCAGAGAGGCAACAGGACCGACCGCTTCCCCGTGCTGCTCGAGTACCTCCCCTATCGCAAGACGGAGTCCCGCGGCCGCAACTATCGCCTCTATTCCTACTTCGTGCACCGCGGCTACGCCGTGGCGCGCGTCGACATCCGCGGGACCGGCAACAGCGAGGGCCGGTTGATCGCCTACGAGTACACCGACCAGGAGCAGACCGACGGCGAGGCCGTCATCGACTGGCTCTCGAAGCAGCCCTTCTCGACGGGCAAGGTCGGGATGTTCGGGATCTCCTGGGGCGGCTTCAACTCCATCCACATGGCGATGAGGAATCCGCCCGCGCTCAAGGCGATCATCGCCGTGGACGCGACCGACGATCTCTACCAGGACGACGTCCACTTCATGGACGGCATCATCCACGTCGACTCCTGGGAGATGGGCCAGGACCTGGCGAACCTGGTGCCGGGAGCGCCCGACTACGCGATCGACGACAAGTACTTCGAGGACCGCTTCGACACCCCACCCTGGATGCTGACCTACAAGCGCCAGCAGCGCGACGGGCCGTTCTGGAAGCGCACGGCGCTCAAGGAGCGCTACGACTCGATCCACATCCCGACCTTCGTGATCGGCGGCTGGTACGACGGCTACCGCGACAGCGTGCCGCGCATGCTCGAGCACCTGAAAGCGCCCATCAAGGCCATGGTCGGGCCCTGGCACCACTCCTATCCTCACGACGCCTACCCCAAGCCGCAGATGGAGTGGCGCCACGAGGCCGTCCGCTGGTTCGACCACTGGCTGAAGGGCCGGGATACCGGAATCATGGCCGAGCCGCGATTCGCCGTGTACGTGCGGCAGTATCACCCGCCGGGGCCGGGGCTCGAAGAGGTGCGGGGCGAATGGCGCTTCGAGGACGGCTGGCCCATCCTGCGCATCCGCCAGGAGCCGTTCTTCCCCCAGCCGAACCGCACCCTCGCCACGACCACGCCCGCGGGGGCCGTTCACGGGCTCCGCTATGTGCCCACCGCGGGGCTGGAGGCCGGGGGGCCGGTCATGTGGTGGGGCGACATCGCACCGGATCAGACTCCCACCGACGCGTACAGCCTCGTCTACGACACCGAGCCCCTGACCCAGGACATCGAGATCCTGGGCTTGCCGCTCGCGCGGCTGCAGGTCTCGGCGGACGTCCCGCTCGCCAACTGGTTCGCGCGCCTCGGCGACGTAGCCCCCGACGGGACCGTGACCCAGGTCGCCGGGGCCGGTCAGAACGGCGCGCACCGTGAGTCCGCGGAGAACCCGAAGGCCCTGGTGCCGGGTCAGACATTCCCCCTCGCGATCGAGATGCATTTCACTTCGTGGGTCTTCCCGAAGGGCCACCGCATCCGGCTCGCGATCAACAACGCGATGTGGCCGATGCTCTGGCCGAGCCGCTATCCCATGACGACGTCGCTGCAGCTCGGCGGTGCCGACCCCACCCGCGTGCTGCTGCCCGTCGTCCCCCACGAGGACCGGCCGAAGCCATCGTTCCTCCCTCCGGCCAAGGACCCGGAGCTTCCGGGCTTCGGCACCCTGGCCGAGGAGACAACCTCGGGCTACGGCGAGATCTCGCGGGTGGAGCGCGACGTGGCGGCCCGCTCGACGAAGGTTGTGGCCCTGAATTCCGGCAAGTCGCAGTATCCGTGGGGCACGAGCCGCACCGAGGAAAGCATCACCCACCAGGCGCAGGACGACCATCCCGAGGCGGCATCGGTGGCCGGGGGGTACCGGACGACACTCGCCCTCAACGACCGGATCCTGGTCTTCGAGAGCAACGTCACGTTCCGCAGCGACCGCGACAACTTCTACTACGAAGCGTGCGCCGCCTGTTGAAGGACGGCGTGCTCGTGCGCGAGAAGGCCTGGAAGGACGTCATCCCGCGCGACTTCCAGTAGGCTTCGGCCACACCTCTCCGCCTTTGGGGGAGAGGGTTGGGTGAGGGGGAAAAACCGACCCTCACCCCTTCCCCTCTCCCTTTCAGGGAGAGGGGATGCTCCAACTCAGCTCTGCTTGTGCTCGTAGTACTCGTAGGCGGACATCGGCTTGCTGTAGTCGAGGCGCCAGGGCCGGGCTTCGGCCTCGCGCTTGCCCAGCACCAGCGCCATCTCCCGCACGTGGGCGGCCACCGCGCCGCAGCACGAGCCGATGAAGTTGACCCCGATGTCCTTCGCCCGCCTCGCGTAGTCGGCCATCTCCTTCCGGCTGAGCTGGAGCGGCTCCAGCTCGTGGGGGAAGCTCGGCAGGCTCGTGAAATCCGGCTTGTTGGCCGGGGTGCGGAAGCCCACGGGCTGGCACGCGATGGGGATCGAAACCGCCTTGCGCATCTCCTCGATGAGGGGGAGCGTGTGCTCGGGGCTGCGCAGGCAGTTGATACCCACGATGTCGGCGCCCGCGTCAGCCAGGGCCTTCGCGGCCTCGGCGGGCGTCCTGCCTTCCGACGTGACCGGCTTGTTTTCGAAGCACACGGTGACCATCACCGGCAGCTTCGTCTTCTTCGCGCACTCGACGGCGAGCAGGGCCTCGCCCAGCCACGAGTACGTCTCCCCGATGATGAAGTCGACGCCCTCGGCGGTCTGGAGCGCGAGCTGCTCGTCGAAGGTCTCGCGCACCCGGTCCGCCGCCTTCGGGCTGCCTTCCTCGTACATCCAGGTGAGGCTGATGTTGCCGGCCACCAGGCACTGGTCGCCGGCGATCTCCCGGGCCAGGCGCACGGCCTGGCGGTTCATCGCCTCGAGCTGCCCGTCGAGGCCGACCGTCGCCAGCTTGTCCCGGCTGGCGTAGAAGGTCAGCGCCTGCAGCACCTCGGCGCCGGCTTCCCGGAACTCGGTGTGCAGCTCCTTCACGGCCTCGGGACGCCGCAGCACGACCTCGGGCGTGAACGGCCCCGGCCGCACCCAGCCCCGCTTCTCCAGCTCGAGCAGATAGCCGCCGTCACCCAGCACGATCCCGTCACGTAGTCGCTCGAGAATGCCCTTCTTCGCCAATGCAACCCCCTTCAGTCGGATGCGTACTCGTACGTCGCCTTGATCGGCTGGCCCTCGAGGAACCGCGAGGGCCGGAAGCTCGAGATGTCGACACTCGTCGGCGCGCCGGTCAGCAGCTCCGCCATGACGACGCCGACCGCCGGCGAGATCTTGAAGCCCATGCCCGAGAAACCCGCGACGAGGTGCAGTCCCTCGACTCCCGGCACCGGGCCCATGAGCGGCCGAGCGTCGGGGCTCATGTCGTAGCAGCCCGCCACGCCGCGGAACAGGCCGGCGTCGGCCAGCGCGGGGATGCGCCGCGCGGCGCGCTCGACGAGGCGAAGCATCCCCTCTTGCGACGCGCCGACGGCGATCCCGTCGGGGTCGACCCCGCGCTTGCCGTAGAAGTCCCCGATCAGGGTCAGGCCGCCGGTCTCGCTGCGGAAGTAGGTCTCCGTCGGCGAGTCGATCCCGGCGGGGCCGATGCTCTCCAGGCCCGGCGGGTTCTTCAGGAAGGCCACCTCGTGGAACTCGGTCTCGATCGGCGCGTCGAAACCGGCGGCCGCGAGCAGGGGCCGGCACCAGGGGCCGGTCGCGACGACGACCTGGGGCGCCTCGATCACGCCGTCCGGGACCACGACGCCGCGGACGTGGCCGGCCTCGACCCTCAGGGCCTCGACCTTCGTCCCCGAGCGGTACTCGACGCCGGCCTCGCGCGCCCGCATAAGGAAGTCGCCGGCCACCCCCGCTCCGTCTCCGTAGCCCGAGTCCGGCTCATAGGCGGCCGCGCTGACGTCCGAGAAATCCCAGGCCGGGGCGACCTCCCGCAGCTCCGCCCGAGAAAGCACCCAGGCATCGATGCCGTGGGAGCGGTGCATCTCGACGTTCCTGCGCAGGCGCTCGATCTCCCCCTCGGGCACGAGGCGGATGAAGCCGGTCTTCCTGAAATGGGTCGGCAGGCCAATGATGTCCGGCCAGGCCACGAAGATGTCGTAGCTCGCCTTGGCCAGCGCGACCTCGGGAGGGTGGCTGTAGTGCATGCGCACCAGGGCCGAGGAGCGGCCGCTGCCCCCGCTGGCCACCTCTCCCTTGTCGACCACCACGACATGCCCCGCGCGACGGCGCGAGAGCTGGAAGGCGATCGCGGAGCCGATCACGCCGGCGCCGATTACGACGATGTCGGCGGTCCTCGTGCTCACGCGCTCCTCCGCAGGTCCTTCAGGATCTGCCGGGCCGCGTTGCGTCCGGGCGCCCCCGTGACGCCGCCGCCCGGGTGCGCCCCCGCGCCGCACAGGTAGAGGCCGCCCACCGGGGTGCGGTACTGCGACCAGCCGGGCACGGGGCGCATGAAGAAGAGCTGGTCGAGGGCGAGGTCGCCGTGGAAGATGTTGCCCTCGGTCAGGCCGTAGGTGCGCTCGAGATCGAGAGGGGTCAGCACCTGCCGCGCGAGGATTGAGCCGGGCACGTTGGGCGCATACTCGCCGATCTTGCGGACGACCAGGTCGCCCAACAGCTCGCGCTTCTCGTCCCAGGTCCCCTGCTTCAGCTTGTACGGGACGTACTGTACGAAGCAGGTCATCACGTGCTTGCCCGCCGGCGCCAGGCTGTCGTCGGCGTTCGAGGCCACCACGCAGTCCACCCACAGCTCGTCGGGCATCTCGCCGAGCTTCGCGATGTCGTAGCAGCGCTCGGCGAACTCCAGGGACGGCACCAGGGTGAAGAGCGCTCGCTGGCTCTTCGTCCAGTCCCGGGGCATGCCGTTCACCCGCGGCTCTTCCGACAGCACGAGGTTGACCTTGGCGCACGGGCCGTTCATGCGGATCGCCGCCACCGCCTCGCGGAACTCGACCGGCAGGTCGCCGTTCGCCAGCAGTCCGAGGAACGTACGCTTCGGGTCGGCGTTCGAGACCACGAGGCGCGCCGGGATCTCCGTGCCGTCCTCCAGCACCACTCCCCGAGCCCGCCCTCCGCGCACGTCGATGCGTGACACCGCCGCGTTCATCCGGATCTCGACGCCTCGCTGCCGGGCGGCGCCCGCCAGGGCCTGGGTGATCGAGCCCATGCCCCCCATCACGTGGCCGTAGAATCCCTGCTCGGCGTGGTCGCCGCTGCTGAGCAGGTGAAACAGGAGGCCGATCGCGGTGCCGGGCTGATAGGGCCCGCCGTGCTTGCCGTAGACGCTGTTCGCAAGGATCAGCGTCTTGACCTTCTCGGACTCGTAGTGGCGGTCGAGGAACTCGCCCAGGCTGCCGGTCAGCAGGGTGATCATCGCCGCGATGTCGTCGCCGCTGATGCCCCGGACGCGGCGGCCGACCCGCAGCGCCTCCATGAGGCCGGCGAGGCCGCGGGCGTGGACGTCCGGGGGCGGCTCCATGAAGAACGGCTGCAGGTAGCGCGCGAGCGCCTTGAGCTTCGCGTCGATCGCAGCGAACGCCCGGGCATCGGGCGCCGAGTGGACGCGCATCTCGGTTACGGTGCGGCCCGGGTCGGACCACCAGGCGAGGTAGCTGTGGTCGGGGAACGGCACGTAAAGCGCGGGATCGCAGGGCACCATGCGCAGCCCGTGGGAGGCGAGCGCCAGCTCGTGGATGACCTCGGGGCGCAGCATGCTCGCGATGTAGGACGTCGTGGACGCTCGGCAGCCGGGATGGATCTCCTCGGTGACGCAGCAGCCGCCTATGATCTCGCGACGCTCGAGCACGAGCGTGCGCAGGCCCGCCCGGGCCAGGTACGCGGCCGCGGTGAGCCCGTTGTGGCCGGCGCCGACGACGACGGCCTCCCAGGGAGCGTGGCCCGAAGACATGCGCGGGGATCTCCTCGGGCGGCACGATACTACGGCTGCGATAGAATGCGCGCCTGACCCCGGAACGACCAGAGCTGAAACGCGCCCTCGGGCTTCGGGACGTCGTCCTTTTCTTCGTCACCACCGGCACGAACCTCCAATGGGTCGCCACCGCGGGAGCCGCGGGCCCGAGCGCCCTGACGATCTGGGTGTTCGGGGCCTTCGCGATGTTCATCCCTCTCGCGGCGTGCGTGGTCGAGATGTCTTCGCGCCATCCCGAAGAAGGCGGCCTCTACGTCTGGACCCGGACAGCCTTCGGCCCCTTCGCCGGATTCATCACCGGCTGGACGTACTGGTGCAGCAACCTGCCCTACTTCCCGGGCGTGCTCTACTTCGCGGCCGGGAGCTTCCTGTTCGTAGGCGGCGAGGGCATGCGGGCGCTGTCGACGAGCGGGACCTACTTCATCGCCTTTTCGCTGTTCGGGCTGACCCTGGCGACCCTGCTGAACGTCTTCGGCCTAGAGCTGGGCAAGTGGCTGAACAACGTCGGCGGCATCACCCGTTGGCTGGCCACGCTCGTGCTCATCGGCATCGGTGGCACGGCATGGATCGTTCTCGGTCCGGCCACGCCCATCACGGCGGAGAGCCTGCGGCCCGGGCTGTCCCTGCGCGACCTCGCGTTCTTCTCGGCCATCGCCTTCGCCTTGACGGGTCCCGAGACCGCCTCCTTCATGGGCGACGAAATCCAGGACCCGCGGCGCACGGTGCCTCGGGCGCTGCTGATGGCGGCGCCGATGATCGCTGCCATCTACCTGCTGGGCACGCTCAGCGTGCTCGTCGCCCTGCCGGTCGCCGAGGTCACGGGGCTGCAGGGGGTCATGCAGGCCATCGAGCGAGCCGCCGCTCGGCTGGCCCTCGACTGGGTCACGCCCGTGGCCGCCGTGCTGATGACGGTCACCGCGCTCGGCAGTGTGGGCGCCTGGCTCGAGGCGGTGGCGCGCATCCCCTTCGCCGCCGGCCTCGATCGCAGCCTGCCCGCAGCTTTCGGCCGGCTGCACCCGCGGTGGGGCACGCCGGTCAACGCGCTGCTGACCCAGGCCCTGCTCACGGTCGTCTTTGTCGTCGCCGGCCAGGCGGGCACCTCGGTACGCGGCGCGTACGAGGTGATGGTCAGCATGACGTTCCTCGTCACCTTCATCCCGTTCCTGTTCACCTTCGCGGCCACCATCAAGCTCGCCACCGAGCCTCCCGGGCCCGGAGGATGGCGCGTGAAGCGGCGGGTGCTGGTGCCGCTGGCGATCGTCGGGTTCCTGACCACCGCTTTCTCGATCGTGCTCGCCGCGCTGCCCGCCCCGGGCGAGCCCAACAAGACCCTGGCCGTCGTCAAGGTCGTGGGCGGCACCTTCGTGATCGTGGGGGCGGGCGTCGTCGCGTACGTCCTCGGGCGGCGCAAGGCGGCCGCCGGAGCCGCGGCCGGCTCAGCAGGGGCCTGAGTCCTTTGGGAGCCCGCGGCGCCGGTATCAGAAGCTCATCGTGGCTTCCGCGACCGGCGCCACGTGCCCGCCGACCTCGATCCCGTCCACGCCCGCTTCCCCGTGGATCTGCACGTGGAGGATGCTCCGGCGCCGCATCTTGGTGCCCTGCTCGCTGAAGAAGCAGGTCCCCGGCGAGGACGACACGAGACCGTGGCGCATCATGAACAGCGAGGGGGCCGGTCGAGCTGCCGGTTGCCGGATCCTCGACGACACCGTAGTCGGGGGCGAACATCCGGGAGTAGGCCCCCTGCTCGGTGGGCGCGAACACGAAGACGCACGCCAGCTCCTCCTCGAGGCCCTTGAGCTTTTTCGCTCCCTGCAGATCGAGCCAGGCCCGGTCCACGACCGTACGGTCTCTGATTGCGATGAAGATCGTGGGGTTGCCGGCGCTCAGCAGCTGCGGCGGCGCGTCGAGCAGATCGCGGAGGTCGAGGCCCAGGGCGGCGGCGCAGAGCGCCCGGTCGTATGTCGCGCCGGAGTGGATGGGAGGTGTCGCCAGCCAGATCCGCGGCCGGTCCCCCTCCTCCACGCGGATGGGCACCGGGCCGACCTTCTCGTCCAGCGCGAAGCGCTCGCCCACGGCCACGCCTTCGTCCCGCAGGACGAAAGCGGTGCCGATCGTCGGGTGGCCGGCGAAGACCATCTCCCGGGCGGGAGTGAAGATGCGGACACGGGCCACGCAGCCGGGGCGGGTCGAGGGCAGGACGAACGTCGTCTCCGACAGGTTCAGCTCGCGCGCGACCATCTGCATCGTGCCGTCGTCCATGCCGGAGGCGTCGGTGAAGACGGCGAGGGCGTTGCCCTCGAGCGGGCGCTCGGTGAACACGTCGACGACGCGGTAGCGATAGGAGTTGCGTGCGTTCAGCGCCGTGGTCACCGCGCCTGCGCGATCAGCTCGATCTCGACGCAGGCCCCGTGCGGGATCTGGGCGATGCCGAACGCGCTGCGCGCGTGGGGGCCCCGCTCCCCGAAGACCTCGACGAAGAGCTCCGAGGCGCCGTTGGCCACCAGGTGCTGCTCGGTGAAGGTCGGGGCGCTGTTGACGAGGACGAGCAGCTTCACGATGCGATCCAGCCGCTCGAGATCGCCGAGCGCGGCGTGCAGGGTGCCCATGAGGTCGATGGCGATGGCGCGGGCGGCCGCCTTGCCCTGGTCGGTCGTCATCGACTCCCCGAGCTTGCCGACCCAGGCCTTCCCTTCCTTCTTCGCGATGTGGCCGGAGACGTAGACGAGGTTGCCGGTGCGGACGAAGGGAACGTAGACCGCGCCGGGCGGCGTCATCTCGGGGAGCGTGATCCCCAGCGACTTCAGCTTCTCGTAAGGCGACATCAGGGAGCCTCCTCGCGGCCGTCGACTTCGGCGTCAACGCGACGGCTTGAACACCACCGAGACCGGCCGCGGGACGCTGACCGGCGGTCCGACGGCGGTGAGCCCGCCGCTGGCCTTGTCGATCCGGAACACGGCAATCGTGTCGGAGTCCTGGTTCGCGGCGAGCAGGTACGCTCCCGTGGGGTCGATCGCGAAGTTGCGGGGCTTCTTGCCGAGCGTCGGCTGGTGGCCGGCCGGGGTGAGCTTCCCGGTGGCGGGGTCGATCGCGAAGATCGCGATGCTGTCGTGGCCGCGGTTGGACCCGTAGAGGAACTTCCCGTCGGGCCGCACGGCGATCTCGGCCGTGAACGACTGGCCGGCGTATCCGGCGGGGAGTGTCGACAGCGTCTGCAGCTCGGACAGCGCTCCGGCCGCGGGATCGTATGAGAACGCGGTGACCGTCGAGCTCAGCTCGTTGATGACGTAGAAGTGGCGGCCGCCGGGGTGGAAGGCGGCGTGGCGCGGGCCCGCGGCCGGCGCCACGCGGGCGGCGGGCGGCTGGTGAGGCGTCAGGCCGCCCTTCGCCGCGTCGTACTTGTAGACGAGCACCTGGTCGAGCCCCAGGTCCGCGACGAACGCGTGGCGGTTCGCGGTGTCCAGGTCGACCCAGTGCGCGTGCGGCCCCTTCTGCCGGCCGGGATCCACGGTGTGGCCCTGGTGCTGGACGAACGTGGTGGCCGCATCCAGCCGGCCGCTCGACTGCACCGGCAGCACGGCGACGCTTCCGCCGCCGTAGTTGGCCACGAGCACGTGGCGGCCCTTGGCGTCGAGCGCGAGATGGCAGGGCGACCCGCCGCGAGACGATTGCCGGTTCAGGAACGTGAGGCCTCCCGTCCGGGCATCGATGGCGAACGCGCTCACCCCGCCTTCCTCCTTCGCGGAGCCGCCGGTCTCGTTCACCGCGTAGAGGAATCGGCCGGAGGGGTGCAGGGCGAGGAACGACGGGCTCACCGACTCCGCCGGGGTGCCGGCCTCGGTCAGGGCGCCGGTCGAAAGGTCGAGTCGAAGCGGATAGATGCCCTTGCTCGCGCTCGTGCCGCCCGTGTACGTGCCCACGTAGACCATCAACGTCTGGCTCGGCGCCGCCGCGGCCGGATCGATGCCGTGGGCGGACGCCATGATGGAAAGATACGCGAGGGCGGCGACGGGTGGTTTCATGCCCCGCATCTTACCAATTGGCTCTTTGCCTTACCGGTAGACGCGGACGTAGTCGACGCGCATCGTCTGCGGGAAGACGGTGGTCGCATCCGGGCGCCCCGGCCAGTCTCCCCCCACCGCGACGTTGAGGAGCATCACGTCGATCTCGCCGCAGCGCGGCCAGCCGACGGTGGGGATGTCGTTGCCAGCATCCAGAACGCCGGCCAGATCCCCTGTCCGCGCGGCACCTGGATCCGGGCCTCGAACCGCCCGTAGGCCTGCTCGAACCGTCCCTGGGTCTTGAGCCGCGCCGACGTGTATTCGGGGGGGTCTGGGGGGTGCTCCGTTCGGCACCCCCCAGCTCAATGAGCGAGCGCGGATTCATTCCGCGCGAGCGAACGACGCGCTCCCGGTCCGCCTGGATCACGAGGACGCCGTCGCCGTCGAGGAACGCGTTGCGGCCGCGGTCCGTGTAGAACTGCAGCTCGTTGTTCCCCCACCCGTGGCCACCCGTCTCGCTCACCCAGCGCGTGGCGTCGACGCGGGCGCCACTCGGTCCCGTGAACTCGTCGCTCCAGATGAGAGTACGGTTCGCGGCGGGCGCTGAAGGTGTGGACGCCGGGCCGTTCCCCGGCCTCGAAGCGCACCCGGGACCGAGGAAGGCGCTCCCCGCCACGAGAAGCAAGGTGGCCGCGGCGCCGCGCAGCGTCGTGCGGCGCCACATCCGGAAGACGGGGAATCCGGCTCCCGCGATGAGCAGCCCCCAGAGCGGCGAGTAGTTCGGCACCGGCCGGTCGATCTCCCCCCAGACGATCGCCACCAGGCCGGCCACGGTACCGGCCAGGAAGACGATCGGGACCAGCGGGTAGAGCGGGGTGCGGAAAGGACGCGGCAGATCCGGAAGACGACGGCGGAGCACGAATACGGCGGCCACCGCGAACAGCAGCGCCGACCACTCAACGACGACGAAATAGGTCGTGAGGCGGTCGAAGTCGCGGAGCACCGCGACGAGCACGATCGTGGCCACCGACTGGATCAGGATCGAGGTGTAGGGCGTCGCCCAGCGTGGGTGCGCGCGGCCCAGGAACGAGAAGGCCAGGCCGTCGCGGGCCATGGCATAGGGCACGCGCGGCCGGGAGAGGACGTTGCCGTTCAGGGCGCCGAACACGCTGCAGAGGATCGCCATGCCTATGAGCGTGCCGCCGATCGGCCCCAGGCGCTCGGCCATGATCCGCTGGGGCACCACCGGGTTCTGCGCCATCTCGGTGACCGGCATCGCGTAGAAGTATCCGATGTTGGCGCCCACGTAGAGGAACACGATCGTGAGCATCCC